>Ga0335069_10006426_pt1 | contig 17097 bp, 16 predicted proteins | sample Lox_Sample_11_FD_206714 | JGI IMG/M metagenome (GOLD analysis project Ga0335069, IMG submission 206714) | Soil microbial communities from Loxahatchee National Wildlife Refuge, Florida, United States - Lox_Sample_1.1 | ecosystem: Environmental > Terrestrial > Soil > Wetlands | place: USA...
CTCGACGAGGTCGAGTGGGCGGCGGCGATCGGCAAGTACGACCGCCATCTGTACGTCTCGCTGCGCACCACCCACCGCGACGTCAACGCCGGCGACCTGCTGCAGCGCGTCCTCGGCAGCGACCACGCCGGCGGCCACGACATGATCGCCGGCGGGCGCATCGCCCTCGCGCCCAACGCTGACTGGGAGGAGGTGGCGGCCCGCATCCGCAGCCGCCTGGTGCTCGCGGTCGGGATGGAAAAGGCGAAGCCGGTGCGCCTGTGCGGCTGAGCCGGCGCGTGCAACCGAGCAGCGGGACTCCGCCGATCCCGCCCGGGCGCGGGCTCGGGGCACGGGCGTGAGCGGGGCGCGCGCACTGATCGCCGGCGTCCGCGCCAACCCGGGTCTGTTGGTGGCGGCCGTCGCGCTCCTGGCGGCGGCCTCGCTGTGGGCACGCCCGCTCCGCTACCTGCCGCAAGAGTCGAACATCGCCAGCACCCGTTCCCAGCTCGCGACCATTTGCGACGCCGTGCGCTCGGCGCCCGAAGGATGCGGCGGCGGCGCACCAACGGAGCCGGGAACCGCCGCCCAATCGCACGATCCGGCGGCCGACCGGCTCTACTCGACGATGGTGCGGCCGATGGACGCATGGGGGCGCGCGGTGCGCGTCACCGTCAGCGGCGGCGGCGTCACGCTCGAATCCGCCGGCCCCGACGGCGAGTTCGGCAGCGCCGACGACCTCGTCCTGCAGTGCTCGAACTGACCGCGCTCCCCGGCGTCCACCGCGCCGCTCGCGCCCTTCGCGTCGAAGGGCCGCTCCCAAGCGTGGGCGCGTTGACACTCCGGAACAGCGCGTGGTAGCGCCTCCCAGTACTCGGGGGTGTCCCGCGATCGATCGGGAGCCGCCGAGCGCAGTGGTCTTCCGCATACCGACACACATCCGAAACGCTGACAGAAGACGGGCGCCGATGCGCCGCCGCGCCGCAGGGCGGGCGGGCTCGCTCGTTGCGACCAGAGCAGAATCGCCGAGAGAACCGTTCGAGCCATGGCAGGGATCATCGGATTCGGGACCTACCTCCCGCGCTACCGCTTGCCGCGCGAGCTGATCGCCAAGGAGTGGGGGCAGCCGTCGATGGGCGGCGAGAAGGCCGTCGCCGGGCACGACGAGGACAGCCTGACGCTGGCGGTGAACGCGGCGCTGACTGCGCTGCCGAACGGTGCGGCGCCCGGGGTCGACGCCATCTACTTTGCCTCCACGACGCCGCCGTATCGCGAGAAGCAGAGTGCGGCGACGGTTGCGGCAGTGCTCGACGCCGGCTCGGCGGTGCGCACGGCCGACTTCACCGACAGCCTGCGCGCCGGCACCTCGGCGCTGCGCGCTGCGTTGGACACGGTCGCGGCCGGCGCCGGCCGCGCGCTGGTGTGCGCCGGCGATTGCCGCATGGGCGAGCCCGACACGCTCGCCGAGCAGAGCTACGGAGACGCCGGTGCCGCGCTGGTGGTCGGCAGCGGCGCTGCGGTGGTCGCCGAGGTGATCGGCGCGACGACGCAGACCGAGGAGTTCCACGGCACCTGGCGCAACGATGACCAGGCCTTCCTGCACGCCTTCCCGGGTGCGTTCGAGACCAAGTTCGGCTACGCCCCGTTCGTCATCGGCGCAGTGGCGGCGCTGCTCAAGCAGACCGCGACCAGCCCCGATGCGATCGCCACCGCGGTGATCGCGGCGCCCAACCCGCGCGCCGTGGCGGGGGTGGCGAAGGCCCTGCAGCTCGACCCGAAGCGCCAGATCCAGGACACGCTGTGGACGCTGCTCGGTGATACCGGCACCGCGCAGCCGCTGGTGCTGCTCGCGGCGGCGCTCGAACGGGCCAAGCCGGGCGAGCTGATCCTGCTGGTCGGTTACGGCGACGGCGCCGACGCGCTCCTGCTGCGCGCCACGCCGGCCATCGCGCAGTACAAGGCCGCGCTCAGCGTGGCCGCACAGGTCGAGCGCAAGCGCCTGCTGCCCTCGTACGGCAAGTACGCGCGCTTCCGCAAGCTGTTCCGCAGGGACGCGACGGACGACGACCTATCGACGCCGGTGGTGCTGTTCCGCGACCGCCGCACAGTCTTGTCGTTCTACGGCGGCCGCTGTCCGAAGTGCGACACGGTGCAGTTTCCCCGCAACCGCGTCTGCATCGAATGCGGCTATCGCGACGGGCTCGCCGAGCACAAGCTGGCGCGCTCCGGCACGCTGTTCACCTTCACCAACGACTATCTGCACGATTCGCCCGACGCGCCGACGTCGCACGGCGTGGTGGAGCTGACCGGCGGCGGCCGCGTCTACGTGCAGCTGACCGACGTCGAGCCGGACCAGGTCGAGGTCGACATGCCGGTGGAGCTGACCTTCCGCAAGTACCACGAGGGGTCGGGACTGCAGAATTATTTCTGGAAGGCGCGGCCGGCATGAGCGGAGCGGCTGCACCCGCGTAGTTGGCTGCGGTTGCGGTTCGCAGGCCGGGCGCGGCAACGCAATCGGAGGGAAGATGGATTTCGGATTCAGTGAAGAGCAGGAGATGCTGCGGCAGAGCGCGCGCGGGTTTCTCGACGCGGAGTGTCCGATGACCTACGTGCGCCAGATGATGGACGACGAGCGCGGCTACGCCGAGGATCAGTGGAAGAAGATGGCGGAGCTGGGCTGGACCGGACTCATCGTCCCGGAGGAGTACGGCGGCGCCGGGCTGGACATGGTCGACATGGTGGTGGTGCTCGAGGAGATGGGCCGGGTGGTGATGCCCGGACCCTTCTTCGCGTCGGTCATCCTCGGCGGCCTCGCCATCGACCTCGGCGGGTCGGCAGCGCAGAAGCAGCGCTATCTCCCGGATCTCGCGGCCGGCTCCATCAAGGCGACGTTGGCGCAGGTGGAGGAGAGCGGGCGCTGGGACGCCGAGGGCATCGCGCTGTCCGCCAAGGCGGCGGGCGGCGGCTTCACCCTGAGCGGGACCAAGCTGTTCGTGCACGACGCGCACAACGCCGACCTCCTGATCGTGCCGGTCCGTACCGGTGGTTCCGGGATCGACGGCGTCACCCTGTTGCTCGTCGACGCCAAGGCCAAGGGCGTGTCGATCCGTCTGCTGAAGACCATGGACCAGACCCGCAAGCTCTGCGAGGTGACGTTCGCCGGGGTCGCGGTCGGCAAGGACGCCGTGCTGGGCGAGGTCGGCAAGGGCTGGGTCCTGCTCGATCGGCTGGTCGACCGGGCCAAGGTCGCGCTCTGCGCCGAGATGTGCGGCGGCGCGCAGAAGGTGCTCGAGATGAGCGTCGAGTACGCCAAGGTGCGCGAGCAGTTCGGCAAGCCGATCGGCAGCTTCCAGGCCATCCAGCACAAATGCGCCAACATGATGGTGCAGGTGGAGAGCGCCAAGTCGGCGACCTACTACGCCGCCTGGGCGGTGGCGAACGACGTCCCCGAGGCACACCTCGCCGCCTGCATGGCGAAGGCCTACTGCTCGGACGCGTATCGCTTCGTGTCGGCCGAGGGCATCCAGATCCACGGCGGCATCGGCTTCACCTGGGAGCACGACATGCACCTCTACTTCAAGCGCGCCAAGGGCTCCGAGGTGACCTTCGGCGACGCGACCTGGAACCGGGAGCTGGTGGCGCAAGTGGTGCTCGACGCTCCGGAGGGCGCCACGGCGCCGGCGTAGCTCCGGCGTGCCGGGGGCGCACCCGCGATCAGGCCAGCGCGCGGGCGTACTCGTAGAACCCGAAGCCGGTCGACGTCTCGCAGCGGAAGCGCGCGGTCCCGAAGACGACGCGCGCCAGGCGGCGCGGGGCCAGCGGGCGGGTGATGGCCATTCGGCTGAGCGGCTCGCAGAGCAGGTTGCCGGCGGCGATCTGCTCCGGCGCGCCGCCATCGCCGTCGAAGCAGACGTGAACCGACGGCACCGCATGGCTCGCGCCGCCGCGCGCCGTGAGCTCGTGGAGGGCACCGCCGGCGCCGGGGAACTCGTGGCGGACACGCAGCGCCCGCTCGGGGCCGAAGGCGGCGCTCAGGGTGATCTGCGACGACCAGGCGCCGAGCGTGCGCTGGACGATGGGATGGCGCGCGAAGGCCGGCGCGTCGAGCTCGAGCCGCACGCCATCGACCTCGACCCATCCGGACGCCAGACCGTAGTCGTCCGACAACCCCTTTCGGAATTGCACGTCGACGGCGACCGCGCACAGCCGCGACGCCGCGAACGCCTGCTCCAGATCGACGTACAGCGTCCCATCGTCACAGGCCAGCGCCGCCCCCGCGAAGCCGAGGCGGAAGCCATCCGCGGCCGGCGTGAAGTGCGGCCCGCCAGCCGACGACGTCTTATCGCCTGCATCCTCGCCGATGAACAGCGCCAGGCGCTGCCGGCCGAGGAACAGCAATAGCCGACCGGCCGTCCTTCCGTCGGCGTTGTCGACCCGCGCGCTGAGACCGAGCTCCGCCTGCGGGTCATAGACCTGCAGTGACGCGGGCGGGGTGGCCACTGCCTGCGTTGGCGCGGGCTCCACGCCCCCCGGTGCTTCGCCAAGCTCGGCACGAACGGATGTCCCGCCCGGTCTCACCGACCTTCGCCGCTCGACCTCCTGTCTTCGTTCGCCTCGATTCTGTTTCCGCTGGCCGCGAACCTGTTTCGCCTCGCCCCGAGCCCCCATCCGTTCGCCCTGAGCTCGTCGAAGGGCATCGCCCGATCGCATCGGCGCAGCGAGAGGGGCGCTGGCGGCGACATCGCCTCGGCCGGCGAACGCCGCCGCGGCGGCGCGCACGAAGTCGCGCCGCCAGCCGCCGGGCCAGCGCAACGGGACGCCGAGCTCGAGCTGCACCGCCTCGACGCGCCGCGCCGCGGTCCATTCCGCCAGCCGCGGCGCCAGCGGGGCGACCCGCTCTGCGTGCCGGAAGAGCTGCAGCAGGTTGTTCGGATGACGGGCGGCATAGCGCTCCCCGAATGCCGTCGCGATGCCGGCCTCGGCGCACGCGGTTTGCAGGTCGGCCAGGCGCTCGGCGGCGTAACGCGAGGACACCGTCAGCGCGTCGGCGTGCAGCCGGGCTGCGTCCGCGTCCGCGAGGGCGTGGCCGATGCCGACGTCGCACTTGGGCTGGATGACGTTCCAACCATGTACGAACAGCACCTCGGCGCAGGCATGGCGGGCCAGGATGGGCTCCAACAGCGTCTCGATGAGGGTGAGAAACCAGGGTGCGTGGGCGGCGACCTGCGAGATGCGGTTGAGGTCGAGCTGGTTGCGGTCGAGGACGGGGTTGACGATGAAGCCCGCGTCGAGCGCCTCGGCCAGCTCCTCGGCGAGGTCGGCGGTGTGCAGGTCGTTGACCTTGCGGGCGCGCGTCCCGTGCGGCGATCGAAACCCGGGCGGCAGCGGATCGCGCCGGCCGCCGTGCGGAGCGATCACCAGCAACGCGCTCCGGCCGCGCCGCCAGCGACACCCCGCGACCGCTTCGATGGCTGTCATTCCCGCCGCCCTGGTTAGCGCCGTTGGCCGCCGCCGTCCATGGTGAGAGCGATCGGCAGGCGTCCAGGCCAGGCGCGTCGCGCCCCGGACGCGTGCTCCCTCTAGGAAGTCGAGGTTGAACGTGGCAGAATGCTGTCCGTAACGGGGGCAACAGGAAACCGCGTCGCGTCCGGGAGCAGCCCGGCCGCCGCGGCAAGCAAGGAGAGGCCGAATGCGTTCTGATCTACGTCTCTTGGATCTGCGCCAGCGCGAGAGAGGCATCAGCAAGCTCATGAACGTCAAGATTCCCACCCACGTGAGCGATGCCATCCAGCGAGTGGCGAAGGCGCTTGGCGCGTCGAAGACGGAAGCGGTGATCGCACTCCTCAATGAGGGGCTCGACGTCACCACGTTCGAGCTGAAGGGATGGAAGCGCCCCAAGGCGATCCTCCCGCCGCCGAAGCGGATCTGCTCGGTGAAGGGCTGCAGCCGCGCCTACGTCGCCAAGGGCTTCTGCGCCAACCACTACCAGGCGGCGCGGCGCGGCAGCGCGCCGAACTGACGGCCGACCGCGCGCGGTCGGCCGCGCGTGCTGAGCACGGACCGTCGGCTTGGGTCGACCGCAGAGGGGTCGACCGCCGTACCGGTGTGTCTCGGACCTGACCGCTAGGCGTAGTGGCTGCGTCGCTTGATGGCGAGCGCCCGCTCCAAGTAGAAAATCTCCACCGCTTGCGCCGTGCCGTCCTTGGTCACGAACTTGTGGCCGCGCAGGATGGTGTCGAGGATCCCGAGGTCGGGGCGGCCGGAAAACTCCCGTGCGCCGGTGATCTCGGTGCTGGCGAAGACGGTGTCCCCGGCGAACAGGGGCGCGCTGTGCCGGCCGGTCTTATAGGCGACGTCGCCGAGCGAGTTGTCGGCGACGTCCGGACAGGAGAGGCCGAGGCACAGGTTGAACGGGATGCCGCCGAAGATGATCAGTTGCCCGCCGACGTAGCGCTCCGGGTTCTGGTCGATCATGTACTGATTGCAGTGCACCTGTGAGGTGTTGTCGAGCATGGCGGTGAGCGCGATGTGCTCGCTGGTCATGGTGCGGCCGCGCGAATGCTCGATGGTGTCGCCGACGCTGAAGTCCTCGAAGTAGGTGTCGTCGTTGCTCAAGTGGCGCAGCGCGCGATACGGCGTCGCTGGGTCGTAGGACGGGAGCACCAGCTCGCACACCACGGGCGGCGCGGCCGTCGAGGCCTTCTGCACCTCGGCATCGAGATCGAGCTTCCACACCTGTACCTTGCGCTCGTAGGTCAGCACGACCTGGTCGTGCTGGTTGCGACCGGTGGTCTGCACGTGCACGACGCCGAGGCTGCGGTCGCGCGACGAGGGCGTGACGCCGAGGACGACCGAGGTGCTCTCGATCGTGTCGCCAACGCACACCGGCGCCCCGAAGCGCATGTCGACGTACTCGAGGTTGGCGCGCGCGTTCTCGGAGACATCCTCGACGCTCTGGCTGAACACCACCGCCATCACCAGTCCGGGGGGGAGGATGGTATCGCGGAAGCCGTACGTCTGCGCGTAGCGCCGGTTCTTGTGCAGGGGGTTGGTGGTCATCGCGAACTCGGTGAACGCGTTGAACAGGCCCTCGTTGACGGTCTTGCCGACCTTGTGGCGGAGGACCTGTCCGATCTCGAAATCCTCGAGAAAATGCCCGGTCTTCTTGCGGATGATGGCCATCGTTTGCCCCCGACAGACGGACTGGATCCGGGCCTGCTTAGCAGGCGCTCGCAAGCCGTCCAACCACCCGGCCTCGGGTCCCGGACGCATTTCGATTGGGTTTCGGCGCCCGGGCTGGTACAAAAAAGTGTGCGTTTTGCACCGCGATTCGTTCTTCTCACCAGCGTGCTGGCCGGCGCTGCGGTGCTGGCCGGACCGGCCTGGACGGCCGCGCAGCAGGATCAGCCGGCGCAGCCGCTGGCTTCCGCGCCGGTCGACCAGGACCTCCCGCAAGCCAAGCCGGGCCGCGCAGACGTGGTGGGCCGGCGCCAGCCGCCACCCCTGGCACTGGGGCGGCCGGACTGCACGGTGGTGCTGCGCACGCTGCACGACCCCAAGGTCGTGGGGCACAGCGGCAAGCGCACCCCCAATCCGATCAAGGTAGCGACCTTGCTGGGCACCGACGCCGATTGGGTCGAGCGCTGCGCGGCCTCGTATGGCCGGCGCATCAAACGGCGCGAGGACCTCACCGATCGTCCGAGGGTCGAAGGCGACAGCCAACTGGCCGAGAAGCGCGAGGCCGAGGAGTTCGACGAGCTCTCGCACGAAGAGATCGAGACCCAGGGCGACAAGTACTTCACCGTCATCGAGAACGACGACCGGGATCGGAAGAAGCTGAGCCAGCTCAGGGAGCTGGACGACCTCGAGGAGGACTGGGAGCCGGACGAGCACCGGGCGTGGATGCCGTACGAGAGCCGTCAGTGGCAGCCCTCCGAGCACATGGAGCACCATCCCGCCGACCAGCCTTACACCGGCTTCGGCGCCGACTGAGGGGGCGGAGGGTGGAGCGGCCATGGCCCTGCTGGTGCTGGTCCGACACGGCGAGTCGCAATGGAATCTCGAGAACCGCTTCACCGGTTGGGTCGACGTCCCGCTGACGGACACCGGCCGCCGCGAGGCGCAGCGCGCCGGCGAGCTGCTGCGCGGCATGCACTTCGACCGCGCGTACACGTCGGTCCTGCAACGCGCCACCGAAACGCTCGACATCATCCTGCGGGCGATCGCGCAGACCGATCTGCCGATCACGCGCGACGCGGCGTTGAACGAGCGCCACTACGGCGACCTGCAGGGGCTCAACAAGGCCGAGACCGCGCAGAAGTTCGGTGCCGAGCAGGTGCACATCTGGCGGCGCAGCTATGACGTCGCTCCGCCGGGCGGCGAGAGCCTACAGGACACCGCCGCGCGCACGCTGCCGTACTTCGAGAAGATGATCGTTCCCGATCTGGAAGCGGGGCGCAGCGTCTTGGTCGCCGCGCACGGTAACTCGCTGCGCTCCATCGTCATGCATCTCGACCGGCTCGGCCGGGACCAAGTCCTGAACCTCAACATCGCCACCGGTGTGCCGATCGTCTACGACATCGGCCCGGGCGCGACCGTCCGCTCCAAGCGGATTCTCGGCCAGTAAGTGGCCACGCGCGATTTTGCCGCCAAGAAGACCGTGCGTCTGACCACGCGCGGCCGCAAGTCGGGAGCGCCCCGAACGGTCACCATCTGGTTCGTGGCCAACGGCGAGCGCAGCATCCTAGTCCAACACGCCACCGGCGCGCAGGCGAACTGGTACCAGAACCTCCTCAAGGAGCCGTCGGTGAGCCTGGATTTCGGCACCGGGCCGCTGAACGGCCGCGCCGTGCCGATCAAGGAACCGGCTCGCGTTCAAGAGGTACTTGGGATGGTGCGCCGCAAATACTGGTCGGCCTGGCTGATCCGGCTGATCGCACGCGGCGCGACACCGGTCGCCGCAGAGATCAGCTGGTAGCTTCCCAACGCAGGTCGGTGCAGGCGCGTCGGCCGCTCAGCCGAGCGCCAGGATGCAGGCGGCCGATACCAGCACCGCCGCCACCCCGGCGAGATAGATCCAATCCACAACAGGCGAGTCGCCCGCCGCCCACCGCTGCACGCCGTTGACCCACCAGGTCTCGACCGGCCAGCCGTGAGAGAGGGGGGTGTGGAATGGGCGCTCGGGGGGGCGAGGGGTGCGCCGGGGGGAGTAGGCGCTCCCGGAAGAGTCCTTCCCGCCCATCCCACTAGAGGACAACGAAGGGATAGTGTCCTTCGCTGACATTGCCTCCGGGTAGAGCAATGCTCGGGCCAACTCTTCAGCAGGAGTTTCTGAAGGTTTGCCGATGACGCTGAACGGCGGTTCTACCGCGGCTTCGCCGTCAGCGTTGCAGATTGGTCAGGCGCGCGGGATGTAGCCCCGCCGCTCCAGGTACTGGAGGAGGTGGTTGAGGCTCTCCTCTTCCGACTCGCGGTCGGTGCGCACCGTGACCTCGGGGTTGAGCGGCGGCTCGTACGGGGCCGAGATCCCGGTGAACTCCTTGATCTCTCCGGCGCGCGCCTTTTTGTAGAGCCCCTTCACGTCGCGCCGCTCGCAGACGTCGACCGGGCAGTCGATGAACGCCTCGACGAAGTCCCCTTCCGGCATGAGCGCCCGGACCGTATCGCGATCGGCTCGATAGGGCGAGATGAAGGCGGTGACGTTGATGACGGCGGCGTCGGTGAATAGCTTCGCGACCTCGCCGATGCGGCGAATGTTCTCGGTCCGGTCGCTGGGCGAGAAGCCGAGATCCTTGTTGAGGCCGTGGCGGATGTTGTCGCCGTCGAGGACATAGGCGCGCACGCCGCGTTCCCAGAGCTTCTTCTCCAAGGCTACCGCCAGGGTCGACTTGCCGGAGCCGGACAACCCGGTCATCCAGACCGTGCAGCCCTTGTGGCCCGAGATGGTCTCGCGATCGTTCTTGGTCACGATCCCGGCATGCCAGTGGATGTTGCGCGACTTCGGATTGCTCATATCGGCGTGGCCCCTCCCGCAGTTGAGCCGACAGTCTTAACGGAGGGCTGCAGTGGTCTCAAGCAGGCCCGGCGGGCGAGGCGGAGCTGGACAATAGCGAGCGGCGGCCCCGCGGCGCGTGCAACCCCGTGCGCCCGCGGAGGGCGCGCCGGCCCGGCCGGGTGCCGGCCGGGCCGGCACCCGGTTTGCTGCCCGAAGCAGCCCTGCGCCGGCGCGGAGGCCGGCCCGCTCGGAGCGAAACCTCTGCCGGGCGCCACGTCAGGGGGTGGAATGGGTGAACGGGTGCTGATCGTGGACGACAACGAGGACGTGCGGCGGATCCTCGATCTGCGCCTCAGGCTGGCCGGGTTCGATGTGGTCGGCGCCGCCGACGGCCGCGAAGGGCTGGCGACCCTGCGCGCGGGGCGGTGGGACCTGGTGGTTCTCGACCTGGTGATGCCGGAGCTCGACGGCTTCGAGTTTCTCAGCGAGCTGCGCGGCGTCGGGTCGGCGCCGCCGGTGGTGGTGATCACGCAGTACGACGACGCGGTGAACCGCCAGCGGGCGCTCGCGCTCGGTGCGGCCCACTACGTGGGAAAGTCGCACGCTCTCGACCGCCGCTTCCCCAGCATGCTGCGCCAGTGGGTGACCGACGCGCACGGCGCGTGGCGGAGTCGCTAGAGCGCGCGCGGTCCGGTCTCTACTGCGCGCCGTGGGTGCGCGGCGCCGTTCGGATGGCGCGGTCGAGCGCCCACGAGCGGATGTGCTCGACCTGCTCCTTCATGGTCTTGGAGAGCGGGACGATCTTGGCGGTTTGATTGAGCAGGTCGTCGCCGGTGAGCTCGCGGTTCTCGAGCTTGGCGGTGGTGAGCGACGACACGACGCACTGCTCGATCTCGGCGCCCGTCCAGCCGCGGGTGAACTGCTTGAGGCGCTCGATGCCGAGCGGGCCAGGGTCGACGCCGCGCTTCTGCAGATGGATGCGATAGATCTCGAGCCGTTCCTCTTCGTTGGGGAGGTCGACGAAGAAGAGCTCGTCGAAACGGCCCTTGCGGAGCATCTCGGCGGGCAGGAGGTCGATGCGGTTGGCGGTGGCGGCGACGAATAGGCCGCGCGTCTTCTCCTGCATCCAGGTCAGGAAGAAGCCGAAGATGCGCCCCGAGGCACCGTTCGAGTCGGAGACCACCGCGTTGATGCCGTTCTCGATCTCGTCGAACCAGAGCACCGCCGGCGCCATCTCCTCCATGGTGCGGCAGGCGCTGACGAAGGTCCCTTCCGGGTTGCCGTGCCGCCCCGAGAACACCTCGATCATGTCGATGCGGTAGAGCGGCAACTGGAAGCATTGCGCGACCGCTTTGACGGCGAGGCTCTTGCCGCATCCGGAGATGCCCATCATGAGCAGCCCCTTGGGCACGATGTCGTGGCTCAGCTGGTCGCGCATCTCGAACAGCTTGCGGCGCTCGAGTAGCCACTTCTTCAGCAGCGGCGCGCCGCCGACGTTCTCGAGGCCGCCGGGATCGATGACGTACTCGATCACGCCGGTCTTCTTCTTCACCAGCAGGTGCTTCTCCTCGAGCAGGTGGGGCACCGAGTTGGAGTCCAGCCGCGGGTTGGCGGCGAGCGCCCGGCGGAGGGCGTGGCGCGCCTCGTTGAGCGTCAGGCCCTGCACGGCGCGGCCGAGCTGTGTCAGCGTGCCGGGATCGGGATCGACGGTCACACCGGAGGCGGCGAGCGACTGGCCCTCGCGCTCGATGAACGCCTTGAGCTCCTCGAAGTCGGGCAGCGGCAGGTCGACGAACACGATGTCGCGCTGCAGCTCGTCCGGGACGAAGACGACCGGCGAGGTGATGAAGACGAACTTCCCCGTGTCGAAGCAGGCGATGCACAGATCGCGCAGCCGCCGCCGCACGTCGGAGAAGTCGCGGATGGCGTCGTGGAAGTCGCGCAGATTGAACAGCGCCGGGTGCTTGCACTCGATGATCCAGTCGAGCGCGGCGCGCGGCTGGATCGTCGCCTTGCCGACCGAGTCGCCGTCCGGGCCGCGCAGGCCTTCGGTGACGGTCCAGGTGTACAGCGGCACCGGCTTGGCGAAGAGTCCCTTGGCCGACTCGAGCAGGAGCTGCTGAACCCGCTCGTCCTCGGCCGACTTCAGATAGATGAGGGGACGGACGGCGTCGATCAGCTCCTTGATCTCGGCCAGGGCGCGATTGGGTGACTCGAGCTTTGCCATCAGCCTTGGAATTGTACTGATCCGGCCGCGGGTGCTCAACTGCGGCCCGTGACACGCCCCCGCACCGGACGTCGATGTTCCGGCGCCGGCGAGCCGCGCGTCAGCCGATGGCGCCGCTCGCCAGCAGCCGCTCGACGTCCGCGGCCGTGAACCCGTACTCGCCGAGCACCGGGCGCGTGTGCTCGCCGACCTGCGGCAACGGGCGGGCGCCGTCGCCCGGGGTGCGCGACAGGCGCGGGGCCGGCGCGGGCTCGAGCTTGCCCTGCCGATCGGCGATGAGCAGATCGCGGGCGCGGTTGTGCGGGTGCTCGCCGACCTCGCCGAGGTTGAGGACCGGCGCGACGCACGCGTCGGTGCCGTCGAACACCGCGCACCACTCGGCGCGTGTCTTGGTGGCGAAAATCGCGGCGAACTTCGCCGCCGTCGCCTTCCACTGTCCCTGGTCCATTTGGTGCGGCATCGTGGCGGCGTCGAGGCCGAGGCCGTTCAGGAACGCGGCATAGAACTGCGGCTCGATGGCGCCGACCGACATGTACGCGCCGTCCTTGGTGCGGTAGGTGTCGTAGAACGGCGCGCCGGTGTCGAGCATGTTGGTGCCCCGCTCGTCGCGCCAGAAGCCCGAGTTGCGAAACTTGTAGACGAAGGTGCTCAGGTAGGCGGCGCCGTCGACCATGGCGGCGTCGACCACCTGGCCGGCGCCCGAGCGCGCCCGCTCGAGCAGCGCCAGCGCGATGCCGAGCGCGCACAGCATGCCGCCGCCGGCGAAGTCGCCGAGCAGGTTGATCGGCGGCAGCGGGTTCTCGCCCTTGCGCCCGATCAGCGACAGGGCGCCGGAGAGGGCGATGTAGTTGATGTCGTGCCCGGCCATGCTGGCGTAGGGACCGTCCTGACCGAAGCCGGTGAGCCGGGCGTAGACCAGACGCGGGTTGCTTGCGCACAACCCCTGCGGCCCGAGGCCGAGTCGCTCCATCACGCCCGGCCGGTAGGGCTCGAGGAGCACGTCGGCCTGACTGGCCAGCCGCCGGACGGTCTCCACGCCCTCGGGGCTCTTCAGGTTCACGGCCACCGACCGCTTGCCGCGCGCCAGCTGGTCCATGGCGCCGGCGCCGACGCGGTCGACCCGCACGACGTCGGCGCCGAAATCGGCGAGGATCAACCCGCAGAACGGTGCCGGTGCCAGACCGGCCATCTCGATGACGCGAATACCCTGCAACGCTCCCATGCGCTGGATCCCCTTCGGCTGGACGTGACCGCTTCTGTTACGCAGCCGCGCGCCCGAACTCAAGATCGGCGTGGGGTCCGAGGGCCGACACCCGCGGGTCTGCCGCGTGCGCGGGGCTCACCCCTCGACCATGCCGATCAGCGGTGCGGGCTCGGGGCCGCGCAGGACGCGGTACCAGGCGCGCGAAGCCTCGATGAAGATGAGGCCGACCAGCCCCATGAACAGCGCGGTGACCGCGGCGTCGAGGCGCAGGTTGAAGATCTGCGTCTGCGTGTCGCGCAGCTTGTCGGCCGCCACCGTTCCGGCGGCCAGCGCCGAGGCGAGCTTGTCGGCCTGGGCGAGAAAGCCGAGGGCAGGATCGTCGGAGAGGATCTTCTGGTAGCCGGCGGTCATGGTCACGGCCAGCAGCCAGGCCAGCGGCAGCAGGGTCGTCCAGGCATAGCGGCCGCGCCCGCCGCGGATGAGGAACGTAGTCGCAACACAGAGCGCGATGGCGGCGAGGAGCTGGTTCGAGATGCCGAACAGCGGCCACAAGATGTTGATCCCGCCGAGCGGGTCGATGACGCCCTGGTAGAGAAAGTACCCCCAGGCGCTGACCACGACGGTGCTCGACAGCACCACGCTCGGGTACCAGCTGGTGCGCCCGAGCGGCTCCCAGAGGTTGCCGAGCAGGTCCTGCAGCATGAAGCGGCCGACGCGCGTCCCGGCGTCGAGCGTGGTGAGGATGAACAGCGCCTCGAACATGATCGCGAAGTGATACCAGAGCGCGATCGCCGTGCCGCTCATCGTGCGCGCGAAGATGTGCGCCATGCCGACCGCCAGGCTCGGCGCGCCGCCGGTGCGGGCGAACAGCGAGCGTTCACCGATCGCGTCGGCGAGCGTCTGCATCTGCTCGCTGGTGACCGGGAACCCCCACGACGTGATTGTCGCCGTCGCCACCGCGGGGTCGGCGCCGACCACGCCGGCGGGGCTGTTGATCGCGAAGAACACCCCGGGCTGCAGGGCGGCGGCGGCGATCATCGCCATGATGGCGACGAACGACTCGAGCAGCATGCACCCGTAGCCGATCATCGGCGCGTCGGTTTCCTCGCGCAGCAGCTTCGGGGTGGTGCCGGAGGAGATCAGCGAGTGAAAGCCGGAGATCGCGCCGCAGGCAATCGTGATGAAGGCGAACGGGAACACCTTGCCGGCGAAGATCGGCCCGCCGCCGTCGACGAACCGGGTGAGCGCCGGGAGCTCGACGGTCGGCATCACGACCACGATGCCCACCGCCAACGCCGCGATCGTGCCGAGCTTGACGAAGGTCGACAGGTAGTCGCGCGGCGCCAGCAGCAGCCACACCGGCACCACCGAGGCGGCAAAGCCGTAGACGATGATCGCCCAGGCGAGCTGGGTGGCGTTGAGGGTAAACAGCTCGGCGAGGGCAGGCTGTTGATCGACCCATCGCCCGCCGAGCAGGGCGGCCGCGAGGAGGACGAGCCCGATGACCGTCGCGCCGATCACGTCGTGCAGGCGCACCCACTTCATGTAGGCGCCCATGAGCATGGCGATCGGGATGGTGGCGCCGACGGTGAACGTGCCCCAGGGGCTGTGGCGCAGCGCGTTGACGACCACCAGCGAGAGCACGGCGATCAGGATGATCATGATCGAGAACACGCCGACCAGCGCGGCAAAGCCGCCGAGCGGGCCGATCTCGTCCTTGGCCATCTGGCCGAGCGAGCGGCCCTCGCGGCGCAGGCTGCCGCAGAGGATGCAGAAGTCCTGCACAGCGCCGCCGAGCACGACGCCGGCGAGGATCCACAGGGTGCCGGGCAGGTAGCCGAACTGCGCCGCCAAGGTCGGGCCGATCAAGGGGCCCGGCCCGGCGATGGCGGCGAAGTGGTGACCGAAGACGACCCAGCGATTGGTGGGAACGAAGTCGCGCCCGTCGTTGATGCGCTCGGCGGGCGTCAGCCGAGCGGCGTCGAGGCCGAACAGCTTCGCGGCGAGGAAGGCGCCGTAGAAGCGGTAGGCGATCGAGTACACGGCGACGGCCGCGATCACGAACCAGACCGCGTTGACGGTCTCGCCGCGCCAGATGGCGAGCGTGCCGACCGCATACGCCCCGGCCAGTGCCACGACCATCCAGGTGATACCCCGGGCGAGTCTCACCGATCGGTCCTCTCCATTGGGGCGTCACATATCGTGCGCGCGGGGGCGGTTACAAAGGACGAAAGGGACTGCAGGGACCGAACTCACCAGCCGCGCAGGTCGATCGGCCAGGTTTCGACGACGCGGTCGCCGGAGACGACGTGGGTGCGCTCGTGGTAGGCGATGGTCGGGTCGATGTGGGCCGGGACGACGCGCACGCGGGCGCCGACCTGGAGTGGGGTCTCCGGGCCGAAGGTCGTGTGCTCGTCGGAGCAGAACCACACCGAGCCGTGCTCGACGGTCGGATTGCCGTGGTCCATGCCGAGCGACTTGAGCCCGCAGTCCGCGACGGCATAGGCGGGTGAGACCGAGATCACGGTCGACCACACCCACAGCGCCTGCACGAACGGCAGGCCGAGCTTGCCGTAGGCGGTGTCCATCAGCGCGTACGAACCGGCCTGGATCTCGTTCGCCCAGGTGTTGATGTCGTAGGTGCCGGTACCGCCGGCGGAGATGACGTCGCCACCGACGTCGCGATGCGCGGCGGTCAGCAGCTCCATCGCTTGCGCGCAGAGCTGCTCGCGGACGGCGCGGTCGTCCATACCGACGGCGTGGCCCTCGTAGCCCATCACGCCGCGCACCCCGAGCCCGCGGCGGCGCGCCAGGTCGGCGAGGCGGCCCGCCTGCCCGGACTCGCAGCCGCAGCGCGGCAGGCCGACGTTGACGTCGATCAGGACCTCTTTCACCGCACCGCCGGCGGCGGCCGCCGCCTCGATGGTGGCCTCGGAGTCGACCGCGACGCTGATCCGCGCCGCGAGCGGGGCGAGGCGCCGTGCATCGAGCGTCTCGTTGGCGAGCAGCAGGTCGTCGCCGAGCCCGGCGTTCGCCATCCCGACCATCTCGCGCACGGTCGCGCAACAGAAGGTGCGGTGCCCGTGCGCTGCCTGCTGCCGCGCCAGCGCGGTGCACTTGTGCGCCTTCACGTGCGGGCGCAGCCGCGCGCCGGGCAGCGCCGCGGCCATGGTCGCGAGGTTGTGCTCGAGGGCGCCGGCGTCGACGATCAGGGCCGGGGTGACGAGGTCGTGGACGGACATCATCGGGAGCCTCTCTATCGCCGTTCCCGCCCGGAGAGAAGCCGGGCGCCGGTCACGGAACGAACACGATCTCGAACGGCGGCAGCACCAGATCGAGGGCCGAGTCGGTGAGCGGCGTGCCGTCGGCGGCGCGGTAGACGCGGATGCCGCTGGCATGGCGGGCGCGGTCGGCGAGGTAGAGCTCGCCGCGGTCGTTGAGCTCGATGTCGGCGAGCGTGTAGCCGTCGGTCTGACGCACGGTCTGGGTGATCGCGCCCGTCGTCGGGTCGAACGCCACCAGCGCGTTGGTGAAACCGGGTTGGTTGATCAGCGCGTAGGCGAGGTGGTCGGACACGAAGGCGAAGTCGGTGATGTCGCCGCGGAGCTCCTGTTCGGTGACGACGAAGCCCGCCGACTGCTGGGCGGCGAGGTCGATGCGCTCGATGCCGCCGTCGATGACGTTGAGGAAGCC
>Ga0335069_10006429_pt1 | contig 17093 bp, 7 predicted proteins | sample Lox_Sample_11_FD_206714 | JGI IMG/M metagenome (GOLD analysis project Ga0335069, IMG submission 206714) | Soil microbial communities from Loxahatchee National Wildlife Refuge, Florida, United States - Lox_Sample_1.1 | ecosystem: Environmental > Terrestrial > Soil > Wetlands | place: USA: Florida...
GGGCACGGTGCGCGAGGACTACAGCGAATCGGGCGACGCCTGGAACTACTTCACTCATGACCACGCCCGCTCGCGCGCGTACCGCTGGGGCGAGGACGGGCTCGCCGGAATCTCCGACGACCGCCAGCTCCTGTGCTTCGCGCTCGCGCTCTGGAACGGCAAGGATCCGATCCTGAAGGAGCGGCTCTTCGGTCTGACCAACAGCGAGGGCAATCACGGGGAGGACGTCAAGGAGTACTACTTCTATCTCGATTCGACGCCGACGCACTCGTACATGAAGTACCTCTACAAGTATCCACAGTCGCCCTATCCGTACGATGACCTGGTCGCGACGAACGCGCGGCGCACGCGACACGAGCTCGAGTACGAGCTGCTCGACACGGGCGTCTTCGACGAGGACCGCTACTTCGACGTGCTGGTCGAGTACGCGAAGGCCTCCGCGGAGGATCTCCACATCCAGATCCGCATCGAGAATCGCGGCCCCGAGCCGGCCACGCTGCACCTGCTGCCGACCCTATGGTTCCGCAACACGTGGTCGTGGGGCGGAAATCTTCCGCGGCCCTCGCTGCGGGAGGTCCTCGGCGGTGGAGGGAGTGCGGCGATCGCGGCCTCGCACCCGGAGCTCGGCGAGCGCTTCTTCTACGCCGAGGGCGCGCCGGAGCTGCTCTTCACCGAGAACGACACCAACACCGAGCGACTCGTCCGCGTCCCGAACCGGACGCCGTACGTGAAGGACGCGTTCCACGAATACGTCGTGAAGGGCCGGCGCGGCGCCGTGAATCCCGAGAAGACGGGCACGAAGGCGACGGCGCACTACGCGGTCGAGATCGGCGCGCGGCAGTCGCGCACGCTGCGGCTGCGGCTGTGCGACACCGCGCCGAGCCGCGCGGCTCGCACGCCGCGCTCCGGAGGGCCCTTCGCGGATTTCGATTCGGTGATCGACGCGCGCCGTCGTGAGGCCGACGAGTTCTACGCCTCGGTGATCCCGCCCTCGCTCGACGAGGATGGGGCGCGCGTGATGCGCCAGGCGCTCGCCGGGATGCTGTGGTCGAAGCAGTTCTACTACTACGACCTCGACAAGTGGCTCTCGGAGCACGGCGCCGATCCATTCAATCCGACGCGTCGCGCTCCGCGCAACGAGCACTGGCACCACATGTACAACGCCCACGTGATCTCGATGCCGGACAAGTGGGAGTACCCGTGGTACGCGGCGTGGGACCTGGCCTTCCACATCCTGGCGCTCACGCTGGTCGACGAGGAGTTCGGCAAGCAGCAGCTCGACCTGATGCTCCGCGACCACTACCTCCACCCGAGCGGTCAGCTTCCCGCCTACGAGTGGAACTTCGGCGACGTGAATCCTCCCGTTCACGCGTGGGCCACGATCTTCACCTACACCGTCGAGAAGCTGCGAGGCGGCCACCGTGACGTGGACTGGCTCGAAGGCGCCTTCCACAAGCTGCTGCTGAACTTCACGTGGTGGGTGAACCGCAAGGACCGCACCGGCAACAATGCCTTCGAGGGCGGCTTCCTCGGGCTCGACAACATCGGCGTCTTCGACCGCAGCGCGCCGCTGCCGACGGGTGGCTATCTCGAGCAGGCCGACGGCACCGCCTGGATGGCGCTCTTCTGCCAGAACATGCTCGAGATCACCATCGAGCTGGCGACCCTGCGGCCGGCGTACGTGGAGATGACGCTCAAGTTCATCGAGCACTTCCTCTGGATCGCGTCGGCGCTGCTGCACGCGGACAAGAACCGCGGAATGTGGGACGAGCAGGACGGCTTCTTCTACGACGTGTTGCGCCTGCCCGACGGAAGCTCGCAGCGTCTGAAGGTCCGCTCGCTGGTGGGCCTGCTCCCGCTCTGCGCCGTCACCGTCTTCGAGGGCCAGCTGATCGGAGAGCATCCCGAGCTGCTCCAGCGCTACCGCCGCTTCATCTCGGCGCGCCCGGAGCTCGTCGCCTTCATCCACGATCCCATGCGTCGCGGCCAGCGGGGGCGGCTGCTCGCCTCCGTGCTCGACGAGACCAAGCTACGGCGCGTGCTCTCCCGGATGCTCGACGAGAACGAGTTCTTGAGCCCCTTCGGCATCCGGTCGCTCTCGCGCCACCACGCCGAGCACCCCTTCGTGCTTCGCGTGGGCGATCGGGACTACGGCGTCTCCTATCTGCCGGCGGAGTCCGACACAGGGATGTTCGGCGGGAACTCGAACTGGCGCGGGCCGATCTGGATGCCCGTCAACGCGCTGATCATCCGCGCGCTGCTCCAGTACCACACCTACTACGGGAAGGACTTCACCATCGAGTGTCCGACGGGCTCCGGGCGACTGATGAACCTCTACGAGGTCGCCGAGGAGATCGCGCGTCGGCTCGCGAGCGTCTTCCTTCGCGACGCGCAGGGCCGCCGGCCCGTGTACGGGGGAGCACGCAAGTTCCAGGAAGACCCGCACTGGCGCGACCATCTGTCCTTCTACGAGTACTTCCACGGCGACGACGGGGCCGGCCTCGGCGCCAGCCACCAGACGGGCTGGACCGGGATCATCGCGCGCATCATGCATCTGTTCGCGACGACCTCGGCGGAGGATCTGCTCGAGCACGGCCGGACGGGCGCGTTGGCGGCGACGAAATAGCCCGCGCGCGGCATCACCACGGCTTCCACTCGGGGAAGGCGACCGTGACACCGACGCGCGCCGTCCACTGCGGTGCGACCGGCGCGTCGTCGCGCCACGCCATGTACTCGCCGCTCGCGAACACGTTGACCGGCGGCCAGCCCTCGCGAACGGTCACGTGTCCGATCCCGAAGCTGATGGGCAGGAGCGTCGACTGATTCTGGTTCCAGCCCCGCGACCAGGTCGCGTCCGCCGATTTCAGGTAGAAGCCCTTGCCCAGGTACGCCAGCACGATCGGCTGGACGAGCAGCGTGTCGACCGACTTGCGGTCGCGCGCGACTTCGGCGAACGAGATCGGATTCTGCACCAGCGTCCCGATCAGCAGCCCCGGGATGCCCTTGTAGATGGCGGCGAAGGCGGGCCCGGCCTGCCACGAGCCCTGCCCCGCCTCGCGGTGCGTCGCGGTCGGGAACACGAAGAGCGGCCCGACTCCCATGAAGAGACCACTCTCGCGGCCGGGCCACGGGAGATAGGCGAGGTCGAAGAGCTGGAAGTCGCCGAGCGACGTGCGGGTCTGGGAGCGAGTTCCCGTCGGCGCGGTCACGACCTGCAGGCTCGGCCGGATCAGCTGCACGAACGGAAGCAGCGAGGACTCCGGCACGCGAGGCACGATCACGCGCGCGGTCAGGCGGTTCGTGTTCGCGTGCGTGCCGTAGCTGTCCGGCGTATAGGCGTCGTTCACGAAGATCTGAGGCAGCGTCGTCAGCGGGTCGGAGAACTCCTCCGCGACCTCGGACGCGCTCTCCTTCGGCTGCTGCTGCGGGGCGGGACTCGCGGGCGCGTCGGCGGCGCGGGCAGCCGGCGAGAGCGCGGAGCACGCCAGCGCGAGCGCCGCGACCATCAGCGTGCGGAGCCGCACTGCGCCTAACGACCCGGCCCGCGTGCACCGCCCTTGGCCTCGATCGCGCCGAGCAGCTCCTGCCACGACTTCACGAACGCCTCCGCGCCCTCGTCCTGGAGTCGCGCGGCGAGACCATCGAGGTCGACGCCGGACTCCTCGAAGCGCGCGAGCACGGTCTCGCATTCGCCACCGTCCGCCGGCATCAGCGTCCCCACCTCTCCGTGCTCGGCCAGCGCCTTCAAGGTCGACTCGGGCATCGTGTTGACCGTGAAGGGCGCCGCGAGCGAGCGGATGTAGAGCACGTCCTCGGCCTGCGGGTCCTTGGTGCCGGTGCTCGCCCAGAGCAGCCGCTGCGGGCGGCCGCCCGCGTTGTAGATCCGCTGCCAGCGCGGCGAGGCGAGGATCTTCCGGTAGGCCGCGTAGGTGCGCATCGCGATCGCGATGCCGAGCCGGTTGCGGAGCGCCGCGGGCACCTGCTTCGCGACGGCGACGTCCCAGCGGCTCACGAAGATCGATGCGACCGACGCGACCTGCGGGTCGAGTCCTGCGTCGAGGCGCCGCTCGATGCCGCGGATGAAGGCCTCCGCCGCGGCCACGTAGTGCTCGCGCGAGAAGAGCAAGGTCACGTTGATCGGCACGCCCGCGAAGATCGCCTCCTCGATCGCCGGCAGACCCTCGCGCGTGCCCGGGATCTTGATGAAGAGGTTCGGGAGCGCCGCCTGCGCGTGCAGGCGCCTCGCCTCGCGCAGCGTGCTCTGCGTGTCGTGCGCGAGCCGCGGCGACACTTCGAGCGACACCCAGCCGTCGACGCCGTGCGTGCGCTCGTGGATCGGCCGGAAGAGCGCCGCAGCGCGCGCGAGGTCCTCCTGCGCGAGCTCGAAGAAGAGCTCCTCGCCCGACTTCCCCTGCGCGCGCTTCTGGCGGATCTCCGAGTCGTAGGCGCCGCTTCCGATCGCCTTCTCGAAGATGGTCGGGTTCGAGGTGAGCCCGCTGACCGAGAGCTCGTCCACGTAGCCCGCGAGCGTGCCGCGGTCGAGCATCTCGCGCGTGATGGAGTCGAGCCAGAGGCTCTGGCCGAGCTCGTGCAGCTGCGCGGTGGCCTTCATGACGCCTCCTTCGTGAGCGCCGCGGCCACGATCTGCTGCGCCTCTCGCAGGAGCCGCTCGAGGTGCGCGGCGTCGCGGAAGCTCTCTGCGTAGATCTTCGTGATGTTCTCGGTGCCCGACGGCCGCGCCGCGAACCAGCCGCTCGGCGTCGTCACCTTGAGCCCGCCGATCGGCGCGTCGTTGCCCGGTGCGCGCGTGATCTTCGCGGTGATCGGCTCGCCCGCGAGCGTCGACGCCTTCACACTTTCCGGTGAGAGCTTCGCGAGCTTCGCCTTCTGCTCGGGAGTCGCCGGCGTGTCGATGCGCTGGTAGCACGGCGCCCCGAACTTCGCGGCGAGGTCGCGATAGTGCTCGCCCGGCTCCCGGCCGGTGCGCGCGGTGATCTCGGCCGCGAGCAGATCCATGATCAGGCCGTCCTTGTCGGTGGTCCACACCGTGCCGTCGCGGCGCAGGAAGCTCGCGCCCGCGCTCTCCTCGCCTCCGAAGCAGAAGGAGCCGTCGAAGAGCCCCTGCACGAACCACTTGAAGCCGACCGGCACCTCGCGGAGCTCGCGCCCGAGGTCCGCGACGACGCGGTCGATCATGCTGCTCGAGACCAGCGTCTTGCCGACGGCCGCGCGCGCGGGCCAGTCGGGACGGTGCGTCAGCAGGTAGTGGATCGCGACCGCCAGATAGTGGTTCGGGTTCATGAGTCCGGCCGACGGCGTGACGATGCCGTGCCGGTCGGAGTCGGGATCGTTCGCGAAGGCTACGCGGTAGCGGTCCTTCAGGCCGACGAGCCGCGCCATCGCGTAGGGGCTCGAGCAGTCCATTCGGATCGCGCCGTCGTGATCGACGGTCATGAACGAAAACGTCGGGTCGAGCTTCGGGTTCACGACGTCGACGTCGAGGCCGTAGACCGCGTTGATCGGCTCCCAGTAGGGGAGCGACGCGCCGCCGAGCGGGTCGACCGCGAGCGCGAGCTTCGCACTGCGAATCGCCTCGACGTCCACCACGTTCCGCAGGTCGTTCACGTAGGGCCGCACGTAGTCCTGCTCGTGCGTGGTCGGCGCGCGCAGCGCGCGCTCGATCGGGATCCGACGCACCTCGGCGTTGCGGCCGCGCAGCAGCGCGTTGGCGCGCTCCTCGATCTGGCGCGTCACGTCGGTGTCGGCGGGGCCGCCGTCCGGCGGGTTGTACTTGAAACCGCCGTCCTGCGGCGGGTTGTGCGACGGCGTCACGACGATGCCGTCGGCCTGCGCCTGTGCGCGCCCGCGGTTGTGCGCGAGGATCGCGCGCGACACCACCGGCGTCGGCGTGACGCCGTCGGCCTGCGCGATCACCGTCTCGACGCCGTTCGCGGCGAGCACCTCCAGCGCGGTCCGCTGCGCCGGCCCCGAGAGCGCATGCGTGTCCTTGCCCATGAAGAGCGGGCCGCCGATGCCGCGCGCACGTCGGTACTCGCAGATCGCCTGCGTGATGGCGAGGATGTGCGACTCGGTGAACGAGCCCTGGAGCGAGGAGCCGCGGTGCCCGCTCGTGCCGAAGGCAACGCGTTGCGCGGGATCGTCGGGGTCGGGCACGCGCGCGTAGTACTCGCGCTCGAGTCGCGCGAGGTCGACGAGGATCTCCTTCGGCGCGGGCTTTCCGGCGAGCGGTGAGATCGCCATCGCCGCTACCGGACCGGACACGGCGACGCGTGCCAGATCTCGGACGCGTACTGCTCGATCGCCCGATCGCTCGAGAACTTCCCCGACGCGGCCACGTTCCGGATCGCCCGGCGCGCCCACTCCTGCGGGTCGGCGTGCAGAGCGATCAGCTTCGCGTCCGCCTCGAGATAGGCGCGGAGATCCGCGAGGTGCATGTAGTGGTCTCCGTGCGTGAGCAGCGCGTCGACCAACGGTGCGAACGCACCGGGCTCGTTGCGGCTGAAGTGGTCGGATGCGATCAGGTCGAGCGCCGCGCGCGTCTCGTCGTCGTGGTGATAGTGCCACCACGGGCTGTACCAGCCGCGGCTCTCCGCAACCTGCTGCGCCGTCAGCCCGAAGAGGAAGAAGTTCTCCTCGCCGGCCTCCTGCGCCATCTCGATCGTCGCGCCGTCACGCGTCCCGAGGGTCAGCGCCCCGTTCATCATGAACTTCATGTTGCTGGTGCCGCTCGCCTCGTAGCCCGCGGTGGAGATCTGGTTGGAAACGTCGGTCGCGGGGATCACGCGCTCGGCCAGCGAGACGTTGTACTCCGGCAGGAAGAGCACCGCGAGGCGGCCCTTCGCGACCGGATCGCCGTCGATCGTGCCCGCGAGGTTGTTCAGGAATTTGATGATGCGCTTCGCGAGCTGATAGGCCGGCGCGGCCTTGCCCCCGAACACGAAGGTGCGCGGCGGCATGACGAGCTGCGGATTCTGCCGCAGCCGGTTGTAGAGCACGACGATCCGCAACCCATTCAGCAGCTGCCGCTTGTACTCGTGGATGCGCTTGATCTGGCAGTCGATGATCGTGCCCGGATCGAGCGTCACGCCCGAGGTCGCGCGCAGCCAGCGCGACAGCTCCGAGCGCGCCTGGAACTTCGCCTTGAGGAAGGCGTCGCGGAAGCCCGTGTCGTCGGCCAGCCGCGCGAGCCGGCGCAGCTGTGAGAGATCGGTGATCCAGCGATCGCCGATTGCCTCGCTGATCGTGGCGGCCAGCGCCGGGTTCGCGAGTAGCAGCCAGCGGCGCGGCGTCACGCCATTGGTCTTGTTGTTGAAGCGATCCGGGTAGAGCTCGGCCAGGTCCTTCAAGGTGGTCGTGCGCAGCAGCTGCGAGTGGATCTCCGCCACGCCGTTCGTGCTGTGCGAGCCCACGACGGCGAGATGCGCCATGCGCACGTGCTTCTCCGGCCCCTCTTCGATCAGGCTCGTGCGCGCGACGCGCGCCTCGTCGCCCGGGAAGCGCGCCCGCACCTCCTCGATCAGTCGGCGGTTGATCTCGTAGATGATCCGAAGGTTTCGCGGCAGGAACAGCTCGAACCAGGAGACCGGCCACTTCTCCAGCGCTTCGGGCAAGAGCGTGTGGTTGGTGTAGGCGAGCGCGCCACGGGTCAGGTCCCAGGCCTCGTCCCAGCCGAGATGCGCGTCGTCGAGCAGGACGCGCATCAGCTCGGACACGGCCAGCGTCGGGTGCGTGTCGTTCAGCTGCATCGCGACCTTCTCGGGCAGCGCGCTCCAGTCGCTGTTCCGCTTGCGGAAGCGGCGCACCAGATCGGCGATCGAGCAGGCCACCAGGAAGTATTCCTGGATGAAGCGCAAGGCCTGTCCGCGCATGGTGGAGTCGTCCGGGTAGAGGACGCGGGTCAGCGACTCGGCGGCGAGCGTGTCGGTCAGCGCCTCGACGAACTCCCCGCGGCTGAAGCGCTGGAAATCGAAGTCGTTCGGCGCGTGCGCCGCCCAGAGCCGCAAGGTGTTGATCGTCTTCCCGCCGTAGCCGACCACAGGGCGGTCGTAGGGGATGCCGATCAGGCGGGCCGGCACTCCGGGCAGGAGCTGGACACGGCCCTCTCGCATCGTGAACGAGCAGCCGATCGGGATCGTCACGAACTCGTGGGGCCGCACGACCTCCCACGGATCCTGGTGTCGCAGCCAGTGGTCGGGGCGCTCGTGCTGCCAGCCGTGGCGGATCGTCTGCCGGAAGATCCCGTACTCGTAGCGGAGCCCGTAGCCCATCGCGGGAATCGCCATCGTCGCCATCGAGTCGAGGAAGCAGGCGGCCAGGCGGCCGAGCCCTCCGTTGCCGAGCCCCGCGTCGGGCTCCTGCTCGAGCAGCTGGGTCCAGTCGAGCCGCTTCTCCTCCGCGATGCGGAGCGCGTGCTCGTCGAGCTGGAGGTTCGTCAGGTTGTTCGCGAGCGAGCGGCCGATCAGGAACTCGAGCGACAGGTAGTAGACGCGCTTCGGATTCTCCCGCTCGTACGTCTTCTCGGTCGCGATCCAGCGCTGCGAGAGGACGTCGCGCACCGAGCGAGCGAGCGCCTCGTAGCGTTCGCGCGGACCGGCGTCCGAGACGGCGATCACGTCGTCGAAGACGAGGTGTCGCTCGTAGAGCGCGTCTTCGCTGCCCGTGAACTCGATGGGGCCACAGCCGTAGCGCTCGATCTTCTTCGAGAGGTCCTCACGCGCCTTCGGGTCCACGGATCACTCCTTCGCGACGTGCCGACGGGTGTCAGGTGTTGTCGCCCTCCGTCGAGCTCTTGCGGGCGCCGGCGCCCGACGAGTCCTCCTCCCAGCGCCAGCCCAGGATGTCGGGCATGTCCTCGCCGTGCTCGCAGATGTACTGCTTGTGCTCGATCAGCTTGTCGCGGATCGCCTGCTTGAAGTAGGCGGCGCGCGCGCCGAGCTGCGGCAGGCGGTCGATCACGTCCTGCACCAGGTGGAAGCGGTCGAGATCGTTCAGCACGACCATGTCGAAGGGCGTCGTCGTCGTGCCCTCCTCCTTGTAGCCGCGTACGTGCATGTTGGCGTGGTTGGTGCGCCGGTAGGTGAGGCGGTGGATCAACCAGGGGTAGCCGTGGAAGGCGAAGATGATCGGCTTGTCCTTGGTGAAGAGCACGTCGAAGTCGCGGTCCGAGAGCCCGTTCGGGTGCTCCTCCTGCGGCTGGAGCCGCATCAAGTCGACGACGTTGACTACGCGCACCTTGATCTCCGGCAGGTGCCGTCGGATCAGCTTCACCGCCGCGAGCGTCTCGAGCGTCGGCACGTCGCCGCAGCAGGCCATCACCACGTCGGGCTCGCCGCCGCGGTCGTTGCTCGCCCACTCCCAGATGCCGATGCCCGCGGTGCAGTGTTTGATCGCCTGGTCCATCGTGAGCCACTGCGGCGCCGGCTGCTTGCCCGCGACGATCACGTTCACGTTGTTGCGGCTGCGCAGGCAGTGATCCGTGATCCAGAGCAGCGAGTTCGCGTCCGGCGGCAGGTAGACGCGGATCACCTCGGCCTTCTTGTTGACCACGTGGTCGATGAAGCCCGGGTCCTGATGGCTGAAGCCGTTGTGATCCTGGCGCCAGACATGCGAGGAGAGCAGGTAGTTGAGCGACGCGATCGGGCGTCGCCAGTGGATGTGGTTGCAGACCTTCAGCCACTTGGCGTGCTGGTTGAACATCGAGTCGATGATGTGGATGAAGGCCTCGTAACAGCTGAAGAAGCCATGGCGGCCGGTCAGCAGGTAGCCCTCGAGCCAGCCCTGGCACTGGTGCTCCGAGAGCACCTCCATCACGCGGCCGTCGGGGGAGAGGTGGTCGTCCTCGGGCAGGATCTCCGCCACGTAGCAGCGGTCGGTCACCTCGAGCAGGTCCTGCCAGCGGTTCGAGTTGTTCTCGTCCGGGCTGAAGACGCGGAAGTTGTCGTGGTCGAGATTCAGCCGCATCACGTCGCGCAGGTACTTGCCCTGGAGCCGCGTCGACTCCGCCGTCGCGGCGCCGGGGCTGGCGAGCGCGACCGCGTAGTCGCGGAAGTCGGGCAGGCGCAGGTCGCGCAGCAACAGGCCGCCGTTGGCGTGCGGGTTCGCGCTCATGCGGCGCGTGCCGTCCGGCGCGAGCGCCACGAGCTCCGGCACGAGCGCGCCACTCTCGTCGAAGAGCTCCTCCGGCCGATAGCTCTTCATCCACTGCTCGAGGATGCGGATGTGCCCCGGCTGGTCCATGTCGCCCATCGGGACCTGGTGGCTGCGCCAGTAGCCCTCGCAGAGCTTGCCGTCGATCTCGCGCGGGCAGGTCCAGCCCTTCGGCGTGCGGAGCACGATCATCGGCCAGAGCGGGCGCTTCACGGAGCCGCCCGCGCTCGCCTCGCGCCAGATCTGCTGGATCTCGGCGACGACACGATCGAGCGTCGCGGCCATCTGCTGGTGCATCGACTCGGGCTCGTGGCCCTCGACGAAGTAGGGCGTGTAGCCGTAGCCCTCGAGCAGCTTCGCGAGCTCGTCGTGCGGGATGCGCGCGAGGTAGCAGGGGTTCGCGATCTTGTAGCCGTTGAGATGCAGGATCGGGAGCACGCAGCCGTCGCGCGCGGGATTCAGGAACTTGTTGCCGTGCCAGCCCGTCGCGAGCGGACCCGTCTCGGCCTCGCCGTCGCCGACCACGCAGGCGACGATCAGGTCCTTGTTGTCGAAGGCCGCGCCGAAGGCGTGCGAGAGCGCGTAGCCGAGCTCGCCGCCCTCGTGGATCGATCCGGGCGTCTCGGGCGCGACGTGGCTCGGGATGCCGCCCGGGAAGCTGAACTGCTTGAAGAGCCGCTTCATGCCCTCTTCGTCCCGGCTGATGTTCGGATAGACCTCTGAGTAGGTGCCCTCGAGATACGCGTGCGCGACGAGCGCAGGACCGCCGTGACCGGGGCCGATCACGTAGATCATGTCGAGGTCGTTCGCGCGGATCACGCGGTTGAGATGCGTGTAGAGGAAGTTGAGGCCCGGCGTCGTGCCCCAGTGGCCGAGGAGCCGCGGCTTGATGTGCTCGCGCGCGAGCGGCTTTCGCAAGAGCGGGTTGTCCTGCAGGTAGATCTGCCCGACGGAGAGGTAGTTCGAGGCGCGCCAGAGTGCGTCGAGCTTGCGGAGCTCCGCGTCGGCGAGTGAACCGCGAGATCCGCCCTGTCGTTTCGTGCTCGAACCGCTCATGCATCGTCCTCCGAAGGTGGCCCCTCGTCGAGGCCGCGGTTTGCAAGGGATGTACCCGCCGGGTTTCGAGCTGCTGCGGGGCACTCGTGTGGACCCCTGAGCCCCGCGCAGGGTTCCGTAGCAAAGCTCCTCAGCGAGCGGGGCGCGGCTCCACGCTCCCGGCGCGCCCTTCATCCGGCTCGATCGCTCCTTCACCGTCCGTGGTGGTATGCCGGCATGACAACAACGAAGGAGCCACCACGCCCAAGCATGCCAGCAAGTTCTCGGTCCTCCAAGTTGTCGGACCCACCCGGACGACGTGCGTCCGGATTTCGCCTCCGACGGTCGACTCGATCGTGGGCGCCCGCGATGCGCTCCTCGACCCGTGCCTGGATTTCGGGCAGCAGGTCTTCTCGGCACCGATGGAGCAGAGACGGCGATAGTGTCACGCGAGCCGAGCTGCCGATCTTCGCCGGGTTCCACACGCAGCTCGTCGAAGCAGCCGCGCGCAGCAGGAGAACCGTCATGCTCATCGCGCCGAGACGCTCGACGTGGTTCGGTGTCGCCATCTTCCTGGTCGTCGCGAGCGCGGGCGCCCCGTCCGGCGGTGACGAGCCCAAGGCTCCTGGAGAGGAGCCCCAGAAGGCCGCGACGCCGGCCAGCGGAGCGGAGATTCCGCTGCCGCCGCCCGCGTTCGAAGCCGCCCTGCCGGAAGACATCCGGGCCCTGATCTCCGCGCCGTTCACCGGCGACTTCGACCAGATGGTGAAACGGCGACTGATCCGTGTGGGTGTCACCTACAGCCGCACGTTCTACTTCGCAGAGAAGGGCGTGCAGCGCGGCGTCTGCTACGAGTTCGCGAAGGCCTTCGAGGACTGGCTGAACAAGAAGCTCCAGACGGGCAACGCGAAGATCAGCGTCGCCCTCATGGCGATGCCGCGCGACCAGCTGGCGCGGGCGCTGCTCGACGGCAAGGTCGACTTCGTGATGGCGCAGGTCACGGTCAGGCCGGAGCTGCAGGCGCTGATGGACTTCAGCAACGACACGCGCACGAACGTCAGCGAGGTGGTGGTGACCGGCCCCGGCGCCCCGGCGATCCACTCGGTCGACGATCTCTCGGGCCAGGAGGTCTTCACGCGCAAGCACAGCAACTTCTATGCAAGCCTCGTGGCGCTGAACGAGCGGCTGAAGGCGAAGGGCAAGCCGCCCGTCGTCATCGAGGAGGTTCCGGGGAACCTCGAAGACGACGACCTGCTCGAGATGGTCAACGCCGGCCTCATCCCGACGATCGTCGTACACGACTACCTGGCGGAGTTCTGGAAGAAGGTGTTCACGAACATCACCGTCCACGACGATGTGACCCTCCGGACCGGCGCCAGCTTTGCGGTGCCGATTCGCAAGAACAGCCCGCTCCTCAGGGCGCAGCTCAACGAGTTCATCGCGAAGTACGGCCTCGGGACGGCGTTCGGAAACATCGTGCAGAAGCGCTATCTCGCGAGCACCAAGTACGTGAAGAGCGCCACCTCCGAGGCCGAGCGGAAGAAGTTCCTGGCGATGGCCGAGTACTTCAAGAAGTACAGCGACCAGTACCAGCTGGACTACCTGCTCATGGCAGCCCAGGGATACCAGGAATCCCAGCTCAATCAGGAGGTCAAGAGCCCGGTCGGGGCCATCGGCGTGATGCAGGTCATGCCCGCGACCGGCAAGGAGCTGAAGGTCGGCGACATCACGCAGACCGAGGCCAACATCCACGCCGGCGTGAAGTACATGCGGTTCATGGAGAACGAGTACTTCGGGGACGAGCCGAAGATGGATCGCCTCAACAAGCTGCTGCTCACCTTTGCGTCGTACAACGCGGGGCCCGGGCGGATCCGCCAGCTCCGGAAGGAGGCCGAGAAGCGCGGTCTCGACCCCAACGTCTGGTTCGGCAACGTGGAGCAGATCGCGTCGGAGCGGATCGGTCGCGAGACCGTCACTTACGTGAGCAACATCTACAAATACTACGTCGCCTACAAGCTGCTCACCGAAGAACGCGCGCGGCGAGAGGAAGCGAAGGCCAGGTTGAGGTCGGGCGTGAAATAGATCCGGGGAGGCAGCTCGAGCGATTACGAACGCTCCGAATCTCCGAACAGGCCTACCTCCCGCCTACCTCCCGAGTTCGATGCGCACGCGAGCCGGGCTCTCCCGCAGCACGACGCTCTGCGCGTCGAAGCGGACGACGCCCTCGCCCTCCGCACGCACGAGCGGAAGCGCGAGCGGCGGGCGCACGACGATCCCGCCGGGCGGCGTGCGGAGCCCCGCGGCGAGCTCGAGCCGCAACGCGTCGTCACCGTCTCGTTGCAATCGGTAGGTGAGCGGTCCCCAGTACGTCGGGAGCCCGTCGACCTCGAGGCCGTCGCCCGCGAGCCACGCCGGGGAGACGCCGGCCGCCAGCACGAGCGAGTCGTCCGACGCGGACTCGTAGGCCAGCATGCCGAGCACGGCGAGCACGTACTCGGCGCCGATCCACGAGTGCGGCACGTCGCCGAGGTGGCCCGGGCTGCGCGGGTCGCGCCACGAGATCTCGGGCCACTGGTTCCAGACGCGCGGCCTGCGGTCCGAGAGGAAGAAGTCGAGCAGCTCGTGCGCGTCCTCGCGCCGCCCGAGGCGAACGAGCGCGCCGAGGATGCGGATCTCGTAGGCCGTGTAGTTGTTCCAGTCGATCTCGCCGCGCTTCCGCTTCCGGAAGCCCGCGAGGTACTCGTCGTAGCTCCAGGTCAGCGCGGCCTGGGGGAGACGCTCTGCGGCGTCGGTCGTGACGAGCGCGGTGGACGTCGCGGTCGGATCGAAGTCCGCCCACTCGACCGAGCCCGGGACGTACGAGATCTTGCGCTCGGCGATCACCGTCTCGATCGAGGCGTAGAGACACCGCGCGAGGTCGGCCGCCTGCGCGCGCAGGTGCTCCGCGCGCGCCCCGTCGCCGAGCGCCTGCGCGAGATCGGCCGCGTCGGCGAATCCGCGCAGCGCCCAGAAGTCGTCCCAGTAGGCGTGCACCGGGTGCGCGAGGTAGCCCTCGTGGCTCGCGGACTCCGGCAAGAGGCCGTAACGCGCGCGGTGCTCGCCCGTGCGGAGCTCCGGGACGAGGCGCTGCGCGCGGAGCGTCTCGAGGTATTGCGTCGCGCGCAGCGCGTGCGGCCAGAGCTCGCGCACCAGCCCGAGATCGCCGTGGATGCGGAAGTGCTCCGCCAGGGTGTAGACGAGCTGGCCGTGGCTGTCGTGCTCGGGCAGCCAGTCCGCTCCATTGTGGTCGACCGCGCACGGCACGTTGCCGTCCGCCCCCTGATGGGGCGCATAGGCGCGCAGGAAGTCGCGCACGGCGCCGTGCTGACCCATCCGCAGCAGCGCCGCGGACATGGTCGCGCCGTCGCGGATCCACGAGCGTGTGTAGCGACGCGGCCCCGGCTGGAGCATCGCGCCGTCGCGATTCACGAGGATGTGGGCCGTCGCGGTGCGGAGCGTCTCGATCCAGGCCGCGTCGCCTCCGGCGCGGATGTGCACCTCGCCGAGTCGCACCTGCCAGCCGCGCTCGCAGCGCGCGAGCGTCTCCGCGCGCTCCGACTCGCGCACGCGCGGCGCGTCGCGCGCGGAGGTCTGTTCGCCGAAGGGCACGGCCAGCTCGATCTCGCGCGCGGCGCCCGGCGCGAGGTCGAGGTCCCAGGCGAGCGCGCCCGATGCGTGCGCGAATTCGTCGCGCACGCGCTTGCGCGGCGGCAGATCTCCGCGCACGAGCTGGCTCCGCACGCCGCCCTGCTCGAAGGCCGCGACGCCCGCGCCGCTCGGCGGGTCGAGCGCGACCACGAGCTTCTTCCCGTTCACGAGGACGGCGTCGTGCTCGAAGTCGAGCTCGCGGATCTCGCTCGTGCCGCCCATCCCCTGGAAGGCCTGCCAGGGCGGCGTCACCTGATAGGGACGCAGCGCGGCGTAGAGGCGCACGCGCTTCGCGTCGCGTCCCGCGTTCTCGACCCGGTAGCGCACGCGCGCGAAGGCGTTGTCGCCCGAGCCGGTCGCGAAGGCGGTCATGGTGAGCCGCAGGTTGCGCCAGCGCCAGTGCGACGACGGCACCGGCAGGAACGAGGCCGCGAGCGACTGCGTGATCTCGGCGTCGGCCCAGGTCACGAGCTCGCCGTCGGCGTAGAGGAAGGGCTCGAGCGAGAAGCTCGCGCGGTCGGGCTCGAAGAGGCCCTCCTCGTTCAGGATCGCGGCGGTGTGGCCGCCCTCGACACCGACCGGCGTCCAGTAGCTCTGCTCGCGGTAGAGCCAGCGCGGATGCAGGCCGCGGCGCTCGCGCGCGGCGACGGCGTGGAAGAAGTCGTGCAGCGAGCGCGAGAACTCGAAGGGCTCGACCTGCAGCGACGCGATGCCGAAGCCGTCCCTTCCGGCCGGCTCGCGAAGGAAGAGGCGCAGCCGCCGCGAGCGGCCGCCGCCCGGCAGGTACACGTACTGGCGACGCCCCTCCGCCTGCCGCGCCGACCAGAGCGTGCGCCAGTCGTCGCCGTCGTCGCAGGACTGCACGTCGAAGGCGCGCGCCTCGCCGCCCGGCGCCCAGTCCACGACGAGGCCGCCGTACTCGTGCTCGGCCCCGAAGTCGAGCGAGAGCCACTGCGGCGCGGCGCCCGGCGCGCTGCGCCAGCAGCTCGCGGGATCCGCCTCGAGCACGCACACGGCCGCGCATCCCGGCCGCTCGCTCGACACGAGCACGCGCGGCGGCTCGCGCAGCGAGAAGTCTTCGAAGCGCAGGTCCTCGATCCAGACCGTCCCGCGGCCGCCGGGCGGCGCGGCGATCGCGAGCTCGATCGCGGCGAGATCGCGCAGCGGCCCGCCGCCGGCGGGGCCCCACGCGAACGACACTTCGGAGCTTCGGATCCGCAGCGCCTCCCACTCGCGCGGGAAGGCGAACGCGTCGCGGTGCCACCACCAGACGTTTCGGTTGGTCGGATCGACGAGCTTCAGCTCGAGCTTGTTCGCGGGCGCCTCGCCGCGGATCCGCAGCGCGAGCGCCCAGCTCTCCGGCATCGTCCGCGCGAGCAGCCGCCGCGCGACGACGAAGCCGCCGCCGCCGTGGAAGTCGAAGTCCATGCGCAGCGCATGGCCGTGCGGGCTCGGCTCCTGCGACAGGCGGAGCTGCGCCTCGCCGGACGCGACGGTGCTCCACGGCGAGAGGTCGCGGAAGTCGTCGAGCGTCTCGCTCTGCACGTCAGGAGAGCTCGACGTCGAGGACGTGGCTGCCGTCGCGCAGGCGCGCGCGCAGCGCGTCCATCGCGACGTGGGCACCGGCCTCGCGATACGGATTCCGGCCGCGCGCGAAGGGCAGCGGCTCGCCATCGAGCTTCAGCGACGTCGGGCCGTACCCGCGCGCGCCGACGCGGTAGCGCAGCTCCACCGGCCGTCCCGCGAGCTCGATCGTGGCGCGCAGCCCGTCGAGCGCGCGCGGCAGCACCGGGTCGACGACGAGCTCGGCGCGCGAGAGCCGCAGCCCGAGCAGGCACTCGCGCACGAGGCGCAGCGCGATGCCGGCGCCGCTCGAGTAGACGCGCCAGCCGCCCTCGAGCGGCACCGCGCCGGTCCAGACCTCGTCGTAACGCGCCGACGCCTCGTAGCGGTCGGCGAAGGCGGCGTCCGAGCTCGACGTGTAGCAGTTGGCCTGGCGCAGCCGCGCGCTCTTCACCACCTCGCGCAGCGCCACGGGGCAGCCCTGCCGCAGCGCGGTGAAGAAGTCCTCGGCCTCGCCGAGTCGCGCGAGCGCCTCCGCATAGCGAAGGTGCGCGTGCGTGTAGAGCAGACCGATCTCGCGCCCGAAGAAGCTCGCGGTCTCGGCGCGCTGGAAGAGCCGCTGCACGCCGCCGCGATACGGG
>Ga0335069_10006430_pt1 | contig 17092 bp, 17 predicted proteins | sample Lox_Sample_11_FD_206714 | JGI IMG/M metagenome (GOLD analysis project Ga0335069, IMG submission 206714) | Soil microbial communities from Loxahatchee National Wildlife Refuge, Florida, United States - Lox_Sample_1.1 | ecosystem: Environmental > Terrestrial > Soil > Wetlands | place: USA...
GGCCGGCAGCGCGCCGCCGTCGCGCAGGGCGTCCACCCGGGTGCCGGAGGGCGGCGTGAGCAAGCCCACCTGCCCGGCCGGGGCCCCGACCGGGGCGGCGAGGAAGCCGGTTCCCTGGGCGGCGGGATCCGGCGGGAGGGCCGGGCCGGCCTGGCCGCCGGGGCGCGGCCCGGGATCGGTCATCCGCCCGGCGCTCATCTGCGGGCCCGCCGGGATCTGCGGGCCGTGCGGGGCGGCACCGCCCCAGTCGCCGCGGGACTGGCCGTAACCGGACGACCGGTCCGGTGCCTGCGGGTAACCCGGCTGCTGGCCGTAGCCGGGCCCGGGCGGCTCCACGCGGCGGTGCGGGCCGCCGGAACCCTGCGGGTCGCCGGAGTGCTGGGGGTACGCCGGGGCGCTGCGCCGCAGTTCCTGGTACCACGACTCTTCGTCGAGCGTCTCGTGGTAACCCTGCTCGCCGTGGCTCTGCTCGCCGTGGCTCTGCTCGCCGTACCCGGGCTCGCCGTAGCGCTGCCCGGTATAGCCCGGCTCGCCGGGTGCCAGGGGGTCGGAGTCGTCGTAGCGCAGCTCGTCGTAGTTGATGCCCTCGAGCCGCGGATCACGGCGCCTGTCGTCGGGGCCCCGGTCATCGAGCACCCGGTCGTCGAGGCGCGGGTGGTCGTACCACTGCTCCGGGTAGGCCGCGGTGCCCGCCTGGGGGAAGCCGGCCGTGCCCCGGGGACCCGCGACCGGCTGCGGGCCGGTATCGGGGAGCGCCTCCTGGGCGCCGGTCACCGGCCAGATCTCCGGCCCGCCGGACGGCGGCGCGAAGTCCCGCGGCTGATAGCCGGGGCTGGCGTAGCCGCCGGACCGGCCCGGGTCGCGGACCTCGGGGACGTGGTACCCAGGTACCCCGGCGTCGGGCGGCCGGTAGCCGGAGTCGTCGGATTGCCGGTAGCCGCGGTCCGGGAAAGAGCCGGAGTCCCCGAAGGCCCCGGCGTTCCGCGGACCGCCGCCCTGGCCGCCGTACACCGGGCCGTACGGCGTCCGCGGGCCTTCGTAGGAGGGGTCCGAGTAACCAGGATCCCCGTAGCCGTGGTCGTCGAAGGCCGGCTGCTGGTACACGGCACCGGCGCCGTAGGCGGATTCCAGTACCTCCCGGGACTCCTCGTCAAGCTGCCGGAAACCGTAGGGCCAGGAGATCTCGGGTCCGAACGGCACCTCGTGCCGTCCGGCCGGGCTTTCGTGCGGGTCGCTCCTTGGTCCCGGTCCGTACCGGACCGGACCGCTCGTTGCCTCATCCGGATGGGGACGCTGCGATGATGGCCATCCTCCGCCATCGTGAGCCGGCGAACCGCTCCTCATATACCGGGTCACTCCCCTGTCTGTCGTACAGCAGGTCAATGATCTCTAGCATCATCGCGACAAACGAGACACTCTGCTACCTACTTGCATAATTTGCGAGGCCACGCGTCACGACGTTGAAGAGACACGCTAGCGCCCCACTGCCCCCGGCATGACGCATTCCGGCTTTACGGCAAGTCGCGCCGCCGCCCGTTGGCCGAGGGTAAAGGCTCTATCACGCCAAGTAATACCGGTTCACAGGGGCAGAAAACGGGCATCTCCCAGGCGCATACTAGGCAGTAGGCGGGGTGTCGCCGGGAACCGTGCGGGCGCGGCCGGATTCCGCTCGCCGGGGCCTCTTGACGGCACATAGCGTCGGCGTACCATTACGGTATCCTGCCGACGGTATACAAAATGTATGGGTTTCGCGTCATGCAAGGACCCGCTGTGGTTGGTCGCCGTACTCCGCGCACCGGCTGCTCGCGCAGGCCGAACGGCCTGCACTCGCAACCGGTCTCGCATGACGCTCAGGCCCGGAAGCGAGCGCGCCCGTGTATCACGAGCTCACTGTCTGGTCCCGCGGGATCATCATGGACAAGGAGGCGCGCGACGTCTCCACCTGCATCGCCACCGCCGCCCGCAAGCTCGGCTACCACGCCGAGAACGTCAGCGACTACATCGACGACCCGGACCGCACCAACTGCCTGGTCCGCAGGTACGCGCGGTTCTCCGACGAGCCGATCCTCGACCGGTTCGTCTACGAGAACCCGCACCCCGACTGGATCGTGCTGGTCGAGGAAACGATCATCAAGGCGGTCAACTTCTTCCGCGGCACGCCGCCGGGCGGGGGCGTGCTGGTCATCAACTCCGCCCGGGACCCGCAGTACCTGCTGAGGTTCCTGCCCGGGTCCATGCTGGCCAGGCTGGACAGACTCGTCGTGGTCGACGCGACCGGGCTGGCCGAGCAGCGCGGCAGCAGCCCCTGGATGTTCGTCCGCGACCTGTCCGAGCTGGCCTTCGACCGGATGTCCACCGAAGGCGCGGTGGAGCGGCTGGCCATCGGCCGGGGCATCGCCGCGCCGCTGATCGGCGCCCTGGTGGCGGCGACCGGCGACCTGCCGGTCGACGCGGTGGCCGATGTGGTGGCCGACCGCGACGCCATGCTCCGCGGCGCCAAGCAGCACACGGTCGTCCAGTACGCAGCCGCCTGAACCCCAAGCCCGCGAAACCCTGGAGGCTCCATGTCCGTGCGCGGGACCCGCGTTCCCGAACACCTGAGGCTGCCCATCGCGGGCGTCACGCCGCCACCCACGGAAAAAGAAGGACAGCGCCTGTTCCCGACCGGCAACTTCCGCTTCTACCGGCCGGTGTACCGGGACAAGACGCCGCCGTGCAATCACGCCTGCCCGACCGGCGAGCAGATCCAGAAGTACCTGGATCACGTCAAGCACGACCGCTACCTGGACGGCTACCTGACGATCTGCGAGGACAACCCGATGCCCTCGGTCACCGGGCGGGTCTGCTATCACCCCTGCGAGACCGCCTGCAACCGGGCCGCGCACGACGAGCCCATCGGCATCCGCGGGGTGGAGCGGTTCCTCGGCGACTTCGGCCTCAGGCTCGCGGAAAACCCGGTCAAGGCGAGCCTGCCCCCGCTGAACGGCCAGACGGTCGCGATCGTCGGCTCGGGTCCCGGCGGCCTCGGCTGCGCCTACCACCTGCGCCGCAAGGGCCACGCCAGCGTCATCTTCGAGGCCCTGGACCGGCCCGGGGGCATGCTGCGGGCGGGCATTCCCGCCTGGCACCTGCCCGAGGAGGTCCTCGACGCGGAGATCGCCAAGCTCCTGGACTTGGGCGGCATCGAGATCCGCTGCGGCGTCCGGGTCGGCGCCGACCCGGACGGGGTGACGCTCGGCCAGCTCCGGGCCAGCTATGACGCGGTGTTCCTGGCCCTCGGCCAGGATGTCGGCCGACGGCTCAGCGCGGAGGGCGCCCAGGCCCGCGGCGTGATCGGCGCGATGGAGTTCCTCCGCGAGACCGGCCTCGGCCGGCCAGTCGCAATCGGCACGAACGTCCTGGTCATCGGCGGCGGCAACACCGCTTCCGACGCCGCCCGCTCCGCGATCAGGCTCGGCCGTGCTGGCGAAAACCGGGCTGGCGAAAACCGGGCGACGGCGACGATCGTGTCCCTGGAAGGCGAGAGCGAACTGCTGATCCAGCCCGAGGACCTGGCCCAGGCAAGGGACGAGGGCGTCCGGTTCTGGCCGAACCGCGCGCTGATCCGGGTGCTCACCGACGGCGACGGCAATGTCCGCGGTGCCGTGCTCGCCGAGGCGCGCCTGGCCAGGGACGCCAGCGGCACCGTCACGCCGGATATCACGGACGGCACGCAGACCGAGGTCAGCTGCGACACCATCCTGGTCGCGATAGGCCAGGTCCAGGTGCTCGACTGGCTCCCGGCGCACTACACCGGGCGCGGGCTGATCAGGACCGGCGAATACGGTCAGGTGGCGGATGAGGGCGGTGGCCCGGTGTTCGCCGGCGGCGACGTGATGCGCGGCCCGTCCATGGTGGTGGACGCGCTGGGCGACGGCAAGCGCGCCGCCCGCGACATCGACCGCGTGCTCCGCGGCGAGCCGCTGCGCCCGGAGGACCCGGTCGAGGTCATGCCGTACGAGAAGCTCAACACCGCCTACTTCCGGCCCGCGCCGCGCACCGAGGCCCCGCTGGCCCCCGCCCAGGTGCGCCGGGCCAGCCAGGTCACCGAGGTCACCCTGGCCTACAGCCGTGAGCAGGCGCTCGCCGAGGCGGATCGCTGCATGTCCTGCGGTGTCTGCAACGGCTGCGACAACTGCTACATCGTGTGCCCCGATGTCAGCGTGATGCGCGACACGCGGCAGAACGGGCACTACTCCATCCGCACCCACTACTGCAAGGGCTGCCTGGTCTGCGTGCAGGAGTGCCCGACCGGCTGCCTGGAGCGGGTGCCCGAGCTCGACTTCGACGACCCCGGCGACGTGGTCCGGATGGAGACCGCGTTCGCTCCCTACGACGGGGCGCACGCCGAGCAGGCCCCGTTCACCCGCCAGCTCATCGAGGACGCGATCGCCGAATACGACGCCTCCAGGGCAAGATCACGATCAATCGAGCCGAACGGAGACGGTGTTACGCCATGACCACCGTGCATGCCGATACCGGGCGGCCGCCCCGGCTGCAGCGGGCCATCCGGACGCCCGAAGGCGAGAAGTTCCTGCGCGGCATCGCGGGCACCCGGGTCCGCCAGAACGGCTGCGCGGCCGCCGCGTACGCGGCGCTGTACGCCAACGTGGACGTGATCACCGCGTACCCGATCCGGCCGTACACGGCGATCATGATGAACCTCGCGCAGTTCATCGCCGACGGCATCCTGGACGCCGAGTACATCCACGCCGACGGCGAGCACTCCCAGTTCTCCGCGGCCTTCGGGGCCGGCTCCTGCGGCGCCCGGGCCTACACCGGGTCCTCCGGCGTCGGCGTCACCTACGGCTACGAGATGTACTCCATCATCTCCGGGGCGCGGATCCCGATTCAGATGGCGATCGCCGACCGGACCCTGGACCCGCCCGGCGACTTCGGCTCCGAGCACACCGATGCCCTGTGCACCCGGGACATGGGCTGGCTGATGGGCTGGGCCGCGACCCCCCAGGAGGTGTTCGACAAGTCGCTGCTGGCCTACGCCATCGGCGAGGACCCGCGGGTGCTGCTGCCGCAGATGGTGGTGCAGGACGGCTACTTCGTCTCGCACATCGCGGGCGAGGTGGACATGCCCACGGCCGGCCTGGTCGACGAGTTCCTGCCGCCGTACCAGCTGCCGTTCCCGCTCAACCCCATGCGTCCGCTGTCACACGGCCCGCAGATCCACCCGGAGCAGGGCCCGCCGCTGCAGCTCGAGCGGGCCCGGGCGATGGAGGACGCGATCCCGGTGATCCGGGAGAAGACCGACGAGTTCGCCCGGATGTTCGGCCGGCGGTACCCGCACTTCGTCGAGACGTACCGGCTGGAGGACGCCGAACTCGCGATCATCATCTCCGGCGGCCACTCGGTCACCTGCCGGGCCGCGGTCGACCGGCTGCGCGAGCAGGGGGTCAGGATCGGCATGGCCCGGCTGCTGTGGATCCGCCCGTTCCCCGGCGACGACCTGCGGGAGGCGCTGCGCGGCGTCAGGGCGGTCGGGGTGGTGGAGACCAACCTCGGCCTCGGCGGCGCCAGCTACGGCGGCATCCTGTCGCTGGACGTGACCACCGCGCTGTACCACCTGGACGGCCCGCGGCCGCTGGTGACGTCGTTCATGGCCGGCCTCGGCGGCGAGACGGTGCCGATGGCCGAGTTCGACTGGATGGCCGGCAAGCTCGGCCAGGCCGCCGAGCGCGGCCGCGTGGAGAAGGCCGCCCACTGGGTCGGCTTCGAGGAGTAAGGGGTAGACCAGCCATGACCTTCGAAGTGATCCGCCAGCGGCTCCCGCTGTTCGAGGAGGACGGCCGGGCGGCCGCCACCGGCGACGAGCACGGCCGTGACCTGCACTACCTGCCCGACCTGCCGGAGGAGGACCCGTACGCGGCGGGGCACCGGACCTGCGCGGGCTGCGGGCCGGCCATCCAGTACCGGTGGGTGCTCAAGGCGGCCGGCCAGGACACCGTGGTGGCCGGGCCCACCGGGTGCATGTACGTGGCCAACTCCACCTACCTGTGCACCCCGTACACGGTGCCGTGGGCGCACACCCCCATCGCCAGCGGCGGCTCGTTCACCTCCGGCATGGCGGCCGGCTACGAGGCGATGATCAGGAAGGGCCGCTACCCGGGCCCGTACCCGAACATCCTGGTGATGGCCGGCGACGGCTCGGCCGCGGACATCGGCCTGGGGTCGATCTCCGGCGCGCTGTACCGCAACCACGACGCGCTGTTCGTCTGCTACGACAACGAGTGCTACGCGAACACCGGCATCCAGACGTCGCCGACCACGCCCTACGCGGGCATGACCACGTTCACGCCGTTCGGCAAGGCGATCCCGGAGGGCAAGAAGCTGCCGCCGAAGAACCTGGCCAAGATGATGGCCGAGGGGCACCCGCACTGCTACGTGGCCACCACCACCGTGGGCTACCCGGTCGACCTGATGAACAAGACCCGCAAGGGCCTCAACCACGTGGGCGCGGCCTTCCTGCACTGCTACACGCCGTGCCAGAAGGGCTGGGTCTACCAGACCTCGATGACGGTCGAACTGGGCCGCCGGGTCGTGGAGTCCGGGCTCTGGCCGGTCTGGGAGTACGACCCGCGGGACCGGACGTACCACTACTTCCATCCCCCGGTCCAGCGGCCGGTGACCGACTACCTGGCCATGCAGGGCCGGTTCGGGCACATGCTGCCCGAGCACGTGGCGACCACGCAGGCGGCGGCCAACCACAACTGGGAGGCCATCGGCATGGACGTGCCCCGGGCCCTGCGCGACCTGGAAGATCCCGCCCGCCACCAGCGCCTGCACGACGAGGAGTACTCGATGCCCCTCAACCGCGGCGTCGGCGCCTGATGGGTGCCAGCCCCCGGGAATGGCAGGTGCTGTTCGACGGCGGGCGCCAGCAGCGGTACCTGCCGGACCGGCAGGCCGTGCTCAGGTACGTGCTCGCCGTCGGGCCGCACGCGGCCACCCCCCGCTTCGAGGTGCTCGCCGAGACCGGCCGGGTCCGGCTCGCCGACGGCTCGGACGGCGGCAGGCAGTTCGCTCTCGTGGAAGTGATCGACCTGGCCCGGCCCGGCGAGATCGACCGCCTGCGCCGCGAACTGGAAGGATCCAGATGACCGACGTGTCCCAGCCGCCCCAGGCGCCGGGCAGTTACTCACGGCGGGGCTCTCCGCCCCCCCGTACCCCCCGTACCCCCCGGATCATCCCGCTGATGCCCGGGGTCTCCCGGGCGCCCGGCGAGCGACGGGTGATGCTCCGCGCGTCGGTGATCCAGGTCGTTCGGCATCTTGTCGTCCGGGCCGTCCCGGTCGGCCAGCGCCTCCCGCTGTTCCGGCAGGCGGCCGGCCTGCTCGACGAGGCCGGCTGGAGCCTGGACGAGCTGGTGGCCGCGGCCGAGCCGGGCCCCGCCCAGACCACCCTGCTGCGGATCCTGGGGCTGCTGGATACCGGGCCTGGGCTGCCGCCATGACCGCCCGGTACCCGTACGAGCTGCGGCTGCCGCTCGCCCCCTACCGGTTCGTCTGGCGGGACGACGCGGCGGTCGGCGCGCGCAAGGACGCCACCGACGCCTACACCCAGGAGCACTACACCCACGCCGACGGGACCTGCACGATCATCCGCGAGTACCGCGCGGACGGGTCGTACCACATCATGTCCGACCGCGGCGAGATCGAGCTCATCGACAACGCCGGCGACCCGTACGCCCCGGATCCGGTGAGCGTGGTCAGGCTCCCCTAGCTGGCTGGCCTAGCTGGCTGGCCTAGCTGGCTGGCCTAGCTGGCTGGCCTAGCTGGCTGGCCGGGGGCGGTGGTAGGCCTGCCGGGTCCGCTCGGTGTGCCTGCGGGCGAGCGCCTGGGCCTGCTCCGCGTCCCCGGCCTCGACGGCCCTGATCATCTCCGCGTGCTCGGTCCACGACCCGTGACCGCGGGCGGGGGCCACCATCCGGTAGTGCCACTGCACCCGGCGGCCGACGATGTCGGCCAGCTCGGCCAGCACCGCGTTGCCGCCGATGGCCGCGACCTCGGCGTGGAAGGCATTGTTCGCCGCCACGGCGGCACCGAACTCACCCGCGTCGGCGGCCGCCTGCCCCTCGCGGCAGATCTCCCGCAGCCGGGCCAGCTGGGCGAGCCGGTCCGGGTTGGCCCCGCCGGGCCCGCCGGCCGCGCCGGCCGCCGCCAGCCTGGCCGTCTCGGCCTCGAGCAGCGCGCGCACGTCGAGCAGCTCGTCCACTTCCTGGTCGGTGGGCACGTGCACGAAGGCGCCCTGGCTGGGCCGCAGGTCCACCCACCCTTCGGCCTCCATGCGGTGCAGCGCCTCGCGGATCGGCTGCCTGCTGACGCCGAGCTGGCGGGCCAGGTCGGTCTCGACCATGTGCTGGCCCGGTGGCAGCTCCCCACCCACGATCAGGTCGATCAGCGCGTCATACACCGACTGGCGCAGCGGCACCGGCCGCTGCAGGGGACGGATCATCGCCACTGTCATCGTCACCCCCCAGTGACATCTCGCCTCATCACAGTACCGCAGTCCCGCTGGGTACCCTCACAGTTTATCGGCGACTGTATGCAAAGTGCGATCCCCGGGTTCAGGGTTTCCCATCCGCTAGCCGATGTCGCGGCGGCGCAGGCCGACCAGGCCGATCACGCTGAACGCCAGCGCGGCGAGGCACAGCCACAGCAGCGGCTCCGCCGACACCGTGCCGCCCGGGAGCCGGGGAGTCTGCGTGAACGGCGAGATGTCGAGCACCCAGTGGGACACCTGCAGCACCTCGCCGAACAACGCGATCGCCACGACCAGCCCCACCGCGGTCCAGGCCCCCGGCACCGCGGCCTCCGGCACCAGCCCGAACAGCAGGACCGCCACCGCGGCCAGCGCCAGCGACGCGGGCAGCTGGGCCAGTGCCGCGCCGAGCATCCGGGTCACCTCCGTGCCCGCCGAACCGGCGCGCAGCCCGTAGCCGAGGCCCGCCGCCACCCCGGCCACGGCGAGCAGCAGCGCGGCCCCGGCGACCGCGACCACGATGTGGCTCAGCGCCCAGCGGATTCGTCCCGTCCTGGTCGCCAGCACCGGCTCGGCCCGTCCCTCGGTTTCCTCGCCGCGCAGCCGCAGCACCGCGGAGGTCGCGTACGCGGCGGCGACCAGGCCGGCCAGCAGCATGAGGGCGGCCAGGTACGCGTTGACGATGGCGGCCTGGCCGCCGATCCGGCTGAACTCGCGCTGCAGCGCGCTGCTGGTCCCGAACAGCTGGCCGATACCCTGGGCGGCCGCCCCGCTGGCGGCGAAGGTGAACGCGTAGCCGGTCACCCAGCCGGCCAGGGCGGCCCGCTGCAGCCGCCAGGCCAGGCCGAACGGGCCGCTCAGCAGGCGGGAGGCGGTCGCCCGGCCGGGCCGGTCGGGCAGCAGGCCGGCCCCGAGGTCACGCCGGGCGGCGAGCTCGAACGCCAGGAAGACCCCCAGGGCGAAGGCAGCCAGCGGCAGGAGCAGGACCCACCAGCGTTCGGCCGCGAACGGCTGGGCCAGCTGGATCCAGGCCAGCGGCGAGGCCCAGGACAGCCAGGACAGGCCGCCGGCGCCGGCCGCGTCGCCCACGCCGCGCAGCACGAAGGCGAGGCCGAGCACGGCGAGCGCGATCCCCCGTGCCGCGCGCGCGCTCGAGGTCAGCTGCGCCGCCACCGCGGCGATCCCGGTGAACGCCAGCCCGCAGGCGCCGATGCCCAGCGCGAGCGCGGCCGAGCCCGCGGCCGGCAGCCCGATGAGGGGCAGCGCGACCCACAACAGCAACGCGACCGCCAGGATCGGGGCGATCGCCGTTATCAGCGCCGCGACCAGGGCCGCGTCCCGTCCGACCACCGCCGAGCCGACCAGTTCGAGCCGGCCGGCCTCCTCGTCGGTCCTGGTGTGCCTGACCACGACGAAGATCGCCACCAGCGCGGCGAAGATGCCGGCCCAGATCCCGTACCGCCAGGTGGTGAGGGAGCCGATCGAGTCGCCGTAGAGCCGGCCGTACAGGAACCGCAGGGCGGGGTTGCTCTCGCCGGTCGCGGCCAGCGCGGCCCGCCCGGCCGCGGTCGGGTAGAGCTTCTTGAACGCCTGCGCCGTGGCGGCCACCAGCGCGACGATCACGTAAACGCTGGCCGGCAGGGCGATCCGGTCCCGCCGCAGGGCGAGCCTGGTGAGCTGGCCGGTGCCGGCCAGGCTGGTGCTAGCCGGGCCAGTGCTAGCCAGACCTGGGCCCGGCCGCGCGGCCCGGGTCATCGCGGGGCTCCGGCCGTGCTCCGTTCGGACGAATAATGGCGCAGGAACAGCTCCTCCAGCGTCGGCGGGCGGCAGGTCAGGGAGCGGACGCCCGCCGTGGTCAGGCGGGCGAGCACGTCGTTGAGCGCCGCGTGATCCACCTGGCAGCGCACCCGGCTGTCCCGGACGTCGAGGTCGTGCACGCCGGGAACGCCCTCGAAGCTGACCGGCGCCACCAGTTCGGCGTCGACGAAGTTCCTGGTCAGGTGGCGCATCTCGGCGAGCGTGCCGGTTTCCACCGCCTGGCCGTCCCGGATGATCGTCACCCGGTCCGCCAGCGCCTCGGCCTCGGACAGGATGTGGCTGGACAGCACGATGGTGCGGCCGTCGTGGCGTTCGGTGTTGACGCACTCGCGGAAGGCCGCCTCCATCAGCGGGTCGAGCCCGGCGGTCGGCTCGTCGAGCAGCAGCAGTTCCGCGTCGCTGGCCAGCGCCGCCACCAGCGCGACCTTCTGCCGGTTGCCCTTGGAGTAGGCCCGGGCCTTCTTGGACGGATCGAGGTCGAACCGCTCGATGAGCGCCTGCCGGCGCTTGGCGTCGATGCCGTCCCGCCGGCCACGCAGCCGGGCCAGCAGGTCGATGATCTCGCCGCCGGTCAGCGACGGCCACAGGGTGACGTCGCCGGGCACGTAGGCCAGCCTGGTGTGCAGCGTGGTGGCGTCCCGCCACGGGTCGCCGCCGAGCAGCAGGGCCTCGCCGCCGTCCTTGCGCAGCAGGCCGAGCAGGATGCGGATGGTGGTGGTCTTGCCCGCGCCATTCGGGCCGAGGAAGGCGTGCACCTCGCCGGTGCGGACGGTGAGGTCAAGGCCGTCAAGCGCCGTGGTCCGCCCGAACGACTTGCGCAGGCCGCGTACCTCGATTGCGTTCGCGGCGGGTGCCTCGATTGCGTTCGCGGCGCGTGCCTCGCTTGCGTTCGCCTCGCTTGCGTTCGCCATGACTTCAGCCTACACAACTTTCACTAGATTCTGAATGTTCAGAATGAGATACTCTTTGCCTGGAGGTGAGGCTACGGTGCCCGATGGCTCGGCCCCAGAGGCGAAGGACCCTGTGCTCGACTACATCGAGCGGTTCTCCGCGGTCCTGGTGGCGGCCGGGTTCCCGCCCATGCCGGCCCGGGTCTTCGTCGCCCTCTTGATCACCGACTCCGGGCGGCTCACCGCCGCCGAGCTGGCCGCGACCCTGCGGATCAGCCCGGCCGCCGTGTCCGGCGCGGTGCGCTACCTGATCCAGCTCGGCCTGGTGCACAAGGAGCGGGTGCCCGGCTCCCGCCGGGACTACTACCGGATGCCCGGCAACATGTGGGACGACCTGCTCCGGATGCGCGACCAGGTGATGTCCCGCTGGACCGCGCTGGTCCGCGAGGGCATCGACCTGGTCGGGCCGGACACCCCGGCCGGCGGGCGGCTGGCCGAGCAGGCATCCTTCCTGGAGTTCGTCACCAAGGAGCTTTCCGGGGTCCTGGCCCGCTGGGAGCAGTACCAGGACCGGGACCGCGGCCCGGCCGAAGCCGGATAACCTCCTGCCCATGCGCTATCTCGTGCGGGAGCAGCTGTTCTCGATCGGCGGCGACTACTGGATCACCGACGAGCAGGGCCACAAGGTCTTCCTCGCCGACGGCAAGGCGCTCAGCCTCGGCGGCACCGTCCAGCTCAAGGACGCCTCGGGCGCCGTCCTGGCGGTCATCCGCAAGAAGTTCCTGTCGCTCACCGACGCGATGGAGATCGAGCGCGACGGCGCGGTGGCGGCCACGGTGCACCGGCAGGTGCTCTCGCTGCTGCACCACCGCGCGACCATCGACATCCCCGGCCGCGGGCGGCTCGAGGCAACCGGGAACATCGTCGACAAGGACTTCGAGATCCGCGACGGCGACCGGGGCGTCGCGCAGATCTCCCGGACCTGGTTCAAGCTCCGCGACACCTACGGCGTCGACGTCGCGCCGGGCGAGGACGACGCCCTCATCATCTGCATCGCGATCTGCCTCGACCGCGTCCACCACGGCGGCGGATAGCGCGGCTCGCGGCTCCGGGCCCGGGCTGGCCGGCTAGGCCTGGGGCACTTGCGCGTCCGGGAGGGTGAACTCGCCGCCCAGGTAGCGCAGCACCGGGTCGTCCGGGTCCGGCTCGCCGTGCTCCGCGATGATCTCGGCGGCGAAAGCCTCCGCGTCGTCCGCGGGCTGGTAGCCGAGCGCCTTCGCCTCGGCCAGCGACACCCAGCCGCCGCGCGTGTTGGCGGACACCCCGAAGATGATCCGGAACCCGGGCCGCTCGGCGCTCAGGCATGCCTCGAAGAGCCGCCCCGCGTCGTCGGGCGACAGCCAGGTGGACAGCATCCGCACGTTGGCCGGCCGCGGGAAGCAGGACAGGATCCGCACGCAGATCGCGTCCAGGCCGTACCGGTGGTGGTACATGGCGGCCAGCGCCTCGACGGCCGCCTTGGAGACGCCGTAGTTGGTGTCCGGCGCGGGGAAGGCGTAGTCGGGCACGGGGAAGGCCGAGCGCGGGGAGAACCCGACCGCGTGGTTGGACGAGGCGAAGATCACCCGCGGCGTCCCGGCCCGCCGGGCCGCCTCGAATGTCACGTAGCTGCCCTCGATGTTCAGGTCGCGGATGCGTTCCCAGGACGCCTCGCCCGGGATGCCGGCCAGGTGGATGACGGCGTCCGCCCCCTGGCAGGCGGCCGTCATGGCCTCCAGGTCGGTCACCGACGCCTGGACGACCTCCTCGCCCGGGCCGGCCGTCAGCGGGGCGATGTCGAGCACGCGCAGCGTGCGTCCCGGCCGGGCCAGCCGCGGCCGCAGCATGGACCCGACGAGGCCCGCGGCCCCGGTGATGACGATGACCGGCACTGGCCAGCCCCCTTCTCGTCCTCGGTTACGGACGGGTACCGGGTCCTTTACGCACCCTTTCTATCAGTCCGCCCGGATCGTAGGCTCAGAGAGCGTTAGGCAAGACCGGCTGCGCCTGCAGGCCTTCTGGGCCTGCGCGAGCGGCCGGTGCAGGTAGCCCGCGCAGCAACCGCAGCAGGTTCTTGCCTGACGCGAACTTGCGTGACCACAGAGCCTGACGGGCTCGATACGGGGTGAGCAGATGTCGACCATCGCCGACCTGGGCGCCGAGTCGGCGCGGCAGCACCGTGACTTCGGCGCGGGCTCGCTGATCGTGTGCGACCGCCTGGTCCGCATCTACGTGGCATCCGGGATCGAGGTCCAGGCTTTGCAGGGGCTGGACCTGCTGGTCGCCGAGGGCGAGATGGTCGCCCTGGTGGGGGCGTCGGGCAGCGGCAAGTCCACGCTGATGAACATCCTGGCCGGGCTGGACGCGCCGACCGCGGGCTCGGTCCGGGTGGCCGGCCACGACCTGGCGGCGATGGGCGCCCGGCAGCGGCTGGCCTACCGGCGGCAGGTGGTGGGCTTCGTCTGGCAGCAGACCTCGCGCAACCTGCTGCCCTACCTGACCGCCCAGCAGAACGTGGAGCTGCCGATGCGGCTGGCGGGCAGCGGTGCTGGCAGGCGCGATGTTAGCGGGCGCAGTGTCAGCCAGCACGGTGTCAGCCGGCCGGGGGCCGCCCGCCGCCGGGCCCGCTCGGCCGAGCTGCTCGGCCTGCTCGGCCTGGCCGACTGCCTGCACCGCAGGCCCGACCAGATGTCCGGCGGTGAGCAGCAGCGGGCGGCCATCGCGGTGGCGCTGGTCAACGAGCCCAAGGTGCTGCTCGCCGACGAGCCGACCGGCGAGCTCGACACGGCCACCGCGGCCGAGGTGTTCGGCGCGCTGCAGCGGGCGAACGCCGAACTCGGCGTGACCGTGCTGATCGTCACGCACGACCCGGCGGTGTCGTCGGTGGTGCGCCGGACCGTCGCGATCAGGGACGGCCGGACCAGCACCGAGACGCACCGGCACGCGACAACCGGCGACGACGGCGAGGTCGCGCAGCACGCGGTGGAGTACGCGGTCCTCGACCGCGCCGGGCGGCTGCAGCTGCCCCGGGAGATGACCGAACCTCTCGGCATGCGCGACCTGGTACGGCTGGAAGCCGAGCCCGACCACATCGGCGTCTGGCCGGACCGCCGGGAAGCCAGGTGAGCGCGGCCGGCCCGGCGCTGGCCGCCGGCATGCTGGCCGTGGAGGAGGTGACGCGCACCTTCGGCCACGGCCGCACCGCGACCCAGGCCCTGCGCGGCGTCTCCTTCACCGTGCGGGCCGGCCAGCTGGTGGCCCTGCGCGGCCGGTCGGGGTCGGGGAAGACCACGCTGCTCAACATCGTCGGCGGGCTCGACCTGCCGGACGGCGGCCGGGTGCGGGTCGCGGACCGCGACGTGACCGCCATGTCCGAGCAGGAGCGAATGCGGCTGCGCCGCACGTCGGTGGCGTTCATCTTCCAGTCGTTCGGCCTCATCCCGATCCTGTCGGCGGCGGAGAACGTCGGGGTCCCGCTGCGGATCGCCGGGATGCCCCCGAAGGAGCGGGAGGAGCGGGTCCGCCTCATGCTGGACATCGTCGGCCTGGGCGAGCACGCCCGGCAGCGGCCCGGCGAGCTGTCCGGCGGCCAGCAGCAGCGGGTGGCGATCGCCCGGGCGCTGGCCGGGAGCCCGCAGGTGCTGCTGGCCGACGAGCCCACCGGACAGCTCGACTCCGAGACCGCGAAGCAGATCATGCGCCTGCTGCGCGCCGTGGTGCATTCCGAGGGCGTGACCGCGCTGGTGGCCACCCACGACCCCAACCTCATCGACATCGCCGACGCCGTCCTCGAGTTGGAAGACGGCAAGATCAAGACCCGATAACCCGAACGGGCGTACCTCGTGCCCCGCGCCCGCCGCCCGCGATTCTTCCATGATCGCGAAGGATTTTCGGTCTCGCGGGACTGAAAATCCTTCACGATCACGAAAATCGTACCTAGTTTCGTATCTGGTTTGGTACGTCAGGTTACTGGGGTGCCGGTGGTGGCGGTGAGGTCGGCGAACAGGGCGGCAAGGCGCTTGGTCACCGGGCCGGGGACGCCGTCGCCGATGGTCCGGCCGTCGACGGACACCACGGGGACCAGGCCGCCCATGGTGCCGGTCACGAACGCCTCCTCGGCCGTGTAGAGCTGGGGCAGCGTGTAGTCGCCCGTCCCGCAGGCGATCCCGGCCGAGGCGGCCAGCTCGAGCACGGCCGCCCGGGTGATGCCCTCCGGGCAGGACACCGTGGTCGGCGTGGCCAGCGCCCCGCCGGACACCATGAAGATGTGCGTGGCGTTGGTCTCCGCGATGAAGCCGCAGGGGTCGAGCATCACCGCGTCGTCCGCGCCGGCCGCGTTCGCCTCGATCTTGGCCAGGATCGACGGCAGCAGGTTGTTGTGGTGGATCTTCGGGTCCAGGCAGTCCGGCGCCGGGCGGCGCACGCTGGCGGTGATCAGCGTGATGCCCCCGGCGTCGTACACCGGGTCCTTCCACTCGGCCAGCACGATCAGCGTCGGGCCGTCCTGGTTGAGCCGGGGATCCATGCCCGAGGTGATCTTGATCCCGCGGCTGAGGGTGAGCCTGATGTGCACGCCGTCGCGCATGCCGTTCGCGGCGAGCGTGCGCCGGATCTCCTCGGTGATCTTCTCCCCGGAGGGAATCTGGCCGAACGCCAGGGCCCGGGCCGAGGCGCGCAGCCTGGCCAGGTGCTCGTCCAGCCGGAAGATCCTCCCGCCGTAGAGCCGGAGCCCTTCCCAGACCGCGTCACCGCCCTGGACGGCGGAGTCGAACGGGCTCACCGCGGCCCGGTCGCGGTGCGTGAGCTTGCCGCCCACATTGACGATGAGGTCGCGGTTACGCTCGTCGAAGACCTGCAGCATTCATGGCCTCCCTGCGGCGATGCGGTAGCGGTGCAGGCGCTCGAAGTAGGGGACGCACGCCTCCGCGAGGGGCTCGAGGCGGGCGGGCAGCGGCGTGGCCGGCGGGCGGTACGCCGCGAAGCCGGTGGAGGAGCGGACGCTGTCGTACCAGTACGGCGCCCACACCCCGTCGCTGTCCCGGGGGCCGGCCGGCCAGGCCAGCATCCGGGTGTCGAAGGGCACGCCGAGCGCCCGGCACAGCGCGCGCAGGATGCCCTCGGGATCGGCGAGCAGGTCCCGGGAATCGACGACCGGGCCGCCGAACGTCTCGTAGATCTCCGCCTGCCGGGCCAGGCCCAGGTCGGCCAGCGCCGGCTCGGCCCGGACCCGCGTGTAGGAGGCGAGCAGCTCGCGCGGGTCCCTGATCAGGTGCGCGTGCCGGAACGGGGCGAGCGCGGCCCGGTCCACCTCGGGCAGCAGGTGATGCGTCATGTGCTTGGCGTAGCCGATCACCGCCCCGCCGGGCAGCGGGCAGCGGGCCAGCCGGGCCAGCACCACCCGCCAGTCGGTGGGCTGGCTGGCGATCACCTCGTCCCGTCCCGGGTGGTCCAGGCCCGTGCGGTCCAGGTAGAAGGCGTAGAGCGGCTCGTCGGCGACCACCGTGTCCGGGCGGTTCTCCCAGGCCCGCATCAGCGCGGTGGACACGGTCCGCGGCCCCGACCACATCGCGATGCGAGCGGCCGGGCCCGCGGCGGTCTCCGGGCCCGTCTGGTTCACGGGGCGTGATTCACCGGGTGCGGCTCAGAGCGTGACGACGCTGCGCAGCACCTCGCCGCGGCCCATCCGGGCGAAGGCCTCTTCCACGTCGCCCAGGCCGATCGTCTCCGACACGAACTTGTCCAGCGGCAGGCGCCCGGCCAGGTGCAGGTCGACGAGCATCGGGAAGTCGCGGCTGGGCAGGCAGTCCCCGTAC
>Ga0335069_10006432_pt1 | contig 17088 bp, 22 predicted proteins | sample Lox_Sample_11_FD_206714 | JGI IMG/M metagenome (GOLD analysis project Ga0335069, IMG submission 206714) | Soil microbial communities from Loxahatchee National Wildlife Refuge, Florida, United States - Lox_Sample_1.1 | ecosystem: Environmental > Terrestrial > Soil > Wetlands | place: USA...
AGTTTGTTTCGATAACCGAGGACATCACCGAGCGCAAGTCGACCGAGCACCGCCTGCACTATCTCTCGCAGCACGATGAGCTCACCGGCCTCCTCAATCGTGCCAACCTGACCGCCGAGATCGAGCAGGCGATCTCCGAGACCGATCGCGGCGGGACCGGCTTTGCCGTGCTCTATGTGGGACTCGACCATTTCAAGGTGGTGAACGACCGGCTCGGCCGGCGCGCCGGCGACGAGGTGCTGCGGCGGGTGGCGCGCGTCCTCGGCGAGTGCGTGCGGCCGTCGGACAGTGTCGCGCGTTGCGGCGGCGACGAGTTTGCCGTGCTGCAGCGCATGTCGCGCGATCCGAGCGACGCCGCCAGCCTGGCGCGGCGGCTCTCGACAGCACTCGCCTCGGCCTCGGAGGAGGATGCGCTCATCGACATGCGTTTAAGCGCCAGCGTCGGCATCACCGTGTTCCCGGCGGACCAGGGCACCGCCGACGAGCTGGTGACCAATGCGGAGCTGGCGATGCGGCGCGCCAAGCGCGAGGCGCGTGGCAGCCAATGCTATTTCACGCCGGCTCTGCACGAGGCCGCGGTCACTCGCGCGACCTTGGCGATCGCTCTGCCCGCCGCCATGCGCGAGCAGCAGATCTTCCTGATGTATCAGCCGATCCGCGATCTCAAGACCGGTGCCGTGGTCGGCTGCGAGGCGCTGGCCCGTTGGCAACATCCCGAACGTGGCATGATCCCACCCAATCAGTTCATTGCCATTGCCGAGGAGATCGGCCTCATCCACGAACTCGGGCTCTACATCCTCAACCGCGCGATCACGGATTTCAGTGCCGTCTTCCCGGATCCCGTCGCCGCCGGTGTAACCCTCTCGGTCAACCTTTCCTTCGGTCAGTTTGCCGAGGAGGACCTGCTTGAGGGTATCCGGGGTGAGCTCGAACGCACGGGGTTCCCCGCGCGACAGCTCGAGCTGGAGCTGACGGAGTCGATGCTGGCTCTCGAACCCGAGCGCGCGATCGAGACCACGCGCATGCTCTCCGAGCTCGGCTGCAAGCTTGCAATCGACGATTTCGGCACTGGCTATTCCTCGCTCGCCCAGTTGCGGCGCTTCCGGGTGGATTACCTGAAGATCGACCGCTCCTTCATCATCGATCTCGAAGGCGGCGAGGGACCCAAGGCCGTGGTCCGCGCCGCGATCTCCATGGCACATAGCCTCGGCCTTGCCATTATCGCGGAGGGCGTCGAGACTCCTGAGCAGGCGGATTTCCTGCGCGGCGAGGGTGCTGAGCTGGTGCAGGGTTATCTCTTCGGCCGGCCCATGCCGATCGAGGATTTCGCCAAGCTGCAGCGAGAACCTCCCTCCCTGCCGACGGCGCCGCGGACCGAGCGGCCACGACCGGTTCTGGCGACACCGCGCTCCACCGTGCATTGAGGCCGGCTTCGGCCGTTTGGTCTTGGACCGTGCGGCCCACCTCGACCGCCAATCTTCAGGATCGGCCCGTGGTTGCAGCAGGGCCGCTTTTCCTCTAGTTTCCGCGCGGTTGCCGCGGCCCGGGGTGTAGCTCAGCCTGGTAGAGTACCTGCTTTGGGAGCAGGGTGTCGCTGGTTCAAATCCAGTCACCCCGACCAGCGGCGCGAGCGGGAACACGGACAAGATCAGACGGGCAAGAGAACACGGGCAAGAGCGGGGCAAGCATGCAGGCGCGCATCTTCAAGCCGGCCAAATCGGCGTCGCAATCCGGGCGGGCGGGCACCCTGAAGTGGGTGCTGGAGTTTGCCCCCTCTTCGCGCCGTGAGGCCGATCCGCTGATGGGCTGGACCAGCTCCGATGATACGCGGCGCCAGGTGCGGCTCACCTTCGAGACCAAGGAAGAAGCCGTCGCGTATGCCGAGCGGGAGGGCATCCCCTACGTGATCGAGGAGCCGCACGAGAGACGGATCCAGCCCAAGGCTTATGCCGACAATTTCCGCTATGATCGCATCGGCAACTGGACGCATTGATCGCCGCGCCCGCAGCTTCAACGATCGACCCCGTAGCTCAGCGGATAGAGCAATTGCCTTCTAAGCAATAGGTCGCAGGTTCAAGTCCTGCCGGGGTCGCCATCACGATCATTCCGATGGGGTGCGGTACGAGTGCCGCAGAGCCTCAGTTGCCAGAGGCGCTGCTCAGCGTCGAGCTGATATTGTTGAACACCATCTTGAGGCTGTTTCCGACCAATCGTAGCGACGCGATGATCACCACCGAGATCAGTGCCGCGATCAGTCCATACTCGATCGCCGTTGCGCCGAGCTCGCTCAGGCCGAAGCGCCGAAGCCGCTCACGGAACCGCCTTCTGCCAAGTCGCATCTCTCCTGCTCCCATGCACGCTCTTTTTCCCAACCTCTGGATCAAAATCCCTAATCCATGTCAGGGTAAAGGGCCAGACATTCCTGCTTGCTGGTCCTAATGCCGCACCTCGCGAGCACTCGTCTTAAGAGCGCTGATTTCCCAACCCCGAATCGATCTGTAAAATCGGTGCCGTTGAATTTGAGTTTGACTCCGATCGCGTCCGGACCGCCAATTGAGACCAACCAGCGGTGCGGACTTGACCGGGCTACCAGCAGATAGCAGCAGCCGTCGTTATGGAACCGGCGCCGAACGCGAACCCGGCGCGGCCGGTCGGGCGTCCAGTAAGCGCGGGGGCGAGGAGTTGTATCCATTTCAGGAGGCTGACGAGATCCGCGGGTGGCTGGCCGCGATCGTCGCGTATTCCAGAGACGCCATCATCAGCAAGGACCTCAACGGCATCATCACCAGCTGGAACGCCGCCGCCGAGCGCTTGTTCGGCTATCCCGCGAACGAGGCGATCGGCCGGCCGGTCACCATGCTGATTCCGCCCGATCGCATCGACGAGGAGCCCGAGATTCTGGGGCGGATCCGCAGCGGCGAGAACGTGGATCCCTATGACACGATCCGCATGCGCAAGGACGGCACGCGGGTCGAGATCTCTCTCAGCGTCTCGCCGGTGAAGGACGGCGAGGGGAGGGTGGTGGGCGCTTCCAACATCTCGCGCGACATCACCGAGCGGCGCGAGCACGAACGCCAGCAGAGTCTGCTTCTCTCCGAGATGAACCACCGCATCCGCAACACCCTGGCGACGGTGCAGGCGATGGCGACGCAGACTATGCGCGGCGCGCCCGCCGACGAGCGCTCGGCCTTCTTTGCGCGCCTGCAGTCACTGGCCCGCGCCCATGATCTGCTGACGCTGGAGCGGTGGAACCGCACACCCGCGCGGGAAGTGGTGAACCGTGCGCTCGATGCCTTCGATGAGCAGCAGCGCCAGCGGTTCCTGATCGACGGGCCCGGCGACATAGACCTCGAGGCGAGCAAGGCCATGCTGCTCGCCATGGTGTTGCACGAGCTCGCGACCAATGCCGTCAAATACGGAGCACTGTCAACGCCGGCGGGCCGGATCATGATCACATGGGATCGCCCGATCGACCGGCGTGCAGACCGGCTGCGCGTTCACTGGCGCGAGCAGGGCGGCCCGCCGGTCACCCGCCCGGAGCGCCATGGGTTCGGCACCAGGATGATCGAACTCAGCGGCGGAAGGCTCGCCTACAACCCCGATGGCATCTCCTGCACGTTCGAGCTCAGCCTCGATCGCGTTCGCCGCTAGCTGCGCCCCCTCATGCGGCCCTGACGCTGGCGATCTTGGGGGCGAGTCGGCGCCGTGGAATCCGCGGTTTTTTGGAACACAATCAGGAACTTGAAGCGCCATTCATGAGCGCGCCTCCGGTCTAGTTCTTTCACACCTCCGCTATGCTATAATTTCCCTAGTTCGTGGGGCGGCTGGTTCGGGAGGGACACGTCATGAACCGGCGTATCGTGTTGCGTGGCCTTGGGCTGTTCACAGCCTGGGGCTCGATGGGCATGCTGCTATCGGCTGAAAGCTGCGAGTTTGAGTACGAGAGGAAGCAGCGCGAGGCGGAGATGAACCGGCAGTACATGGAAATGTGGAACAGGATGCGCCAGCAAGAGATGGCCGCGAAGCAGGCCGCGGAAGAGAAGAAGACAACGCAAGCCATCCTGGAATCCCTGAAGGACTACGAGAACCAAGACCTCTGGCGCCCGGGTCGCACCGACGACAAGGGCGGCTTCAACGACCTGAAGAAGCCCTAGGGGATTTGACCGGCTGAGACAAGCGGGCGCCGCTGCTCGCGCCGCCGGAGCGTGCGCCAGCATTCGATGTGCAGCTCTGCATCGCGTCGCGCGCGGTCGCGTTGCGCGAACCAGGCAGCATCGGGCCGGCGCACCGCGCCGAAGCGCATCAAACCAAGAAGACTACGAAAGCACGACTTGGCGAGCTGAAACTCACGCGCGGCGAGGAAGCGCAGCCGCTCGGCCTCGCGGAGGCCGCGCATCGCCGCGATATCGTGCTCGATCCGCTCCTGCGCCGAGATTGCCGCCAGCACTTCCGGCGGGATGGCGCTGTCGTAGCGTCGCTCGGCCGCGGCGCGCATGGTTTGGGAAAGACGGGAGGCGTGCTCCATTGCCACGCATAATAGGCGATCGGCCGGTCTATGTAAATAGGCAAGTGCCTATTGCCTATACCATCTCGTCGCGGGTGAGGACGAGGTGGATCGAGATCACGTCCGCAAGCCTGAAGCTGCGGGTCTTCCGGGGATTGAACTGCTCCACGGTGATCTCGCGGTCGGTGCGGCGGACGAGGCGCTTCAGATAGGCGAGGGGATTGTCGCCCTCATGCCTGGGCTTCATCTGGATGACGACGTCGCGGCCGATGATCGGCGGCCGCTGGGCGTAAACCAGGATGATCTCGCCCGGTTCGTAGCGCGGCGCCATCGACGTCCCCTCGACATAGAGCGCGTAGATGTCGCCCCTGCCGATGGTGGAGACCGGCCGCCGTACATATTCGATCGGCTCGGCCATATTGAGCTCGAACGAGCCCTCGCTGCCGCCGCGCACCGTGCCCCGTACCGGCACGGTTTCCGGACGCGCCGCGACCCGCGCAAGGCGCACGTCGGGCGCAGCGCGGACGTTTGGTGTTTCGATTGGGCCGCGCTCCTCGTCTGCCGCAAGCTCCCGCGGCGCGGTGGTGAGATAGATGGGATCGCGGCCGCCCTTGGGCGACGCGAGGCCGGGCGCCGGCGCTCGGCGCGCGATGCGGAGCAGCCGCTCGTCGACGCCGAGGATCTCGGCTAGAGCGAGCCGCGTCTCCTCGGGAAGCGCGCGTGGCTTCCCCTTGGTGACGAACTGCTGGATATAGGCGTGGTTGAGCCCGAGCCGGCGCGAGACGCCCGCCATGTCGAGGCCGAGCGCCGCGATGCGGTCCGCCACCATCTGTCTCACCGGATCCATAGGCTGCAGCCTATCAGGCCTCCCAAGATTCGTGAAAATAGGAAAATGCCTCTTGACGGATAGGCGATAGCCTATTATGCTCCGATCCCATGGTGACGTCGAGAGCAAATCAACCGGTTTCCCTCGGCGCCACGCGAAATCCACCCCCACCCAGGACAAGATCCAAGGTGCTCACTCCTAGATATTCGATCCCGGGGGCGAGCGGCGGCGGCGTCATTCCGGATGGGTCGTGACGCCCAGTGGTCTTCGGGGAGCACCGTGGCGCTTCCCTCCCTTGGCGCCGCCGATAGCGGGCTAATCCGGGAGACCGTCGTATGAACGTCTACTTCGATCCGTTGGCCGGCATGGGACCGATGAGCTTCGAGACGGTCACTGATCACTCAAGACGCTGTCGCTGGCCGGTCGAGGGCGGCTGGTGCGGTTGCCGCACCCAGGGGCGACGGCCGTACTGCATGGAGCATCTCGGGCGCGCCTATCTTCCGCCGGAAGCGGAGGAGCCGAACGAGGATGCGTGGGTGCTGCTCAAGGACAGCAATTTGCCAAGACTTGTCGAAAATATGGAGGCTGCATGAACCAGCAACCGGACGAGATCATGCTGCATGACGACACGGATTCAGGGGACGCGACGTACCGCGTGCGCGGCTTCGGGAGGCGGATTCAAGCGCGGGTCTGCGCCGTGCTCGCGGCTTGCGGGCCGATGACCGCGGACGAGGTCGCCGAGACGATCGGCGAGAGCATTCTCAACGTGCGGCCGCGTGTCTCAGAGCTGGTGAAGCTCGGCGCATTGCGCGATTCCGGGATTCGCGGGCGCAATATGTCCGGGCACAAGGCGGCGAAATGGGTGGTGGCTTGAGCGCCCGCGCCCATCACGTGCGGCAACCCGCGTTTTCGCTGGCGAAGCCGCGACCGCCCGTGCTGCGGCTGGGCGGTGTCGCGGTTGATCTCGACAAGGTGAGGGCGATCACGCTGGCCTTCAACGGCCGGATGATCGCACTCGGACTGCAGCCGGACGGCTCGAACTGCGTGCCGCCGCTCCGCGTTGCGGAGCTGCTTGAAGCGCTGGCGGCGGAAATCCGTCGCGTCTTGGCCTAGCTGCGATGGTAGGGCGAAAGCGGCAGAAGCGTTCGGGCGGCGTAGACACGCCAGAAGAGGACCTCGCGCGGCTTGCACGGCAGTACGGGCCCGAGGCGATTGTGAACTTGGCAAGCATCGCCATGGGCGAAGCAGAGTCAGGATCGGTCAGGGTCGCGGCACTGCGCGAGCTGCTGGAACGCGGCTTTGGCCGTCCCGGGCGCGGTGCTCCCGGGAGCGACGGTCAAACCGTCACCTATGTGATCGTCGATGACGGCTACGAAAATTAGGGTCGCCACCGGTTACGCGCCCCGCCCGCAACAGATCGCGCTGCACGCGGCCAAAGCGCGGTTCAAGGTGCTGGTGGCGCATCGGCGGTTCGGTAAGACCGTCTTCTGCATCAACGAGCTGATCTCGAAGGCGCGGCGCTGTCGGTTGAAGGCGCCGCGCTTCGGCTATCTGGCGCCGTTCCACATCCAGGCCAAGGACGTCGCCTGGTCCTACTTGAAGCAATACACCGCGGGCATCCCGGGTGTCGCGGTCAGCGAGAGCGAGCTGCATGTCGAATTGCCACCACGGAAGGGAGAGGCGGATGGCGCGCGCATCCGGCTCTACGGCGCCGACAATGCGGATCGGCTGCGCGGCCTCTATTTCGACGGCATCGTGCTCGATGAATATGCGCAGATGAGCCCGCGCGTCTGGTCCGAGGTGGTGCGGCCGACGCTGGCCGATCGCGAGGGCTGGGCGATCTTCATCGGCACGCCGCTGGGCCGCAACGCGTTCTGCGATCTTTACGACGGTGCCACGGCCGGGTTCCCGCACGCCGATGGAACGCGGCGCGCGGATCCTGACTGGGCCGGCTTCCGCTTCAGGGCGAGCGAGACAGGCATCATCCCGGAGGCCGAGCTCGAAGCAGCGCGGCGCATCATGACGCCGGATCAATATGCGCAGGAGTTCGAGTGCTCGTTCGACGCCGCGGTGCCCGGCGCCTACTATGCCGCGCTGCTCGCGCTGGCCGGGCAGAACGGGCGCGTGAAGCCGTTCCCGCATGAGCCGGCGCTGCCCGTGCACACCGCCTGGGATCTCGGCATCGGCGACCCGACGGCCATCTGGTTCGCGCAAGTGGTGCATGGCGAGGTGCGGCTGATCGACTACACCGAATCCTCCGGCGTCGGGCTGGAGCACTACGTGGCGCAGCTCCGCGCCGGTCATCGCGCCGACTGGGTCTACGGCCTCCACTTCTTCCCGCATGATCTTGCGGTGAAGGAATTGGGCTCCGGCCTGGCGCGCGCCGACGTGCTGAAGGGCTTCGGTCTCGCGCCGACGATCCTGCCCGCGTCCTCGGTCGATGACGGCATCTCGCAAGCGCGGTTCCTGCTGCGCAAGTGCTGGTTCAACACGACCCGCTGCGGCGAGGGGCTGAAGGCGCTCCGCCAATACCGTGCCGACTGGGACGACCGCCGCCAGGTGCTCAAACCCGCGCCGCTGCACGACTGGACCAGCCACGCCGCCGACGCCTTCCGCTACTTGAGCATCGGCCTCGGGCGATACCTGCTCGACCGCAGACCCCTCGCCGACCCGGCGCTCTCATCGCTGGCGCGCGCGCTGCCGGGGCGGGCGAGATTCGCCGAGGGTGGCAGAGGAGGGGGGAGGCCGTATGGGTGGTGAGGGGGGAGATCGGGTGCGGCCGGCAACCAGGGCACCTGGATGCCCTTTCACTGTGCCTGGATCGCCAGCACCGCACTCCAGGCGACCAATGCGATCCCCGCCACGCGGCCGAGCCAGTGGCCGAGCGGAATGGTCTTCTCCAGCAAGACGAAGACCGCGAGGCCTATGATCCAATACAGGTTCATCACTCCGCCGAAGAACAGGAGCGCCATCAGGAGCCAACAGCAGCCGAGGCAGAACGCGCCGTGCGCCAATCCCATTTGCAACGCACCCAATCGTCCCGCCCGCCAGTAGGAGACAAGGAAACCGAGCGGCGAGCGGCAGTGGCGCACGCACACCGCCTTGAATGGCGTGAGCTGCCACAGGCCGGCGGTGACCAGGATGCCGACGCCGAGCCAGTGGCTGGATGTCACCAACATCGGCGACAGCAGGCGGGACAACTCCAGGCCCCACTGCGTGGCCGTGGCGAGAGCGCTGAAGCCGCCCCAGGCGAGCAGATACCCGACCGCGAAGCAGGCGGTCGGCGCCAGCGGCGCGCCCGCCGCCTTGTCCTTTCGGTTGACGCGGGCGAACAGCAGCAGCATCGGTGCCGCGCTGGGCAGCATCATCGCCACCATCATCACCCACCACATGGTGAAGATCAGTGCCGCATAGGCGGGCGTCCACACCGCCGGCTGCATCAGCCAGCCGTCCATCCCGGCCATCGCGGTCATCTCGACGGTGCTCGTCTCCATGCCCGCGCCAGCCAGCAACCAGCCCCAGGCAAGAGCGATGATCACGACCAACCCTGCGACCAATACCGCTCGGTCGCGCCGCAGCACGGTTTCCAGCAAGCTCGCCCTCCGGGTGCGCGCCTTAAGGCCGACCGAACTTCTGCTGGTATTCCTTGTAACTGTGCACGAGGCCGTTCGGGTTCCAGGCGACGTGTGCCATCGAACTATGCCGGCGGTTCAAGTCGAACTTGATCACGTCGGTGCTCTTGGCGAAACCGGCGACATTCTCTGCCTCGTGAAACACCCAGCCGTTCGGCAGAACGGTGATGATCTGATGCTCCGCATCGGTGACCGGGTTGCGGATAGATTCGCTATGCGCGCGCACCGCCGACGGCACCTCGATGCGGGCGCGCCGCTTGTCCAGGTCCCATTCGAAGGTGATCGGAGCAAACAGCGGATCCTTGATGGTCTCGATGATCGTCGAGAATATCTGGAACATGGTGCCGGGCCGCTGGTCCGCCCCGGACAGGATATAGAACAACGCCTCTCTCTGGGCTTCGCTGGCGCGCTCGTCGATGATCGGATGCATGATCCCCTGGCCATGATGAATGGCGCGTGGAAAGTAGAACGTGGCGACGATTGACAAGCCGTCCAGCTTAACGTCGTCGCAATGGCCCTTGTCGATCTTGAATCCGACTAAGCCGGTGCAGTGGCCCTGGGTCGGATCGGCCATCGATTCACACGGGCAGCCGAGGTCGCAGCTGCAATATTCGATGTACTTGCCTTCGATCAACCAGTCGCGCGCCATAACCGTCTCCTCGCGTTATGCCCAGACGTCCGTTCGAAGATTTGCCCCTTCCGATCGAGACTGCGACCAAACGGCCGGCATTGCAAGGTCACAGCCTCGCCACGAGCGTCTCCGTGCGGCACAGACCGGTGGTGGATCGGATGGCGGGCTGTCGCGGTCCATTTGAGCCGCCACAGGATGCCGGAGCGGGGGAGATTCGCAGAGGGCGGGAAGGGCCGCGGCAGGCCGTATGGGTGGTGAGGAGGGCCGAACGGTGCGTCGGTTCGAAATCTGGTCGGTCAGGCCGGCGCGGATGTTGGGGGATCGGTACCTTCGCAGGATGGTGCAACGGCCGAATGCGGTGCCAACGCTATGAAAAAGGGTGCAACGCCGGAAAGCGAATCCCCTTCCCAGCTGATCGACGCGCGGATCAGGGAGCTGGGCGACTGCAGGGGCAAGATGCTCGCCCATATCCGCGCGCTCATCAAACAGGCCGACCCTGAGGTGGTGGAGGAGTGGAAGTGGAGAGGCGTTCCGGTCTGGTCTCACGATGGAATCATCTGCACCGGCGAGACCTACAAGAGCGTCGTGAAGCTGACTTTCGCCAAGGGCGCGTCGCTCAAGGACCCTGCAAAACTGTTCAACTCCAGCCTTGAAGGCACACCAGGCGCGCGATCGACATCCATGAGGGCGATGAAATCGACGAAGTTGCGTTCAAGATGCTCATTCGCGCCGCGGCAGCCCTGAACGGGTCAAAGGCCCGGTAGTCGAATCCAGCGCCTTATGGGTTGGCGCCTATCTTGGGTGAGGGGGAGCCTATTGGGCTCCATGTTCCAGCAGAAACACACACTATTGTATAAGTTTCTGAACTAAGTTATACTGCCCTTCATTCGACCCTCGCGCCGGTTCGGCCGCGTCGGTCTCGGCAGCAAGGGCAGCATTCATGGCTTTCAAAGGTGGCTTTGGGCCGGGCGATCGGCCGCGCGCGAGCCGGTCCGGCAATCCTGGCGCGGGCGGTTCCGACCGCGAGAGCAGGGGCGACCGCGGCTCCGGGGCGCAGAGTCCAGTGAGCGACCCTGGGGGCGGGAAAGTTCCGGCTTATGACCATCCTTCCGCCGGGCAAGTGCTGTCGGCCCTCGGCAATGCGGTCGCGGTCGGAACGGGCAGCGTGCTTGGCCTCGCCGGCAATATCGCAACCTCCGATCAGTATGGGCGCACGCTGCTCGGCCGTGCGATCGACGACCTGACCGGCGGCACGCCGGAATTGCCCGATCGCTGGGAGGCGCCGCGCGAGAAGTACAACATCGATGCGCGCGGCGAACAGCAGCTCGCGCCTCGCGGCACGGCGCCGTCGGCAACCGAAGATCCGCTCTCGACCGGCGACACGGGAGCCGCGCCCTCGGACGTGATGCTGCAGGATCGCCGCCGCCCCTATGGGCTCTATGCCGGAACAACGCTGCTTGCGCGGCGCGCCTAGGAGAGAACCATGAGCTTCGTCGGCGATCTCTTTCATCATCCAAAGCCGCAGATCCAGCCAGCACCCACGCGTGCCGACGCCGCGGAAGCCTTGCAGCTTCGCGAGGAAGAGGAGCGCAAGCGTCGCGCGCTCATGGCGGGCGTCACCGGCACGCAGCTGACCGGCACCGGCGGCGTCACCAACGAGCTCATCGGCACGCGGATGCTGACCAGTGGCCAGTGAGACGCCGCCGCGCAAGCCCGCGCTGCCTGGCCGCCGCGGACCTCGTGCCGAGGCTGGAGAGGTCGGCGACGCGGCATCCGTCACGCCCCGGACGGATCGTGCGATCGCAACCGATCAACCGATCCTCAAGGACCGCAGGAGACCGAGAGAATGAACACGCAATCGTTGACGCTGATTTCCAACGGCTCCGCGACCGGTCCATGGACGACCTGGCGCGGAGGGTCCGGAACGTTCGAAGCCGTCGGGACATTCAATGGCGGCACGGTGAGGCTGCAGAAGCTCGGGCCGGACGGCACGACACCGATCGACGTCGGCACCGATACCACGCTCACAGCCGCTGGCGGCGGCAACTTCCAGCTTCCGCCCAGCCAAATCAGGGCAGCGGTCACGGGCTCGCCCTCGGCGATCTACGCTCAGGCCACGTCGCATCAATGACCCTCCCGATCACCTGGCCGCTGACCACGCCCCTGACGCAGCCGCTTTCGCTGCCGCTCGGCAGCGCGTTCGGCAAGGGCAAGGCACAGCCTTGGTCGTCCGGTCCCTTCAGCCTGCTCGGGAACGCGATCGGCTCGACCTATAACCATACGTCGATATGCCGGCTCGACCCGAACGGCCGGCTGTGGGCGCTTGCCGGACAATCGGCGACGCTCACCTGCTATGACGTCTCGAGCGGCACGCCGATCAAGCTCGCGGAGATCAGCGACAGCAGCGTGATGGCCGGGCTGTCGGACGTCATGTTCTCCGCCGACGGGCATTGGGCTTGGACCTGCGCCGAGACCAGTGCGGCCATCACCCTTTGGGACATCAGCACCGCAGCCAGCGGCACGATCAGCAAGATCACTTCCTTGGCAGACGCTACGGGACTTGCGGGGGCGACACGCCTCAGCATGAACCCCGCCGGCACGCATGCCTGCTGCTCGACCAACGGGCGACGCGGCCTCTACATCGTCGCCCTGAACAATCCGGCACTCGGGCAGGCGCCGACGCTCGTCATCGAATACCGGGGTGCCACGCCCAACACCACGTTCCGCGGCATGCGCTGCAACATCTGGGTCGATGCGACGACCATCTATTACTGCTGCGAGAACACGGCCGCGAACACCTGGTGCGTCGGGCAGGTGAGCGTCGATCTCGTGACGCCTGCAGTTACCGACGTGTGGCACAAGGATCCGAGCATCGATGCGAACTACAAGGCGGCCAAGGGCGTCATTCTCAATACCACCGACAACCTGCTCTATTGGCAGGTCGGAACCGGATCGGGCACGCACGGCGCAACGGTCATCAGCGACACGAGCGGCAACACGCAGGGTCAATATGCGCCGGCCGGCGGGACCAATAGCAGCCCGGGCTCTCTGTTCAACGCCCGGTGCGGCGTCCGGGTGAACTGGAACAGCAGGAAGTTCCTGATCACCAACGCCGAAGTTCCCTGCAACCTCATGATTGTCGAGGTGACCACGGCGGCATCTCCGAACGACGTCGCCCACACCCAAGGTCCGGTTCCGCTCACAACCCTCAACGGGTCCATGTGGCTGGTCGTCATCGCCACCGCCGATCCTAATGTCTTCAACGTCTGGGTCGCCTGCTTCAGCGAGGACGGCAACCCCAACCAAGGCATCCAGGGCGTGAAGCTCGATTTCAGCAAGCTTAGCTGACGGCGAGCGACATGATGCCGATCAAGAGATCAGGTGATTGCCGGCGCCTCGCGTCGGAGGTTGATGCGCGAGACCCAGTGCCGCATCGGAGTCTCGAAATAGACGAAGGAGAGATAGCCGACGCCGAAGACGACGGCGCCTCCAAGCAGGCACCAGGCGGACATTGCAGCCGTCCCGAGATGAAGCAGATGCTTGCCTACCAGCGCCAGCATCAGCGTGCCGACCAGCGGATGAAGCATGTAGATCGAGTAGGTGAGCTGGCCACCGACCGAGACCTTGGCCGCCAGCGGCGCGATCCGGCCCTGCCGGTCGGCCGCGATGGCGCTCGCTGCGATCACATAGACCAAAGGCAGGAGATAGAACGGCCTGATGCCGACAAGACCGAGCGCGATAAAGATTGCGAGCAGTCCATACATCAACAGATCGGGCCGCGGCAGCAATGCAAGCCGATCACGCAGGCCATAGAGGGACATGCCGATCAGGAAGGACGGAATGCCGCGCTCGAAGCCGAAATCGTAGGTCAGTATCACCCAGAATTTCTCGGGATCCGGAGACGACGGTGCGCGAAACGCCAGTGCGGCGATGCCGGCGATGCCGAGCAGCAACGGCAGCCATGGGCCACGGCGAAGGAAGAAGCAGAACAGGGGAAAGAACAGGTAGATCAGCATCTCGGCGCTGATCGACCAGCTCGCATAGTTGAAGGTGAGCCGGTCGCAGACGCCGAGAGAATGCACCATGAAGAGGTTCGGCAGGAAGCATTGCCAGTTGTATTTGTCGGGCTCCTCGACCTTCACGCCAAGATAGAGCGACAGCCCAATGAGGCTGAAGGCGAAAAGCGTCGCCCAGTGAAGCGGAACGAGCCGTCCGATCCGGCGCTGCATGAACCTGCCATAGTCGGCCCAGCTCTCCATCCGGTCGAAATACACAAAACATATGACAAATCCGGAAATCGTAAAGAACAGGTCCACGAACAGCGGAAGCCACCACCAGTGCAGCTGGGGCGCGTAATGCCCGGTGAGCCCGTAGGAACGGAAGTGATGGACCACGATCGCGTAGGACGCGATCAAGCGCAGCAGGTCAAGATTCCTGAGTTTGTCAGATTCCGACCGCAATGGTGGAAACCATGCCTGCAAGGCCATGAATATTCATTCCCGAGAACTGTCGCGCCGCTACTATCCGAGGTGGTGGAAACGCGGCGGACCAAAGAGGCGTTCCCGGAGATCTAACATGCGGTTCGATGTCAGTGAGATGATGGAAATGTTTCACGCGAGGGTACGGCGATGAACGGAACCAACGCTATCCTTGCGATGCCCGCGATCGTCGGTGCCGCGCGCATGGACAGCCGCGACATCGCGGCCGATCTCCTGCGCCGTCACGCGCAACTCGAGACCGAGCGCGCGAGCTGGGAATCGTATTGGCAGGAGATCGCCGACTATGTGACGCCGCGCAATGCCGGCTTCAACGCACGGCACTCACCCGGCGCGCGGAGGACGGAGCGGATCTTCGATTCGACGGCACCGTTGGCCTCCGATCGGTTCGCCGCCGCCTTCGAATCCATGCTGACGCCGCGCACCCAGCAATGGCATCAGCTGAAAGCCGTCGATGACGATCTCGCCGATGACGACGAAGTGAAGCGCTGGTGCGAGGACGTGAACCGGCGGCTGTTTGCCTTCCGCTATTCGCCGCGCTCGAACTTCGCGTCGCAGATCCATGAGGTCTACAAGAGCCTGGGTGATTTCGGCACCGGCGCGCTGTTCAGCGAGGAGCTTCCGGGCGAGGGCATCGCCTATCGCTCGGTGCCGCTCTCGGGTCTCTATATCGTCGAGGATTTCCAGGGCCGCATCCGGCACGTCCACTTCAAGCAGGAGCTCTCTGCCGAGCAGGCGGCGCAGCGCTTCGGCCCTGAGGCGCTGCCGGAGCAGATCCGCGCCAGGCTCGACGACCGGCCGGACGACAAATCGACCTATCTCCACATCGTGCGGCCCAATCCGGCGCTGCGCCTCGGGGCGATGGGGCCAGAGGGCATGGCCTATCAGTCCTGGTGGATCGCGGTCGAGGCGCGGCAATGCGTCGGGTGTGGTGGATTCCGCACGTTCCCTTATGCGGTCTCGCGCTACGTCACGACGCCAGGCGAAGCCTATGGCCGCTCGCCGGCCATGCTGGCGCTGCCGGACGTGAAGATGCTGAACGTGATGGCGCAGACCATGATCCAGGAGGCGCAGCTCTCGGTCGCCCCGCCGTTGCTGGCGCCGAACGACGGCGTGCTGTCGGCTTTGGGAGACGGCATCTCGCTGCTGCCGGCGGCCATCAACTATGGCGGCGTCGATGACCAGGGTCGGCCGCTCATCCATGCGCTCGATCGGGGCAGCCAGTTCGCGCCGGTGAAAGACGAGATCGCCGAGCGTCGAGAGTGCGTCAACGCCGCCTTCCTGGTGACGCTCTTTCAGATCCTGGTCGATACGCCGCAGATGACGGCGACCGAGGCGATGCTGCGCGCGCAGGAGAAGGGCGCGCTCTTGGCGCCCACGACGGGCCGGCAGCAATCGGAGCTGCTGGGACCGATCATCGCGCGGGAGATCGATCTCTTGGCGCGCTCCGCCGCCTTGCCGCCGCCACCGACGCAGCTGATCGACGCCGGTGGTGCCTATCGCATCGAGTATGAATCGCCGCTAACCCGCGCGATGAAGGCGGACCAAGGCGTTGGGTTCCTGCGCACCATCGAGGCGCTGACGCCGCTGGCGCGGATCGATCCCGGCGTGCTCGACGTCTTCAATCCGGACGAGATCGGCCCCGGCCTTGCCGAGATCAACGGCGTGCCTTCGAAGTGGCTGCGCTCCAAGGCGGAGCTCGACGCCTTGCGCCAGGGTCGTGCCCGCGCGCAACAGGCGCAGCAGCTGATCGAAGCGGCGCCGGCGGCAGCGAAGGGCTTGCGCGATCTCGCCGAGGCCCAAGCGGTGGCGACGCGCGCATGATGCTCTCGAAGCTGCTGCCGCGACGCGACCTGGTGAGGGCCTATCAGCAGACCTTCGCGACCGGTCCCGCCGCTGAGATGGTACTCGGTGATCTCGCCGTGTTTTGCGGGGCGCAATCCAGCTCCGTGCGGATCAACGGCCAGAAGACGGTCGACCCCTTCGCCATGGCGGTGGCCGAGGGCCGACGCGAGGTGCTGCTGCGGATCACCGCGATGCTGCGCATGGACGAATCGAAATTGTGGCAGCTCGCCCAGCGCGAGCGGCAGATGAAAGGACAGGATCATGGCTGAGAGCGGTCTTGAGACGAGTGGGACTCCCGCGAGCGCGGAGAACGCGGCCGCACCGCAATGGTATGCGGGCTTCGACCGCGAGACCCAGGGCTATCTGCAGAACAAGGGATGGACCCATGCGCAGGGTCCGGGGGAGCTGGTGAAAGCCTATCGCAGCCTCGAGCGGATGAACGGCGTCGAGCGCCTGCCGATGCCGAAGGATGCGAGCGACGTCGAAGGCTGGAACCGCACCTATGACCGGCTGGGCAGGCCGAAGAGCTGGCAGGACTACGGCATCGAGATCCCGGAAGACGGCCGCGACTATGCCGATCGCATGCTGCAGGCGTTTCACCAGGCTGGGCTCTCGACCAAGCAAGCGCAGATGATCGCCGCGGAGAGCGATCGCTATCTCGCCGCCGCGCAGGCCGAGGGCGACCAGCAATTCGCCAACCAATCCTTGGCCGATCTCGACGCGGTGCGGCGCGAATGGGGCAGGGAGGCCGACCGCAAGTTCGCCGCCGGCCAGCGCGCCGGTCTCGCCTTCGGCATTGAGCGGCCGACGATGGAGAAGATCGAGCGCGCGATCGGCACCCGGGAGTTTCTCTCGCTGATGGCGCGGATCGGCGAGGGCCTCACCGAGGATCGCGGCGCAGGCGCCAATGCCTCCGGCTTCATGACGCCGGAAGCCGCACAAGCGCGATTGAACGATCTCAAGTCCGACCAGGGCTGGGTGAAACGCTATCTCTCCGGCGACAGCAACGCCCGCGCCGACTACGACCGCCTGATCTCCGTCGTGGCGGCGGGATAGGGCGGCACGAACAGCGCGACGGCGCGCTGCGTTCCATCGCTCCCGCACCCGTGATCGTGTTCGCCTGCGGCAATCGGGGCGGGAACGATTCGAAACCG
>Ga0335069_10006434_pt1 | contig 17085 bp, 15 predicted proteins | sample Lox_Sample_11_FD_206714 | JGI IMG/M metagenome (GOLD analysis project Ga0335069, IMG submission 206714) | Soil microbial communities from Loxahatchee National Wildlife Refuge, Florida, United States - Lox_Sample_1.1 | ecosystem: Environmental > Terrestrial > Soil > Wetlands | place: USA...
TCAGGCTGTGTTACGACTACGCCAGCACGGATTCGGAGCTGAGAACAACGAATTAGGTGTGCTCCGGTCGAAAGCTCGGTATGACATCAAAGGGTTGCGAGTTGGCTCCTCAGGTAGGACTCGAACCTACAACCCTTCGGTTAACAGCCGAATGCTCTACCATTGAGCTACTGAGGAGCAAGGTGGGACGTTAAGTTACGTTCTGATTATACCTCACCCCACAGCAGACGCGTCGTGAAGCGGCGGTACCATTACTCTCGAATCGCACCGCCTATTATCTCGCCCGTACTCCCCGACCGCATACTGCTACGGCTTTGTGATGGTCTCCGAGGCGCTGTTGCTGATCGCGCCGGAGACGCCCTTGAACGTGAAGGTGTAAGTTCCCCGGCTAGTGTTCTGGGAGAGCACTATAGTCGCAAACGTCGCGCCGTAGCCCCCACTCAGTCCGACCATTGGCGGAAAGACCGAACACGTGGATCGTGGTGGTCCATCGGCACAGCTCACAGTCACCAGACCATTGAATCCTGTCGTGGAACGCACTTGGACCACGACCAAGGCAGTGTTACCCAGAATGATCGTTTGAGAACCGGGAGTCGGTACGATGGTGAAGGCCGGCTGCACTGTAAAACTGCGCGATACAGGATTCGCAGCGGCGTACATCGCATTGCCTGGCTGGGACGCCACAATCGTGCAGGTTCCTGCGCTCGCCAATGTTGCGGTATTCCCGTTGACGGAGCAGATGAGAGGTGTAGATGAGGCGAACATTACGGGCAGACCCGAACTCGCCGAGGCGATTAACGTGAGCGGCTTGCCTTGAACTTGCGTTGGGATCGCGTTGAAGGTGATCGTTTGGGGTAATAGACTTACCGAGCCTGTCGAGATCACTAGATCAACCGAAGACCCGAGGTTGACTAGCATCCCCGACGTTGGGTTTTGACTGATCACCTCACCTGCGGGCACCGAGGCGCTCGACGTCATGGTCACCGTTCCAACTACAAGCCCCGCGCCCGTGATCGCAGTTGTGGCGGCGGCTTGCGTGAATCCAACGACATTCGGCACGGCTCCCTGCGCCGCAAAGCTGTAAACTTCACCATACCCATGAGCGCCCCCAATGAAGGTTGTTCCGTAGAATGTTCCGTTGCTTGCCTGGAACAATCCGGCGAAGGGTTCGCTGCCCGCGCCCGGGTTCGGGAAACTGTACAGCGTGGTAAGGGCGCCGGCTGTCGCAATTTTGAAAATTGTGCCATAGCCGATGCCTCCGGAGTTGGTTGTGCCGTAGAGATTCCCATCTGTCGCCTGCACCAGTGTGTCCGACGGGTTCTGGCCATCAGAGCATGCCGCCTGCGCGCAGAAGCTATAGATCGTGGTCAAGGAACCTGCAGTTGTAATCGAATAGACGGTGCCATTATTGTTGTTGGCCCCTCCAAGCTCTGTGGTTCCGTAAAGTTTCCCGTTTGACGCCTGGATCAAGCCGCCAACCGGACTTGCACCATCCGGGCATCCCGTTTGAGAGCAGAAGCTATATAATGTCGTCAACGCGCCTCCCGTCGTGATTTGAAAAACGGCGCCATAGCCGCCAGATCCACCTTCCAGCGTTGTTCCATAAAGATTTCCGTCGCTCCCTTGAACCAACACGGCATTCGGACGTGCGCCGTCTGGACAACCCGTTTGCGGACAAAAGCTGTATAGAGTTGTTAGAGCACCACCGGCAGTAACTCGAAACACGGTGCCGAAGCTATTTGAACCACCGAATTTGGTGGTCCCGTAGAAGTTTCCATCGCTCGCTTGGATGAGACCGGCATAGGGCAGAGAGCCATCCGCACATCCGTCTTGGGAGCAGAAACTGTAGAGCGTTGTAAGAGTACCGCTTGTGGTGATGCTGAACACGGTTCCCCGATTGTTCGCTCCTCCTGCGGCGGTTGTTCCGTACAGGTTCCCGTCGGTGGCCTGGACGAGATTTCCGACGGGGAGTGCGCCATCAGGGCAATTGACTTGGGCGCAGAAAGCGTATATCGCAGTGAACGTTCCTGTTGGCGTGACCTGGAAAACCACGCCGTTGCCGTTGCCGGCTCCATTTACGAAATTGCCGCCGCTGTAAGTGGTCCCGTAGAAGTTCCCGTCGCTCGCTTGAATCACGCCGGCGAAGGGGTTGGCCCCGTCCGTATTTACAAAGCTGTGGAGTATCGTCGGAGTTTGCGCGGACAAGGTGATTGCCGCGACAGCGACTATCCCTGGGAGCGAAGCCGCCCTCAATTTCCGCAATCCGTCGAAGACTTCCAAAGTTCTTGCCATGCAGTCACTCCTCTTTGTTGTTGGCAGCAGCGGCTAGTCTCGCTGCGCGCTTTGTAACCTTATGGCATCCTGCCCTCTGAGAAATACTTAGATCGGTTCTGAATTTTTCTGAAAGCCGCCATTGTGACCGGACAGACACCGTTGTCGGATCGAGAGCCCCTGCTAAACTGATAATTCCCCCCATGGAATTAGAGAAAACGTACGAGCCACAACGATTCGAGTCGCATTGGGCGGACAGTTGGGTAAAGAACGGCATTTTTCACGCCGACCGCAATGCCCCGGGGCCGCGCTTCTCGATCGTTGTTCCGCCGCCGAATGTCACGGGTTCGATGCACATCGGCCACATGCTCGAACATTCGCTCATCGATACAGCGGTGCGCTGGCATCGGATGCGTGGGGAAAATACGCTTTTTCTTCCCGGCGTCGACCATGCCGGGATCGCCACTCAAATGCTGGTGGAACGGAGTCTTGCCGCCGAAGGGACATCCCGGCAGAAGCTCGGCCGCGAAGAGTTTGTGCGCCGTGTCTGGGAATGGAAAGAGAAGTACGGCAGCCGCATCACGGAGCAGATGAAACGGATCGGCGACAGTTGCGACTGGAGCCGCGAGCGTTTCACACTGAGTCCCGAGTTGTCACGCGCCGTGACCGAAGCATTCGTCAGGCTCTACGATCGCAACCTTATATATCGTGGCACCTATATGGTGAATTGGTGCCCGCGTTGCAACACCGCTTTATCCGACCTCGAGGTGAAGCACGAGGACATAAACGGCACGCTCTGGCACATCCGCTATCCGATCAAGGATGGCGCAGGCACCGTGGTCGTGGCCACGACGCGTCCTGAAACGATGCTGGGCGACACTGCGGTAGCCGTGAATCCGAAGGACGCGCGCTATACCCATCTTGCCGGTAATTCCGCAATTCTGCCGTTGATGAATCGGGAGATCCCGGTGATCTTCGACGAGGTTGCGGTACCTGAATTCGGCACGGGCGTCGTGAAGGTGACACCCGCGCACGATCCGAACGACCTTGAGGCGGGAAAGCGTCACAACCTTCCGCACATCAAAGTCATCGGCGAAGACGGCCGTATGACCGTTGAAGCGGGCCCATACGCAGGCCTCGATCGATTCGAAGCGCGTAAACGCGTAATCGCCGATCTTGAAAAAACGGGCGCCCTGGTGAAAATTGAGCCTTACACGCTTGCCATCAGCAAATGCGATCGCTGCGGTACTTACGTCGAGCCACTGGTGTCCACACAGTGGTTCGTGCGGGCAAAGCCTCTTGCTGAAAAGGCGATGGCTGCCGTTCGCGAAGGGCGAATCGTCTTCGTCCCGAATAATCCGGAGCGTACGTTCTTCAATTGGATGGAGAACATACGCGACTGGTGCATCTCGCGCCAGCTTTGGTGGGGTCATCGTATCCCCGCGTGGCACTGCGCCAACTGTAAGAAAATTACCGTGGCGCGCGAAGAGCCGAAGTCCTGTGTTCATTGCGGATCAGCGCGCCTGGAACAGGATCCCGATGTGTTGGATACCTGGTTCAGCTCCGGACTGTGGCCGTTCTCGACCATGGGCTGGCCTGACAACACCGAGGATCTGCGTACCTACTACCCGACCTCGTTGATGATCACGGGATTCGACATCCTCTTCTTCTGGGCATCGAGAATGATGATGATGGGCCTCGAACTCACGGGCGACGTCCCCTTCCGCGAAGTCCACATTCATGGACTCGTGCGCGATCCCATGCGGCAGAAGATGTCGAAGACCAAGGGCAACGTGGTGGATCCACTGGACATCAATGAGCGGTTCGGAACGGACGCGGTTCGCTTGTCGCTCATGAACGCCTCCGCGTCCGGCACCGACATTATATATAGCGACGAGCGTCTCAACTCAGCCCGGCAGTTCGCCAACAAAATCTGGAACGCCGCGAGAATGATTCTGATGAACGCGGAATCCGCTGGGATTGAGCCGTCACTGCCCGAAGCTGGCAGAGCTGAAACGCTTGAGGATCGCTGGATCTTCAGCCGCCTGAGCCGTACGGTCGAATCCGTGAACAAAGGGCTCGCCCAGCATCGTTACAACGAAGTGTCGGAGGAGTTATGGCAGTTCTTCTGGCATGATTTCTGCGATTGGTATCTCGAGATCAAGAAGCTGCGCTTGGCCGGTAAAACCGGTTTGTCCGACGAGTGGCGCAATCTGCTGGCAGTTTTCTCCGCATACCTTCGGCTGCAGCATCCCATTATGCCGTTCATCACCGAGGAGTTGTGGCACCGGTTCGGCCAGAGCGAATCGATCGCCGTCGCTCCATACCCGCAGGCTGGGGCTACGGACGAATCCGCCGAGCGGGAAATGGCGATGCTGCAAGAGATGACGACGGCTGCGCGTAAACTTCGGGCCGATCATGGTCTCGATCGTAAGCTCGTGCTGAATGGAGTGCTCTATACTCGCAACGGTACGAAGAACATCGAAATCGGAGTTATTGAAAAGCTGGCGAATGTGAAGCTCGAGCTCCGAAACGAGACCGCGCCCAAGCTCGAAGGCGCGGTTCGGTCGACTCCCGAGTTCGATCTTCTGCTCGAACTGCCGCAGGTTGACTCCGAAGGCCAACGTGGCCGTCTGACGAAGGAAATCGAGCAACTCGAAAAACTGATCGCTGACAAAGACCGCCAACTCGCCAACGAAAAGTTCCTGAACAGCGCTCCGGCGCATGTAGTGGATTCGTTGCGCGCCAAGCGCGGAGAATACATGGCTCAACTCGATAAGAGCCGTGCCGCACTCAGCGGCCTGTGATGCACCCTGCCGAGATCGTCGAGCGCGCGCTCACCGAGGATATCGGATCGGGCGACGTTACAACTGAGCTATGCGTTCCTGCGGACCGACGTGCCAGCGGCCGTTTCCTGGTGCGCGAACCTGTCGTCGTTGCCGGCGTCGAGTTGCTCCCTTTGCTGTATGATGACCTGCAAATCACAGCACCGAGCGGAACATGTCTCAGTGCTGGGCAAGAGATCGCGAATGTCCGGGGTAGCGCGCGCACTCTCCTGACAAGAGAACGAGTGGCGCTCAACTTCCTGCAACGTCTTTGTGGAATTGCGACGCTGGCGCGGCAGTATACCGACGCAGTCGCTGGGACCGGCTGCCGCATTCTGGATACCCGCAAGACGACGCCGGGTTTGCGGCAATTGGAGAAGATGGCTGCCCATGCAGGTGGTGTTACAAATCACCGTATGGGGCTGTACGATGCGGTGCTGATCAAGAACAATCACATTACGGCAGCGGGGGGAGTGCGAGCGGCTCTCGAAGCCGCGAAGGAGTCGAACCTGCCGGTCGAGATTGAGGTCCGGTCACGACCGGAACTCCATGAAGCGCTCGACTGCGGCGCAACGCACTTGCTGCTGGATAATTTGAGCCCTGCTGAAGCGAAGGAGTGGATTGGAATTATCGGCGGACGTGCAACTGTCGAACTCTCCGGCGGAATTACTCTTGAGACCGTCCGCGCCTACGCGGAGGCTGGAGCCGATTTCATTTCGGTTGGTGCCATCACCCATTCGGCCCGAGCCGTCGATATTCATTTCGAGTTGGACACGCCTCCGGCTTGTCCCGCGCAAGCCGGAGGCATGCGCAACGTAGACTAAACCATGCCGTTCGATATTGATTGGGTCCGCTCCCGCCTCCATCATCATCGCGTCGATTGGCACTCAACCATTGGATCCACGATGACCGAAGCGCAACTCCTTGCGGTTGCCGGATGTCCGTCCGGGACCATCGTTGGGGCTGAAGAGCAGACCGCTGGACAAGGGCGTTACGGCCGCCGCTGGCATTCCGAACCCGACAGCGGATTATACGTCTCGATGATTCTCCGCTATCCGTTTCCCGCCGATTCGTTGCCGCTCGTGACCTTAGCGCTCGGACTTGCAACAACCGATGCGATCCTCAAAGCCACCGATCTCGCCTGCGATCTTCGCTGGCCCAACGATGTCCTGATCCAATCGCGCAAATGCGCCGGCATTCTTACTCAAATGGAAGGATCAGCAATTATTGCCGGCATTGGGATCAACGTGAATCATCCTGAGTTCCCCGATGATCTGAAGGACCTCGCCACGTCGCTGCGCATTGCAAGCGGGCGCGTACATTCCCGTGAAAAGCTATTAGTGGAGCTCGTGGCGAGCGTCGATGCCTTCTGTACGATGCTGGCAAAGGAAGGTAAGCAGCCAATCCTTGCCATGTTCTCGCGCGCATCGAGTTATGTATTCGGCCGCCGCGTCTCCGTGGATCAGGGCGATTCGATATTGCAAGGCACCACCGCGGGCCTCAATGAATCCGGCTTTCTTCTGCTGCGCGGCGACGATGGAAAACAAAACGTGATTATCGCGGGAGGGGTGCGTCCATGCTCTTAGCTCTTGACGCCGGCAACAGCAATATCACCATTGGGGCGTTCGACGGAACCAAGCTGGTGGAACGCTGGCGGCTTCGCACGATTCATGAGCAGACCGCCGACGAATGGGGTGTCTTGATGCGCAACCTGTTTGCGCTGGCATCGCTCGATCTCGCGAAGGTGGATGGGATCATCATCGCCAGCGTCGTCCCCGGGCTGGATGCGCCACTCACGGCCATGTCCGAGCGCTATTTCAAAACGACGCCGCTCTTCGTCACTCCTGACACTGATGTAGGCTTGAAAGTCCTCTACGATAATCCGCGCGAAGTCGGCGCCGATCGTGTAGTCAACGGAGTCGCGGCGTTTCATCTGTACGGCGGTCCGGCCGTTGTAGTGGACTTGGGAACGACTATTAACTTCGACATTGTCTCGGCCAATGCCGAATATCTGGGCGGGATGATCTGTCCCGGCATCGGCATGTCTATTAGTGGTCTGTTCGCCAGAACTGCCAAACTGCCGATGGTGGCGTTTCGCGAGCCTGCCAAGCTGATCGGCAAGAACACGGTGAACAGTATTCAATCCGGCTTGTATTACGGGTTCGTCGGAATGATCGACGGCATTCTGGAGCGGGTGATTGCCGAACTGGGTCCGAAAACCGCGGTTGTTGCGACGGGTGGGCAAGGCAGCCTCATCGCTCCCTCATCGCGGTTCGTCAAACAGGTCAATGAAGACCTCACGCTCGAAGGTTTGGAAATCATATGGCGGCGGAACCGGAAGAAATAGTCTGGCCGGCAAACTACTTCAACTACTTCACCGAGGTCGAAGAACATTTCCAGAAGGCGCGCGGCACAAGTCTGTTCCTGATGTCGCCGCTCGACTGGGCGATCGTTGAAGCCTGGAAGAACGCGGGGGTTCCACTGGAGGCTGTACTCCGCGGCATCGACATCGCCTTCGAGAAGTGGCGCACTAAGAAGAGCCGCGTTCAGAACGTGAACTCGGTCGCCTACTGCGCGCAGGCCGTATTAACCGAAGCCCAGATTATGGCCGGTGTCGCGCCGGCGGCTGGCAAGCAGGCAGAAGCACCCTTCAGCCTGGAGGAACTGCAACGCTTTTTGCGCGAGAACGTCAGCGCGCTCCGCAAGCAGCCCGGTTTCGAAGAGATCGCTGCCGGCGTGGACCGGCTCGCTACGGAATCTGAGTCGCTGTATCACGACCTTGAAGACGCCGAGCGGCGCCTCACAGCCCTCGAAGACAAGATGATCGCTATCGCGCGCACTCGCCAATCTGACGAAGAGCTGCTGCGATTTCGCCGCGAGCTCGACGCGCAACTCCGTCCGTATCGCGGCAAGATGACCGCGGATCAGCTAGCCATGCTGGAGAAACAGTACCTCGACCGCCAGCTGCTGGAGGCGAGTGATCTCCCGCGTCTGAGCCTGTTCTACCTGCGTTGAGATTTTGACGTTTCAAACCGCGTTCCATTCTGATTCACTTTGTTCCATTCAGACACGCTGCAGTCAGAGGGGCCGCATTTCTGTCATTGATAATTAACGAGACAAGCTGGCATCAAAACTGCTATTAAAGAAGTAGAGGGGCTTGTGCAGATGGAGAATTCGGGGTTGTTGAAGCGTGCGGCGCTCTTGATCAGCGGAGGGACTTTGGTGACTTACGGGATGGCAACCCATCGCTCCGCCGTCGGGCGCATCTTACTGGTTGCCACAGGCGGACTATTGTTGACCGCCGGAGTGAACGCGATTCGAACGCAGGGAGACCGTGAACCGGCATTCGACTTAGTCAGCGAGGCGTCGCTGGAGTCGTTCCCGGCCAGTGATCCTCCCGGCTGGGTACTCGGAATCGGCGCTTGAGACAAGACGAGCCTGGGTGTTACCACCCAGGCCCGAAAGGTAGAGCGGCAGTTTCTTGCGGCAGTCTTATTGATTCGCGCGCGGTGGACGGCCCCCGTGACCTTCTGTCACGGTAAAGTCTGAAGGAACCTGGAACAGCGTTGGATCCGGCTCAGTCCGGCTGACGTTGGTGAGCTTATAAACAGAGGTACCGTTCCGCGGATCGGTGGTCTTGCTCATCACGACAGCCTGTAAGTCCTGAGAGAACCAAGTCTCCGTCACGACTAGCATTGGACTCGCATTACCCAACTCTCCAGCAGGAATCGTGTGAGTGGTCCGCTTACCCTGCACGGACAAACCATCCATTACCTGCGTTCCCAGATCTTCTGTCTTTACATCGGGTCGCACTCTGGCTTGCCTGCGAACCGCGTCTGGTTGCGTACCGCCGGGCGCGCCGTGGCTCCAGGCCTGACCCTGGCCCCGCTGCGGTAAATGGTTCATGTGCGCCGTCTTGCTGGACGCATCCAACATATAGCTCACACCAGCCACGGGGTCGTGGATCATCGTGGACTTCAAGCTCGACCCGGAAGCGCCGATAGATCCAATCGCGCTGATGGTCTGATCCCTACGTGTCCGGCCTTCGCTATCCCTTGCGATGGATGACGTATTGGTCCGATGAATGACATTACCATCGGCCAGAGTCTGGGTGAAGTCAGTTGTCGCCTGTGCTGTATACGGCGAACCCTTCACCACTTTTCCTTCCATCCCAAAGCGGGCACCCAGGAAAGCAAAATCGCCTCCCTCGAAATGGCCTCTCGGTCCGGGCCCGTGCGGAGGCCCGGGTGGCTGCGCTATCGCGCCGGCGCTTACCAATAGACCTAAAGCAAATGCGGAACGTAGCTGAAACATTCTTGTCTCCTTAGATGAATCGGAACTACTCTACAAAACGAACTCCACGCGCTAAACCATCCTGACCGAGCAGTACGTCGGCCTCAACGGGCTCATTCGCACCCTCGTCGCTAACTTGAAATCCAATCGACCGCAACGAGGAAACGGGTAGCGCAACCCGCACGATCGTTGCATTTTCAACCGGGGGCAATTCACTCGCTTCCGGTAAAGGATAGAAGGACATGGCCGTCTCGCCCTGTGAACCGGGGACTTCGATCATGTTCGCTTCCATGCCTGTTTGCGCAATGACGGGAGCATGCTGCTTCGATCCGAGAAACATCATGACCGTAAGCGTGGCGGCGATAGCCGCAATGCCGGAGGACCAAAAAGCCGCCCTCCGCACGCGCGTGCGGCGCTGGAACTCAGCCAACAGCCTTTCTTCGACGCGTAAGGGCGCTCCCTGCTGTCCATCAGCTGCCAGTGAGCGGAGGCCTTCCAAAAGCTCTCGGTCGTTCTCGTTCATACCACAACCCTCTCGTTCGCCCGCATCTTTTCCATCAACAATGCACGAGCGCGATGCAGGCGGGAACGTATCGTTCCCATTGCGCAGCCGAGCACATCCGCCGCCTCGGCATAGTCCATCTCCTGCAGGTCGCACAATACTACGACTTCACGATAAGCGGGCGGCAACGCCAGCACCGCTTTCCTTAGAGATTCGATGCGTTCTTGACGTGTCAAATCATCCAAAGCGTCTTGTTCGCTCACCATCCGCCAGGTGTTCTCGCCGTCCGGATCTTCAAGCACCACGTACGGACGATCGCGCTCCAGCGAACGCAACACAAGATTCCGCGCAATTCCAATCAGGAACGCTGCAACCGATCCGCGGCCCGCATCATATTGCTTCGCGGAACCCATCACCTGCATGAAGACGTCCTGCGTCACCTCTTCGGCGTGCTCTGCCTTACCGCTCATCTGCAGAGCAAAGCGGTAGACCAAGCCCTGGTGCCGACGGTAAAAGGTCAAAAAAGCGCCTTCGTCCCGATTTGCTATGCGCCGAAGCAGATCGCGATCACTAGGGGACGGGGATTCCAACATTAGTTTATTCGACGGTCCACTTCGGCGCTTTGATATACATTCCGGTTTGAAAGGCAAAAAGTTCCACTATTTGTCCGGCTCCCGCAGTGTAACGACCGTCGCTCCCCAACCCCCTGCTTCTAAAGGCGCATCCCCGAATTGTTCGACATAAGCCGTCCGAGCCAGGATCGAGCGTACCATCTCGCGCTGCACTCCAATTCCACGGCCGTGGATGATTCGCAAAGCTTTGAAACCCAACCGGTGCGCTTCTTCTAGATATTCTTCCACGATCGCTTTCACGTCGCGAGCTGGAACACTATGCAAATCAAAGACATCCGTGATGGGAATGCGAATCGGCTCGTCGTCGGGCTGCACTATTGTTAGGCTAACATTGTGAATCCATTGGCTGAATACGAGACGCGACTGGCCGAGCGGCGCTCCATTGCAGAGCGCGAGTCCAAATCGTTTCGCCGAATCGGGAACTTGCGGCTGGCCGTCGGCATAGCGGGCGTGATCGTGGCCTTCTTCGTTTTCGGCCAAGTGGTGATTCCTCCCATCTGGCTGACGGTCCCAGTGGCTTCGTTTTTCGTGCTGGTTATAGTCCACGCCCGCATCGTCGAGCGCCTGGAACGGGCAAATCGCGCTGTGACCTTCTACGAGAAAGGTTTAACCCGCCTTCAGAATCGCTGGATGGGCAAGGGCGAGACCGGCGATCGGTTCCGCGACCCCGCTCATGTTTATGAGGAGGATCTCGACCTATTCGGCAAAGGGTCGCTTTTCGAACTCCTTTGCACCGCCCGGACCCGGGCAGGTGAAGACACCCTGGCGAAGTGGCTGCTCGCCCCGGCAGCAAGGGAGGAAGCCGCCGCCCGGCAGCAGGCGGTTCAAGAGTTGAGCCCCCGCCTGGATCTGCGGGAGGACCTGGCAGTGCTCGGCGAGACGCTTCGCTCGAACATGGACCCGGAAGCGTTGGCGGCCTGGGCCGAAGCTCCCGAAGTACTGTTTCCGCCTGGCACGAGAATTCTTGCGCCGCTACTTGCGGGCGCGGTAGTGGTGACGTTCATACTTTATATGTTTGGCTTCACGACACGAGCTCCCGTGTTGGCTGCATTGTTGACCGAACTCGCCTACGGCTTCTTCCTGGGGACGAAGACGCTTCGCGTCGTCGGCGCGGTGAACTCGCCAGCTCGTGACTTGGCTTTGTTTTCGAAATTGATCGAGCGGATCGAGCGCGAAGCATTTCAATCGCCCTTGCTTGTGAATTTGCGGGGGAAGTTGACAGGCGGCGGGACGGCAGCATCACGTCAAATCGCTCATCTGCGAAAACTCGTCACGAGGCTCGATTGGCAGCGCAACCTTTTGTTCGCCCCCGTCGCGATCGCGCTGCTCTGGAGCGCGCAAATCGCGCTCGCCGTTGAGCGGTGGCGCAAACGCTCCGGAAGCTACGTGCGTCCGTGGATGGACACCGCGGGCGAATTCGAGGCATTGTTTGCACTCGCCGGCTACAGCTATGAACATCCCGGCGACCCGTTTCCATCGCTGGTCGACATCAAAGGAGGCAGTTTCGCCGCCGATGGACTGGGACATCCTCTTATGGATGAATCGCACTGCGTGCGCAACGATATCGCGCTCGGAGGCGAGCTACGGCTGCTAATCGTGAGCGGATCAAACATGTCGGGCAAGAGCACCCTGTTGCGGGCCGTTGGTTTGAACACAGTACTGGCTTGGGCCGGCGCGCCGGTTCGCGCTCGAAGCTTAAGTGTGTCGCCGCTGGCGCCAGGGGCATCGATTCGCGTTCTCGATTCCTTGCAGGATGGGCGCTCACGCTTTTATTCCGAGATCACGCGACTGCGTCAGATCGTCAACCTTGCGAGCGGCAAGACTACGGCATTGTTCCTGATGGATGAGCTGCTAAGCGGCACCAACTCGCACGACCGCCGCATCGGCGCGCACGCAATCGTGCGCACACTGGTGGACCGAGGCGCGATCGGAATCATCACCACGCATGATCTTGCACTCGCTCATATCGACGAGGACTTGCGGGGCCGGGCAGTGAATGTCCACTTCGAAGACACCCTCGAAGACCACCACCTTCGGTTCGATTACCGCTTGCGGCCCGGAGTCGTGGAGCGCAGCAACGCACTCGATCTGATGCGCTCGGTCGGGTTGGATGTGTAGACCTAGAGCGCGGTCTGAACGGCGTTTGCTTCCGCAGTCTCGGACTCTTCGACTTTATAAATCCAGCGATTGACGGCTTTTTGAAGCTTCTCGAGAGCGACCGGTTTGCTAACGTAGTCGTCCATGCCGGCCGCGAGGCACCTTTCGCGATCGCCTTCCATTGCGTTTGCAGTGAGGGCGCAGATCGGTGTATGCCGCGAAGATCCTTCTTTGCTGCGGATGATCGCCGTTGCTTCGAACCCATCGACGCAAGGCATCATGCAATCCATGAAGACGAGATCGTATCTGCGTTTCTCCAACGCGTCCACGGCTTCGGCGCCGTTCACCACTGCATCGGCGGCTATGCCGATCTTTTGTAAGAGCCGCAGCGTGATTCGTTGATTGATCTCGTTGTCCTCGGCGAGCAGAATGCGGTAGTTTCCACCCAGCACCGGCGCCTTAGCGGGAGCAGGAGGTCTTGGCGCCGGCGGTGGCGGTGTCGCGACAACTGGAACCTGCTTCGGTTGAATTGCGGCGCCCGCCGGAACCACGGGCTTAGGTCTTGGTTCGGCCGGTACATCGGCCGCACCGGCTTTGTCGAATTTTGCCGTAAACCAGAAGCGGCTTCCCGATCCCGGCTCGCTGACCAGACCGATGTCGCCACCCAGCAATTCGACCAGCTGCTTGGAAATCGCCAATCCGAGTCCGGTGCCACCGTACTTGCGTGTACTCGAACCGTCGCCTTGAGTGAAGCTCTCAAACAATCTCTGCTGATGTTCGCGTGCGATTCCCGGACCAGTGTCGTGGACGGTAAAGCGAGCGGTAATGGCATCTCCGGAGTCGCGGATGAGTTCCGCCGCCACTCCGATGCGTCCGGTCTCGGTGAACTTCACGGCATTGCCGAGCAAGTTGGTAAGAACCTGGCGCAACCGGCCCGGATCGCCCACGGCGATTTCCGGAAGGTTGGGAGGAATCGAAGACACAAATTCCAGCCCTTTCGTGCGCGCTTCGAGAGCAAATAGCGAGGCCGTTTCTTCGATCGACGCCGGCAGATAGAATGGCGTCCGATCCAGCCGCAACTTCCCTGCCTCGATCTTGGAAAGGTCCAGAATATCGTTGATCAGCCGCAGTAAGGCGTCTGCCGACCGCTTGATGGATTCGGCATACTCCTGCTGTTCCGGATTGAGCGCGGTCGCCAACAGGAAATCCGTCATTCCCAGAACGCCATTCATCGGCGTGCGGATCTCATGGCTCATGTTCGCCAGGAAGCGGCTCTTGAGCTGCGTCGCTTCACGCGCCGTCGTAAGCGCGGACTCGAGTTCTTCGTTCTTCCGTTCCAGTTCCTGCGCATACTCTTGGAGCTTCTTCTCCGCCGCCTTGCGCGCCGTGATATTGCGGATAACTGCGATCCATTGATCCCAGTTCAATGGGAGCATGCGCGTTTCATAGGCCTGCTCTCCATTGCGCCCTTCGAGTGTGAACTCCACCACTTCGACGGCATCTGTTTTCCGGACTTTGTCCTGCGCCTCCCGGAACTGGGCAATGATGCTCAACGGCATCAGGTCCTGCAGCTTTCGCCCGTTAAACTTGTCCACCGACAGGAAAGGATCCGCGCTTTGTCCGCCCTTGCAATCCCAAATCTTGCCCTCCCGGTCGATCCGCAGGAACAAGTCCGGGAACGCGTGGAATAAAGCGCGAAGCTCTGTCGCGGTTTCGTACGCCTCATCCTCGCTCTTCTTGCGCTCGGTCATATCGACCGCTGCCTGACGCATCCCAACTACATGACCCGTCCGGTTCCGCAGCAATTGCTCATGTACCTCAACGGTGACCATAGTCGCGTCGGGGCGTACATAGCGGCGCTGATACGCGACCAGCGCAACCTGTCCCGACATTCTGCGATCGATCTGTTCCCGATAGCGCTGCCGGTCGGAAGGCGGAATCAGATCCGCGCAGTGTTTTCCCACCATTTCGCGCAACGCTAATCCACGCAGTTCGCATTCGCGCCGGTTTACACGCCGAATGATTCCCTTTTGGTCGATTTCGACGTAACCGACCGGCGCCGTCTCGAAGATGTCTTCGATCGGACCGTCACCAAGTGGCTTCGAATGCCCCGAAGAACTGTTCTTGGGTTTGCGGAAGTAGGTAAACAGCATTCCCGCAACGATAAAGACCAGCACCCATATCAGTGGTTGTATGTCGGCCAATGGATCTCGGCTCCCGTCTGGAGATTCTGCTGCAAGATCCTCATCGACAGTGCTGCTTAAATCCTTTAGATATAGAAGTTTATACAGTCCTGACCCGGGCAAAGTACTAGGACGGAGAAGGGCGATCAGCTATCGGCTATCAGCCATCGGCTCTCGTCGAGGAAACTGGGACCATGGAGCGCCAAAATGCGCAGCTGAAAGCTGAGAGCTGAAAGCTCTACCCTCCGATCAGATTGATGGCGCCGATTCCACCCTGAATATCCAATCGGACGGTGTTCTTCGCACGGCCATATGCGTCATTAACGTACCGGCCGTCTTTCTTTTGCAGTCCCCGGGCGTTGATGCCGCCAATTCCACCCTTGGCGTCGGCTACGATTCCGACGCCGTCCGGCAAGTAAACCGTCGCTTCGCCTACACCGCCGCGAATCGTCACGTCAAAGCTGTTCTTTGGTGTGCCGCGAAGATCCACGCGCAGCTGGCCGACCCCCATGTTCACGTTCAGGCTGCGCAGGGAGAGTGTTCCCAAATCCAGGCGCCCTTCGCCCGCGCCAAAGTCCACGTTCATGTCGATCGGCTTTTCATCATTGAAGCGCAAGTCCCAGTGATACTTCATGTTGCTGCCCGCATGGGAGGTGTGGGAGGGTTCTTGGATGACCAGATTTCCACGCAAACTGGTGGCGTCGTAGTGAACTTCGGGCTTTAGTCGCGGCCGGTTGTAGGTGAAGTCGCCATCCATAAGCTGTGCTGACCCGCCGCGCACGCTGAGCTCGCCAGCACCCATCTTCAGCTCAACACGGACTAGCTCGGACTTGTCGAGCGGTATGGTACGGTTTTCCGTCTGGGTTGGTCCGGAGGGTTCGATGTTAATTTCGCACCCTACTGAGACACCAAGCGCGAGAACGGCAACGGTTGCAAGCGTATTCTTCGAAATCGAGTTCATGAATATCACCCTAAGCTCGTAGTACGACAGGTTTACAGCCCAAGTTCCCCGCTCTTCGCCGCAAACGACTTTCCTAAGGCGGTGCCCCTAGTCCCCTCAAACCCGAGATCCCAGCCTACCTCATTTTCTTCCCTTAGTACATTCACTTGCGAGAGGCAGCCGGTTAAAATGGGACATTCGGATCGGTAGGACTATGGTCTGCTTATATTGCCGCAAGAATATCGGGGCCCTGCGCAAGATGCGGGACTCTCGCTTCTGCTGCGATGACCATCGCAAGAAGTTCGCCTCCGGTTCCGCCCGCGCTTTACGGGAAGCCGAGGACCTGTATGGTTTCGATGAGTCGGTGTCGACCTCGTGGCGAAACATTACACAAGTAAAGTCCGAAGAGAAAAACGATCGCCGGCCTGGCCATTCGACCACGGTATTTGCTTCATTGGCGGTCGTGTTCCTGGTGCTCGCGTTATCTCAACTGCCGATGTCTGCGCCGTCCGGAGGCCGATCTGTTTCCCCCCTGCCCGATGCCAGCGCTCACACATCGAAGGGTGGATTTGGGCAAACGATCGCCAATCTAATTCAGAGCAAAGGATCCGGAACGTTGCGGGAAGACTTCCAAGGCGGCTTTGCAAACTGGGAGGGATTCAAGTCCATGACCACGGAGTGGCAGAGTGAGGGCGGCCTGGTTCGGCCGACTTCCTTGCGCCTGTGGAAGCCTTCCACTTCGCTCTCTAACTACGAAATGGAGTTCATGGGACAGATCGAGCACAAAGGCATCGACTGGGCGTTCCGAGCTGCCGACGTCCACAACTACTATGCAACCAAGTTGATCATCACCAAGCCGGGTCCGCTGCCGAACGCTGGATTGGTTCGTTTCATAGTGCTTGACGGCCGGGAACGGGAACGGGTGGAGTTACCACTGCCCTTGACGCTCGAAAAAGGAGTTGACTACAAAGTCCGGCTCAGCGTTCGGGGGGACCGGTTCCTGACCTCGGTAAACGGCCAACTGGTCAGTTCCTGGACCGATACTCGGCTTAGCCGGGGCGGCGTGGGTTTCTTCTCGGAAGATGGCGAGGCAGCGCTGGTGAAATGGGTGAGCCTCACGGAGCACGATAGCTTCCTGGGTCGGCTGGTTTCCCACTTCTCGTTGATTACGTTTCCGACTGCCGCCGCCGGCTATTAGCTGTTGGCTATTGGATCCTTGGCGGTTAGCTATGAGCCTATCGCTAGTAGCCAACCGCAGTCTGTGCTACCTTCAAATTTCAGGCCTTTTTTTCTGATGCGCAGTAGCCGTTCTCTGCTCATTTTCTGTTCAACGCTCGTTTTG
>Ga0335069_10006435_pt1 | contig 17084 bp, 19 predicted proteins | sample Lox_Sample_11_FD_206714 | JGI IMG/M metagenome (GOLD analysis project Ga0335069, IMG submission 206714) | Soil microbial communities from Loxahatchee National Wildlife Refuge, Florida, United States - Lox_Sample_1.1 | ecosystem: Environmental > Terrestrial > Soil > Wetlands | place: USA...
GCCGCGGTTGACACCCCCGGAGGAGTCCGCTACGCTCCGCGGTCCGCTCTTTTCCTCAGTAGCTCAATGGCAGAGCATCCGGCTGTTAACCGGAGGGTTGTAGGTTCAAATCCTACCTGAGGAGCCAGATTCCTTCAGAAAACCCTCGATTCAGTTCTAGGTGGGCGTGTCTTGGGCGCGTCCGATGACTCGCAGAGCGGCCTTCGGAGTCTTCATCCGGGGCTTAACGTAAGCGGCGACCGTTTCGATTGCTGCCGCGATCTCGGATGGATCTTCAATCGCGTACCGCCTAAACGTGTCCCGCGTCTTGTGCCCGGAAATCTTCATCGCGGTTACCTCCGGTACGCCCGCATGGATCAGGTTCCGGACTGCTGAGCGCCTCAAGTCGTATGGTCGAAGATGCGCCAAGCCGATGGTTTTGCACGCGGCAGCCCACGCAGCGTAATGCTTTCTTGGGAGGCCACCGTGGTTCGCGCTGAAGCTCTTTCCGTTCGAGTGGAAGATCAACGGGCAACCTTCTAGCCGTCGCTTCTGACGGCGGTTCATGATGTCCTTCAGCGGACCCACGAGGGGAAGTTTCCGACTCTCCCCGATCTTGGCGTTCTCGGCGAACAGCGTCAGCAGGGAAGGGTCTCCGTCTTCGAGTCCGTCCCACGTGAGCGACGAAGTTTCGCCGTTCCGCATTCCCGTCCACCAAAACCACAGGAGCCAGTCGCGGAAATCATCGTCCTCGATCCGGTCGATCAGTTCGTTGAACTTCTCAGGCGTTAGAAATCCCTTACGAGCGTTCGCGTTCGCCTTCAAGAGCTTCGGGGTAGTCGGGACTGATACGAGTTTTCCGTCAGCGAGAGCGACCCGGAAGGCTCTCCCAAGTAGTTCGAGTTCTCGATCTACGGTTGCAGGAGCGGCTCCCTGACCGAGCCGCGCCTGCTGGTAACCCCGAAGATCGACGGGTTTGACTTCGGTCGCGATCAGCTCGCCGAGTTCAGCGCGAACGTGCTCCAGTTGGCTCGCGGCTGTCCGGCTCGACTTCTTACCTCCAGTCTCCATGCGTTGAACCAGCTCGTCGAGGAGGACCGCCACCCTGATGCGTCGGTCCGCCGGTTCGACGTAGCGCCCGATCCCGTCACGCTGGTTCCGGACCTGTCGCACCCTCGATTCAAGCAGCCGTCTGGCGGTCTTCTCGCTCGTAGTGCGGGCAGACTCCTTGATTTCCTTGACGCCCTTTTTGGTCGGCGCGTAGTACGCGATGTACCAGCGCTGGCTATTTTTCCGCTTGAAGGTGCGCCCGTCGCCGCGCATTGCTTTAACTCCTTTCTCCCCACCGTTCGAGTAGCTTCGTAAGGCGCTGCCGGGAGTACCGGGGGCGTGCTCCCGTCTCGCTGACCAACGCCGACCTCAACTCGTGCCTGTGTCGGTTAACCCAATCGACGGAGCGCCCGATCAGCGCAGCGGTTGCCTTCGTATCCAGAACTTCGTCCCCGCTCTGATCGCGGAGCCCTTCAGCAACGGAGAGGCGGAGGAGTCGAACCTCGGCTTCCGTCTCCAGCGTCCGCAGCTGCGCTAGCAACTCGACCAGTCGCTCGGGTTCGGTTGCCCCCCTAATCTCGGAGCGGGTGGCAGTCAAAGTCGTGGCGGTTGCCGGGAGGCCCTCAGCGTGTTGAAGGTCTCGGGAGTCGCCTCCCGGCGTAGCCAAAGGTCGAGAGCGAGGCACGGGTCAACTCGCCGCCCGGTTTCTTGTTCCGCTTTCTCCGCTTCTTCCGCAAGCAGGAGGGTCATACCCATCCTGAGACGCGATTACCCGCGACGCCTGCTGATTAAGCGGAATATGCGGAAGAACGCCCCTGCCGGTCATGACAGCACAACCCGTACTTCAGCGCGACCCGCCGTGGTCACCTTCTGGATGCGAACGAAACGCGTCTGCTGAAGCTCCTTGATTGCAGCGTCGATCTCAGCGGATGAGCGATGGCCGCCGAAGAGGGCGTTGATCTCGGTTCTCGTCAATCCGGTAGGCGACGACCGGACCGCCTCAAGAACCCGGTGTGCGACCGTATTTCGTACAACGCCGCCGAAGATGTACTTCGCGGAGTCAAAGCAGTAGCGCCAGACCTCCGCCGCCGCCCTCAGATGAGGGAGCGCGATGAACTTGCTCCGGTCGACGAGGGCGTAGATCATTGCCAACCGGAGCACGATGGGCTCGGCTCGCGACGTGGCGACGCCGGTCAGCCCACGGTGGGGTATTCCGAGACGGCGATACAGGTGCTCCCAATAGGCTCGGGCCTTATTGCTTTTTAGAATTTGCTTCACGCCCCGGGCCAGAGAGATCGACTCCGCCATCTCGTGAACGAGAGGTACGATGACGGTCCGGTCCAGAGTGCCGCCGTGTGGGAGAAATTTGTCCCGCCGTGCACAGACCCACAAGAACCGATTGGCGAAGCCGTTAAAGATATCCACGTCCGACAGGCTACGGTCCAACTCCTCTTTCGTTATGTGGCCGATGATCGAGATGTGTGCATCGGTGGCGGTTGCGGGTGAATTCTTTGTCAGGACGTTCAGTGTGCCGGTATCCCATGCGGATCGGATCATCGTTGAAAGCGTGTTGGACTCCCGACGCATCACCCGGAGGACCTGCGCAAACTCGCTCTCCATGTCCATCAAGCGCTTGTCGGACACACCCGGGTCGACGACAACGTCGTCGTAGCCGGTCACCTTGCCCTTCGTCTTGATCGGCTCGGACTTGACGATTTGGTCACGAACCCGCCAGATGAGCCCCTCGCCGGAGGAGAGGCCATTCGCATGGCTCTTCAACGCCCATTCAGGATCAACCTCCTTCATGAATCGCCTTACTTGCGCGGCGGCGGTTCCCTTCCTCGCCTTTGAGCTGTCTCCGACGAAGACGGCGAAGAGATTTGCGTGGTGCTCCGCTCCCTCCGCGTAGACGTGCGGGCCGCGCCCTATGGCGTTGCCGACCATTACGAGTAGATGCCCGAGAAGAGCAGCGCGATCTGCCTCCGTATGAGGGGCAATGGCGTCGATGACCCTGCCGATGAGGCCCGGAAACGCGTCCCGAGAAAGTGGAGCTGGCCAGCCTGACGAGCCTCCGGCTGTGCCGGAAGATGGTGACGACATGTCGAGCCATCGCTCGACGACGGCCAGAACCTCAGCCGGGTAGTGAAATGTCTTGAGGAGCGTTTGGGAGCCTGTGGTGGGCTGGCCTTTTGCCAGCTTCGCGGACGTGTCATGCACTGTTGCTCGAACTTTCCGCTCGTTCGCACCGACGGCAAAGGCCATCGCGCCGAGGAGGTCGCTTACCTCCTTCTCAGGTAATCCCCCCCGCAAGAGCCAGCCCGCGATTGCCATGCCGGCATCGTGTCGAGTCGAAGGCTTCCAATATGAGCAGAGGGTGGTGGCGGCTGCTACGCGACGGACCGCCTTTCGAAGTGTCTCCAACGGGTGGACCGAGGGAGGGCCAAACGGCTTGGCCCAAGCGAGTCGTTCGCCGGGCTGCTTCTTCTTGTTCTCCTCGATCTCATCATTGAACGATGGCGGGATGAGCGTCTGGAGATTGTCGCCGCGAAACTCGACCAACGTCTGGCGGCTAACAGGATGGAGGAGTTTCGCGCTAGCGAGTCGGGCGCCCGGCTTCCAGTTGGCTACCCGATACCAGTAGTGCGAGAGCGGGTTGGTCGGTCGCCCGTGACGCATACGAGTGGTAGGAAGTAGACGAGCCGCCAACCTAACGGCGAGAGGATGGTCGAGATCGACATCAACCAAACCCTTCGACGCATCTCCAGTCTTGAGGCCGATGTTCGAACCTGCAGGAAACGCGGTCGTCACGTCGCTGGGCTTCAGCGTTGACTTCTGCCAGTTCGTCGACCTCGGTCCCTTCAGCCCCGCCGGTATCGGAACCGGCTGGTAGCCATTCTTCAGAGCCCACGCCGCTGCCTCCCTACCCCCAAAGAGCTGACGCCGCTTGATGCTCGAGAACCCTACCTTGACACCACCGATCCTCTTCGTGATTCCCATGACGCTCCTTTCTGACGCTGTGCGTCAAAATGAGCGCTGAGTCTGTAGTGCTGCTTTCGGATTGGACAGGACAGCTGCCCGGACTTTTTAGTCGTGCAGATGTCCCGACATCAGGGACCTAACAGTGAGGGGAGGCTAAGTAGACTTGATATGGGCGCGCTTAAGCCGATCTCGAAATCGAAAGACATCTTTCTTGATTGACTCTCCCGAAAACCGGCTACGGCGTGGTCCCCGTTTCTTGTTAGTGGCTTGTCGCGACGGAGAGCCCCGATGGCTATCCAATGCCGCGACCGTCGCCTCGACGAGGACGCCGATAGATTCATAGGGTTCTGAACCCGTGTGTTCCTTAACGAAGTCGCAAAGGCCGCTCAGATATAGAAACCAGCGACTGGGCTCCCACTCGACAGCCGGTTGACTGACTCGGGAGGCGCTCTCATCACGGAGGTCTCGAGAGCACGCTCTGAGACTCAACGCGAGTTCGGTAAGACGCCCACGGAGCCTACGATCGGCTGCATAGAGAACCGCTGGCGTGTCAAATAGTCGCGTGGCGACGTCGTCTAGCTTGGCTGCGAGGGAATTAGCGGCGGCGGCGGCCAGCCGGACCTCCTTCGATGTCAAGCCCCCGTGCCTGCCGGGCGTGTGTTTCGGCGGCGTCTCTGACGAGACTCTCGCAACGACGTATATCCGATAGATAAGCGGGGCTAGTGGACATCCCTTGGTGACGACGAGGTCCCGGAGGGCAAGGCGAGTGTCATCCCGCTTGTTGAGCTCCTTTGCCAGCGCGTCAAGTGCCCGTTCGTCCGGGAAGGGGGCTGCTCGACGGAACAGCAGCTCGTTCTGCTTCCCATAGAATCGTGTCCATTTGGCGTCCCTGGGAATCCCGCGACCTCTTGCCATGCGATCGGAGCTTACTCCGTGAGGCGCCATCCTCTTGGAAAAAGCGTCAAACGTAATGCCAATTTATGAGCTTTTTGTTCGGGATATCCCCGTAAGTCCGGGGACAAATCTTGTGACAACAAAACAGGGCGAGGAGATATCTAAAGACACTTATCGGGAGTGTCTGATTATAACACGGATAACATAGGGGACTAAGACAGCTCGCTGATTATCGCCTCTACGCGGTCACGCCTAAAGTAACTGGCCTCGTCACCCGGCTTAGCCTTACGCCCTTTCGAATTACATAGCGGAACTGCGCCGAATTCGCGCCGGAACGCCATCAGGAGGGCTTTCTCCAGCTTTAGCCACGTCTTGACGTTCTGCCGGGAGTGGCAGGTCACAATTCTGGCCTCGAATGACCTGACGCCGTGCAAACCGAGGATTGCGTCCGCGTGTTTCGCTATTCCTTGCGCAAGTCCTCTCGCTCCATCGGGAGTGGTGCCGACGTAGACGATTCGTGACTGACCGTGCGGATACTTCTGGGGGGTGCTCGCGGTTAGGACGAAAGCGAGGCGGGAGCTACCTATGGCTGTCCGCCTTGCCGTGAGCGCGGGGTAGTCTCCGAGTCGAGGATTCGTAGGCAACGCTCCCTCCTTCCCCGGACGGGCCATGTGGCGGCGGTTTATTGCGCTTTCTCGGTCGACAGGCGATTCGCCGTCCCGGACGAGAGCCTAATCTGAGATTCCGAATTCTGCCGCCTCGACGAATTGCAGATCACGCGCATTCAGCCTCAACGTAAGTTGCTGCGTTCTGGTCCCTTCCAGCGGCATCGGCGTCCCGAACATCTCGAAGAACGGCGCGCTCGTGAAATGCACGAGGTACTCCCCGTTCGCATCGAACAACCGTAGAAGGAATCGGCAGGGAATGCACAGGTGGTCGAAGTTCAACGTGTAGTCCACGGTTACGGTGCCCTTCGTCGTGTCCTTCGTGACCCTAACGCCGCTCAGCTTGGCGTTCTGGCCCGTCGCTATGCTGATGCCTCCGGCGGTACCGATACGAGAGCGCAATAACGTTACCTTCTCATCGGCGGGCTGCGGTGCGCCTCCCTCTTTGCCTGCTGTGGAAGGTCTGCCGATGGTGATGCTGCGTCCAAGCGACGACCCGGATCGCAGATAGATGACCTGCAGGTGCGGTAGTTGCCAGATTACGCCGTTGTCGTTTGATTTGGTGGGCCTGCCTAGCGTATTCCTTAGTTCCTTTTCGACTTGCGTGTCGGAGGTCGATTCGGCAGGTTCGATAATCACGGCGTCCAGTCCGCTGTCGCTGAGGCTCAACGTGTAGTCCTTCCAGCCGGGGACGGTACAGGCCAACGCCGTGTCAGAGACTTTTGAGCAACGTGCGCCGAGTGTCTGACTCAGGGTCGCGGCGCTTGATCCCACGTCAAATTGATGGACCTGCGTTGACCGCCTTCGCCAGCCTGAATCGTGACCTTGCTGTCACTCTCGGGAGAGATACGCAGACCGGAGGACGGGGTCTGACCAGTCATCTGGTGGGACGGGAGGCCGAGAAGGGCTGCGCCAACCAGAATCGAAATTCGGGTGTGAGCGTCCATCGTAGATTCCTCCCTGCATACCATCGTATGTGGTATTAGTTAGCTTAGTTCCAAATCATTCCCCCCGCATGTCGGCTATGCCGCGGCGGGGGAGGGGTCCTGAAGCCTGAAGAGGCTGTGGGTCGGGTGCTTAGGGAACTGCGGGCGGAAGCCGGTCTCTCGCAGGAGGAACTCGCCGCACGGGCGAATATCCATCGGACCTATGTCAGCTTCTTGGAGCGCGGTCTCAAGAACCCATCGGTTGGGAAGCTCATCGCCATCTCTAGAGCCGTAGGCGTGACCGGCGCAGAATTCGTGCGTCGAGTCGAGGAGCTACTCACCCGAAAGCGTCGCGCCAGTTCTCCCTGACGCGACTGGACTCGGGATCAACCCCTCGGAGGGAATTTGTCCCGACCGTGGGAGTCCTTTTCTCCGATGGTCCCGTTCTCGCGATGAACGACCAGCTCCAACCCCTCTCTCTGCGCAGTGTGGCGAGCCGCGTCCACAGCATCCTGCTTCTTGTCGTGGAGCGATGAAGCGCGGTCTGCGCCGGCCCTCTCAACCGCCCATCCCTCGCCCTTCCGGGGCACAACGTGGATCTCGTTTCGTTTGCTCATAGCTCAATCATAGGACCGCGGGGTAGGACAAATGGTGTCCAGCTCCGTCGGGATGCCTCTAGCCCTCGGCGATTTGATATCCCAATAACGGACTCTCTTCCGGTGTCGGCCTGTCCAGAGGCACAACGGAATCAGGTGGATAGGCTGCCGCTATCGAGTTGATCAACGTGTCGTCGTCGCAATCCGGGGACAGGGCCGATTGCCGAATGAACCTCACTATACCGTCGTAGATGTAGAACCTCTCCAGAACCCCGTCGAGCTGTTCAAAGTGCTGGTGGCAGCAGGGATCCCTGAAATCTTGCTCCATCAGAACTTGTCCGTATCACTCTTGAGCCGCGCTGCGCGCTCTTTCAGTTGACGTTCGAAGGTTTCATTCGTGATGAATATTGCGCTCGAGTCGTTGACGTTACCCGAGTATCTATCAAGTTCGAATCGAACCGTCTTACCTTGCCATACGAGCTTCTCGTTCATCAACTCGACATTCATCACAGTCTTCATCGGAGCGTGCTCGCTCTGGGAGGGCGCTCCGTATTTCTCGATCAGAACCGCCCGGACGGTGTCGTAGTCTTTGGACTTGAAGGAGAGATATACGACGTTGACCTTGTCGTCCCGGAACCCGAAGCTATTCGTCATAGCGGTGGCCCCACCGATGCTGAAATAGCCTGTACACATTCGATCGGATCCAGAGGACGAGTCCATGTTCTTGCAGCCGATAAACGGTATCTTGGCCTTGGCCTCCGCTTCTGTAGCTCCGAACGGCACATCACGAAAAGTCGATGGTTCGTTGGCCCAAATTGGGGCGGCAGGAGTTGGAGCAGTATTGACCGGCAAAGCTGGAGTGCTGATGACCTTCCCGTGCGCGTCCAGGCGCGCCGCCGTCGTTAGAAGGACGATTGCAACGAGAGATGGCCTCATGTTCGCTCCTAGTAGTCCACCGTCGTGATGGTTAAGCGCAAGGTAGCCGGAGGCTCCGTGGTCAGAAGCGCGGTGGGCAACTGAGTCGGAAACGTCTTCGAGACAACCGCCGCTTCCTTGACCTTCGTTTCCGGCATGCTGAACTGTGCCGCGACCTTGTCGCCGTCCAGCACTTCGAAGAGCAGCCGGACGCGCTTGTCGTGACCGCCGTCCGGGTTGAAGAGGTTCACCCTGACCTTGAGCTCGAACTTGTTGGTCCCAATCTCCTTCGCGCTCATCTCCAGTCCGACGATTGAAATTAGTTCGCAGCGAAACCTGCGGAGCTTTTGATATTCGGCGGTGGTGAACCACTCCTTCGTCCAGAGGCTCCTGTCGGTGGGAAGGAAAACGGTGTCCAAGACCATCGGGGACTTGAAGTCCTCGTAGTTCAGTTGGTCGGACGGAGCCTTCGAACCTTGATGAGCGGTTTGCGAAACGGCTGTGCCGAGCGAGGCAATCAGGGTGGTCGTGAACGCCAATATCCGGACCGTCGGTCTTGCGACTCTCATCGTCCGAGTCTCTTCGCCGCCGCAATGGCAGCCTTAACTCCGGACTTCTCCCGGATCGCCTTGATCTTCGCCTTCGCTGCCTTCGGAAGGGTTCTGACCAAGCCGAGGTAGCGACCATGGAGCTTCAGGGCAGCGCGGCGAGCTGCTGAGACCTTCCGCTTGGCCTTCCGGCGACCACGACGTGCCCGACTCAGGCTCATCGGAAATGGACCGTCCTTCGCCATGACGCCGGCTTCAAGAGCAGCGAGCCGCTTGCGGAGGTCGGCGATCATGCTCTCCCGCCGCTTGAGGGCGTCGGTTACGGCCTTCGCGGCGATCTTGCCGTCGGCGATGAGCACGTGGAGGGCTTGGGCGGCGTGGTCAGGCGTCAGCCGGATTTTCCCGAGGGTAGTCTTTGCCAAGAGTCCATCCTTTCTGTCTCCGGCGAAGTTTATCGCCGAGTAGTACCGGGCCGTCGCAAGGGTTGGTATTGCATCCAAACCACGTTCCGGGCTTGAAAGGAGGTCTGACTATGAACTCCAAGCCCGGTGGTCCTTGGCAGGCTCCTATTAATCGTGCCCCTAGCCCTCGCCGCTGTCGGTGCCGGGGCTTAGTCTCCCTCGGCGCGCTACCCGAGCGGCGGGGCTGTTACTCAGTCAGGCGATCTGCGGCCGTGCTCTGGAATGAGATCGGAGGAGTAGAACTTCTAGTCGAGTACCCTCGCTAGGTAATCCCGCCTCCGACGTTGGCGCCTCCACAGACGCGGTCGTGGTATCGCTGCTCTAAGCGTTGCCGCCACTTCGTCCGGGGGCCTCGAAGAGCATATATGTCCCTACGTCCGGCCGAGGGTATCCGGGCTCGATCTCTCTAGCCCGTTGGAGCACGAGCTCAAAGGGCCTCATCCACTCGCGATAAGTGTCCACTGAACGACCTATCGTCACTCCTCCACCGCCACTGTCCGAATCGTCATCAGCGAGCGTCGGATCGGTCTCCTCAACTACTAGGACAAAGCCATGCTGCGCGATTCGCTTGAGTTCAATGCAAACCGCGATTGCGTTCTGCTTTCTCATATGCTGCATTACGGTAAAGGTCATGGCGAAATCCACGCTGTTGTCTGGCAAGGGCAGACGCTCCAGCGATTCAACCTGTAGAAATTGGGCTTTTGGCTGGAGTCGCTTTGCCTCGTCGACAAACAAGGCCTCCCGCTCAAGGCCCCATACTTCGCTGGCCACCTCGCTTAGTACTGGCGTGAGTCTCCCGTAACCACAGCCGACGTCAGCTGCGCGCCTGATCGGTCCGTGGACCGCCGCGGCCAAGAGACAAGCGCGAACATCGCGTTGTTCAACATAGTTTCTTAAGATCGCACCTGGCCCAACGGAGTCAACCACTTCCTCGAGCGTCCATTTGTGTCTTGCCGATGTCATCTTGGGTGATCTCTCTTATGGGATGCAACCATCAAAATTGTGCTGTGTCCATCCAGTCTGAAGGGTGCTGGTTGTCGTGTGGGCAGCGTTATCCGTATACGCAGGTGGGGTGCCTGTCCCGTAGCACGGCTGAGGCGTACCTTGCCGGGGGCCGACCGTATTGCCGGTGACCGTAAAATTCGTAACACCGTCGACCGCGAGATTTACGACGGCGCCCGTCGCCGAGTTGCCCGTAACGGTGGCGCCTTTTGCGTCAACGACTACCCACGGGTGCATTCCGAGTATGATCCCAAAGCCCATCTTGCCAAGTGCCGAGGTGACCGTGTTGCCCGTAACAATCGTATTCGTGTGATCTCCACACGTCTCCGGATAGCAGAAATTGCCTAGCGAGAGGCCGGCGAATACATGACGGTTGACGTTGTTGATTGTGTTGTTCGTGATCTGGCAGCCCTGACCGCCACCATCGACGATCGCTACGTCCGTGGCGTCGGTAATCGTGTTTCCAGTCACGAGACCGTTAACACAGCGGGCCAGGGTTATTCCGTCGGACCACAGCCCCTGATTTGGGGTTTCGGTGCCCGCGCCGTTATCTAGAATGCTGTTGCCAGAGATCAGAAAATCAGTCCCATAGACGCCCAGTGCGCTGCCGCACATCGCGTGCGTCGATGTACTGTCCACGAAGGCAAAGCTCTTCGTGTCTTGTGGCTGAGACCCCGGCGGACCCTCGCTCCCTGCCGCGACGTTGCTTCTCTTTCCCAGTGGCTGATCACACTGACTATCTAGCAGTTGTCGATTGGGCTTGTTCCCGTCGATGGTGATGAAGCCGGTGACGATTCCGGTTCGGCCGGAGAACTTGAGCACGGGTGAGGCAAGGGCGGGATCGGCAAGGAGAATTGGGTGCTGCGGCGTTGCGGCTGACGTCAATACCGTGAAGTCATTCGAGACGACAAGGGTTGAGCTGATTATGTAGCCGGGCTGCCCCGGAAGAAGGCGTAGGACTGATCCAGCGTTTAGGCAGGCCTGTAGGGCGGCGTCGTCGGGAAGATTATCGGTTGGCACGGCCTTGTAGCAGGAGGTCTCGGGAGCGTACGAGCTAGCAATCTGGCGAGGCGCGCGTGCGTACGGCCAGATTTTTACCTCGTCTACCGTGCCCACATAGTTTCTGCCGTCTGCGCGCCGGCCGATTCGGATTACGGGGCTGTTGGTCGGCGCCGTCTCGCCGTGATCGGCTACATCTGAGACAAGAGCGCCGTTCACGTAGTGGCGAACCCGGCCGTGTGCCCACGTCACTGCAACATGGGTCCACGTGTTCAAGGGAACGGTGCCAGCAGTATACGCATACATACCGTTCCGGTCGGTTTCGTGCTCGAAGACTAAGTGGTTCGCTTGGTTCAAATATAATGCGAAATTTCCCGGATAGGATGATGGAGAGCCGGTATTCGGCGCCTTATTAAGGATGTGGTTGGTCGCTTCGAGGGGATTCTGGTTTAACTGAGGGAGTACCCAGGCTTCAAGGGTTATGTCCTTTGCGAGGTTGGCCGACGCGGTTGCGTTGTTTGTTATCCAGTCAGTGCTCGCGGTGGCGAAATGGCGCGCGTAACCAGCCATGCCGTTCACAATTGTTGTACCGCTGATAGCGCCCGTATTGCCGTTACCGGAATAATCGGCTGTAGTTGAAGAACCGGGAACGCGATCATCAAGAAACCAGACCGCTGTCGGGTCGAGGAGGCCAAAGGTCTTGACTAAGAAGACAGCCATCTGATTCTGTTGGATGCTCGCCGCCGGGCAGTAGTTGTTACCGCCGCATCCAGCCGTAGTGCCCTCGTTATAAAGCTGTTCAATCCAGTTCGCGTACTGGCTAGGACACGGTACGTCCGCGAAGATGCCGGCGCATGCGGGTGGGACATAAGAAGAGCCCCATTCCGTCAAGAGGAGAAAGACGGCCATCTGGGCGCGCGTGACCGGGTTTGACGGGCAATAGCCACCGCTGCCACAGCCGGCTGTAATTCCTTCATGATAGAGCTGCTCGATCCATGGTGCGTCCGGGCTTGCTACCGGCACGTCGTTGAAAAGGCCAGTTGCGGCCGGGGGAAAGTACGAACCTCCATGCTCACTCCGTAGGAGGTAGCCGGCCATCTGTGCCCGTGTGACGGCGTTGGTTGGACAGAAGGCGCCGGCGGAGCAGCCCGGCATTACGCCAGCTGTCAGGGCGCGATCGATTGAGTCGTGAAAGGCGTCGTTCGGAACATCGCTGAAGTCAATCGCTACGCGGCGCCTTACGGCCGCTGCGGAGCAGCCGCTGATGTTGGTTGCAATAACACTGACCGCCATCACGGTGCCAGGTGATCCGGCGGTGAGAGAGATCTGATTCGAGCCGGAACCTGCAGTAATCGTTCCGCCGGTAACTGTCCACGCGTAGCTGCTCCCGGTCTGGGGAGGGACGCTTGCTGTGCCGGCCGCGTACGCCGCCAAGTATGCAGGCGTTGTAAGTGTCGGGCTCGTTAGATCCACGCAAGGAAGCGAGGCGGTCGCAGCTATCTCAGTAGGCGGCGACGTGAGTTGCTCATCTTGCGCGTGGAGGGGTGCCACGAGCGCTAGCGAGTGGAGGAGCGCAATCGCGAGGGCAAAGAGCCCGGTCGCCGGGAGCAGCCGTCGTGATTTGAGCCTAAGAACCATGCTCGCGGTAAGGCGGCGTGTGACAACGTGCGGTGGTGACGCGATGAGTGCCGACGTGCCTAGCATCGATTAACCTCCTTGGTTGCGCGTGTGACACGATCCAGAGTTGGCGCCCCGTTCTGGTTCCGTGGTCGCAAGCCCACCGGTGTTGAGATCGTGAGCCGTCGAATGGTCGAGCACACTCATGAGCCCTTCGCGTCTGGCCGGACGCGCGTCGGCGCAAGAGTGTGATCGGGCAGGTGCCACATCGCTACCTGTCTCGCGAGCACCGCAGATACCTCAGCACTCTCATCGGCTGCTTTCGGTGTTCGGTCCGTCGTGTTGGGGCGAGAGTATATCCCGCGCGCGTTGGACGCGGTGCTAATAGGGGGCTGGCAGCCTGTTCGCTCCTGCCGACCTACGGTAGGTGCGACGGGACGAGAGGGGAGGACATCCCGGCGAGCGTAAGAGCAGCCCCTTCTGGCGCGTAGGCACGAAGGCGAGCCGATGGGGGAACCGACGTTCGAAGGGGAGGGGCGCTGCGATTCGATCCGAAATCTGTCGTATTGTCCCCTGCCAAAAGGAGGGAGGCTTAAGGCTCGCAGCGGGTTTAGTCTTCCTCGGAACCGGAGCACTGACCGCGCAGCCGATGAGCAATGCCACGACCGCCGGCGGCTACCCCACTCTGCGGAGGCGGTCCCGTCGAAATGGGGTCGAACGGCCCGCTGAACCCTGCGCCTAGGCGCCAGCCACTGCCGAGTCCGGCTCCGGTCGCAAGGATGGCGGTTAGGTCGGCGTTTATCGCTCCCAACCGCTGTAGGTCGTTAGCCTATTCTAGCCGGGTTCGGGAAGGAGCCCGGCGGGATGCCTTAAATACGGGACGTGGAGAAGTTCAGCAGCTTGCTTTTTGGCTTCTTCGCCGCGCCGGTCGTATCTCCCAGTAGTCGTTTCGGAGGCGTGACCCGCTAGCCTCCTCGCTGTGCTTAGGTCTGCTCCTGCATCTAGCAAGTCCGACACGAACGTCCTCCGAAGATCGTGAGGAGAGAATCGAGCTACTCCAGCGTTCTCGGCTCGCCGACGGCACATGAAGAGAATCGCCTGATCCGTCATCCTCCTCGGCGTCACCCGATCTCCCTTGTTGATCGGGTAGAAGAGCGGTCCGGGTTCACTTCCACGGATCGAAATCCAGTCCGCAAGAGCATCGGCGCTGCCATTGGAGGCGTAGACGACGCGATCCTTCCGCCCCTTTCCTGCGCGGACTGTCAACGCCCCGGATTCAGGGTCATAGTCGGCAAGATCGAGTGCAACAGCCTCCGATCTTCGAAGCCCACCAGCGTAGAGGACGGCGAGTAGAGCGGCATCCCGAACTCCTGCTCGGCTCCTGTCTGCACAGGCTCGAAAAAGCGCGTTGAGCTCGCCGGATGACAAAGCGCGTCCACGCGGGAGGGTTTCGGCCTTTACGGTCTGAACGTCGATAGCCCGGTGGTAGTCCTCGGCGGAGACCTGACCCAAGCGCCAAGCAGCCTTCAGGACACCCCGAAGCGCTGCGATCATCTTGTTCGTCGTCGCAGGGGAGTACCGTTCTGCGAGAGCGGTTCTGATCGCTGCGGAGTGCTGGAATCGTATCGCCGACCAGTCGAGATTTGATGCCTTCGCCCTACCTCCAGAGACTAGGGCCGCGATAACCCGAATGGCTTGGCGCATGGTCCTCCGGGAGCCGGGAGAGAGGGATGCGAGGTAGACGGCGGCGGGGTTCTGGTCAGCCGGCATCTGTTCGCTCCGTAACGCCTTGGGGACCAGCGAGACGGATGCTGTAAGCGCAGTGGTCATGGCGATTTCCTCTCTAGGAATGGGTGTACTGTTGGCTCGTGACGAACGCTGTAGGAGTCGGCGGGTGAAGTCGAAGGCGCGGCATCTCCTTGACAACTCGACCGAGGCGATGCTGGCCGCGATAGAGATCTACAACAAGCCCTCGTTTGAATACCGGGACGAGACGTTCGCCATACTCGCTCTGAATGCATGGGAGTTACTGCTCAAGGCGCGAATTCTCCAGATCGACGGAAACAGGCTCGCCGCAATCCTAGAGTACGAACGGCGGAGGCGCGCGGACGGCAGCGCTTCTCAAATGCTCTACAGGAAGCAGAATCGGGCGGGCAATAGCCTGACAGTGGGGCTGTTTAGGGCCTACGACCGACTGGTGAATGACTACGGCGACAAGATCGACCCCGCCATCCGTGCAAATCTGGAGGCGCTAAGCGAAATACGCGACAACGCCATTCACTTTTTCAACCGGCCGGTAGACATGGCCATCGCCGTACACGAGATTGCCACTGCGTCGGTGAAGAACTACGTCAATTCGGTTAGGCAATGGTTCGGAGTGGATCTAGCACGATATCGAATCTTTCTGATGCCGCTCGCGTTCTTTGCTGGCCCTATGACTGTTGAGGGGATCAACTTCAACGCCCAAGAGCGGCAGATGCTCAGTTACCTCGCGAATAAGCGGGATGTTGAGGGCGATGAGCCTGACCGCGACTTTAATGTTGCCTTGCGGGTTGAGGTAAAACTAAAGCGTTCGAAGGATCCGGCAGGAACCCCCTTCACCATTTCTAACGCGCCCGACGCCATTGCGGTAACGCTTGACGAGGAAGATATTCGCGAGCGCTGGCCGCTCGATTACGACATACTCAACGCTCGTCTGAAAAAGCGGTACGCAGACTTCAAGGTAAACGCCAAGTACCACAGCCTGCGTAAGGCACTTGAAAGGGATTCGCGATTCTGCAGGGAACGATTGCTAGACCCCGGTAACCCCAAGAGCGCGAAGAAGAAGTTCTACAGCGCCGCGATCGTTCGAGAGTTCGATTCTCGGTACGACCGGGCGAAGCCCGAGGCGGGGATGGGGACTGAGTCCGAGTCTCTTCGGTAGGGGGCCAGAGATGATTCTGCGCCGAACCTCGTTGACCGGCCGCCACGCGTTGTCGAGCCTTTTACTGAGTCTTCTCGGCAGCGCACTAGCGTCGGCACAGATTTCGGGCACGTACAGCGGAGAGGTTGACGGAACGATTCTGTCGCGACAGGCCAATCGGAGTGGCGTATTCGATCTCGGCGTGTGGTCGATAGCTGTGACGCCGACGCAGTGTGACGACTGCGATCCGGGCCAATATAACGTGTTTGCGTTCAATGGGTTCTCCGGAATTGAATACTCGGATGGCTCGAGAGAGACGGGAAGCTTTCTCGCCGTTGTGAATTCGAACGGGAATGTCATCGGGGCGGGCATGGATGTCCAGAATTGCAGCTCTCTCAATCCTCGCTCCGATGACCTAAGCCCTGTGGGTGTGCCTTTCGCGCTTGATGGCTTCTTTCAGGGCGGTCGCGATAGCGAGGTACCGGGCGCGACGCTTCGGATTGATGGCAACACGCTTCACGGGCGAATCTCAGGCCGAGATTGTTGGGGTGAGCGGATTACTGCTGACGTGAACCTACTCAATGCGGCGGCAAGGCCCACCTCGTGTCTCACGAACACCAATGTGATGTGTCTAAACGGTGGTCGCTACGCCGTCTCAGCGAGTTGGGAAAACAGCAGCGGCCAAAGTGGTGAAGCGACGGCCATTCCTCTGACCGCAAACGCTGGCTACTTCTGGTTCTTCGATCCAACGAACATCGAGATGGTCGTTAAGGTCATCGATGGGTGTGTGATCAACGATGACACATGGGTATTCGCCGCGGGACTGACCAACGTGCAGGTAGTCCTTGATGTTGTCGATTCAGTGACTAGGGAGCGGCAGATATACACGAACAATCAAGGTAGCGCATTCGCCCCCATCCAAGATACGACCGCCTTCGCGTGCGCGACGACGAGGTGAGGGCGACCGGGTAGGAGGCCCGCACACGCCCGGCGACATCGCTTCCGGGAACTACCCTTCTCGTAAGCTATTTCACCCGGGGGTCTAGCGATCCCGGTGTCCGTGAAAATGTCCGTGTAGAGGCCCCACGGAGGCGAAAAATAGGGGTATCTAGCGGGGTACCGGGAGCCGGATTTCATGGGGAAACTTGGGGGAGCTAGGGCTAGCTACAGAGCCGGTTTCCGTTCAAATCCTACCTGAGGAGCCACTAGTCTCCGCTGCGAACCTTCCCGCCGTAGCGGTGTAAAGTCGACGCAGGCTAGTGCCACTTTCAGCCGGGACGCGACTCGGCGCCTACGAGATCCTCGCGCCTCTGGGCGCCGGAGGAATGGGCGAGGTGTACCGGGCGCGGGACAGGAAGCTCGACCGGGACGTCGCGGTCAAGGTCCTGCCGCAGTCGGTCGCGGGCGATCCGGACTCCCTCGCGCGATTCGAGCGCGAAGCCAAGGCGGTCGCGGCGCTCTCGCATCAGAACATTCTTTCGATCTTCGACTTCGGGACGCACGACGGGATCGTCTACGCCGTCATGGAGCTTCTGGAAGGCGAGACCCTGC
>Ga0335069_10006436_pt1 | contig 17074 bp, 17 predicted proteins | sample Lox_Sample_11_FD_206714 | JGI IMG/M metagenome (GOLD analysis project Ga0335069, IMG submission 206714) | Soil microbial communities from Loxahatchee National Wildlife Refuge, Florida, United States - Lox_Sample_1.1 | ecosystem: Environmental > Terrestrial > Soil > Wetlands | place: USA...
CCGCTCGACGATCGCCGCCACCAGCGCCGGCGGCGTGAGCGCGGCCGGCGCACCCTTGTCGGGCGCGCCGCGCTTGCCCTTGCCGCCGCCCCGGGACTCCGACGGACCGGTCTTGCCGACCGGCGTCCGCTCGACGACCGGCTCCGGAGGCAGGCTGCGCGCCCACGTGGTCCAGATCCCGATGGCCAGCACGATCAGGATGACCCCGAGGAGGCCGTTGAGGAACGCGAGACGACTCATCAGCTCGGCTCCGGCTTGTGGTCGGTGTGCGCGCCGTCGGCCGATCCCGCACTCGACGCGTCGGTGTCCTCGCCGCCCTCGGGGCGGTTGCCGTCGACGACGTAGCCGCTCACCTCGACCGTCACCTGGAGCGTGCGCGGGCCCTTCTGTCCGGGCACCACGCCGCGTCGCGTGATCTCGATGAACGGGACCTGGAGCTGCTGGCCGTACTCGAGCGTGGAGAGGAATTCGGCGAGGGGCTTGGGCTCGCCGGAGAGCGTCAGCCGAAGCGCCACCTTCCGGTACGGGGCGGCGGTCTCCTCGCGCATCACCTGCGTGCTCTGCACCGAGATGCCCTTGTCGTTGGCGACCGCGTTGGTGCGTTCCTGGAGCGCGGCAGCACCGAGTGTCCCGTTGGTGCCGGGCAGCAGTCGCGTCTTGACCTGGTCGAGCTTCTTCTTGATCTCGGCGCGTTCGGCGCGGAACGTGTCGATGGCGCCGAGGAACTTCGTATCGCGTTCCAGTTCCTCAAGCCCGTCGGCGATCTCTGCCGCGACCGCCTTCCGATACGCGATCACGGGCCGCACGACGGCGTAGTAGAGGATTGCCACCACGCCGAGCCCGCACGCGACCAGCACCAGCCCCTGCTCGCGGCTGCTGCGGGCGGTGTACCACCGTCGGACCTGCTCCCCGCGTGCCCGCAGGTTCATTGCGCGATCTCCGCGGCGAGCGCGAAGCGCTCCTTGTCGCCGATGCGCGTGGTGGGCGAGGTGAACGCGACGTTCTTGAAGTGCTTCGACTTGCCCAGCGCTGAGATCAGGTCGGACGCCGAGCGCGCCTGCCCCTCCAGCGTGAGGCGGCCGGACCGCAGGTTGAGCGACGTGAGGTACGCGTCCTGCGGGACGAGGGTGGTGATCTCGTGCAGCAGCTTCGTGACGCGCTCGTCGTCGCCGGCGGTGAGGATGTAGACCTGCTTCTTGAGCTCGTCGATCTCGTTCTGGAGGGCCTTCACCTCGTGCACCTGCGGCGCGACCACCTCGAGGCGGTCGCGGACCTGTCGGCGGAGCAGCTCGTCCTTGACGAGCGCGCTCCCGACCCAGACGAGCGAGAGCAGGACCACGACCGCGAGGAGGATGCCGGTGGCCAGCGACGACTCGTCGTCGCGCCGCCCCTCCTCGGGCAGGAGGTTCACGCGCCGCATGCCCTCCCGCACCGTGACGGTCCCCTCGCGGACCGCGTCGAGCGCCGCCCCGACCGCCGGCAGGAGCGCGGGATCCGGCTGCTCGAAGAACTCTGCCGGGGCGTCGAGCCGGCCGCGCCCGAGCGCCACCAGGTCGGCCTCACCGAGCGGCGGGACCGTCGGCGACGTGCCGTTGGTCAGCTGCCACTGGTAGAGCGGCAGCTCCTCGCTGGGGAGAAGCTCCTCGGCGACCTGACGGTGGAGCGAGCGCTCGAGCGCCCCCGGCGCGCGCAGGAGCCCGGACGGGAGGAGCTGGCTCGCGACCAGGCGGCCGTCGGCGACCAGCGCGACCTCGATGCCTTCGGTGGCGCCGACCAGCAGCCCGAGCGCCGGACCGGCGCCGCCGCGGCAGAAGGAGAGGTAATCGGCAATCGCGGTCGAGGCGAGCACGATGCCGCGCGGGCGGACGAACGCGTCCTCGAGCGCGTCCACGTGGACCTGGACCGCGGCGCGCGGCAAGCACATCAGCAGGACCTCGAGCCGGTCCGCGCCGAGCAGCCGCGCCGAGAAATCGTAGTACACCGCGTCGCGTGGCAGCGGGATCAGCCGGTCCATCTCGTACTCGAGCACCTGCGTCAGGTTCTCGCGCGCGCTCGCCGGGAAGATCACGCGGCTGAACGCCGCCGCGGCGCGCGGCAGGCAGAGGTAGGCGCGACGGGTGTCGACCTCGCGCTCGCGCGCGAACGTCGCCACCGCCTCCGCCAGCGCCTGCCGCCGCTCCACCGGGTGGTCGACGCCGGGGAGCGGGAACACCGCCGTGTGGCGCAGCTTCACCTGGAAGAGCCGCTTCGTCGCGTGCGCCAGCGCGACCTGCTGCGCGTCGACGTAGATGCCGAGCCCGTCGAGGAAGTCGGCGCGCCGGAGCCGCTGGGCGAGTTCTCCCACCGTCACGACAGCGGCCCCGACACGTCCGGCGGCGAGGGCAGCCGTCCGTCCCACGTCCGGTCGAGCCAACGCCGGACGCGCGGCCCCTCTGCGTTCCCGGCCTCCAGCTCGACGATCGCGCCCACCCAGGAGCGGTTGCGCTCCTCGCTGATGTCGGCCCGCGCCTCCACCCGGATCGTGTGCGGCGCGAGCTGCTCGAAGACGTCCCCGAACGGACCGACGGCGCCGGCCATGCCCTGCACGCGGGTGAGGAACATCTCGTCGCCGTCGGCGTCGCGCTCGGCGATGAGATCCTCGGCGGCGGCCTGGTCGATCCGGAGCAGCACCTGCAGGACGGGCGCCGTGACGGTGCGCGTGTTGATCCGCGGCTTGCGGCTGCCGTACACGGTCACGAGGTCGCGGAGCCCGGGCATGCCGGCGCTGCCGTAGAACAGGTCGGCGGTCATGCCGGGAATCTGGAGCAGCTCGTCGGGGGCGTCGAACCACGCGTTCTTCGCGCCCCGCTCGTTCTTCCCGGTGTGGTCGCAGTCCTCGTAGTCGGTGATCGCCCCCACCAGGCCGTCGATGTCCGCCTTCGCGCGGCGGTCCTGCCCCTTCGTCAGGTCTCCGCCCTGGATGAGGTAGGTCATCACGGCGTTGAGCAGTTCCTGGCCGTGGTACTCGGCGTTCGCGAAGTTGATGTTGATCGGGATCAGTCCTTCCTCGTCGGACATCCGGACTTCGTAGCGCGCACCCGAGAACTCGCCTGGATGCCAGACGCCGTCGGCGGGGACCTCCTCGTCGTCCTCCCGGCCGACGCTCTCGGGCGACTTGCTCTTCGCCCCGACGGCGCGCGTCTTCTGGTTCGGGCCGGGGTTCGTGGCGCGCTCCTGGATCGCGTCGAAGAGCGCGCGGTTCATGCCCGCGAGCGCGACGTAGTACCCGCGGGTCTCGTCGGAGAAGTTGACCGACGCCATCGCCTCGTCGCGGATGTAGTGCGAGAAGTCGAGCGCGATCACGCCGAGGACCATGAAGATCCACAGCACGAGCAGGAGCGCGATGCCGCGCTGATCGATGCGGGGCGGGCGGCTCACTCGTCTCCCCCGCCGTCGTCGTCGCCACCGCCACCATCCGTCCCGCCCGAATGGCCGCGCCCCCCGGGCTGGCCGGGCTGGCCGGGCCCGGTCTGGTTCCCGCCGCCGTCGTTATTGCCATCATCGACGCCGCCCTCGCCGGCGCACGACCCCTCTTCCTCCTCCTCGACCTCGCACTGGCTGTCGCCGTACTGGCAGGCCATGGTGGGGATCTCCTGCCCCCACTTGGAGTCGGCGCCCGGCAGACCGTCGATCAGGACGCGGACAGCGGCGGGCAGCATCTCCTCGGCGTGGCCGTCCCACGACCGGCGCCACTCGGTGTCGGCGCCGTCGTTCAGCATGTACTCGAAGGTGACGGTCCGGAAGCCGTCGAGGAGCACGACGCTGCGCGCTTCGTTGAGCGCGACCTTGCCCCTCCCGAGGCTGTCGGCGGAGAACGCGACGCCTTCCGACATCACCAGCCGGGTCGGGTCCTCCTCCAGCCGGTACTCGACCACCGCCAGGCTCCCGCCGCTCTGCATCCCGGCGGTCGTGACGAAGCGCATCGACGTCGCGCTGCCCTCGAAGTACGGGTACACGTCGTCGTCCTCGTTGCGCACCGCGTACGGCACGGCCGACTTGATCTGACGGATGATGACGTCGCTCGCGACCCGCAGGCGCTGCGTCGTCACTACCGCCACCTCCCCCTTCTCGACGGCCCGGATGCCGAGATGGAATGCGCCGTAGCAGATCGCCACGACGAGCGCGAGCAGCGTCATGGCGAGCACGACTTCGAGGAGCGTGAAGCCGTCGGCGGTGCGGTGCCCACTACTCATTCTCGGGGGCCACCCGCATGCTCTTCAGCGTGTACGTCTTGGCGCCGGTGCCGTCCTGCCAGACGACGTCGACCTGGAGGTAGCGCAGCGTCTGGTCGGGCTGGAAGTCGAGGTCGGAGGTCTCGATGCCCTCGCTGGGGCCGGCGTGCCGCACGAGTACGTGGGCGCGGAACCCCTCGGCGGTCGCGGGCAGGTCGCGGGACTGGTCCGGGACGTCGGGCTGGAAGAGCAGCGAGTCCATGGCCGCGCGGGCGTAGAGCACGACGCGGTCCTCGCGCGACGCCCGGTCTTCCAGCCGGAGCCCGGCGCTGAAGCTGCGGAGGATGCCGACGACTCCGACGCCCAGGATGGCGAGCGCGACCGCGATCTCGAGCAGCGTGAACCCTGCCCGCGGCGATCGGGTCACGACGCGTCCTCGACCCGGACCGTGCCGACCAGCGGGTCCAGCCGGACCGCCAGGCGATTGCGGCTCCGATCCTGCCGGTTGGCGAGGACCACCTCGGCGCCGCTCGTGCTGCCGTTCGGGAAGAACAGGATCTGCACCACGCCGTCGGCGCCCGCGATCCCGCCGTTCACCCGCTCGATGACCGCGCGGTCGGTGAGGATCGACCAGCGCCCCCAGTCGGTCGTGTAGATGCCGTTCTTCAGCGGGTCGAGCACAAGCTGCTGCGGCCGGCCGAGCGCCACGGCCTCGCCACGACAGAAGTGCATCGTGGCTGCGATCTGCCGGGCGGCGCGCCGGACCTCGCGGGCGTTCCTCCCGCTCTCGATCATCGGCAGCGACAGCACCATGCCGACGGCAATGATGGCCATCACGACCACCATCTCGATGAGCGTGTAGCCGGCGCCGCACGGGCGTCGTGTCAGCCTTGATCCCACGCTGCGATGTCCTGGCCGTCGCCGGTGCCGCCCTGCACCCCGTCGCCGCCGTAGGAGAAGAGGTCGTACGGGCGCCCGCCTTCGCCGGGGCTGCGGTACACGTACGGCCGATCCCAGGGGTCCTTCGGAACGTCCTTCTTGAGGTACGGACCGTCCCAGCGGTCGACGCCCACCGGACGCTGTCGGAGCGCCGCCAGGCCCTCCTGCGTGTTCGGGTAGCGGCCGACGTCGAGCCGGTACATGTCGAGCACACTCGACAGCTCCTCGATCTGGATGCGCGCCGCCTTCACCTTCGACTGCTCGACGCGGCCGATCAGGTTCGGCCCGACGAGCGCCATGAGCAGCCCGATGATCACCATCACGACCATCATCTCGATGAGCGTGAAGCCCGCCTGTCCGGCGCGACGCGTACGACGTGACATGAAATATCCCCCTTACATCGGCAGATCGTTGACGCTGAAGATCGCCGACAGCATCGAGATCACGATGAACCCGGTGCCGAGCCCCATCACGAGGATGAGCACGGGTTCGAGCAGCCGCGTGAACTGGTCCACCTGGACCCGGACCTCGCGGTCGTAGTGGTCGGCGACCCGGAGCAGCAGCTCGTCGAGCCGCCCGGTCTCCTCGCCGACCGACATCATCTGGACGGCGAGCGGCGGGAACACCCCGGAGCGCCCGAGCGGACCCGAGACCCCCTCGCCGCCCTTCACCCCGGTCTCCACCTCGCCGAGCGCGCGGACGATCACCTGGTTCCCGGCGATCTGCTTGAGCACGCCGAGCGCCTGGAGCAGCGGCACGCCGCTCTTCAGCAGCGTCCCGAGCGTGCGCGCCAGGCCGGCGACCTCGGTCTTCTTGAGCAGCATCCCGAGCGCGGGGATGCGCAGCTTCCACTGGTCCCAGTTGTAGCGCCCACGCGGTGTGCGGATCGAGTACCGGACGCCGAACACGACGCCCGCGATCGCGAGCAGCCCGACCCACCAGTAGCCCCGCAGCAGGTCCGAGGCGCCGAGCACGATGCGCGCGGGCAGCGGCAGCGCGCGCCCCATGTCGTTGAACAGCGTCGCAAACTTGGGGAGCACGTAGGTGAGCAGGACGACCATCGACCCGCCCATCGAGAAGGTGAGGAGGATCGGGTAGGTGAGCGCCGAACGCACCTCATCGCGCAGCGACTGTGAGCTGTCGAGGTATTCGGCGAGACGCTGGAGGACGACCTCGAGGAATCCGCCCAGCTCGCCGGCGCGGATCATGTTGACGTAGAGCGGCGGGAAGAACTTGTGCTGCGCAAGCGCCTCGGCGAGCGACTTGCCGCCCTGCACCGCGTGCAGCACCTCGCTCAGCATCCGCTTGAGCTCGAGGTTGTCGGCCAGCTCGGCGAGCGTGACGAGGCTGCGGTCGAGCGGTAGCCCGGCCGACACCAGCGCCGACAGCTCCTGCGTCAGGATAAGCAGGTCGCGCCGCTTCGGCCCGCGCGTCCCGAGCTTCGGGAGGGTCGGCAGGCTGATCCGCGCGGTCTTGGCGTCGGCCGCGGTGACCTTGAGCACCAGCAGCCCGCGCTCGCGCAGCCGGGCGACGACGCCGGTCTGCTCGGCGCCCTCGATCGTGCCCTCGACGATCTTCCCCTGCGGATCAGTCGCGCGGTACTGGAATTGCGCCAAGCCGGTCCCTCATCCTCCGCACCCGCCCGCGAATCATCGGTTAAACCTCAGGAAAAACAACGGAATTGTATACGCGAGGAGGTGGGCCTTTTCAACGTCGCGAGTCGCCGTACGCGACCCGGGCGCGGGGTTAGACGGGAAAGCGGCTGTGGCGCTTCACCCCGCGGTCCTGACCCGGCCGTCCATGTCCGAGGGCGGCGCGACACCGAGCATCGTCAGCAGCGTCGGCGCCAGATCTACGATGTCGAGGTCGTCGGTGGGCAGGCCGGGGGTGCTCGCGAGGAACAGGCTGTCCGCGTACGTGTGCATGCCGGTCAGCGCGCTCCGGCCGAAGACCTCGGTGCGCCCCATCGCGCCCTTGGGGTCGTAGCCGTCGTTGAAGTGGAGCACGAGGTCCGGCGCCGCCTCGAGGCACGGCCCGCGGTAGAGCTCGTCCCGGGCGAAGACGCGGGGCACCGGTCGGCCGCCCGCGGGCGCGCCCGGGCTGTCGTCGACGAGGGCGAGCAGACCCTCGCGGACCCGACCGAGCAGGTCCTCCGCCTCCGCCGCCTCGACGGTCCCGAGCGGGTAGCGCCCCTTGCGGTGGACGTAGACCCGCCCCGGATCCAGCACGAACACCTTCGACGCCGGGTCGAGGTCGGCGAGCCCCTTCGGCTTCTCGGCCGTGAAGCAGAGCAGCCCCTGCTGCCGGAGCCAGGCGTTCGGGTAGAACTCGCGATGGATGAGCGTGTGGCCGTGGTCGGCGATCACGAACAGCGGCGTGCCGCGCGGCAGCGCGTCGATCAGCGCCGCCAGCACATCGTCCAGGCGGCGGTAGAAGTCGAGGAAGCGCGCGTGGTGCGGCGACGCCGGGTCGGCGTACTGGCTCCAGAAGTAGTGGTGCAGCCGGTCGCACTCGGTGACGACGCCGATGAAGAGGTCCCAGGGCTCGTCGCGCATCAGGCCCAGGTATGTCCGCCGGCGCGCCTCGAGCGTCGCGTCCAGGTCGGCGAAGAACGCGTCCGGCCGCTGGTCGGCGTTCAGGTAGTCGACGTCGATCCGGTAGCCGTCGGCCTTCAGGCGCGGCAGCACCGTCGCCGGCCAGACGGCGCGTTCGATGTTGACGGCGACGAACCCGGAGATCAGCACGCCCGCGAGCTCGCGCGCCGGGTACGTGCCGGGGATGTTCAGCACCAGCGAGCGCTTCCCGGCCCGCCCCAGCTCGTCCCACAACGTCGGCGCGCGCACGTTGCCGAAGTTGGGGAAGAACATGCTGGTCGTGCCGGGCTTCACGTCGGTGAAGCCGTAGATGCCGTGCTTGCCCGGGTTCCGGCCGGTCGTGAAGTTGGTCCACGACACGCTCGAGATCGTCGGGATCGACGAGCGCATCCGCGCCAGCGTGCCGGCCGCCGCGAGCTTGCCGAGCGTCGGCAGGATGCCGCGCGCGATCAGGTCCTGCACCAGCGGCAGGCCGACGCCGTCCAGCCCGAGGACGGCGACGCGACCGGGAGCGGCGGGCGGCTCGGCAGCGCCGCCGCGGCGGAAGCGGTCCAGGAGCCCCAGAGCCTAGACCTCTTCCTGCGTGACGCGCACGACCTCGGCGACCGTCGTGACTCCGGCGCGGACCTTCTTCCAGCCGTCTTCGCGAAGGGTCCGCATTCCCTGCTTCACCGCCACCTGCTTGATGACGTCGGCGGACGCGCGCTCGAGGATGAGCGGCCGGATGGCGTCGGTGACGGGCAGGAACTCGTAGATGCCGGAGCGGCCGCGGTAGCCGGTGTTGGCGCACTCCTCGCAGCCGGCGCCCTCGACGACCTCGACCGGCCCGCCGCCGTTGCCGCCGCCGATCTCGTGGATGACCTCGGACGCCAGCTCCGCCGGACGCTTGCAGCGCTGGCAGACCTTGCGGACGAGGCGCTGCGCCAGCACGCCGAGCAACGCCGACGCGAGGAGGTAGTTCTCGACGCCCATCTCGAGCAGCCGGGCGACGGCGCCCGCAGCGTCGTTGGTATGGAGCGTGGAGAACACCAAGTGCCCGGTGAGCGCCGCCTGGATCGCGATCTCCGCCGTCTCGGCGTCGCGGATCTCGCCGACCATGATGACGTCGGGGTCCTGGCGGACGATCGAGCGCAGCCCGCTCGCGAACGTGAGGCCGATCGCCGGCTTCACGTGGATCTGGTTCACGCCGAAGAGCTGGTACTCGACCGGGTCCTCGATGGTGATGATCTTCCGGTCGGGCGAGTTGATCTTGTCGAGCGCGCCGTAGAGCGTCGTCGTCTTGCCGCTGCCGGTGGGGCCGGTCACGAGGATCATCCCGTACGGCTTCACGATGATCTTCTCGAACTCGGCCAGCGTGTCCTCGGGGAAGCCCAGGCTCTCGAGCGTCACGATGATGCTCGAGCGGTCGAGGATGCGGAGGACGACGCTCTCGCCGTACAGCGTCGGTAGCGTGGACACGCGGAGGTCGATCTCGCGGCCCATGAGCCTGAGCTTGATGCGGCCGTCCTGCGGCAGGCGGCGCTCGGCGATGTTGAGCTTCGCCATGATCTTCACGCGCGAGACGATCGCGGCCTGGAGCCGCCTGGGCGGCGTCTCGACGTCGTGCAGCACGCCGTCGATGCGGTAGCGGACCTTGAGCTCGTTCTCGAACGGCTCGATGTGGATGTCCGACGCGCGCTGCTCGACGGCGCGGTTGATGAGCAGGTTCACGAGCCGGATGACCGGCGCCTCGCTCGCCAGGTCGCGGAGGTGGTTGACGTCCTCCTCGTCGTCGGAGAGGTACTCGATGTCGGCGGCCTCGTCGCCGGCGCCGCTCTCCTCGGTGGCGCCGCCGGCGCCGTAGGCGGCCTCCAGGCCGTCCAGCACGTCGCGCTCGCGGGCGAGGCGGGGCTCGACCGTGAAGCCGGTGGCGACCTGCAGCCCCTGCACCGTGTAGTAGTCGACGGGATCCGCCATCGCGACGACCAGCGTCCCGTTGGTCTGCGCAAGCGGCATCGCCTTCACGTGCCGGAGGTACTTCAGGTTGAGGACGCCGAGCGGCACCGGGACCTGGGGAAAGTCCTTGCGCGGCACCGCCTCGACGCCCAGGTACGTCGCCATCAGCGGCAGCAGGTCCTCTTCCGAGATGAAGCCCAGGTCCAGCAGCAGCCGCTCGAGGCGCTCGCCTCGCTCCTGCTGGAGGCGCTTCACCTTCCGCAGGTCCTCGGGGCTGACCCGTCCCTGCTCGAGCAGAAGTTGCTCCAGGCTGCCGCGTTCCACGTCCATGGGCCGACGAACGAGTGTACCGGGGGGTGTCTTCACCAGCAAGGTACGGGGACGGGAGCGGGGACGCCTGCTCGGCACCTATCAGGCCCCGAGCGCAGCCGTCGATTGTCGATGCGCCGCGGTTGGGGGCCGAATCGAAGCCGAGCAGGCGCCCCCGCTCCCGCCCCCGTACCTTCGAAGCTTCGGCTGAGGGAGGCGTCAAAGGTTTCGAATGGCGGGTGCGTGTCGTGAGGAACGTGCGCGACGGAGGTTGCGTTGACCCTCCGGGGCGCAGCACGTAAGAGGGGCGACGATGCAGGGGGGGCGATGAGGCCGCAGCTGAGGCGATGCTCGTTGGTCGCGGCGGTCGTGGCGGCGGGACTCGCGGCGCCTCACCTAGCGACCGGGAAGAAGACACCGTCGAGCTGTCCGGGGCCGCTCCGGAACCAGTACGTGATCCGGGTCGAGAACAAGAACACCGGCGTGTTCCGCGGGCTGTTCGTGACCGACCATCACTACCACGTCGAGGACCACAATCCGCTGGAGTTGGTCGTGCCGGCCATGAACGGCGGCTTCCGCCCGAAGTACAACACCGGCGATCCAACGATCGAGAGCTTGAACGCACGGTTCGTCGTGCATCCGCTGCGCAACCACTGGCCCATCGGCGACCCGATCGAATGTGTGGAAGTGACGCCCGCGCACGGCACGCCCTTCTGCCGGCTGCCCCCGGGACGGTATCGTCTCGCGGCGACGGCGAACGACTGCGCGACGTCGGGCGCGCTGTACCCCGGGAGGGAGTTCAGCGTCGGGCAGTCGGTGCGCAACGTGAAGATCACCGGCCTGCAGTCGGTCCCGATTGGGCACGTCATGGGCACCGTGCTCTCCGACGTTGGCAACCCAGCGAGCGGATCCGCAAGCGTCACGCTCAACGTGTACCCCGCCGAGTACGACGTGGCTCACGCTCCCACGCAGGCGCCGCGCCCCCTCTTCTGCTCCAAGACCGCAATCGTGACGGTCGGCGGGACGTTCGATTTCCAAGCTCCCCAGGGGAGCTTCGTCGACATCGCGGCCGAGGTCCCGAACAACCCGGCCGGCGCCTGCGGACCCGACTACCGCGGCGAGGCAAACAACATCGAGGTGATGGCGGGCGGGACGACGCAGCACGTACAGCTCACGGCGCAACTCCACCTGGGCAGCGCGCTCCAGATCCCGACCACGACGACCAGCTCGACCTCAACCACGTTGACGCCGGTCACGACCACCTCGACGTCGACCACCTCGCTCACCACGACGTCCACGGTGCTCGGCGCGACCACGAGCACTACGAGCACTACGAGCACTACCATCATTACGCCCACGACGCTGCCGAACCCGATCGGATCGATCCCGTTCCGACTGACCGCGTTCCCTACCGACGCTAACCCGCTTCCCTTCTTTGACGGATCCACATTCATGTGCACCACGAGCGCCGACGGATCCTTCACCGTTCGGGTTCCGCCGAACAGCAGCAGCTTCATGCTCCTCATGCCGGAGACTGACGGCCGCGGCACGTTCCCCTTCCAGCCGCTCCGCAAGGAGAGCGCGGAGACCCAGAAGGCACTCTTCACGGTCGGCACCGCGGACAGCTCGCAGCACGGCCGCGAGTTGCGGCACGGCTGCCCGATATCCGGACACCTCCGCAACCTCGACCAGGCCCTCGTCCTCTTCTACGGGTTCAGCGAGCAGCCGCGCTGTCACGCCTACGACGCGGCCGACGTCGAGGACTCGATCGACAAGCTGCACTTCTATGGCGTCACGGTCGGCATCGACGGCGATCCGGAGAAGGAGTGCTGGCGTGAATTCGGCTCGACCACCACCACCGTCAGCAGCACCAGCACGACGCGGTCGGTAACCACGACCAGCGTGACCACCACCACGACGCTGGTGGGCGGCGGCACCACCTCGACGACGCTCTTCTGACCGCGCCCGGCGGCCGCGCCCGCTACTCCCGGGCGAGCCGCCCCCGCCAGTCCTCGAGCAGCAGGCCCAGCGTCTCCTCGAACGGGACCCGCGGCGTCCAGCCGACGTCGGCGGTCGCGCGCGCGTGGCTGCCGACGATGCGCGGGGCGTCGACCGGCCGGCGCAGCACCGGGTCGCTCCGCACCCGCATCGGAACGCGCGCGTGCGTACGGAGGATCGCGATGACCTCGGCGATGCTAACGCCCTCGCCGCGGCAGAGGTTGTACGCCTGGCCGCGCTGCCCGCGCTCGAGGAGCGCCACGTAGCCGGCCGCGATGTCCCGGACGTCGGAGAAGTCGCGCACCGGGTCGACGTTGCCGACCCTGAGCACCGGCTCCTGCCGGCCGGCCTCGATCGCCGCCGCCTGGCGCGCGATCGCCGAGCACACGAACGTGGGCGCCTGCCCGGGGCCGGTGTGGTTGAACGGACGCACGCGGATCACGTCGAGGCCATAAGCCCGGCCCCACTGCGCGGCCGCGACGTCGACCGCCGCCTTGGTGGCCCCGTAGACGGTGACCGGCCGGAACGGCGTGTCCTCCCCGACCGGGAGATCCGCGGGCGTCACCAGACCGTAGGCGTCGGCCGAGCCGACGACGAGCAGCCGCGCCCCGGGCGCGTGCGCGCGCACCGCGGCCAGCACGGCGAGCGTGCCCTCGACGTTGGTGCGATAGGCGAGCGTCGGATCGGCTTCGGCCGCGGGCACGAACGAGAGCGCGGCCAGGTGCACGATCGCGTCCGGCGCGACCGCCGCCACGACCCCGTCGACGGCGCCCGCGACCAGCAGGTCGCCCGAGTGGCGGGTGACCGGGAGCGCGTCGAGCCGCGGGTTGCACGGGCCGTGCAGCAGGCCGTGCACCTCGTGGCCGTGCGCCAGCAACGCCTCGGCCACCACCGGGCCGACGAACCCCCCGATGCCCGTGACCAGGACGCGCATGGTCCCCGGCTACTTGCGGCCGAGCCGCGCCAGGTCGGCGCGGACCATCATCTCGACCAGGCCCGCGAACGTGACCGCGGGCTTCCAGCCGAGCACCGTGCGCGCCTTGGTGGCGTCGCCGATCAGCAGGTCGACCTCGGCCGGGCGGAGGAACGCGGGGTCGGTCTTCACGTACTGCCGCCAGTCGAGCCCGACGGCGCCGAACGCGACCTCGACCAGCTCGCCCACCGAATGGGTCTCGCCGGTGGCGACCACGTAGTCGTCGGCGGTGGGCTGCTGGAGCATGCGCCACATCGCGTCGACGTAGTCGCCGGCGAAGCCCCAGTCGCGGCGCGCGTCGAGGTTGCCGAGCCTGAGCTCGCGCGCGAGCCCGAGCTTGATGCGCGCGACGCCGTCGGTGACCTTGCGGGTGACGAACTCCATGCCGCGGCGCGGGCTCTCGTGGTTGAAGAGGATCCCCGACACCGCGTAGAGCCCGTAGCTCTCGCGGTAGTTCACCGTGATGAAGTGCCCGTACACCTTGGCGACGCCGTACGGGCTCCGCGGGTGGAACGGCGTGGTCTCGCGCTGCGGGGTCTCCCGCACCTTGCCGAACATCTCGCTCGAGCTGGCCTGGTAGAAGCGCGCGCCGGGCGCGGCGTTGCGGATCGCCTCCAGGATGCGCGTGACGCCCACCGCGTCGAACTCGGCGGTGAGCACCGGCTGCTGCCACGAGGTCGGGACGAATGACTGCGCGGCGAGGTTGTAGATCTCGTCGGGCTGGACGTCCTTCAGGAGGTCGATGAGCGAGAGCTGGTCGAGCAGGTCCGCCTGCCGCAGCTCGATGCGCTCCCGGACGTGCGCGATGCGCTCGAAGTTCTCGGTGCTCGCGCGCCGCACCATCCCGACCACGCGGTACCCCTTCTCGAGGAGCAGCTCCGCGAGGTAGGAGCCGTCCTGCCCCGTGACGCCGGTGATGAGTGCGGTGCGCGCCATGCGCCTACTTCGAGCGCCCGTAGCGGTCTTCGAGCCGGACGACGTCGTCCAGCTCCGGCGTCGAGACCTCGAGGATGTCGGTGTCCTCGACCGCGATCATGCGGTGGCGGAGCCCGGGCGGGATGTGCCAGGTGTCGCCGGGGTTGAGGCGGACCGTGCGGAGCGGCTCGCCCTCCGTCCCGACCTGGAAGTCGAGGCAGCCGCTCAGGATGCGGATCGTCTCCTCCTTCCGCTGGTGGTACTGGAGGCTGAGGGACTCGCCCCGCTTCACGTGCAGCACCTTGCCGACGTAGCGGTCCGTGTGCGCCCAGATGGTCTCGTGCCCCCACGGCTTGTCGACGTGACGGGGCTCGAAGCGGCCGGCCGGACGCGCGCTCACGACCGGGACCCAGCGAGGCGCCCGCCGTACTGGCGGTCGTAGTAGTCGCGATAGGCGCCGCTTTTCACGGCCTCCCACCACGGGCGCTGCTGCCGGTACCACTCGACGGTCGACGCGAGCCCCTCGGCGAACTCGCGCCGTGGTCGCCAGCCCGTCGCGCGCAGCTTGGCCGAGTCGAGCGCGTAGCGCCGGTCGTGCCCCGGGCGGTCGGCGACGTAGCGCACCAGCGACTCGGGCTTCCCGAGCTGGCGCAGGATCGCGTCGGTGACGACGCGGTTCGGGACCTCGTTCTCGGCGCTCACGTTCCAGACCTCGCCACCCGTCTCGGGCCGACCCAGCACGCGCCATAGGGCCGCGCAGTGGTCCTCGACGTGGATCCAGTCGCGCACGTTCATACCATCTCCGTAGAGCGGAAGCGGCTGAGTGTCGAGCGCGTTGGTCACGAACAGCGGGATCAGCTTCTCCGGAAACTGCCAGGGCCCATAGTTGTTCGAGCAGCGGGTGATCACGGCCGGCACCCCGAAGGTGGTGGCGTGGGCCTGGACGAAGGCGTCGGCGGCGGCCTTGCTGGCGGCGTACGGGCTCGACGGATGCGTCGGCCAGTCCTCGGCGGCGCGGCCCGCGTCGATGCTGCCGTAGACCTCGTCGGTGGAGACCTGGAGGAAGCGGCGGAAGCCCGGCAGGTCGCGCACCGCCTCGAGCAGCGACAGCGTGCCGTGGACGTTGGTCTGGAGGAACGGGCCCTGGTCGAGGATGCTCCGGTCGACGTGCGACTCGGCGGCGAAGTTGACCAGCACGTCGACGCGCTCCTCGCGGACCAGCGCCGCCATCTGCTCCCGCGCCGCAATGTCGGCGCGCACGAAGCGGAAGCGCGGATCCGACGCGAGGTCGGCCAGGTTGGCCCAGTTGCCGGCGTACGTCAGCAGGTCGACGGAGACCAGCCGCTCGACGGCCCCGGTCGCGAGCGCCCACCGGACGAAGTTGGTGCCGATGAACCCGGCCGCGCCGGTGACGAGGAGCCGCATCGCTCAGCGATTCTGCGTCCGCCAGTCGAACGCGATCGTGGGGTCGTCGAACGGGATGCGCTCCTCGTCCGGGTCCTTGGCGTCGTAGTGTTCGGTGGTGTGGTAGAGGAGCGCGGCGGGCTGACTGCCGAGCACGCGGTAGCCGTGGGCGATCCCGGGGGGGATCGCGATCACGCGCGGGTGGCGCTCGCCCATGTAGTAGACCTCGGTCCTGCCCTTGGTCGGCGAGCCCTCGCGCATGTCGTAGAGCACGACCTGCGCGTTGCCGGACGGGAAGAACCAGATGTCCCACTGCCGGCGATGCCAGTGGAACGCCTTGATCACACCCGGGTACGAGACCGTGTAGGTGGTCTGCTTGACCTCCTTGAACACCGGCTCGTCGTCCCGGATCACCTCGAGCAGCATGCCGCGGTCGTCCGAATGGACGACGCAGTCCTTCAACACCACCCCCGCGATCATCCTCGCCCCCGTCCGGCGCGCGCCCGCCGGCGCGGCGCCACGTCGTCGTCCACCGGCACGCGCGTGCCGGGGCCATCGACGCGATTGGCGCCGGTCTCGGCCACCAGGTTGCCCGCCCGGTGGAGCGACCCGATCGTCCCGGCGTCGGTCCACCACCCCTCCAGCACCTCGCACGTGAGCTCGCCCTGCCGGAGGTACCAGTTGTTCACGTCGGTGATCTCCAGCTCCCCGCGGCGCGACGGCTTGAGCGTGTGGATGAAGTCGAACACGCGCGCATCGTACATGTAGATGCCGGTGACGGCATAGCGGCTCTTCGGGCGCTTCGGCTTCTCCTCGATCGACAGCACGCGCCCGCCCTTGAGCTCGGCCACCCCGAACCGCTCCGCGTCCGGCACCTCCTTCACCAGGATCTTGGCGCCCCGCCCCTGCTTCCTGAACCGGGCGACGGCCGGCGCGATGGTGCCCTCGATCAGGTTGTCGCCCAGGATCACGCACAGCTTGCCGCCGTCGGCGAAGTGCTCGGCGAGCGCCAGCGCGGCGGCGATCCCGCCCTCCCCCTCCTGGAACGCGTAGTTCAAGTGGGTGAGCCCGAACTCGTCGCCGTTGCCGAGCACGCGCAGGAAGTGCCCGGCGTGCGGGCCGCCCGTCACCAGCAGGATGTCGCGGATCCCGGCGTTCAGCAGCGTCTGGATCGGGTAGAAGATCATCGGCCGGTCGAAGACCGGCAGCAGGTGCTTGTTGGTGGCGCGGGTGAGCGGCAGGAGCCGCGTGCCGAGCCCGCCGGCGAGGACGACGCCCTTCATCAATACATGCCCCCACCCGGTCCGATCCCTTTCTGGACCGAGCGCGGCGGAACGTACCCGAGCTCGCCGAGCGGTCCCATGCCGATGTAGTTGCGCCGGCCGCCCCCTTCGCCGAAGGAGCCGAGACCGACCAGCGTGATCTGCACGCGGAACAGGCGCTCGTCGGGGTTGGCGCGATCCGTGAAGCCGAAGTCCATCACCCAGCAGTTGCACTTCGAAATCAGCCGGAACAGGAAGCTGCGCTCGAGGAACTGCGGGCCCTGCGCCGGCGGCCCGGGCGAGTCCGCGAGCTTGTAGCGCGTGAGGAAATTGAAGCCGACGTAGTTCCCGAGCCGGAGGTACAGCGAGCCGTCGACCTCCTCGGTGTTCTCCGGGGGGCGACCCGTGCGCGCCGCCGCGCTGTTCGCCGTCCCGTCGACGAACCGGTACGAGACGCCGAGCGAGGTCGGAGTCTGGAAGCTCGCGATGTTCGCATTCGGGTTCCATCCCGGCTCGCGGACCGCGAAGCCGACC
>Ga0335069_10006437_pt1 | contig 17069 bp, 13 predicted proteins | sample Lox_Sample_11_FD_206714 | JGI IMG/M metagenome (GOLD analysis project Ga0335069, IMG submission 206714) | Soil microbial communities from Loxahatchee National Wildlife Refuge, Florida, United States - Lox_Sample_1.1 | ecosystem: Environmental > Terrestrial > Soil > Wetlands | place: USA...
CACCGCCAATGTAGATCTCGCCCGCCGATCCGACCGGAACCGGACGCATCTGATCATCCAGGATGTGGATTTGCGTATTGTCGATAGGGCGCCCAATCGAAGGCGTCTTCAGCGTGCCATTTCCCGGTGTAACGACTCCAGAAGTTGCGACCACGGTACATTCGGTGGGTCCGTAGTTATTCACCAGTTGGAACGGTAAATCAGCCTGCGGACGACGATGGAGGGTATCGGCTCCTGTCAACAGAATGCGCAAACTCGCCCGCGCCGGCCAATCCAGCAACAGCATGTTCTCGGCGATTGGCGTCGGGACGAAGCCGATGGTGATCTTCGTGTCGATGAACCAATTATGCAGGCATTCCGGATTTTGACGAACACGTTCGGAAGGAATGTGAATACTTGCGCCTACCGTCAGATACGGCCATACTTCCCAGACGGCGGCATCGAACCCGAGCGCAGCAACGTGGCTGGCACGATCTTGCGGCTGCAGGGAGAAGGCTCGGCAATGCCATTGCACGAGGTTGGACAGCCCACGATGCATGACCTCGACACCTTTCGGCTCTCCGGTTGAGCCGGAGGTGTAGATCACATATGCCAAGTCCTGTGGCAACACCTCGTTCTCTTGAAGCCGCTCTGACTCGACCGCAATCGCCGCGTCCCGGTCCAGTTCAATCAGCCGCCACGGACCACCCAACAACTCCCTGACTAAGCTGGAACGTGTAAGCACCATGGCCACGGCGGCATCACGCAACATGAACGCTACGCGCCCGGCAGGAGCCCCCGGCTGGATCGGCAAATATGCGGCGCCCGATTTCATCACAGCGAGCGCTGCCATAATGCTTTCGGGAGATCGCTCGAGCAGAATCGCCACGATCTGATTCGCTCCTACGCCACTAGAGCGCAGGTAATTCGCCAGTTGATTCGATTTGCGCTCCAGCTCCGCGTAATTGAGCTGTCCTGTCGGACCGGAGATGGCCAGTGTCTCCGGGGTCGCGATCGCTTGGAGGCTGATGAGTGCGGGGACACTTGGAACCAGGGTTTCTCCATCCTTCACGAGTTCTGATGCAACGACGGGGTTTGGATGGCCCACCGGAACTTTCGTATCTGAAGTGGCTGCCACAGATTACCTCGGGCTTGAATTCGGGGGAATGTTGCTGAACGATCAGGCTGCGCCTGAGCCTCCCAAGACTGCTGGAATGGTGCGTAATAGTATCTGGAAATCCAGCCAGAGCGACCATCTGTCGATGTACTGCAAATCCAGCTCCATCCATTTTTCGAAGGTGACTGAGCTGCGTCCTCCCACCTGCCACAAACAGGTGATGCCGGGCCGAACGCTGAAGCGGCGGCGCTGCCAATCTTCATTGAACCCTTCGTAGTCGCGCACGGGCAGGGGCCGCGGACCGACCAGGCTCATGTCTCCCTTCAGAACGTTAAACAGCTGCGGTAACTCATCGATACTGCTCTTCCGCAGGAATCGGCCCAAGGGCGTGATGCGCGGATCGTTCTTGATCTTGAACACCGGCCCCGAAACTTCGTTCAGGTGCTCAATCTCTTTCATCCTTTTCTCCGCGTCGATGACCATCGTGCGGAACTTGCAAATCTTAAATCGGCGCTTGTTCAGGCCCATGCGGTTCTGCATAAACAACACGGGACCGGGAGAGGTCAACTTGATCGCCAGAGCCGCCAGCAGAAACACAGGCGCTAGCAGGACGATCAGAAACAATGAAACCGTGAAGTCAATCATGCGCTTGGCTATGAGCGCCCAGCTGTCGGTCATACCACCCGTGTAGTGCGCAATATGCGAACTGCCTTCAAACTCTTCCGCTCGGGAACGGGCCATTTTCAGGTCGAATATGTTCGATACAAGGCGCAGCATGATGCCCTGCTCTTCACAGATGGCCGCAATTTCAGAGGCATGAGAATGCAGCGAACGTACCGGCACGGCCAGCGCAACCTCATCAACGACATTCTCACGCAGGAACCGTGGCAGATCGGCGTAGCTGCATGCCAATCGGTATCCGGAAGCTCGGAACTGCTCCATTCCCTGCCACTCCTCGTCCACAAATCCGATCACGCGGTAGCCGAACTCCTGCGTTTGCTCAATCTTGCGTGCAAACTCAAGCGCCCGCTGGTTGGTACCGACGATCAGCATGTAGCGCAAGTTGCGTCCATGCAGCCGGATTTGCTTCAGTGCCGTCCGCAAGGTCATTCGGCTCGACATGGTCACTGCCGTACTCACGAACCAGAAGATCGCCACGAACAGAACTGTAATCATCCGTATATGGAACAATGTGGCTCCGGCGAGTATCGCCAGTGTTCCAGTCGTGGTGGCTTTCAATATGTCAAGCAGTTGCTCGCTGCGACCAGAAAGCCGGTGAGAGTCATAGATTCCAAAAACGCTAAAGATGATGTGCCAAACCACGGTTAGCGCAGAGAAGATAACAAAGTTCCCGATCTTCACACGCATTGAGAAGAATTCTTGCAGCGTGAACACCCCGCTGCTCTCGGAAACAGCAACCGCGGCGGCGGCAAACGCTGCCATCATCATGGCAACGTCAAACAACTTCAGGGCATTGAGCAGGATTTGGCGACGAATTTGACCCACGGGAAGAACCCTCCAGGAACCCGACTGGCAGATTTGGGGAAGGGGACGATACTGCCAGAAAAACACGCGTTTCGAGTTTTGGTGTTGGGGGAAGCACCCTGGATCGGCATTTTTGCCGTGTCCAGTCTTGCGGCTACGAGAATCGGACCCGCGCTGTGCGCATCCGCTGGGATGCGCAACCCGATCGTTATCTCTTCAACTTCTCCAGAACGAGACGCTCGATCGAATCGATGCTCTTCAGGTTCTGGGAGCTGATTTCTTCATCAGCGATACGTACATTAAACGTTTCTTCCAGGAAGGACACCACGCGAAATACTCCAAGTGAGTCGATCACCCCGCTGTCCATCAAGGACTCCTGGTCCGTGAAGGAGCTGACGCCCTTCGCGCTGGCAAGATGTTCCATCACGAATTCGCGGATTTGACCTTTAACGTTTACTTCCGTGGCTTGATTGGCAGCGTTCATTACTGGATTCTCCTTGTCAGGGTTCGGTTTGCAGAAACGGTCTGAACTACGCAGTGACTAACGTTCGCACACTTTCTTGTGCGAGACGCACTCGATCAATTTTCCCGGTTGAAGTCTTAGGCAGGTTCTCCTGGAACTCGATGAACTCGGGGATCATGTATTTAGGGATCTTCGCTCCGCAAAACTGCTGAAGTTCGGTTGGTTTGACAGCATGCCCGTCGTGCGTCGAAACGACCGCCTTGATGCGGTTGCTGACCACATCGTCAGGAATGGCGATGGCCGCCGCCTCCTTCACTGCTGGATGGCTCAGCAGTGCAGTTTCGATCTCTCCCAGCTCGATGCGGTATCCGCGACTCTTGATCATGCTGTCCCGGCGTCCCGTGAAGTAGTAGTTGCCATCTTCCCCCAGCACAACAATGTCGCCGGTGCGGTACATCTTCTCCTGGAAATGCTTTTGGAACCGATTGTCGACCACCATCTTTGCGGTCTTCTCGGAATCTCCCCAGTAGCCGTACGTCACCCCTGGCCCACGGACGTACAACTCCCCGCTGTCGCCAGGACGCGTAACGATCTGGTCCTGATCGTCCACTGCGAACACCTCGGTATTCTCGCAGGCAATACCGATGGGCAGCTTGTCCATGCTGGACAGGCGGTTGCGCTCAACCTTGTAGTACGTGCACACATTCGTCTCAGTTGGCCCGTACAGGTTGTACAGCTCCAATTGCGGCAGAACGTTAGCCAACTGCTGCAGGTATTTCATGGGAAAAACTTCTCCCGCGAACAAAATCAAGCGGAGCCGCGCCAGCTTTGCCGCATCCAGATTCGCGTGCAGCAGTAGGAGCGTGAGGGCCGAAGGCACCGAATACCAAACTGTGATGCCTTTCTTCTCGATGAAATTCGCCAGGGTCACGGGGAACAATGCAATGTCTTCGGTGACCAAGTAGACGGTCGCGCCCGCCTCGATCGCGTTGTAAACGTCGAATACCGAAAGATCGAAGTGCAACGGCGCGTGATTCGAGAGATTGTCCTCGCTGGTGATCTGGAAGATATCTGCGCACCACTCGACAAAAGTAAGTGCGTTCTGGTGAGTCAACATGACTCCCTTGGGCCGCCCCGTGGAACCAGAGGTGTACAGGATGTAAGCAAGATCGGTTTCAGTCAGCATCACTGACGGGGCGCTTCGCCCGTCGTACTTTGACAGCACGGACCACGGCATGACCGTGGTTCCGTTGCTTGCTTTTGTGTCTTCATCGATCAGAACGACGAATTCCAGACTCGCCTGAGTCTTCGAATCCAGGGCACCTTTTTTCTCAGAGTTCGTTACCAACGCACGAATTCCACAGTTGCCGATGATGTAGGCAATGCGATCGACCGGAGCGGCTGGATCCAGGGGGACATAAACTCCGCCGGCCTTCAGCACAGCGAACATGGTGACCACGGATTCCACGCATTTCGGGAAGTAGATACCGACGCGGTCGCCCTTTTTTACTCCATGTTCCCGCAATGCGTGCGCCAGCTGGTTGGATCGTTCGTCCAGCTCACGGTAGCTGATGCTGCGCTCTCTCGCCCATACCGCGGTCTTTTCCGGATAACGCGTCGCGCTCTTCTTGAGTAGTTGCTGCAGAATATAGGCCATGTCGTTACCTTAGGGTCTGGGATTGTGGGGAGGTGAGATTAAAGTCCGTGGAAACCTGAAATGATGACCTTCTGAATTTCGGAGGTGCCGGAATAGAGCTTGCTGGCGATGGCATCGCGCAGGTCGCGTTCTACCTCGTACTCCGTCATGTAGCCGTAACCGCCGTAAATCTGGATGGCGTCGAGGCAGCTCTGCACACAGGCTTCGGAAACGTAGAGCTTCGCGATGGAGGCTTCTCTCAGCGAATGCCTTCCCTGGCTTTTCATCCAGGCCGCCTTGTAAAGAGCCAGTCGCCCGGTCTCCAGGCGCACTTCCATGTCAGCGATCTTATTAGCTATTGCCGAGTATTTCCCGATCGGCTGGCCGAACTGCCGGCGCTCCTGCGCGTACTTCACTGCATTCTCCAGCTGGCGCTGCATCATGCCCAAGTGGCTGGCCAAAATGCAGGTGCGCTCCCATTCCATCGATGTAGTGAAGATGGATTGTCCGCTGCCCTCTTTTCCGAGAACGCTCTCCGCCGGCACCTCACAATCGACGAGTGCCACCTCCGACATGGGAGATGTGCGCAGCCCCATCTTATGAAGCTTCTCGCCAACTACCAGGCCGGGCGTTCCCTTCTCGACCAGAAAACCAGTGACTCCGTTCGCTCCCTTCGAAAAATCAACATTGGCAAAGATGATGAACAGATCTGCGCATTGTGTATTCGTGATGAAGGTCTTCGTGCCGTTCAATACGTAACAGTTGCCTCTACGGTCGGCACGCGTCTTAAGGCTGTAGGCATCCGACCCCGAGCCGGGCTCGGTCATTGCGTGCAAACCGATCCATTCGCCGCTGATCAGTTTGGGCAAATACTTTTTCTTCTGCTCTTCGGTGCCGAACGTCATCAGCGGAATCTCGGTTGTCCACATGTGAGCGTTCAGCGAGAACAGAAAACCGTTGTCCTTGCAGCCGTAGCCCAAGGCTTCCAGTGCGCATACGGTTGTCAGAGCGTCTGCTCCGCCGCCACCGTACTCGGCGGGAACCGGCAGACCCTGAATCCCGAAGTCGGCGCACTTCTGCCAAAGGTCGCGGGGAAAGACCTCTTCACGGTCGCGGCGAATCAGATCATCATTCAGCTCCTGCCTCGCGAACCGAATCACTTCCTTACGAAACGCTGCTTGTTCTTCTGTCCAGGCGAAATCCAAAGTCCTTGTCCTCTTTCCGGGGTCTGTTAGATTGCAACTCTGTTGGCTTCCGTTTTAGAGGCGCCATTACCGGCTGCTCCGTGTCCATTTGGCTTCTCTCCGCCGTTGCTGTCGGTCTGCAGCGTTCTCCAGGGGAAGCGCCGCGGACGTCCTCCCGGCAACTTGATTCTGGCGGGTACCCCCATGATCGTGGTGTTATCGGGCACGTCGGTCAGCACCACGCTGTTGGCAACAATTACGACGTTGTTGCCGATCCTGGCATCTCCAACGATCTTGCACCCTGCCCCGAAGTAGACGTTGTCTCCTACTCCCTTGCATCCGGATCCGATCAGCACGCCCGATTGCACCGTGCAACCTTCACCAATTTTCACGGGAGGAATAAAGACTCCGTACGGAGTGTGAATCACCAACCCGGGTCCAATCTCAGCGTCCGGAGAGATGAATATCCCGAAGAACATCTGGTTGAATCTCTGCCAGAACAGCGCGACGATCAGCAGCAGATGTTTAACCACAGGGATCCTCAACTTCAGCACCCAGTGCCCGAAGCGGTAGCCAAGTATGGCCGGGGTCTCAATCCGGAAGAGCACACGCCACCAACCGCTCTCCAGCGTACGGTGACCCATTGCGGCTTTGAAGTCAGCTCGAACGTTTTCAAACATGTCCGCTCTCTAGTGTGGATTGTTTACAACTTCTCGTAGATTGCTTGGGGAATCGGGAACGTACGCTGATTCAGCACTGCACCTAACACCCTCGCTTTGGCGGCTTGCAAGTCCTGTACCGCTTTCCGCGCAGTCTCGCGACGCGAGGAGTTTGCCTTCAGAACCAGCACAACTCCCTCGGCAGCGGATCCCAAAGTTAACGCATCGTTAGCCTTGCCCAGGCACGCGACATCGACTAACACGAAATCGAATTCTGACTGTAATTCGCCCAGGCGCAGCCGAATGCGATCTGCACCGATTAGCGCTTGGGAGTTCTCTCCGGGGTTGCCGGCAGACAATAACCACAAATTTTGTGAAAGCGGGCGTGCAAATCTGCGGATTGAGTCCGAGTAACTCAGCGCCTCGGCCAAGCCGTGCGGATTATCAACGTCAAAATGGAGGTGCAGTCCCGGGTTTCGCAGGTTCGCATCTACGACACAGACGCTTGCGTTGGAGTGGCGCGCCAAAGCCTCGGCCGCTCTCGCGCACATCCAACTGCAGCCGCTGCCGGATTCCACACTGGTGAAAACCACCGATCGAGGCGCTTCAGCGCCGGGCAGCAAGAACACCCGCTGCACCAATTTGCCAACCTCATCCAATTCCTGCGGGCTGAATTTGGATGGCCCGGCGGCTATCGGTTCGGAGACCTCAGCGACGGGTTCTTCAATGGCCGCGGCATATACGCGAGCGGGACGTGGCTCGGCTGCAATTTCAGCTTCCGCCTGCAACATCTCGTGTTCTTTGCCAACGCTTTGCAGCAGTTCGAAGTTCTTGCTCATGTCTTTATGTCTTCCCTCTGGGCTGGTGACAGCGGCGTTCGGTCGATTGGTGTTGCTGAAAACGACTCTTTACGATTGCCATTGTTTCAGCGACCGCAGTACGCGCTCGATATACTGGCGAGCTTCATCCGCATTCAGAGTTTCGCTCTCTTCCCTGTCCTCATTTCCGAAGAATGCTTTCATTCCTTCCATTGCGGGGGAAGTCTCAAGCTGATATTCCATCCGAGGAAAACCATCTTGCGTCCGTTTTGGCAGTCGGGCTGCCGGCGATTGGGATAAATGCTTGGTGATGTCGAGATCAGCGATCACCTCGTTGACCGCGCCGTCATCGACGATGTTCTGCCGCATGGCATAGGTAAGCGACAGCGCATTGAAACACACGTTATTGATGTTTCTTGGAATCCCCTCAGTGAACTGCGCGACCCGCGCCAAAGCCTGTGGTGTAAAGAGCGGCCCGCCTGTGTATCCTGCTACCTTCAGACGGTGCTGGATGTAGTTCTTCGTCTCCTCGATCGAAAGTTGCTCCAAACCCGCCATGATGGAGACTCGCTGCCGCAACTGCGACAGGCCGCGGGATGCGAGTTTGTTGGCCAACTCCGGTTGCCCCGCAAGAATGATTTGCAGCAGTTTGGCACGTGGGGTCTCAAAGTCGGACAGCAGCCGCACGGTTTCCAATACCGTTGGGTCCAGGTTCTGCGCTTCGTCAATGACGATGATGAAGCGCTTGCCAGCCCTTGCTTCCTGCACCAGATACTTGTTGAACTCCTCGTGCATGCGAACGAAATCCTGGTCGCCGCTCTCGTAGCCAAGTTCGGACATCAGGAAGCGCATGAACTCTCGCGACGTGCATTGTGTCTGAAAGATGAACGCAGTACGGGCCGTCGCGCGGAACTTCTCGAGCAAGTGGAACAGGAGAGTTGTCTTCCCCATGCCCGGCTTTGCAATCAACGACAGGAAGCCGCGGCCGGTCTCAATACCGTAATAGAGCGAAGCCAGCGCCTCCCGGTGCCCCGGGCTCAGGTAGATGAAGCGAGGATCCGGCGTAACTCCGAAGGGTTGCTCGCTGAAGCCGAAGTACTTTAAGAACATTCAATCCTCATTCAGAACTGCTTAGGGCTGACTTCCTCGACGGAAGGAACGCTGTGGCCCAAACCGTTGCCGTTATGTCCATTGCCGTTGTGTCCGTTCCCGTTGTACCCGTTACCATGGCCATTTCCATTCGTGGACATCGCCGATGCCGGGTACCATTGCTGAACCGAGGCCAGCACTGGGATCTTGAGTTCCGAGGCTACTTCCGTCGGCGTGCGGAAGGACGGATCCATGTACTCCTTTGTGAACACAATGCCCATGCTGATCGTCGCAGCCAGCAGAATACCGACCAGCCCGAAAACGACTTGGCTGGTACCCGTCGGCGACAACGGAACACTCGCCCGCTCTGCCACAACTACGTTTAAAATCCGCTGTTCGTCGAGCTTCTCCTCCATTCGGGCTTCTTCCTGCTTACGCAGATAAAGGAGGTAGTTCTGCTCGTAAGCCTTTGCCGTACGCAGCAGATCCTGCTGGATCAACCCCTGTTGTTCGAGCTGCCGCGCTTTATCCTGATACACCTTGACGATCGATTGGGTCGCAGCACTGCGCGCCCCCAGGGCGCTGTAGTCAGCCTGCGCTTTCGCCAGCTCCGTACGAATCCAACTGTAGGTTGGGTTCTGATCTGTCGTCTCTTCTTTCAGCGGCTTACTTTGCTCGGCCGCAATCGCCGCGCGGGTATCGTCGAGCTGCTTATCAACCTCCTGCACCAGCCGATAGGAAGGCTGATACTTTGTCAGCAGCTCCGTACGCTTCAGTTCCAGTGTCATCAGCGTGTTTTTCAACTGTTGCAGAACCTGCGCGTCGTCTGACTCCCGCACCGACGTTGTGACCCGGTCGGGCGTCAGATTTTGCTGCTTCTGCAGATCGCGAATGCGCTGTTCGGTAGCAGACATTTCCGCGCGTGTAGATTCCAGACTTGCGCTGAATTCGTTCAGTTTTTGCAGGGTGAGGTCGCGCTCAAGCTGTGGCGCGACACCTCCCTGCTGGTCCGCAAAGCTCTTCAGCTGACCTTCAGCCTTCGCCAGATCCTCGCGGTAACGATCGGCTTCTTGCTCAAAAAACTGGACCTGCCCGGCCGGGCGATGCACCGCCAGGTGCTTGTCGACATATGCGCTGGTGAGCACAGTAAGCACCGCCGCGGCTTTGTGTGGGTCCGATGCCGCATAGCTGAGGCTGATCATATTGCTCTTCTTGATCACTTCGGCGTGGAAGTCAGCCTTCAATCGCTGCACCGCTTTGGAGATTTTCTCCTCATCGCTACGATGAAATCCCAGATACGAAAGCAGAGATTTCTTTTTGTCGAGACCGCACGTCACCACGGTCTGACGTAGAACGTCGTCGCTCTGCATCAACTCGATTTCTGAGTTGAGTTCTTCTTCGCTGACCTCGTCCTTCACTTGCAAAGGATTGTTGTTGTCCGGTGTAACGGCAGGGTCGACACGCTCGCGCTTCACCAGGATCTTGGCAGTGGCCTGATACTTCGGCGGTGTCAGAAGCGCTGCGAGGACTGCGCCCACCGCCAACACACCGAAGCACAACACCAGCGTCCGCTTGTGGCGAAAACCGATCGCGGCGAAGTCCCGGAGGGTAAATGAGAACTGTCCCTCGCTCGGCCACGAGTCATATCGATGATCTGTCATACGAGCTCCTTCAAGTTCTGTCAGCCTAAAAGTGTCCAAACTGAGTGAATGCACCCATGGAATACGTCGGGATAAAGTGCTGGATCTTTGACAATGTGTTCTTCGGAACGACCACCATGTCGCCGGGGTTCAGATGAGGGTCTTCCACCAACTTCCCATCTTTGTACATCTTCTTCACGTTCACGATTTTTGCTTCCATCCAGTCGTTGGATACGCGCCGGAACAGAAGCACCTGGGAATGTTTGGCCGAGTCCTGAAATCCCCCCGCGATTGCAATTGCTTCCGTGAGGGTTACATCGCCCCGGAGTTCGTACTTCCCAGGATGACCGATCTGACCATCCGCGATGAAGTAGGGCTTCTCAAAGTCCTTCAATACGACCACTATCTGGGGATCGTTGAGGATCTTGCTGTATGCGCCCTTCAACGTCTGGGTAAGTTGGGGAACATCTTGACCGGCTACGTGAACGTCGCCGACTCCGCGCAGGGTGATGAAGCCGTCTGGCTGGACTGTTACGGTCTGATTGAACTCCGGGCTCAGTTCGAAAGAGACGTCGAAGGAGTCCCCGGCCCCGATCTTGTAGCGCGGATTGCGCGTTTGGAACTGGGCTTCGCCGCTCTTTCCTTTATCGGCGGTTGAGTCTGCGACCGCGGAAGGCGTCTCCGCCTTCGCCACCGGAGTTTGTGCCGGCGCCAAACCTCTGCACACAAAAAAGGCAATTCCCAACAGAGCTGATGTAATTCTGTAATTCATCAATCCTCCCTCACTCGCCACTTTCTATTGCCGCAAGCCGACTCGCCGTCGTGCTATTCAGTCTTCGCAGGCAGTTCAGCTACCTGCACAGAGCCAGCCGGGATGATGTTGTGCTGGCGGATTTTGTAAAGCAATCCGCGGTAGCTGATGCTCAGCAATTTGGCCGCACCCCGGCGGTTCCAGCCGGTCTGCTCCAATGCTTTGCGGATTGCGAAAATCTCCGCTGCGTTGCGCACGCGGCGCAGTGTCGGTTTGGCATTCGCGTCCCAAGCCAGCTGCATGAACGCGGTGACGCCTGTGTTATCGGATCCGGCGCCCGTACCCTGTGTCTCTCTGCTTTCGCCTTGATTATTCATGCTGACCTCGCTGCCCTGCGCGGGCTTATTACTCGCTTCATTCGAAGATCCCGGGAACTGCTGACTGTGATGTGTACCGACTCGAAGAACCTAACTGGGCTACCTCACCGGTTCCAGGTTGTAGCCAGCGATCTCGATGGACAAGGACCGCTCAATTGGATCAACCGAAATGACTAGACTCTTTCCACCATTGGTGGACTGCAGAATGCCCTCGACTCCATCCAAGGCACCGCCCCTTATCCGAACACGCTCTCCTATTCGCAAATACGGGTGCGCCGCAACCGGAACTCTGCTCGCCATGATGGCGCGAACGTGCTCGATTTGGGGATCAGGAATTGGAATGCCCCGTCCCTGAACGCCGACGAAATCAACGACCCCCTGGGTCCGCAGCACGCGGACTCGCTCTTCCGGCGCAGCCGAAATGCGGACAAAGGTATAACCAGAAAATAGCGGGAATTCGACGATCTTCTTGCGATCACTCCAGCGTTGTTCTTTGGTGATCACCGGCAAGAAACTGGTCAGGCCGAGCGCTTGCAGCTGTGAATCCACGAGCTTCTCGTGCCTGGAGCGCGTCCGGACTGCATACCAGGATGTCCCCGTTCCCCGGTCTTCAGCCATGTTTTGCAGAGTGTCCATTTCGCAACAGCTGCTCATAGCTCCGCCCTCTCAGTCACATTCGTGACTTTGAGCAAAACGCTGGAATCACCAATGACGGTGCTGACGAAATTCCAATTCGCCTGTTCGTCTATGTCTGTGCTTCTTGCTGAGGGGGAGAAGGGGGTTGTTCTCGTTGTGCGGGATTGACCCTAAAGAGGTTCGCCCCGTCTGTGTTGAAAACAGCGTATGCGGGATTGCAAAATGCTGCAAGAGGACGAAAGCACTAGAAACAAACATCTCTATGGCCAGTCTGGCCTGTGTTTCTAAGCTCGGAGCATTTCCGCGTAAGTTATTGCTGGTATTGACCGTAGTGGCCCAACCCACGGGTGCCGAGACGAAGGGTCTTTCGATAGGTACAAAGGGCGACAAATTGCCCGCGAGACGCGCACTTTCCCGCTACAATCAACATTCTCGGGAAACAGTCCCGGTGACCTAAGCCATTGTGGAGATGTCTCTTTCCATACTCGTCGCGGATCCGGTAGCAATGCGTTGCCGTCTGCTTGCTGAGGCTCTCCAGCAGAATTTTCGCTATCGCATCGCGTCGGCGAACAGCGTCGACCAACTGCTGAGCAACCTCAAGCAGCAAGTCACTGACGTTGTGCTTTTGAGCTCTAGTCTCGTCTCTGATCAAGGCTCAACATATGACTTCGTGCGGCAGCTGGTGGAGCTAGCGCCTGCGCTCCGGGTCGTGATGCTGCTTGACACGACCGATACGGAGCATGTGCTGGGCGCTCTTCGCGCTGGCGCGCGCGGAGTTTTTTCTCGCTCCGACTCGTTTTCGGTCTTGGGAAAATGCATCGACAAAGTCGCGCAAGGCGAGATCTGGGCAAACACACAGCACATTAATTTGCTGGTTGCGGCCCTGGCAGAATCGACAAGTTCTCCAAGTCGAGTCGAACCCACGCCAGGAGCACTCCTTAGCAAGCGGGAAGAAGAAGTAGCCAGCCTCGTGGCAGAAGGTCTCACCAATCGCGAGATATCTCAGCGCTTGCGGCTAAGCGAGCACACCGTTAAGAACTACCTGTTTCGGATCTTCGACAAACTAGGGTTGTCCACCCGTGTCGAATTGACTGTCTACGCTCTGTCGCGGCCCGGAGTGTTTGGCTCGGCCCCCCGCGCGACCAACACGGGCGAGGCTTTCATCGACAAAAGCGGACGATCCTGACCTTGCATTGCGACTGGGTAGATTGTCTCTACACATTGCTCCCTGTGCAGGTTTCTGCATCTTGACACTTGCTCCGTGAGACTCCATAGTTACGACATCCCCCTCTGCAGTTCGCCGATTTCAACCGCGAAAACATTGTGACGAGTTAACCATCGGGAGATTCCATCGACACGGCTGATTGCCTGCCCCGTCCTTGCTAAGGGCCGAGTATTTCCCGAAACACTCGAGAATATCTGGAGGCTTTGTGAATCTCACCTGCTTTAGTTCACGCCGGGAAAGTGTTCTCATCCGCACGGCTTTGATAGCAGCGGCGGTGGCGTGCGCGCAGTTTGTGCCCGCGACAGTGCACGCTCAGAACACCATCAGCACGATCGCAGGTGGGGCCACGCCGCCCTCCGCTCCGCTCTCTGCCGATATTCCGGGGCCCAGAGCGGCGGTCAAGGACGCCTCTGGGAACATTTACATTGCAGCTCCGGCCTCTTCCTACATCTTCAAGGTCACGCCGGGCGGCACTCTAACCACCGCCGCTGGTGTGGGCTACGGCGGCTTTGCCGGAGACGGCGGTCCAGCCACTGCCGCGACTGTTGCCAATCCGGCAGCTTTTGCATTTGACTCTGCCGGCAATTTTTACTTCGCTGATCCTGGCAATTCCCGTATTCGCAAGATCTCGGCTTCCACGGGCATCATCTCCACGGTTGCGGGCAGCGGCGATAAGTGCGCGCATTCCACAAACACTTGTGGTGATGGCGGGCTTGCTACCGCGGCCTTACTGAACCTGCCCGAGTCCGTCGCTATCGATTCAGGCAACAACATCTTTATTGCCGACGCCACCGACAACCGCATCCGCCGGGTGGATGCTGGCACCGGTATTATCACGACCATAGCCGGTACTGGGGACTCATGCACCAACCCGACTTCTGCCTGCGGCGATGGCGCGGCAGCCACAGCGGCCCAACTGAATTTTCCGGAGGGAGTTGCCTTCGATGCGGCGGGCAACCTCTACATCGCGGACACTTTCGACCACCGGATACGAATCATTCCAGCGCATTCCACGACGATTAACGCCTTCGCCGGAAACGGCGGAGCGTGTCTGAACTCGCTGATGGCCTGCGGAGACGGAAATGTAGCTACTAATTCCAATCTCCGCCGTCCGCAAAATGTGGCTGCTGATTCTGCCGGCAATATCTATATCGCAGACACTCTCGACAACCGGATCCGCATGGTAAGCGCCGCAACCAGCATCATCACTACTGTGGCCGGAAATGGGATCGAGGGTTTCGCAGGCGATGGTGGCTCTGCGACGATCGCCTACTTAAACCTTCCGGTTGGTATTTCGGTGGATAGCGCCGGCAACCTGTTGATCTCTGATACGGGAAATCAACGCGTCCGCCAAGTCAACCTTGCCGGTACGATTTCAACCATTGCCGGCGGAGGCACCGGTGGTGATGGTGGGTTGGCCGCAAATGCGACTTTGGCCGGACCCTTCGCAATTGCTGAAGATCCCGCTGGAAATTACTACTACATCGTGGATCAGGCGAACAATCGCATCCGCCGCGTTTCCCGCACCAGCGGAATCATTACGACAGTGGCGGGCAATGGCACTGTTGGTTACAGCGGCGACCTGGGCCCCGCCACTTCCGCAACTTTCAATGTACCCACGTCGGTGGTCATCGATTCTGCGAATAACATGTACATCGCCGACAGCAACAATCTCGTCGTTCGTCGCGTGGACGGTGGAAGCGGCATCATCACCACTTACGCCGGCAATGGGAATTCGTGTTTCCCGACGACTTCAGCTTGCGGCGACGGCGGTCCGGCAACCTCTGCGACTTTTGCCGAACCACTGAGTCTGGCGCTCGACTCCGCCGGAAATCTCTACATTGCCGACTACTTCGGACATCGTATTCGCAAGGTGGATGCGACAACTCATAACATCAGCACTGTCGCGGGAACGGGCAATGAGGGCAAGAAAGGTGATGGCGGTCTTGCGACCCAAGCCTACCTCGATCACCCCGCCGGAGTGGCGGTCGACTCACAGGGTCGCATCTACATTTCTGACCAGTACAACAACAGGATCCGCCGTGTCGATACGAACGGCATCATCAATCCATTCGCCTTGAACACCGCTGCGAAGCTGGCCGGCAACGGCGGCCCAGCGTTGAACGGCAGTATGTGGAATCCGATGATCGTCGTACTCGACCCGTCCAACAACCTCTTCATCAGCGGTGGGAACGACAACGTAGTGCAGCGAGTCAGTGCGGCGACCGGGATCTATAGCACGGTAGCCGGCAATCCGAGCAAAGCCAGCGTCGGTGGATTCAGCGGCGATGGCGGCCCTGCCACTTCCGCGCGGATGGCCAATGTCGGTTCCAGCGTCGATGGACAAGGCAATCTCTACATTGCCGATCAGGGAAACAACCGCATCCGTTACGTGCTGCTCACGCCAGCGGCGACGGCTCCTACCTCTCCACTGAACTTTGGAAGCGTGCCGTTGAATACGACGAGCGTTGCTAAGACGGCTACGTTCAAGAGTGTTGGTGGCGGTGATGTCAACCTCACTGGCATCAGCATCAGCGGTACGGGCGCCGCACAGTTCGCGCAGACCAATACCTGCGGATCGCTGCCGGCGCTGCTGAGTCCCTATCAGCAGTGCACAGTCTCGGTTACGTTCACCCCCAATACGTATGGGAAGAAGACGGCGACCTTGAACTTCACGGACAATATCACCGGCGGTCCACAAACCGTGAATCTCTCGGGCTCCGGTCCGGATTTCAGCATCTCCGCATCCCCCACGTCTTTCACCGTCACTCGGGGGCAGTCGGGATCCTCGACGATAACCCTCGCTCCTATCGCTCAGTTCAACCAAACCATCAGCCTGACTTGCACGGGAGCTCCGGCGAACTCAACTTGCTCGGTGAGCCCCAACTCCGTCACGCTGGATGGAACTAACAACGGGAGCGCCACTGTGACCTTGCAGACGACATCCTCAACTCCAACTGGAACATTCACAATCACAATCAAGGGAGCCTTTGTTCCGCTGCAACACCCAGTGTCGATCAAAGTGACTGTGCAGTAGAACGTAGGTTCGCATCAGACGGTTCAGGCAAGGACAAGAGACCGGATCTTGTCCTTGCACCTTCCCCGAAATCTGACTTCCGATCCAACCATGGAGGAGCTAGAGCAATGCGCATCGCGGTTGTAGGTTCCGGATATGTCGGCTTGGTCGCAGGGGCTTGTTTCGCCGACCTTGGTCATGAGGTCATTCTCGTCGATAACGATCAGCAAAAGCTCGCCGCTCTTAAAAGTGGAGCGGTACCCATTCACGAGAAGTTCTTGCCCGAGCTCCTGGAATCCCACCGCGGCCATCGGCTCACGTTCTCTGACGATTTGCACGAAGCCGCCCGCGCAAGCCAGGCCATTTTCATCGCCGTTGGCACACCACCGACGGACCGTGGGGATGCCGACCTCTCGTACGTGGAATCCGTCGCAAGGGAAATCTCGGGCGCCATCAACGACTACAAAGTTATTGTCGAAAAGAGCACTGTGCCGGTTTACACCAGTGAGTGGGTGCGGCGCGTCATTTTACGAAATGGAGCTGACCCGGATTCGTTCGACGTGGCCTCCAACCCTGAGTTCCTTCGCGAAGGCACGGCGGTCACCGATTTTCTGTATCCCGACCGCGTCGTCGTTGGCGTCGACAGCGAGCGCGCTTCTTCCGTCTTGCGCCAGGTCTATGCGCCAATGACCGACGGCAGCTATTACAAGCGCGAGAACTGCATTCCAGAACCAGATCGGGCCGTGATTCCACCGCCGCTCATTGCGACGAGCACCAAGAGCGCCGAGCTTATCAAGCATGCGTCCAACGCTTTCCTAGCGATGAAGATCTCGTTCGTGAATGCTGTCGCCTCGGTATGTGAGCACGTCGGCGCCGACGTCAATCAGGTCGTCCACGGAATCGGCACAGACACGCGCATAGGCCGGAGATTCCTCAATCCCGGAATCGGATACGGCGGATCTTGCTTCCCCAAAGACATCATGGCCTTCCGCTC
>Ga0335069_10006438_pt1 | contig 17066 bp, 14 predicted proteins | sample Lox_Sample_11_FD_206714 | JGI IMG/M metagenome (GOLD analysis project Ga0335069, IMG submission 206714) | Soil microbial communities from Loxahatchee National Wildlife Refuge, Florida, United States - Lox_Sample_1.1 | ecosystem: Environmental > Terrestrial > Soil > Wetlands | place: USA...
ATGCTTTGCTGGCGCCTCTCGAGATCGCCGCGCGCTGCCTGCTGCAGCGTCTCGAACTGCGAGCGCGCGAGGTCGATGAACTGCTGGTTGTTGGCCTTGAGCGTCTCGGCGGCGAGCGCCTTGAACACGTCGCTGAGGCGGGCCTGGGCACTGTCGAGGAGCTGGCGCTGCTCGGCGAGCGCCCGCTCGCCGGCCTCGAGCCGCGTCGCGAGCGCCTGGCGCGCTTCGCCCAGCGCGCGCAGCTCCCCGCGCTGCGCCGCGAGCTCGGCGTCACGGCGCTCGATCTCGGTCTTGAGCCCCTCGAGCTGGCGGATGGTGGCCTCGGCGGCGGCGCGCAGCGCGGTCTGCTCGAGCAGCCGGCGCTCGAGCGCGGCGCCGCGCCGGGCGCCGCCGAGCAGGTAGCCGACGACGAGCGCGATGCAAGCGGCGGCGATGCCGATCAGAAACGGAGTCGACATGGCCAGAGTGTACTTGGGGGAGGGCCGGCATCGCTCAAGAACTGCGGCGGCCGGCCGATAACCGGCGCAGGGACCGTGCCGAACACCGACCGGATGGATGCCGATGTCGCCCCCCGAACCCGCTGACGCCGCCCGGCTCGCGACCATTCCGGTGATCCCATTCGACCTGACGCGCAAGCTCGAGGCCGAGCTCGCGAGCGGTGAGGTGCGGCTGCCGTCGTTTCCGGACGTTGCGCAGCGCGTGCAGCAGGTGCTGGCCGACGATCGCGCGACGCCGGCGCTGATCGCCCGGGTGCTCGGCGCCGACGCGGCATTGGCGGCGCGCGTGCTCAGAATCGCGAACTCGGCCGTGTTCAATCCCGCGGGCCGCCCCGTCGCCGACCTGCCGAACGCGATTGCGCGCCTCGGCTGCGAGCTCGTGCGCTGCGCGGCGCTGTCGTTCGCGCTGCGGCAGATGCAGATCGTCGACGCGCAGAGCGAGTTGCGGCCGCAGCTGCAGGAGCTGTGGCGCAAGAGCGCGCTGGTCGCCTCCGTCGGCTACGTGATCGCCCGCGAGACGCGCGCTGCGCGTCCCGACGAGGGACTGATCGTGGGCCTGCTGCACAACATCGGCCGCCTCTACCTCGTGGTGCGCGCCGGCGCCCTCAACGCCGAGTACGCCGCGAGCGGCCTGTGGGACCAGGTGCTGCACGACTGGCATCCGCGGATCGGTCGCGCGATCCTCGAGCACTGGCGGTTTCCGCAGCGCATCGCGCTCGCGGTCGCCGACCAGAATGCCTGGGAGCGCGAGCGCGGCAGCAACGCGCTCGCCGACGTGCTGATCGCGGCGACCTCGCTCGTGCCGTGCGTGTTCGACCGCGAGTTGCTCGACGACACCGTGACCTCAGTGGCGCCGTTCAGGCGCCTCGGGCTCGCGACCGCGGATTGCAGCCGGCTGCTCGCGGCGGCCGCGCCGCAGATCTACGGGCTCTTGGATGCCCTGAGCACCTGAGCCGCGCCGGCGCGGCCTGGCGCGCTTGGCCCCTCAAGTCCGGGCCCGTGCAGCCGACAACCCGTGCGGATCCCTCGCCTGAATGGAGCCCGGCGCACATGGCGACAGCCGAACCTGCGGCGCCTGCGGTGCCCGGTGCCTCGCCGGAGGCGCTCCTGCGAGCGCTCGCCGCCGAGCTCGCAGCCGGGGAGCTCAGGCTCCCGTCCTTTCCCGACGTCGCGCAGCGCGTGCAGCAGTCCCTCGAGGATCCGCGCACGACTCCGGCGCAGGTCGCGCGCGTCGTCGGCGCCGATGCCGCGCTCGCGGCGCGGATCCTGCGGCTCTCGAACTCGGCCTTCCTGAATCCGTCCGGCAAGCCGATCACCGCGCTCAACCAGGCGGTGCACCGCCTCGGGCACCAGCTGGTGCGCTGCTCGGCCGTCTCGTTCGCGCTGCAGCAGATGCAGTCCGGCAAGCTCGACGCCGAACTGCGCGGCCAGCTCAAGGAACTGTGGCGCCAGGGCACGCTGGTGGCCTCGATCGCCTACGTCCTCGCGCGCGAGACGCGCGCGGGCAACCCGGACGAGGCGCTGGTCGCGGGCCTGCTGCACAACATCGGTATCCTCTACATCACGGTGCGCATGCACGAGCGTGGCGACCGGCTGCCGCCCGCTGACGGCCAGGGCAGCGCCGTCGGCGAGTGGCACCCCCGGATCGCGAGCGCGATCCTGGCGCACTGGAAGTTCGCGCCGGTCATCATCGCTGCGGTCGCCAAGCAGAGCGCGGTCGCGGATCCCGCCGCGCGCTCGGACCGCTTGTCGGACGTGCTCGCCGCTGCGATCGCGCTCGTCCCTTGCGTCTTCTACCGCGCGCTGCTCGACGAGACGGTCACCGCGGTCGCGCCGTTCCGGCGCCTCGGCCTTGGCGCCGCCGACTGCCAGAAGTTGCTGGCGGCGACCGCCGAGCAGATCAAGGCGTTGCACAGCGCGCTCAACGGCTGACGCGCCGGCGCTCCCCGCAGGCTCCGCAGCGCCCCGCGGCCGACGGGCGCACCTCGATCGGGGCGACTTGCTAGACTCGCGCCGGGCCTGTAGCTCAACGGTTAGAGCAGGGGACTCATCGACCCGAGGTCGGGATGGTGCCTTCGCGCGGTAACGCGCGAAGTGGACGGGATGAATTCAGGGAACCCTGAACCTGCAGGGCAGGATGGCAACCCTGAGCCAAGCCGGCGGTAAACCGCCGGAAGGTGCAGAGACTACCTGGGGGCTGGGTCGTGGGACCCGAGGGCCCTTGATGACAGGCGAGAGCGTCCCGCACCCCACCGCGCGTCCTACGCGCGAGGGTGAAGAGATAGTCCACTCCCGCCGGAAACGGTGGGGCAAAGTGAATCCCTTGGTTCTGGGTTCGAATCCCAGCGGGCCCATAGAACATACTGCGAACGAGGCTCGGCTCCGCAATGCGACTGCACCCGACCGGCAAGTTCGACAACTACGCCCGAACCTACGCGCACATCGAGGCGCGGCCGCTCGCTGCGGCGATCGGGGCGGAGATCCTCGGCGTGCATCTGACGCGGATCACTGATCAGCAGTTCGCGGAGGTGCGCGACGCGCTCTTCAGGCACAAGGTCATCTACCTGCGCAGCCAGCGCGGGATCGGGCACGCCGAGCACGAGGCGTTCAGCTTGCGCTTTGGCGACTTCGCCGAGGACGCGTACACGCAGGGCGTGCCCGGGCATCGCAACGTGCACCCGCTGATCAAGGAGGCTTCCGACCGCTCCAAGCACGTGTTCGGCGAGGGCTGGCACACCGACTCGCCGTTCCTGCCGCGACCGCCCGCGATCACGATCCTGCGCTCGGTCGAGATCCCGCCGCTCGGCGGCGACACGACCTTTGCGAACTGTGCGCTCGCCTACGAAATGCTCTCCGACACCTACAAGCGCATCGTCGGGACGCTGAGGACGCACTTCTCGCTGCGCGACGTGCTCAAGTCCGCGCAGCAGTCGGTCGAGATCAGCGACAGCCCGATCGGCCGCCTCGCGGCAACGCGCGATGCCCCGCGGCTCTCCGAGGACCTCGAGCGCAAGGTCCGCGGCACCTGCCACCCGATGGTGCGCACGCACCCGGTGACGGGCGAGAAGGCGCTGTACCTCGACCCGTCCTACGGCATCGGCATCGAGGGCATGCTGCCGGAGGAGGCCGCGCCGATCCTCGCGTACCTCAGCGAGCACATCGTCCAGCCCGCCTTCACGTGCCGGCTGCGGTGGGAGCCCGACATGGTCGTCGCCTGGGACAACCGGCTGTGCGTGCACCAGGCGTACAACGACTACCAGGGACACCGGCGCGAGATGTACCGGACCACGGTCGGCGGCGAAGTGCCGAGCTGAGCCACGCGGGAGGCGACGAGGATGAGCGCGACGACGCACAGGACCCGGGACGGCGCGGTCCTGCCGTACACGCTCGCAGGCAGTGGCGTGCCGCTCGTGTTCGTGCACGGCTTCGGGCTCGACCGGGCGTTCTGGGATCCGCAGCTCGCGGCAGCGGCGGGGCACTACCGCGTGCTCTGCTACGACCTGCGCGGCTTCGGCGCGGCGTCGCTGCCGACGGCGCCTTATTCGCACGCGCGCGACCTCAAGTCGCTGCTCGATGCGCTCGCGCTCGGTCCCGCGCATGTCGTCGGCCTCTCGATGGGCGGGCGCGTCGCGCTTCGGCTCGCGCTCGACGCGCCGCAGTTGGTGCGCTCGCTGACGCTCGTCGACAGCGTGCTTGACGGCTACAAGATGAGCGAGGCGTGGCTGACGCGCTGGCGCGAGGTCGTGGCGATCGCGCGCGGCGGCGACGTCGAGGCGGCCAAGCGCCGCTGGTTCGAGCACGAGCTCTTCGCCCCTGCGCGCGCCAATCCGCTCGCGGCCGCGGCCGTCGAGCGGATCGTCATGCGCTATTCGGGCTGGCACTGGCGCGAACGCGACCCCGAGGAGGCCGGCAGTCCCCCGGCGCTCGAGGCGCTCCGGCAGATCTCGGCGCCGACGCAGGTCCTGGTCGGCGAGAAGGACCTGCCGGACTTCCACGCGATCGCGAAGCGCCTGAAGGACGAGCTCCCGCGCGCGACGCTCGCGATGCTGCCGGGCGTCGGGCACCTGCCGAGCCTCGAGGGGCCGGCGGCGTTCAACGCCGCGCTCCTCGCGCACCTCGCCGCGAACTGAGGCGTCAGCGCGCCGGGCGGCCGGCGAGCGCGCGACGGATCGCGCGCGAGGTGAGCGCGACGATCTCCGCGAGCTCTTGCGCCGTCGCGTTGTAGGGCGGCGCGAGCAGGATCGCGTCGCCCTCGACCCCGTCGACGATCCCCGACACCGGGTAGCACAGGAGCCCGAGCTCGACGCCGGCGCGCCCGACGCGCCCGGCGAATCCGAGTTCCGGCGCGAACGGGCGGCGCGTCGCGCGCTCCGCCACGAACTCGATGCCGACGAAGAATCCCCGGCCGCGGACGTCGCCGACGGCCTCGACGTCGGCGAGCTCGGCCGAGAGCGCCGCCATGAACCGCGGTCCCTCGGCGGCGACGCGCTCGACGAGGCGCTCGCGCCTGACGATCGTCTGCACCGCGACACCCGCGGCGCAGGCCGCGGTGTGGCCGGTGAACGTGTGCCCGGTCAGCGGCCCGCCGTCGGCCGCGTCGATGACCTCCGCGATCCGGCGGTGGTAGACCGCGGCGCCGAGCGGCAGGTACCCGGCACCGAGCCCCTTGGCGATCGCGAACAGATCCGGGGTCACGCCCTCCTGCGCGAGCGCGCGCCAGCTGCCGCAGCGGCCCGAGCCGCACATGACCTCGTCGGCGATCATCAGCACGCCGTGCCGGTCACAGACCTCGCGCACGAGCGCGGCATAGCCTGCCGGTGCCGGCACGACGCCGCCGGCCGCGCCGACGACCGGCTCGAAGATGAACGCCGCGACGCGCTCGGCGCCCTGCGCGAGGATCTCGCGCTCGAGCTCGGCGGCCCCGTGGCGGGCGAGCTCCTCGGGCGCGACGCCGGCCGGCGGGCGGTAGGCGTTGACGGCCGGGATGAACGAGGCCTCGGTGAGCGCGCCCTCGAAGGGCGCGCGCCGCGCCGCGAAGTCCGAGACCGCGAGCGCGCCGAGCGTGTTGCCGTGCCAGGAGCGGCGGCGCGCGATGAAGCGGCGCCGCGCGCGCGCGCCGCGCGCCGTGTGGTACTGAAGCGCGATCTTGAGCGCCGACTCGACGGCCTCCGAGCCGCCCGAGACGAACACCATCGACTCGAAGCCCGGGCCCGCGGCCGCGCCGATCAGCTGCTCGAGCTCCTCGAGCGGGTCGCTCGTAAAGGAGTAGCGGTAGCCGTGCGCGATGCGCTCGAGCTGGCGCGTGATCGCGGCATTGACCTCGTCGTTGCCGTGGCCGAGGCAGAACACGGCCGGGCCGCCGGAGGCGTCGAGGTAGCGGCGCCCGGCCGTGTCGTAGACGTAGAGGCCCTTGCCCCACGCGACCCGCGGCAGCCCGGCGCCGGCCGAGCCGGCCGCCGGGTTCCAGGCCGGGTCGCGGTGACGCACGCGCTAGACGATCCCGGCCGCGGCGAGCGGCAGCGCCCGGATGCGCTTGCCGGTCGCTGCGAACACGGCGTTCGCGAGCGCCGGCGCGACCAGCGCCACCGACGGCTCGCCGATGCCGCCCGGGGCCTCGGTGCTGTCGAGCAGCACCACGTCGAGCGCCGGCATCTGGTTCATGCGCACGACGCGGTAATCGTCGAAGTTGTGCTGTAAGACCCGGCCGCCGTCGAGCGTGATCTCGCCGAACAGCGCCGCCGAGAGCCCGAACACGATGCCGCCCGAGATCTGCTGGTCGACGATCTTCGGGTTCACCTTGTGGCCGCAGTCGACCACGCAGGTGATCTTGTGGAGCTTCATCTTGCCGTGCTCGACCGAGATGTCGGCGACCTGCGCGAGGTAGGTCCCGTAGCCTTCCATCACCGCGATGCCGAGGTGGTGGCCGGGCGCCGCCTGGCCCCAGCCGGCGCGGCTCGCGGCCTCCTCGAGCACGCGGCGCGCGCGCGGCTGCTTGCCGAGCAGCGCGCGGCGGAACTCGAACGGGTCCTTGCCGGCCGCGTGCGCGACCTCGTCCATGAAGCTCTCGACGACGAAGCAGTTGAGCGCATGGCTGACCGAGCGCCAGTAGCCGACGTTGATGCCGACCTCGTGGCGCAGGTAGTCGACCGACACGTTCGGCACGTCGTAGAGGAAGTTCGCCGCCGCCTCGACCGCGAACGGGTCGATCGACTTCTCGACGACCGGCGGGAACATCCGCGCGGTGATCGACGGCGAGGTCAGCTTGATGTGCACGGCGCTCAGGGCCCCCGCGCCGTCGAAGCCGGCGGTGCCGGTGTCGTGGGCGGGCGGCCGGTACGCGTCGTGGGTCATGTCGTCCTCGCGCGTCCAGACGAGCTTCACCGGCGCGCCGCTGGCCTTGGAGGCCTCGACGGCCGCCGGGATGAAGTCGACCTCGAGGCGCCGGCCGAAGCCTGAGCCCAGCAGCGTCGTGTGGACGTTGACCTGCTCGGGCTTGAGGCCCGCGACGCCCGCCGCGGTCGCCTGGGCGATCTGCTGCACCTGCGTGCCGACGTAGAGGTCGCAGCCGTCGGCGCGCACGTCGGCGGTGCAGTTCATCGGCTCCATCGTCGCGTGCGCGAGGAGCGGCAGCTCGTAGGCCGCCTCGACCTTCTTCTTCGCGGCCTTGAGCGCGGAGGCCGCGTCGCCGTCCTTGCGCGCCGACTGCGGCGCGCCGCTCGCGCCCTTGAGCCCGGCGCGCATCGAGGCGGTCGAGAGGTGGGCGTTCGGCCCCGCGTCCCAGCTGATCTTCAGCGCATCGCGCGCGCTGTGCGCCTGCCAGTAGTGGTCGGCGACGACCACGACGCCGCTCTTGGTCGTCAGCACCTTGGTGACGCCCGGCATCTTCTCGGCGGCCGACGAGTCGACCGACTTCACGCTGCCGCCGAGCACCGGGGACTGCGCGAGCGCGGCGTACTTCATGCCCGGGAGCTTGACGTCGATGCCGTACTCGGCGGTGCCATCGACCTTCGAGGGCGTGTCGGTGCGCGAGAGCGGCTTGCCGAGCTGCGTGAACTGGCCGGCATCCTTGGGCTTTGCGTCCTTCGGCGCCGGCCGCTTGGCGGCGGCCTCGGCGAGTTCGCCGTAGGTGCGCTTCTGGCCATTCGGGCCGGTGACGACGCCGTCGGCGACCTTCAGGGTCGCGGCATCGACCTTCCACTCGTCGGCGGCGGCGCCGAGCAGCATCGCGCGTGCCTGGGCGCCCGCCGCGCGCAGCTTCTGCCAGCCCTCGCGCACGCTCGTGCTGCCGCCGGTGATCTGCGTGCCCATGAAGACGTTGATGTACGGCGGCCCGGCCGGCGCCGCGAGCACCTTGATGGCGGCGAGCGGCACGTCGAGCTCCTCGGCGAGCAGCATCGGGAGCGACGTGTAGACGCCCTGTCCCATCTCCGACTTGTCGACGAGGATCGTGATCGAGTTGTCGCCGCCGATCTTCAGCCACGCGACCGGCTGTCCGCCGACGGCGGACTTCGCGAGGTCGGCGGGCTTGCCGCAGCCCGAGAGCGTGATGCCTATCACGAGGCCGCCGCCCGCGAGCGCGGAGACCTTCAGGAACTCGCGCCGGTCGAGCGTCGCGGTGTCGGAGGGCCGGGCGCTCATGAGGCACCTCCGCTCTTCATGAGCTCGGCCGCGCGGTGGATCGCGGCGCGGATCCGGGGGTAGGTGCCGCAGCGGCAGATGTTGCCGGACATCGCGGTGTCGATGTCGGCGTCGGTCGGCGCGGGGTTCTGGGCGAGCAGTGCGCTTGCCGCCATGATCTGGCCGGACTGGCAGTAGCCGCACTGCGGCACGTCGAGCTCGATCCACGCCTTCTGCACCGGGTGTGAGCGGTCCTTCGACAGGCCCTCGATCGTGCGGATCTCCTTGCCGACCACGGCCGAGACCTGGGTCACGCAGCTGCGGGTCGCCGAGCCGTCGATGTGCACCGTGCAGGCGCCGCACAGCGACTTGCCGCAGCCGAACTTGGTGCCGGTGAGGCCCAGGTGGTCGCGCAGCACCCACAACAGCGGCGTATCCGGCGCCGCGTCCGTCTCGAGCGTCTGCCCGTTCACTTTGAGCGTGATCATGCGTCCCCCCGCGAAGTAGGTGCGCGGCGCGAGCCCGTGCCGCGCGCTCCGAGAATCCTACTCGCAGAGCAGGGTCGCGGTCGATCAGGGCCGGCCGGCAGCGCCGTCCGGCTCGCACGGCGCCGGGAACTGGCGCGCGAGGTCCATCAGCCAGCGTCGGAACGCCTCCACCTTGTCGAGCCGCAGGAGCGCCGGCGGGCAGACGAAGTAGTACGAGCGGAAGAACTTGAGCGCGCGCGGGCTCGCGATCGCCAGCCGTCCCTCGTGGACCTCCTCGGCGACGAGGCTCCAGCGCGCCAGCGCCAGGCCCTGGCCGGCGGTGGTGGCGCGGATGACCGCGACCGAGTCGTCGAAGGCGGCGCCGCTCGCGGGCCAGCGCTCGGTGTCGTTGTCGTTGAAGAGCCACGTGCTCCAGGGCTCGGAGGTGCTGTGCATCAGCCGGTAGCGCTTCAGGTCCTCGGCGTTCGTGACCATGCCGTGCTTCTTCAGGAGCGATGGCTTGCATACCGGCACCAGCCACTCGTCGATCAGCTTCTCGATGTGCAGTCCCGGCCACTCGCCGGTGCCAAAGCGGATGCCGGCGTGGATGCCGGTGCGCACGAAGTCGACGGGCGCGATCGAGGTGTGGATCTGCAGGTCGATGCGCGGGTGCAGCTCGCCGAAGGCCGGCAGGCGCGGCATCAGCCATTGGGCGAGGAACGAGGACAGCGTCGTGATGCGCAAGGGGCCCGCGCCGCGCTCGGCGCGCGCCTCATCGAGCGCGCTCTCGAGCTCGGCAAGCCCCTGGCGCACCTTGGGGAGCAGCGCCGCGCCCTCGGCGGTCAGCTCGACCTGGCGGCCGTTGCGGCGAAAGAGTGCGAGCCGGAGGTAGTCCTCGAGCGCCTGGATCTGCATGCTCGCGGCGCTCGTCGTGACGCCGAGCGCATCGGCGGCGCGCGTGAAGGACAGGTGCTCGGCGACCGCGACGAAGACCCGCAGGCTCCCGAGCGGCAGGCGCCGGATCGCGCCGCCCGCGCGCCGCTTGGCGGCGGAGGCGGGCGGCGCTCGGCGCGGTCGAGGCTCTGCCATCGCGTCCTCCGGGGCGGTTCAGGCGGTGCGCTTGGCCGTCTGCACCCACTCTAACCCGGGGGCATTGAGGCGGGCGAAGTCGCCGACCGCGGTCGCGGGTGGGGCGGCGAGCAGCGCCGGGGCGATCGCGATCAGCAGCACGGTCGCGGCGGCGACGGAGGCGACGAGAAGCTCGACGGGACGGAAGGTCTGGGCGCTCATGAGGGTCTCCTTGAAGTTCGGCTTCGGATCCTTTCCCTTCCGGTTCCGGGACCCCCCGTTTGGGCAGGGCCGGTGCCGTTCGGGCATGGGAGGAGCATGCGCGTCGCCGGCGCTACCGAAGTTCGAAGGTCTGAAGCTTGATTCAGAAAAACTGAACGATAACGGGTTTCGGGGAACGTTAAGCCCCACCGCGCTTCTGGCCGCCCCGGGCCCTTCGGTAAGGTCGCGCCCGTGAACCGCGAGGCCCCTGTCCGACACGCGGGCGGCAGGGAACACGCGCTCCCACGCGGCGGCCTGAGCACCGGTCCGATCTGACCGGCGACCGAGCGGCCGCCTCCCGGTGGCCGTGGTTCGTTCCCGCTCGATCCGGAGTGCTCCCACCATGACTTCGTTCGGTTCACTTGCGTGCGCCGTCGTGGCGCTGTCGGTCGCGGCCACCGCCGCGCAGGCCGACGCGCCGGATGCGTCGAATCCAGCTACCGAGCCCGCGCTCCTCACCGAGGTGCAGGTGAGCGCGCATCGCCTCGACATCGCCCGCAACGAGCTGATGCCCGAGGTTGGCACCGGCGAGTATCGCCTCGGCGTCGAGGACCTCAAGAACCTCCCGCTCGGCGACGCAATGCCGCTCAACCAGGTGCTGCTGCGCGCCCCGGGGCGTCTCGAAGGACTTCTTCGACCCGCTGCACATCCGCGGCGACCACGCCAACGTCCAGTACCGGATCAACGACGTCGTGACCCCGGAGTCGATCTCGCTGTTCGGCCAGGCGCTCAACCCGCACTTCGCGAGCGCGATCGACCCGATGACCGGCGCGCTGCCGGCGCAGTTCGGCTATCGCACGGCCGGCGTCGTCGACATCCACGCCAAGGGCAGCGACTACAGGACCGGCGGCCAGCTGAACGTGCTCGTCGGCGCGCGCCAGCACGAGGAGTACTCTGGCGCGGCGAGCAGCGCCGTCGACGGGCTCCCGTTCCATGGCACCGGGAGCTACACGGCCAACAACTTCGGCATCGAGAACCCGATGCCGACCAACGAGGCGCTGCATGACCACATGCCGAGGGGCGCATCTGGGGGGTGGAGTTGAGCCGCAAGTGGCGCTCCGGCGACACGAGCGCCTACTTCAACGCCGCCTACGACTCGGCGACCGCGAGCCGCATCGACTCTGGCGAGTACAACTTCGCGCCGGCCGCGCTCGCGGCAATTGCCGACACGTTCATCGACCTCGACCACGACCAGCGGCTGACGGGCTCGGTCGGCGTCTCGCAGCAGTGGCACGGCACGACCTTCTCGGCGGATGCCGTCGCAGGAAGCGGACTGCGCCGCCGGTACCTGAACGGCGACCATCTGCCCTCGTACGTGACGGCCGACCTCGCCGCGAACCCGCGCGTCATGCTCGGCGGCTTCGGTAGGCTTGAGGTCCAGCTGTCGGTGCTGAACGTGCTCGACCGGATCTACGAGATCAGGGACGGCAGCGGTGTCGGCGCCCCGCAGTGGGGCATGCGCCGCACGATCTGCGTCGGGGTCGGCAAGCCGTTCGTTCGCTAGCGGGGGGATCGATGACGGAACGCGACTACGTCCTTGGCACGCACGACGCCGAGCTCGAGCGCCTCGGGCTTCAGCACCGGCTGTGGCGGCCGCGCGTGCTCGATGCCTGGCGCCTCGCGCGCATCGGCCCCGGCCAGACGGTTATCGACGTCGGCGCGGGCCCGGGCTACGCCGCGCTCGACCTCGCCGAGCTCGTCGGCCCTGCGGGGCGGGTCGTCGCGCTCGAGCGCTCGCGGCGCTACCTGGATGCGCTTCGCGCCCGCGCCCGCGGCCTTGCGCAGGTCACCTGCAGCGAGGTCGACGTCGTGACCGGCGACTTCGGCATCAGCGGCGCGGATGCCGCGTGGTGCCGCTGGGTGCTGTGCTTCGTCAGTGACCCGGCCGCGGTCGTCGGGCGCATCCGCCGGGCGCTGCGGCCGGGCGGCGTCGCCGTGTTCCACGAGTACATCGACTACGGCGCCTGGAAGCTCGCGCCGCCGTGCGCGCCGCACACGCGCTTCGTCGAGCAGGTCATCGCGAGCTGGCGCGCCGAGAGCGGGGAGCCCGACGTCGGGCGCGTGCTGATCCCGCACCTGCGTGCTGCGGGCTTCGTGATCGAGCACACGCGCCTGATCGCCGAGATCGTCGAGCCGGCCGACCCGCTGTGGCGCTGGCCGATCGCCTACGTCGAGGTCGGGGCGGAGCGCTTCGTCGAGCTCGGCCAGATGACGCGCGCCGAGGCCACCGAGCTCATCGCCGCGGTGCGCGCGGCCGAGGCGCGCCCCGAGACCCGGATGGTCACGCCGACGGTGCTCGAGCTGATCGCGCGCGCCGCCTAGGCGAGCTCGGGGGCGCTGAACTGCAGCGCCGCAAGGCGCGCGTAGAGCGGATTGCCGGCGGCGAGCTCGGCGTGCGTGCCGATGCCGACGATGCGCCCGTGGTCGAGCACGACGATCCGGTCGGCCTTCAGCACCGTCGCGAGGCGGTGCGCGATGATGACCGTCGTGCGCCCGCGCATCAGGCGCTCGAGCGCCTGCTGCACCAGCCGCTCGCTCTCGGCGTCGAGCGCGCTCGTCGCCTCGTCGAGCAGCAGGATCGGCGGGTCCTTCAGTATCGCGCGCGCGATCGCGAGGCGCTGGCGCTGGCCGCCCGAGAGTCTGAGCCCGCGCTCGCCGAGGAAGGTGTCGTAGCCCTCCGGCAGCGCGCGCAGGAACCCGTCCGCGGCCGCGGCCTCGGCGGCGGCCACGATCTCGGTGTCGCTGGCACCGGGGCGCCCGTAGCCGATGTTCTCGCGGGCGCTCGCGCCGAACAGCACCGTGTCCTGCGGCACGAGCGCGATCTCGTGCCTGAGCGCCTCCGGCGCGAGCGTCGCGACGTCGACGCCATCGATCGTCACGCGCCCCTCGCCCGGGTCGTAAAAGCGCAGCAGCAGCTGGAACGCCGTGCTCTTGCCGGCGCCCGAGGGACCGACCAGCGCGACCGTCTCGCCGGGCGCGATCGCGAGCGTGACGTCATCGAGCGCCTTGGTCTCGGGGCGCGACGGATAGCGAAAGCTCACGTGCTCGAAGGCGATGCGCCGCTGCCGGCCGGCCGGCAGCGCGGCCGGCCGCGCCGGCGCCGCGACCGCCGGCGCCGCGGCGAGGAGTTCCGAGAGCCGCTCCATCGCGCCCGCTCCGCGCTGCACCTCGCCCCAGGTCTCGCTGATCGCCGCCGCCGCGGTGCCGACGTAGACCGCGTACAGCAGGAACTGCCCGAGCTCGCCGCCGCTCATGCGTCCCGCGAGCACCTCGTGCGCGCCGAGCCAGAGGACCACGGTGATCGCCCCGAACACGAGCGTCGTGCCGAGCGCGGTCAGGAGCGCGCGCACGCGCGTGCGCCGGATCCCGGTGTCGAAGCTCGCCTCGACCGCGCGGGCGAAACGCCGGCTCTGCAGCTCCTCGAGCGTGTACGCCTGCACCGTCTGCACCGCGTTCAGCGTCTCGCCGGCGAGGCCGCTCGAGTCGGCGATCCGGTCCTGGGCGTCGCGAGAGAGGCGCCGGACGCTGCGGCCGGCGGCGATCAGCGGGACGATCACGAGCGGCAGCATCACCGCGAGCGCGAGCGTGAGCTTCGGGCTCGTCAGCGCCAGCATCACGACCGCGCCGATGAGGTTGAGTGCGGAGCGCAGCGCGATCGAGAGCGAGGAGCCCGCGATCGACTGCACCAGCGTCGTGTCGGTCGTCAGGCGCGACAGCACCTCGCCCGTGCGCGTGACCTCGAAGAACGTCGGGTCCATCCGGATCACGCGCCGGTAGACCGCATCGCGCAGGTCCGCGACCACCCGCTCGCCGATCCAGGTCACGTGGTAGAAGCGCAGCGCCGCGAAGCCGCCGAAGGCGACCGCGGCCGCGAGGAAGCCGACGAAGTAGCGGTTGATCGTCGTCGCGCTCTGCGCCGCGAGCCCGTGGTCGATCAGCTGGCGCAGCGCGACCGGCAGCGCGAGCATCGCCGCGGCCGCGATCACCAGCGCCGCGAGCGCGAGCGCGACGCGCGCGCGGTACGGCCGCACGAAGGGTGCCAGCGAGCCGAGCGGCTTCAGCGAGCGCGCGCGCGGGCGCTCGGGACTAGCGGCCATCGGACGCCCGGCACGGCTCGGGCGGCGGAAGGGGCGGGGTCGGCATCGGGGACCTCGGATCGGGCCCCCAGTGTAGCGGGCGGTGGCGAGAAGCAGCGGGGCGTCGCCGGCTCAAGCCGGGCGCCGCGGCGCGCCTCAGCCGGCGCGCGCCGCCGGGCGTCGCAGGGCGCGCGACAGCGCGAGCGCCGCAAGCGTCAGCAGATCAAAGGCGCCGCCACCGCCGCCACCGCCGCCCGGGTTCGCGATGCCGTTGACCATCAGCGTCGCCTCGGCGTTCGTCGTGCCGCCGCTGCCGGTGCAGGCGATCGAATAGGAGAGCGCGCCCGCGACGGTCGGCGTCACCGTCAGCGAGCCGCCCGCTGCCTCGGTACCGCTCCACGCGCCGCTCGCGGTGCAGCCGGTCGCGCTCTCGGAGCTCCAGGTCAGCGTCGCGCTCGCGCCGACCGTGACCGTCGAGGGCGCGACGGAGATCGCAACCGTCGGCGCCGGCGCCGGGACCCCTGCCAGGCAGGCGCTCGCGCCCGCGCTCGCCGGCGCGCTCGTCTGCGCGCTGGTCGGGGCGAGGACGACGGTCGCGCTGTCGGTGAGCCCCTGGTCGTCCGTCACGACGAGCGCCACCGTGATCGTGCCGCTCGCCGGGGCGGCGAGCGAGGTCGTCGTGCCGCTCGTGGCGCTCAACGCCGCGCCGCCGCCCGAACCGTCGACGAGGATCGACCACGCGTAGCCCGTGACGCTGCGGCCGCAGGCCGCGGCGCTGCCGCCGGCGCCGAGCGTCACCGTCTGGCCCGGCATGACGATGGCCGGCACCGCGAGCGCCGCGATCGGCCGCAGCGCCTCGCGGACCGCACCCGGCGCATCGGCGAGTCCCGCGCCGCAGGTGATCGTCGTGCAGTTGCACTCGATCGCCTGCGAGGTGTCGTTGAAGCTCGCGGGCGTCTGGCAGCTCGGCAGCGGCACCGGCGGCACCTGGGTCGTGTCGTTGAGGACCGGGAAGGCGCGCGCGGCGTTGCGCAGGCGCGTCGCGAGCGCCGCGGGCGTCAGGTTGCCGTTGACGCCGAGCATCAGCGCCGCGATGCCGCTGACCATCGGCGCCGAGAAGCTGGTGCCGAGGTTGGTGTTCACCTGGTCGGTGTAGGCGTTCGTGCCCGGCGTCGTGGCGCCGAGATTGGTCGTCGTGTCGATCGAGAAGAGGCACGGCTGGCCCGGGCCGTTCACGCAGTTGCCGGCGGGCGCCGCGAGCGCGGCCGCGGACCCGAGGCTCGAGTAGCCGACCTTGGTGCCGACGTGGCGCACGCCGACGACGCCGACCGCGCCAGGGCAGTTCGCGGGCTCGTCGACCGGCCCACCTTCGTTGCCGGCCGAAACGACGACCAGCGCACCCTTCAGCACCACCTGGCGGATCGCGTCCTGGTAGGCGGCGGAGCACGCGTTCGGGCTGCCGAGGCTCAGGTTGATTACGCGCGCCGGATACGGGTTCGCCGGCGCGCCGGCGACCGCAACGCCCGCGGCCCACAGCAGGCCCGCGATGATGTCGGAGTCGTAGCCGCCACACTTGCCGAGCACGCGCACCGGCACGAGCCACGGCGCCCAGGTGATCGCCGCAATCCCGGTGCCGTTGTTGGTCGCGGCGCCGAGCAGGCCCGCGGTCCGCGTGCCGTGCCAGGAGCTGCCCTCGACGGTGCAGGTCGCAAAGAGCGCGTTCTTGACGTCGCTCGAGTTGACCCAGTCGCCGGGATCGGAGGGATCCGGATCCCAGCCGTCGCCGTCGTTGGCGGCGAGATACGTGCTGCCGGCGGGACAGTTGTTGCCGCTGCCGCCGTCGCAGCCGACGAAGTCGTAGCCGGGCAGCAGTCGCCCGCCCGCGCCGGCGCGGCCGAGGTCCGGGTGCTCGAGGCGCACGCCGGTGTCGAGCACCGCGACGACGACGGCGTTCGAGCCGGTCGTCGTCGTCCACGCGTCCGCCGCATCGATCGCCGCGGTCGTGGTGCCCGCCGGTGTCGCCTGCGGCGCCTGCAGGTACCACTGCCCGGTCTGCCCGGCGAGGCCGGGCGTGCCGAGGTAGAGCGGGTCGTCGGGACCGAGCCCGTGCGCGTGCTTGCGCCGGTCGGGCGCGACGTACTCGACGCTGGCGTCGGCGCCGAGCGCGGCGACCGTCGTCGCGAGCTCCTCGCCCTCGAGCGCGCGCAGCAGCGAGACGACCGCGAGCTCGTTCGTGATGCTGTGCGAGTGCGCGATCAGGACGCCGCGGCGCGCGCCGAGCGCGGCGAGGGCGGCCGGTGTCGCGGCGCCGGCGGGCGTCGCGCGGACCTTGACGATCAGGTGCGAGACGGGCGCCGCGGCGCTCGGCGGCACGAGCGGATTATGCTCGGGGGCGGCCGAGGCGCTGCACGCGAGCAGGCAGAGGATCAGCGTGGGCACCGGTCGCGGCATGTCATCCTTCCCCTGCCGAGCGCAGGTACCGGCGACTCTAGACGGTCGCGCACCATACGCAGTTGACGCAGTCGAATGCGCGTCGGACCCGAGCGCGGATCTATGACGTGGTTCGCAAATTCGTGCGCCCCGGCGAGCACGCGGGCCCGCGGTCGCGGAAGCGGCGGGGCCGCGTCAAGATAGGCAAAATGCCTGAACTCGGGCGCACGGGCCGCATCTGAAGCTGGTGGGGAATCACACGAACCGCCGCAACGAAACGTGATGTCCCTGCGGTCGGCGCGTCAGCGAAGCGCCGTTCCGAGCGTTAACCGGTTGTGGCCGTTGTTTCGGAGAGTTCACATGCGTGCATTGTTTCTCGTCCCGCTGCTGGCCGCCGGTGCGTTCCTCGCCGGCTGCGTCGAGGCGCCGCCGCCGCGTCCCTATCGCACGGTGGAGCGCGTGCCGGCACCGGCGCCGGAGCAGGTGACCGAGGTCATCGCCTATCCGTCGAAGGGCCAGACGCCCGAGCAGCTCGACCGCGACCGCTACGAGTGCCATAACTGGGCGGTCAAGCAGACGGGCTTCGACCCGAGCATTCCGGGCGTCCCGCCGCACCAGCGCGTCGTGATCCACAGTCCGCCGCCGCCGCC
>Ga0335069_10006440_pt1 | contig 17059 bp, 11 predicted proteins | sample Lox_Sample_11_FD_206714 | JGI IMG/M metagenome (GOLD analysis project Ga0335069, IMG submission 206714) | Soil microbial communities from Loxahatchee National Wildlife Refuge, Florida, United States - Lox_Sample_1.1 | ecosystem: Environmental > Terrestrial > Soil > Wetlands | place: USA...
ATGCCGCCGATGGGCGAACCGGAGAGGCTGCGGCGACCCATGATAAGCCCGAAGGCCGGCACCGCCAGCGGCTTTTCCGGCGCACCGACGAGCGTGATGTTGCCGTCGCGGCGCAGCAGGTTGATGTAGGCAGCGATGTCATGATCGGCGGAGACAGCATCGAGGATGAAGTCGAAGCTGCCGGCGTGCTTCTGCATCTCGTTGGCATTCTTTGAGATGACGACTTCATCGGCTCCCAGGCGGATTGCATCCTCCTTTTTCTTCGGCGACGTGGAGAACACAACAACGTGCGCGCCCAGAGCGTGGGCAAACTTCACGCCCATGTGACCGAGACCGCCCAGTCCGACCACGCCGACTTTTTTGCCCTTGGTTACTCCCCAATGATGCATCGGCGAGAAGGTGGTGATTCCGGCGCAAAGCAAGGGCGCAGTGCCGGCGAGGTCGAGACTTGCCGGAACGCGTAGAACGAACGCTTCGTCCACGACGATGCTGTCGGCATATCCGCCGTAGGTAACGCCACCGAGGTGCTTATCGGGAAAGTTATAAGTCAGCGTGAAGTTGGGGCAGAACTGCTCGAGCCCAGCCTGGCACTCCGGGCAGGTGCGATCGGAATCGACCATGCAGCCGACGGCGGCCAGGTCGCCCGGCTTGAACTTGGAAACCGCGGAGCCGACCTTGGTCACGCGTCCGACGATTTCGTGTCCGGGCACACACGGGTAAACCGTCGGCATCACCTCGCTCCACTCGTTGCGCACCTGGTGCAGGTCGGAGTGACAAATTCCGCAGAACAGAATTTCAATCTGGACATCGCTGTCTTTGGGATCGCGGCGATGAATGGTGGTGGCAGCTAAGGGCGACTTGGCACTGCCGGCGGCGTAAGCTTTCGCGTTGTACATAGGACTAATGTAGATGTTCGGTGATCCATACGTTATTCAAAATACGCCTATGTATATGCAGAAGGCGCCAAGAGGAATGGCAGGGCTTGTTGCGATCGCTAACCCAGGGCTTCCGCCCTCGGCTAAGTTCTTGCCTAATGTCTTTCAAAACCCCATCTTGGGCGGGGTCTTTCCAAAACGAAAACGGCACGCTGGGACGTGCCGTAAACGACTGACACCTAGATCAACGCCTAATAGAAGAGGTACTTCCTCCACTTGTCGTCGGAGTGACCGAGCAGCCGCATGATGTGGCGGCTGGTGTGGAGGTTGAACGGGCGCGGCTCCTTCATCAGCTTCATGCTGGCTTCCGTCGGCGTGCGGTTGCCTTTCTTGCGATTGCATTCGTGGCAGCAGGCGACCAGGTTCTCCCAAGTTGAGCTGCCGCCGCGCGAACGCGGCATCACGTGGTCGAGCGTGAGTTCGCTCGCGGGCAGCACGGTTCCGCAATACTGGCAGCTATTGCGGTCGCGCAGCAGGATGTTCTTGCGCGAAAGAGCGCGCGTCTGGTGCGGGATGCGGCGGTATTCCATCAGGCGGATGACGGAAGGAATGCGCATCGCCAGGCGAGCGGCGTGCATGGTGTTGCCGTTGGACTCTTCGGCCATAGCTACGCCTTTGAGCACGAGAACGATGGCTCGGCGCGCCGCGCACACGTTGATGGGCTCGTAAGAGGCGTTGAGCACCAGAACGGGCTGGTTCATCATGCCTCGGCCTGTCCCTCCATGAGTGAAGGGCTGAAAGTGCTCCGCGCTGGTTTGCTGACGGACCGCGTTGTGACCCTTATGCATAACTCTCTCGTTAGGCCTTCGCTGCCATGGCGAATGCCTGTTCTCCCCCCTCTACCTCGGTGCGCGCGAAGGTGACCTCCGACTTCAGCACGCGCGCGACGGTTGCAACCCAAACTTTTTCGGCCCCGGCGCGACGCAAGACGCGGGCACATTCAGAGACCGTGGTGCCGGTGGTGAACACGTCGTCTACTAATAAGATGTTCTTCCCGCGAGCTTTGTCGCTGGCTCGAAACGCACCGCGCAGGTTAGCGAGGCGCTGTTGCCGCGTGTATCCCACTTGCGATTCCGTGGCGCGATGGCGCTCCAGCAACTCCGACGCGAGTTCAAGCTTGAGATCGGATGGCCGAGCTTTGATCATTGCGCGCGCAATCAGCTCTGATTGATTAAACCCGCGATGCTCGAACTTGCTGCGGTGGAGGGGGACGGGGACGACGGCAACTTCCGTCGCTTCCATATCTGGTGCCAAGTCCGTGACCGCTTCGGCGAGCATACGACCCAGAACGTCGGCTGCCGGACGAACTCCATCGTACTTCAAAAGGTGGATCAACTCGCGAAGGCCGGCTTCGTAGGATCCGTAGGCCGAAGCTTTGGCAAACGGCGGACGCTCCGCAAGGCATTCACCACAAAGGGATTGTGCCAGTCCGCTGAAGAGGCGTTCGCCGCACAGCAGGCAGCGACCGCCCGCAATCGGCGTAACGGAATCGAGGCATTCTGAACAGACAGGCAGCAGGGAGCGTGACGCGAGCGGAAGACCACAGAGACGGCAATCGGCAGGAAAAAGGACAGTTACTACGCTATCGAAGGCATCGCGAACGGCGTTCGCAACCACAGTCCCTCGTCGTCGAAACAAGACTCGCCGCGACGAGGCCGCTCCAGGTGGAGCTTGATCCCGAGTTAGGTCACCGGTACTGCTGAAGACGACCCTCCTCGCAACGTCCCGGACGGCTCCGCGGCGTTGCACGGCAACAGTATAGCCCTGTGTTGATGCTTAAAGCTAGTGGGTAGTGGATGGTGGTTAGTGGATAGAAAGACATCCTGCGGCCAGCGTGATCGTATATTTCTAGCCACCATCCACTAACCACTACCCACTGCTTTTCGTGTACTTGTAAGTAAGCCTCACGGCATGAGAAACTTGCGCGGTTTCTTGGGTTTACTCCAGCGGAGAGAGACACAAACGAGGACTCTTTTTTTATGAGCTCCACTACAGCGCCGCCTCCGGCGAAGAAGTTCACACCTTACGTTCCCCCCTCCATGCAAATGAGCGAGTTCACGGTACGCGCGGTGATCCTCGGCATGTGCCTGACCGTGGTGCTCGGCGCCGCCAACCTTTATTTGGGACTGCGCGCCGGCATGACCATCGCAGCAACTTATCCGGCGGCCGTCATCAGCATGGCGGTGCTGCGACTGCTGAAGGGCTCGCTGCTGGAAGAGAACATCGCGCGTACGATCGGTTCGATCGGAGAATCGGTTGCGGCCGGCGCTGTGTTTACGATTCCGGCTTTTGTACTTGCAGGCGTGTGGCCCCAATTCGACATGGCGCACGGCTACTGGAAGTCGGTAGCGCTAATGGCCGTCGGCGGGACGCTTGGCATTTTGTTTGTCACACTGCTGCGGCGTGTGATGGTGGAAGATCCGGAACTTCCCTTTCCGGAATCTGTGGCGGCTTCGGAAATACACAAAGCCGGCCAGCGCGGAGCGGGAGCGGCGAAGCTGCTCTTCGCGAATATGGGCGTTGGCGCGGTGATCTTCTTCCTTGGCGCGATCAAGCTGTTCAATTCGAGCCGTGACTTCCTGTTAAAAGTGGGCACCTTGGGCGCGAGTTCGCTGAAACTGACGAAAGCGGCGGGCACACCCACGGTTGCCGCAGGCGGAATGACGCAGTTCTCCGCACCGGCTATCAGCCCGGCTTATCTCGGTGTCGGCTACATTATCGGACCGCGGCTTGGCGCGTTGAACTTTGCCGGGGGCGTGTTCGCGTGGGGGCTACTGGTTCCTCTCCTCACTTATTTCATGGGACCGCAACTGGCGGTCACAATGCCGAACGGCGCCACGCCCGACAATTGGGCCGCGGCCTCGGTGGCGATCTGGTACTCGATCGTGAGGCCAGTCGCCGTAGGTGGAATGCTAGTCGGCGCCAGCTTCACGTTGTTCAGGATGCGTAAGAGTCTTGCGTTGGGAATCAAGCGCGCCGTCGCCGATCTGAAGAAATCAGCCAGCGGCCACGAAGCCGGCGATCGCACCGAGCGTGACCTGAGCAGCAAGGTGGTGTTCGCCGGACTGGGTGTCGTGTTCCTCTGCATGATCGCTCTCTACCTGTACTTCACCGGCGTGATCGGGCCCGCGGCCGTGGCAGCGATCGTAATGATCGTGCTCGGGTTCTTCTTCGCAGCGGTTTCGGGGAACCTGGTTGGAATGATTGGCTCGTCGAATAATCCGATCTCGGGATTGACGCTGTGCACGTTGATTGTCGCCGCTTTGCTGATGGTCGCCATGGGATTGCGTGGTCCGACTGGAATCGGCGCAGTGCTCGGCGTCGCGGCCGTGGTTTGCGTGTCGTCGGCCGTTGCCGGAGAAATGCTGCAGGATTTGAAGGTCGGACACATCCTGGGCGGCACACCGGCGCGGATGCAGATCGGAGATCTGCTTGGCGTCGGCATCTCCAGCCTGGTTCTGTTTCCGTTCCTGATGCTTCTGCACCAGGCTTACACGTTCGGAAGCAAGGAACTGTCGGCGCCGCAGGCGGGATTGATGGCGGCTCTCTCGCAGGGTATTGTCGGCGGCAACATGGCATGGCCGCTGGTTCTGGTCGGCATCATGATGGGTATTGGGCTGATTTTGATCGAGGTCCGCAGCCCGATGCTGTTCTCCGTCGGCATGTACCTGCCCCTGGAAACGACGTTTGCCATCTTCGTCGGCGGCGTGTTCCGCTGGCTCACCGACAGACTGCGCGACCGGCAGAATTTCAATGATGCCCAGAAGGCTCGCATCGAGAATGCGGGCGTGTTGACGGCGTCAGGATTGATTGCGGGGGAAGCTTTATGCGGCTTGGTGGTAGCCGGCTTCCGCGCGGTCGAGAAATCGAAAGGGCACTCCATCCTGCCGGCCATTTTTGAGAACCCATCGGACTTCATCGGACTGGTGGTGTTCCTCCTGATCGGCATCCTGATGGTTCGCCTGCCGCTGGCTAACGCCGGCTCTCCCGACGAGCCCGCGCCGCCGACGGCCATCATGTGACCGTTCTTGTTCGTAGTGAACGCCGGTCTTCGGGCCGGCGTTTTTGCTGTTCGTTACGACGAACGGGTTCAGCAAACATTTCGCCTCATTCGTCCCACGCTCGGAATGGCAGCACGCCAACATTTATAATGCGCGTTCGCTTTTCAGGAGACGGAATGCGCCGCTTGCTTGTGGTTCTTGTGATTTTGCTCGCCACCCTTACTCTTCTCTCGGCTGCCCCTGCCGATCCCGATCAGCTCACCGGCTTCACGCGCGAAAACGCGCAAGCCGAGCGCCAGTGGGAGCAGAAGTTCCGCGCCATCCCCGATCCGCAGAAGATTCGCGACAACATGCAGCGGCTGGCGGCGCGTCCGCATAACGTTGGATCGCCTTACGATAAAGACAACGCCGAGTGGTTGCTGGCGACGTTCAAGCAGTGGGGGCTCGACGCAAAGATCGAGACCTTCGACGTGCTCTTCCCTACTCCGAAGCAGCGCGCTGTGGAGCTGGTGGAACCGAAGAAGTATGTCGCCAAGCTCGAAGAGCCGAACATTGCCGTCGATCCGACATCGAGCCAAAAGGCTGAACAGTTACCCACTTACAACGCGTATTCCATTGACGGCGATGTGACGGCGCCGCTTGTTTATGTTAACTACGGCGTTCCCGATGACTACGAGAAGCTCGATCGTCTTGGCATCTCGGTGAAAGGCGCCATTGTCATTGCGCGTTATGGCGGATCTTGGCGCGGCATCAAGCCGAAGGTCGCAGCGGAACACGGCGCCGTGGGCTGCATTATTTATTCCGACCCCAAAGACGACGGCTACTTCCAAGGTGACGTGTATCCGGTGGGGCCGTTCCGCAATGAATGGGGTGTGCAACGCGGAAGCGTCGCTGACATGCCGTTGTACCCTGGTGATCCGCTGACGCCGGGAGTGGGCGCGACTGCCGATGCGAAACGACTTGCGCTCAACGAGGCGAAGACGATCACCAAAATTCCTGTGCTGCCGATCTCCTACGGCGACGCGCAGCCGCTGCTCGCCGAGCTCGCTGGTCCAGTGGCTCCGGAGGAGTGGCGCGGCGCCCTGCCCATCACCTACCACGTCGGGCCAGGACCGGCGAAAGTGCACCTGCTGGTGAAATCGAATTGGGATCGCAAGCCGCTCTACGACGTAATTGTCACCATCCCGGGCGGTCAATTCCCTAACGAATGGGTTATTCGCGGCAATCACCACGACGGCTGGGTGAACGGCGCGCAGGATCCCATCTCCGGCATGTCGCCTGAAATGGAGGAACTGCGGGCCTATTCTGAGCTACTCAAGCAGGGCTGGAAACCAAAACGAACGATCATCTACGCGGCGTGGGACGGCGAGGAGCCGGGGCTGCTTGGCTCGACGGAGTGGGCCGAGACGCATGGCGACGAACTGCAGCAAAAAGCTGTCGCTTACATCAACAGCGATGGCAATGGACGCGGCTACCTCGGCGTCGGGGGATCGCATTCGCTGGAGGCGATGATCAACGATGTCGCCCGCGAGATCACCGACCCCGAAAAGAACATCCCAGTCTGGCAGCGGCTGAAGCTGTTGAACATTTCGCGCGCCAAAACCGAAGAGGATCGCAAGGATGTTCGCGATCGCGCTGAATTGCGTATTAGCGCCTTGGGCTCGGGCTCTGACTACACCGCGTTCGTAGATCACCTCGGCATCGCGTCGCTTAACCTCGGCTATGGAGGTGAGGGTGACGGCGGCATCTATCACTCCATCTACGACGATTTCTACTGGTACACCCACTTCGACGACACCAACTTCACCTACGGACGCGCTCTCGCACAGACCGTCGGCACTGCCGTGATGCGGCTCGCCGATGCCGACGTGGTGCCGCTTAACTTCAACGGTATGGCCGACACCTACGGCCGTTACGTGGACGAACTGGAGAAGCTGGCGAAGAAGAAACGTGACGACGCCCTGGAGCGCAATCGCGAGCTCGACGAGGGCATGTTCGATGCCACGGCCGATCCCACGAAGAAATCAGTAGCACCGCCCCGGTTGACGGTACCGCCCTATCTTAACTTCGCTCCGCTGCGCAACGGGTTGGAGGCATTGAAGAACAGCGCGCAGAAATACCAGGCGGCGTTTGCCAAGGCGGAGTCGAACGGCGGAGCAGGCTTGACGAAAGCTGGCGCCGTCAATGCCAAGCTCTTGCAAACCGAACGTGCCCTGACGGCCGCCGACGGCTTGCCCGACCGTCCGTGGTTCAAGCACCAGATCTACGCCCCCGGTTTCTACACCGGGTATGGTGTGAAGACGATGCCCGCTGTACGTGAGGCCATCGAGCAGGACAAGTGGCCGCTGGCGGAACAGTCAATCGCAACGGTGGGAAAGGTATTGACGAACGAAGCGGCAGCGATCGATGGCGCAACAGCAGAGTTAGAACGGACGGGACAGTAGGGATGGTGCCCCATCTCTCTTATTTGGGAAAGATGGGATGGTTCCGTTCAGGTTGTTCGGCTAAAGAAGGCGTGACACACCTTGGCGATGTCGACCTTCTGTGCCGGAGTCAGGAAGATGGTATGCAATCCTTGGGGAGCGCTCTGCACGATTCGTCCGTAGACGTTCGCCACCCCCTTCAACACCATCTCGTGATCTAACTCTGGCGTTCCATAGACGCACAGCGCCACGCCCTGCACGCTGCCAGGATACGACACGCGGACGAAGTAGGCCTGCTCGACCTGGAGCGCGTCGGCGAAGAATTCGCTGAGTTTCGCCTTGATGGTGCGCTCCATGGGACCATCCTGGTCCATGAGGAACTGCACGCTCTGCGGCGAAGAGACGGAAGACTTCTTAGCACCGAAAAGTTGCATTCTTGCCACCTTCCTCGAAGAGAGGAAAGAAAAAGGCGAGACGAGGACTCGCTCTTCCAGGGTAGCAAGAGTGTATGTCGAGAATCGGCGCGAGAGAAGCGGGAAATTCGTCTCTATGCCTCAAATCTTCCGCTTCGGTGCAAACCCTTGCACTGTTGACTACTTCGCTAATCCTACCTGCCACAGCATGAAGGCGTAGTCGAACGCCGTGTCGTGCAGGAAGTCGTAACGCCCAGAAGCGCCGCCATGTCCGGCTGCCATGTTGGTTTTCAGGATGAGCGGATTCTGGTCTGTCTTCAGCGTGCGCAGTTTGGCCACGTATTTCGCGGGCTCCCAGTACATCACCTGGCTGTCGTTGAACGAGGTCTTCACCAGGATTGACGGGTAAGCCTTGGCCTTCAACTGGTCGTACGGGCTATAGGAATACATGTAGTCAAACGCGGGCTTCTCGTTGGGATTGCCCCATTCTTCGTATTCGGGAACCGTCAGCGGAAGCGACGCGTCGAGCATGGTGTTGATCACGTCGACAAATGGCACCTTGGTTACCACCGCTTTGAACAAGTCTGGGCGCATATTTGTGACCGCGCCCATCAGCAAGCCTCCGGCGCTGGCACCGCTGATGACAAGCTTGTCCTTGGAGGTGTACTTCTCCGCGATCAGGTACTCAGCCGAATCGATGAAGTCGGTAAAGGTGTTCTTCTTGTTCATCATGCGGCCGGCATCGTGCCAGGGCTTGCCCATGTCGCCGCCGCCGCGGATGTGGGCAATGGCAACCGAAAATCCGCGGTCGAGCAATGCCAGCGAACTCGCACTGAACGTGACCGGATAGCTGAAGCCATACGACCCGTACCCGTTCAGCAGCATGGGGTGCGAACCATCTTTCGCGAAGCCATTTTTGTAGGCAATCGAGATTGGGATCTTCGTTCCGTCTTTGGCAGTTGCCCACAGACGTTCGGACTTGTACTGCGATGGATCGTAGCCGGGAACCTCCACGCGCTTCAGCAGTTCCTGCTTGCGCGTGTTTACGTCGTGGTCGTACACCGAATTGGGTGTGACCAGCGACTGGTAGTTGTAGCGGTATTTCGTCGTCTTGTACTCGCGATTCTGCGCCGGAAACGCCGAGTACACCGGCTCGGGGAAGTCCACCAGGTGCGATTTGCCGGTGGCGAAATCAACCACCTTAAGCTGCGGCAGGCCTTTTTCACGCTCTTCGACGACGTAGAAATCCTGAAATGCGTCGACGCCGGCGAGCATAACGTCAGGGTTATGCGGAATGATCTCCTTCCAGTTGTCGCGTCCGGGGTTCGTGACCGGAGCGGAAACCAGGCGGAAGTTACGGCCCTTATCGTTGGTGCGGATCAGGAACTGGTCGCCATGATGATCGACGTCGTACTCCTGGTCCTGCACGCGCGGAGCGATAATCTTCCACTCGCCGCCGGGCTGGTCGGCGCGCAGGTAGCGGACTTCGCTGGTGGTATGGCTGCCGATTTCCATGATGACGTACTCGTGGCTGCGCGTGCGGCCAACGCCGACGTTAAAGCGCTCGTCGGGATCCTCATACACAATCGCGTCGCTTGCGACGGGAGTTCCCAGCGTGTGCCGGTAGATGCGATATTGGCGCTTGGTCTGTTCCTCCTCGACGCTGTAGAAGATTGTCTTGTTGTCAGAAGCCCACGCCGCCGAGCCAACCCTCATCATTCTCTCGGGATAGACTTCACCGGTGGCCAGGTTCTTGATCTGCAGCGTGTATTGGCGGAAGCCCGTATTGTCGGTCGAGTACGCGAGCAGATTTCCGTCGTCGCTCACGTGCTGCAGGCCGACGTTCATGAACTTTTCGCCCTCGGCGAGCTTGTTCTGGTCGAGGATCACCTGCTCCTGTCCGTCTAGCGAACCCTTCTTGCGGCAATAAATCGGGTACTGTTTGCCCTGTTCTGTTCGCGAATAGTAGAAGTAGTCGCCTTCCTTGTAAGGAACATTGGTGTCGGTCTCTTTGATGTGGCCGAGGATTTCCTTGTAAAGCTCGCCCTGCAACGCAGTGGTGTGCTTCATCATGGCGTCGGTGTAGGCGTTCTCTTCCTCGAGGTAGGCCCTAACGTCGGGGTTAGGCTTATCGCGCAGCCAGAAATACTGGTCGGTGATGTCTACGCCGTTAACGGTCTGGGACCTGGGAACCTTTTTCGCCACAGGCGGCTTGGGAGTATCGCCGGCCTGCGGCATCTGGGCGGAAGTGAGCAATGTCGTCATAGTAAGAGCGAGCACAACGAGGAATCTTGTCATTGTCGCACCTGCCGGGGAATGTGTCGCGCGAGCGGGGAAAAGTGTAGCAGAAGGGTTCGGGCAGGTCTTAGTGGTTGCGAACAGTGCGGAGTCGATTGGCGAACCCCGAGCGATTTGGCCGGCTCACAACCCTATCGACCGATAGGCTCGTCGCCGATCCGGTGGAGGTAGGGTTCGTCCACGCGGAGGTCATTTGCAAATCCAACTCCGAAGCACCAGCTTGAGCTCGGATCTTCACCAACACCGGCTGCGGTGGAGTCACAAGTCCCGGCAAGGTTGCTATTCCCGCGAGGTCCGAGATCACAGTGAGCGTTGACGACGAGAACACGACGGATTGATCGTTGCGCGTCGTCACCACCTCGCCACTGGTAGTCGTCACCGGAGTGCCGAGCGTCCGATCAATCGAAATGCTAAACGTCACCGCCACAGCGGCCACGGGGTTTCCCGACGTGTCCGTCACTCGCACCGCGACCGGCGCAGAAGTCCCTGCTACGGCGATCTCTTGGGCGTCGCCGCTGACTATTTGCAGCCGCAAATTTGCATTCGGCACGGGATGAATAAAGACTGTCCGGCACAGCGAATTGTCAGGTGCCACGCAGGCGCTCAGGTTCACATCGGACGTGACGGTATTCACCTTGATCTGCGACTGCGCGACGCCGTTGCTGCCGCTGGTCGCCGTCCCAGGCGTGATTGTGACGGTTCCGTAATTCTTGAGGAAGTCGACGGTCTTGCCACTTGCCGCCGAACCGTTCGCAACCACGAGCGCTGAGACCGGAATCGTAAGCGTCGCCCCGGAACCGATGTAAACCGTTTGCGGGTCGACCGAGATCTCCATCGTCGCGGCAAGTCCGTTCACGGTCGCCGAAACCGTTCCACCAGTCACTAGCGAGGCGGTGATCACCGACGCTCCGGCGTGCGTCACCTGCACGCGCACGCTCGCCAAGCCGTCCTGATCCGTGATCACGGGACATGAGCTCTGGATACAACCAACAATCGCAACCCCGGTTGGAACCGCGAACAGCACGGTTGCTCCCGCTACTGAGAAGCCGCTCGCCAGATCAACAACCTGCACGCTGATCGCATTGGGCGCCGCGGTTCCCACCGGTACCTGCGGATTCGCGCCGTTCAACAACACCAGCTTGGCTCCAGCGCTGCCGACCACCAGCGCGTTTTCCATCTCGCTGGTTGCGCCCGTCACGGGATCACTTAATTGCACGTTATAGGTTCCGTCGCCTAGTGCCGGTGCGCGGAACACGATCTGGTTTGCGGCCGCAAGCGCCGCCGCAACCCGCGTGCCGTTGACTGATACCTGCGTGTTGCCGGTGAAACCGAGGCCAGCAATGGTCACTACCGATCCGCCACCCACACCGACGCGCGCCGGCGACAACGTATCGCCATAGAAGAGGCGAGCCGCGTAGCGGAAATCGGGGCGCCCATCTCCACGATAGTCAGCCACGCCCAAAATGTACGATCCCGTCGCACTCACGATTCCCTGCAGACGAGTCGTCGCCGTCGGCGCGGTGTTGAAAAAGTTCTCGCTCAGCCGCGGGACGTCTTCGGCATCTCCCGGCATCCACGCTCCCAGAACCGGCAACGCTTTGTTTACCGTAGGGGCGCCATTTTCGTCGAGCGCCGTAACGTCGAAGGTAAAGGTGCGATTCGCCTGCGCCTGCAAGCTGTAGTAATCGCGGTCGCCGTATCCGCTGAGAGATGCTGCCCAGCTGCCTGCCAGTGGAACCGCTCGCGGTCGCGCGTAATTCGAGGGCTCCCACCGGTCGGCTGATTCCGCGAATGCACCTGTCATCACGAAGTCCCGCGCGACTTTCGCTCCTCGTCCGATCTTTATCCGTATCGAAGCCGGCGCGCCCGCGGAGGCGACCTGTCCCGCGACATAGGGGCCGACCGCGGTCGAGCCGTTGTAGAGCGGGTTTAGCGGCTCGACGCTCAACTCATAAGTCGCGGAGTTGTAGCCGCTGGGAATCTCCAGCCCTGCCAGGTCGTAGAAGCCTTCCAACGACAGATCGCTTGACCCGTGCGCGTCCCAGCGTTGCCCGGAGATATTGGTGTAGCCGGTCATGGGATTTCCGGCATTCCCGCGAAAAAGAAAGCCTGATACGGAGGAAGCGCTGGACTGATGTGAGACACGTCCGCTTGCCGGGTCCACCAGTCGAGCCACGACATTGACGCCCTGCATACCCTGCCCGGTTTGTCCCCTCCAGTCCGGAAAGCGGACCACGCCGTAAACCCGCGCCGTGGCGGTCGCAAACGACGCCGACGGGTACAGCTTCGCGAGCGCCGCCCGGTCATCCATGCGTGGAACGTCGGCGTTAGGGATGCATCTTGACAAGGCATTACACAGCACGCCGAGCGGGTGCATCACCGGATAGCCGGCGTAATCGTCTCCGGTGGGCGCGGGCGAGCCGGTGACAACGTTTTCGTTGAGTTGCGAGTAATCAAGCCCAAGCAACCGTCCTAAGGCTCGTACCAGCTGGTAGCGGAGGATCGGCAGGTCAGTCGACTTTTTCGCGCAGTTGCCGTTGATCACCACCAGCGCGTGTGCGATGTGCCCGTCCCCGGTAAAATCGTCATTCTGTTCGAGCACCGCGTTGGTCGAACATAGCGAGGAAGCTCCCGCGCCAACTCCCAGCAGCGCATCCACCACCGACCCGTCCGCGTCGTACACGATCGCCACCGGCTTCGGAGAATTCGAACGCACATCATTGACGATCGCAAAATTCGCGCCGGTCACATCTTCGTCGAGTTGGCCGGCACGGGTGACCGTTAATGCCGCCAGCGGGACCGACGTCCAGCGCGACCAGGCATCGGCCACAAATTGATCTGCCTGCGCGGCCGGCAATAACAGACTCAAATTACCTCGATCGGTGTAGTACCTGACCTGCCCGTCAGCCCAGGCCTGCGAGACACCGTTGCTGTCAACCAGCAACGGGCCTCCGGCGAAAGCAGCCGTGCAGGCCAGAAGGCAGACTACGAGGCCCGAACGAACCCTCACTCTGCCTCCCGCACAGCATCCAGCAATTCCCTTTCCAGGAGGGGAATACTCCGCAGCCCGGCACGCGCTTGTGTGGGGTAGGGTGATTCGCCAAGGGAAGGACGCCCACCAGGCTGCGAACTTAAGAAAAGAGCCTGCTGCGGCGTAAGCCGCAACAGGCCACCAGGAGCAACCAGAAACACACCCATCTCGCCAGCGACAGGGCTGGTAAGGCCGGCGGCGTTGCGTGGGTAGAGAAATAAGAGCACCTTCTGTCCCACGCGGTAGCGATCGCCGCGCACCCAGAGTTCGGCCCATTCCGCGAATTCGATCGTCTCTCCCGCGGTACACCCGCGCAACGCCTCTTCGACTCGCGAGGCAATGCGTATCGACGCCGGTTTGCCGTCTGCGGCGGGTTCACGCTCGATTCGAACCACCGTGCCCGAAAATATGATCCCCGCCGGGCGCGCCAGCTCTACCACCATTACGTTGCTGCTGAGGGGAAGGGTCTGCGCCCAAGCGGACGCGATCATAATCAGCAGCCATAGCGCACAGGAGGTAAGCCAAACTCGAAATCGAGCCATGAACAGCCTCAAACAACAGGCTGGAGTGTAAGCACACTTGTCCGAATGGACAGTGTCCTTCCTCACGTTTCCGTTAATTTATTTGCGGAAAAAATTCCCGGAATGGAATCGGCTGCACTTTACTGGCCGTTCTTCAGCTTGATCGAACTATTCTGCAGGCCCACAGCCGACAAATGTGCGCCGCCCAAAAGCAGCAGCCCGGAGAGGAAGGCCCAGAAGATCAGCGTCACCGAAATCGCAAACGGGCCGTAAACATCCTGGAAGTTCAACCACGGCAACGAGAGCACATAAAGGAACTTCGCGAGTTCCAGGATGGCGCCCGCCACGATCGCCGCCGGCAGCACCGCCTTCGCCGGAACCTTCCCATGCGGCAGCAGCCAATAAATAAGGAAGAAGATGGACACGCTGCACAGAATGGCGAACGTCTTCATAATGGAAAACGAAACCGTGCGCGTCACGAAGTTGTCGCCGAGAACGTGCCCCAGCAACACCTGGTTGCCGGCGGTCAGCGCGATCGACACCATCGCCAGCACGCCGCATCCGAAGGCCAGCGACAGCGACATCAGTTGGTTCATCAGGTAGGAACGATTCATCTTGAACCCCCACACCTGGTTTAACGCCACTTCCAGCGGAAGAAAAACGCCCGTCGAGGTGAATAACAAAATGAAAATGGAAATTACCTGCGCGTGGCTGCGCATCGAGACCATCGCCTTCAGGTTGCGCACGATGAAGTCCTGCCCCGTCGGAAGGTAATCGCGCAGCAGGTTCACGATGACGTCGAACATCGCCTGCGAGTGGAACACTCGTCGCGACAGTGTCAGCAGCAAAACAACAAACGGAAAGAATGACAAAATCGCATTTGCCGCCACCGAAAACGCGAACGTGTGCACGTCGGTGCGCGTCAGGTACTTAATAGTTGGCCAGGCCTGCGCGTAGAGGCCGCGGCTGCTGGATTCGGCGTACCTCTCCAGATTAGCAAGGCTCGGCGGCGTAACAGTCTCTTCGGCCGTCTTCGCGCTGGTCGCCGCTGAGTTGGACGTACTCACAATCTAAATCGTATCAGAGCGGCTTTCCGGGTACTCTACGCAAGAGGCCCTACCTTTCCAACCGTAAACGCATCGTATAATCGCCACCACTCCCGATGGCTAGCAGCGCGAAACCTGTTCCAGCATCGTCATTCTGGCTGCAGACTCCTGCGCTCGATTTCATCGTCGGCTGCGGAGCCTGGTCGGCGCCACTCCTGGCGCTTGCTTACTTCACCTCCGCGTCGCAGACAGCCGCGTGGTCTATCGCGTTCTACGGCTTAGCCCTCTTCTTCAACTACCCGCATTACGTGGCGACTATTTACCGCGCGTTTCACGATGCGGAGAATTTTCGCAAGTATCGCTTCTTTACTGTTTACGTTACGGGAGCGTTTGCCGTCCTGCTGGTACTCTGCCACGCGTACCCGCGACTGCTGCCATTGATCTTCACGCTCTATCTCACCTGGAGCCCCTGGCACTACAGCGGCCAGAATTACGGCATCCTCGCGATGTTCGCACGCCGCGCCGGAGCCGCGCCGTCGCCAGCCACGCGCCGCTACCTTTATTTCAGCTTTGTGGCCTCGTACGCCGTGCTCTTCCTCGCCCTGCACACGGGCGTCTCGACGGATCCCTTGTTCGTTTCTCTCAATCTTCCGGAATCATGGTCGCGGCCGGCACTCGCGGGTCTTGCGCTTGCGTTCCTTGCTCTGGCCATCGCCGGATGTGGCGGCCTGAGGCAGCAATTGGAGCTTCGCACCCTCGCGGCACCAGTCATCCTTTTGTCCACCCAGTTTCTCTGGTTCGTGCTGCCGAGCCTGCTGCATCTCGTCTCCGGTTTTACCATCCCGCAGGGACGCTACAGCACCGGCGTCATGGCGGTGATGCACTCGGCGCAGTATCTCTGGATCACGCATTACTTCCAGCGCCGCGAAGCCGCTGCCCGCGCACAGACCTGGCGTTCGCTCGGCTACTTCTCCGTTCTCGTCCTCGGAGGTATTGCCCTCTTCGTTCCCGGCCCGTGGATCTCCTCCTACGTCTTTCACACTGACTTCCGCTCCAGCTTTCTCGTCTTCACCGCGCTGGTCAACCTGCACCACTTCATCCTCGATGGTGCGATCTGGAAGCTGCGGGACGGTCGCATTGCTTCCTTACTGTTATCGTCACAGCAGAGCGTTGCAGCGACTGCGAACCACGCGAGCGCCTGGAGCAGCCGTCTCCTCCGTTCGCGCGCGTTCCAAGCAACAGCCGCCCTTGTCCTGCTTGCATGGGGGGCGCTCGACCAGGCCCGCTTCGTCATGCTGGCGCATGCAGGATCAACCCAACTGCTCAAAACCGCCGCCCGCCTGAACCCCTACGACTCCGCCGCGCAGCAGCGCCTGGCGAAGGCGGCCATCGACTCCGGCGATCCCTCGACCGCCCTCGCCGCCTGGGAGCGGGCGGCGGCACTCGCGCCCGCCGATCCCGCACCACGCATCGAGGCGCTACGCTACCTGGTCGCCCAAAACAATTTAACCGAGGCTTACCGGCTGACGTCGCTGTGGGTCCGACTTGCTCCTCGCGATCCTGATCTGTGGGTCAATCACGGCATCCTTGCGCAACGCTTTGGCAACAATGGTGACGCCCGTTCTGCTTGGGAACGGGCATTGCAACTTGATCCCCACCAGCGCAATGCGCATCTCTACCTTGCCGATCTTGCCGAGAAAGAACACCACCCCGCCGACGCCATTCCACAGTACGCCGCTTATCTACAGAACATCGGCGAAAGCGCTCCCTCCGACCGTCCACCTGCGGTCTCCGTTGTTCCGATCATGCTGCGTCTTTCGCAATCGCTCGCCGCAACCGGCAAGCTGCCCGAAGCCGCCAAGGCCGCAGCTACCGCGCGCAAGATCGCCTCGAACTCGCACGATCCACAACTCGAGAGCCTCTCCGCCACCACCGAAGCCGAGTGGCGCCTCAAACTCGGCGATGCCACCACCGCCACCTCGCTCTACCAGCAGGCGGTTCGGCTCGACGCACAACTGAAGCGCCCACCACTCGAAGCGCTGGACTGGTTCAATTACGCACTCCTGCTGCGCCAGCGTGGACTGCCCCGCCAGTCGTACGCCAGCCTGTTGAAGGCGCAGCAACTCGCCGATCCTGCAGCGCCCGAAATGAAGGATATCCGCACCGGCCTCGACGATCTCGCGGCCCGCTCTCCGCAGCAAATCAAAGGTGTGAAAGCCGATCTGCCCGCGGCCGTTGCCGAAGCGCTGGCTGTGAAGTAAGCCCGTGTTGGTAGCACATTAAAATGTCCGGTTTTGGTAGCAAGTGAAATGTCCGGATTAAGTTAATGTCCTAGCCGCAGCCGAGGCTGTGGCAAAGTGGGAATCCCGCGGGGTTGGCGGGATTTCCAAG
>Ga0335069_10006441_pt1 | contig 17057 bp, 14 predicted proteins | sample Lox_Sample_11_FD_206714 | JGI IMG/M metagenome (GOLD analysis project Ga0335069, IMG submission 206714) | Soil microbial communities from Loxahatchee National Wildlife Refuge, Florida, United States - Lox_Sample_1.1 | ecosystem: Environmental > Terrestrial > Soil > Wetlands | place: USA...
AATCATGTGCAATGTTCCCCTTGGTCATGACGGTATACGAGAACGAGGCAGCCAGCCGGCGGCCCGATCACTACCCATCAGGAGACTGTGCGCTTCCGGCGGCGAAATCCAGTCCAGAACCGTGGTCGCGGCTTGATTGTGATGGAAATCGTCCTGGTTCGTCACTCAACCGACATCAAGGTTACGTTCGGGTCCCAGGCTGACCCGGCTCAGTGACTGGGTCGGGTCAGTGACTGAGCCGGGTCAGCGAGTGAGCCGGGTCAGCGGCCCGAGCCGGCTCAGCCGATCTGCGCGTCCGCCTGCTGCCACGCCGGAAATCTCGGTCAAAGTACGCACTGTGGCTCGATTGTGAGCAAACAGTGCCATTCCCGTCATTGAGGTATCAGACGGGTATAACGGTCAGGTGATGCCGTGGCGGCGCAGGATGTCCGCGACGTCTCCCAGGTCGTCGTCATCGTCGTCGGCCTTCTTCCCCTTGCGCGTCTTGGCGGGGGCCTTAGCCGGGGCCGCAGGGGCGGGCAGGCCCGCCGGGCGCGGGGCGAGCTGCCCGGCGCTGGCCCGGGTGCCCGGTGCGGGACCGGCCGGTACCGCTGCCCTGGCGTCCCGCTGGCTGACTCTCCTGCGCCGCAGCGGGCCGGACACGATCAGCAGCACCACGGCCAGCCCGGCCAGCGCGATCCCTGCCCACACCCGCGGCGAGAACACGAAGCCCTTGGCGAAGTCGCCGACGGCGATGCCCATCTTCCAGAACATCTCGATGGAGCCGGTCAGGTAGGCGGCTAGCGGCAGCAGTGACAAGGCGGCCAGGCGCAGGCCGGCGCCGGCGCCGCGCCGCCGCGCCGTGAGGTAGCTCAGCACCAGGCCGAGCCCGGTCAGTCCCGCGCACAGCGGCAGCCAGGCGATCTGGTTGTAGGTCGACACGCGCACCTCCCCGTGGCTCTCTTCCGAGTTTAAGCCGTGATCGGCGCGCGGGCGCTGGGGCTAGCCCCCGGGATCGGAACGGGTGCTGGCCCCATGGCCCACGGGCTGGCCCCGCCGCGACATGACCCCCTCGGGGGTCGCCCGCAGCTCGGTCAGCGAGCGCACGACCGTCCGGCCGGGCGCCGGGTCGATGGGGACCAGCGAGGGGACCGCGATGACGCGGCACCCGGCGGCCTCGGCGGAGGCCACCCCGTTGGGCGAGTCCTCCAGGGCGAAGCAGCGGGCGGGGTCGGCGCCAAGCAGCTTGGCCGCGAGCAGGTACGGCTCGGGGTCGGGCTTGGTCACGCTGACGTCCTCGGCGCACACCAGCGCGTCGAAGCGCAGGCCGGTGCGGGCCAGCACCGAGTCCATGAACCGGCGCCCGGACGAGGTCACCAGCGCGTACGGCAGGCCGGCCGCCGCCACCTCGGCCAGCAACTCGCGCGCGCCCGGCTGGACCGGCACGCCGTGGTCGCGGACCTGCTCGGCGATGCCGGACATGAGCCATTCGCCGACCACCTCGGGCGGCACGGGCCGCCTTGCCCTGGCCAGCAGGTAGCGCACCGTGCGGTCCAGGCTGCCGCCGAGCAGCTGCACCTGGTCCGCGGCGGTCCAGCCGTCCCCGCCGAGCCTGGCCATGACGGCCGTCTCGGCCGCCAGCCAGAGCGGCTCGGAGTCGATGAGCAGCCCGTCCATGTCGAACAGGACCGCCCAGGGGGGGTCTGGGGGGATGGGTCCCCCCAGGATCGCGGGGGACTGGGGTGGTCGTCCCCCCGGGCCAGCACTGCTCATCAGACGCTGAAGTACTTGGCCTCGGGGTGGTGCAGGACGATCGCGTCGGTGGACTGCTCGGGGTGCAGCTGCATCTCCTCGGACAGCTCGACGCCGATGCGGGACGGCTCGAGCAGGCGGACCACCTTGGCCCGGTCCGCCAGGTCGGGGCAGGCCGGATAGCCGAACGAGTACCGCGCGCCGCGGTAGGCGACCCGGAAGAAGCCGTCCAGGTCATCGGGATCGGAGGCGGCGAAGCCGAGCTCCCGCCTGACCCGCGCGTGCCAGTACTCGGCCAGCGCCTCGGTGAGCTGGACGGACAGGCCGTGCAGCTCGAGGTACTCGCGGTAGGCGTTCTTGGCGAACAGCTCGGCGGTGGCCCGGGAGACCCGCAGTCCCATGGTGGCGAGCTGGAACGCGACCACGTCGGTCTGCCCGCTGTCCTGCGGCTTGAAGAAGTCGGCCAGGCACAGCCGCCGGTCACGGCGCTGGCGGGGGAAGCTGAACCGCTCGAGCTCGGTTACCCCGTCTGGATCGAGCACGATCAGGTCGTTCCCCGAGCTCACGCACCGGAAGTACCCGTAGACCACGGCCGCCTCGAGCAGGCCCTCGGTCTGCATCCGCTCCAGCCACATGCGCAGCCTCGGGCGGCCCTCGGTCTCCACCAGGTCCTCGTAGCTCGCCCCGCCGCGGCCGCGTCCGGGCTTCAGTCCCCACTGGCCCATGAACAGCGCGCGCTCGTCCAGGTAGGCGGCGTAGTCGGCCAGCGGGATGCCCTTGATCACCTCGGTGCCGAGGAATGGCGCTTCGGGTACCGGCCCGTCGGTACTGATATCCGAACGGACCCGGTTCTCCGCCCCGGTCCCCGGCTCCGTCATGCGGGCGGCCGCCGTGGCCCGGACCCGGCGGGTCCGCAGCTCGGGCAGCCTGGCTCCCGGCTCGCCGCGCTTGACCGCCATCGCGGCGTCCATCAACCGCAGGCCCTCGAACGCGTCCCTGGCGTACCTGACCTGCCCGTCGAACAGCGCGGCCAGGTCCTGCTCCACGTAGGCCCGGGTGAGCGCGGCACCGCCGAGCAGCACCGGCCAGCGCCCGGCCAGGTCCCGCGAGTTCAGCTCGGCCAGGTTGTCCCGCATCACCACGGTGGACTTGACCAGCAGCCCGGACATGCCGATGACGTCCGCGTCGTTCTCCTCGGCCGCCGCCACGATCGCCGAGATGGGCTGCTTGATCCCGATGTTCACCACGTCGTAGCCGTTGTTGGACAAGATGATGTCGACCAGGTTCTTGCCGATGTCGTGCACGTCGCCCTTGACCGTGGCCAGCACGATCTTGCCCTTGCCCTGCTCGCCGCTGCGTTCCATGTACGGCTCGAGGTAGGCCACCGACGCCTTCATGACCTCGGCGGAGGTCAGCACGAACGGCAGCTGCATCTGCCCGGAGCCGAACAGCTCGCCGACCGTCTTCATGCCGTCGAGCAGCACGTCGTTGACGATCTCCAGGGCGGGCCGCTGGGCCAGCGCGGTGTCCAGGTCCGCCTCGAGCCCGGTCCGCTCGCCGTCGATGATCCGCCGCTTCAGCCGTTCCCACAGCGGCAGCGCGGCCAGCTCGGCGGCCCGGCTCGCCTTCAGCTCGGCCGCGTCCACCCCCTCGAACAGCTCGAGCAGCCGGGCCAGCGGGTCATAGCCGTCATCGCGCCGGTCGTACACCAGGTCCAGCGCGGCCTGCCGCTGCTCGTCCGGGATCCGCGCGATCGGCACGATCCGCGCCGCGTGGACGATGGCGGAGTCCAGGCCCGCCCGGACGCACTCGGCCAGGAAGACGGAGTTCAGCACGGCCCGGGCGGCGGGCTTGAGGCCGAACGACACGTTCGATACGCCCAGCGTGGTCTGCACGGCCGGGTGACGGCGCTTGAGCTCGGCGATGGCCTGGATGGTCTCGATGGCGTCGCGCCTGGTCTCCTGCTGCCCGGTGGCGATGGGGAACGTCAGGCAGTCGACGATGATGTCCTCGACCCGCATCCCCCAGTTGCCGGTCAGGTCCGCGATCAGCCGCTCGGCCACGGCGACCTTCCACTCGGCGGTCCGGGCCTGGCCTTGCTCGTCGATGGCCAGCGCGATCACGGCGGCGCCGTGCTCGCGCACCAGCGGCATGACCCGGGCGATCCGCGAGTCGGGACCGTCGCCGTCCTCGTAGTTGACCGAGTTGATGACCGCGCGGCCGCCGGTCAGCTCCAGGCCGGCCTCGAGCACGCCGGGCTCAGTGGAGTCCAGCACCAGCGGCAGCGTGGCCGCGGTGGCCAGCCGGCCGGCGACCTCGCGCATGTCGGCGACGCCGTCCCGGCCCACGTAGTCCACGCACACGTCGAGCAGGTGGGCGCCGTCCCTGGTCTGGGACCGCGCGATCTGCACGCAGTCCTCGTACCGGCTCTCGAGCATCGCCTCGCGGAACGCCTTGGATCCGTTGGCGTTGGTCCGCTCGCCGATGGACAGGAAGGCGGTGTCCTGGCGGAACGGCACGTGCTGGTACAGCGAGGCCACCCCGGGCTCGGGGCGCGGCTTGCGGCTGGCGGCCGGCCGGCCGGCCACCCGGTCCGCCAGCACCGCGATGTGCTCGGGCGTGGTGCCGCAGCAGCCGCCCACCAGGGACAGGCCGAACTCCCTGGTGAACCTGTCGTGGGCGTCGGCAAGCTGGACCGGGGTCAGCGGGTAGCGGGCCCCGTCCGAGGCGAGCACGGGCAGGCCGGCGTTGGGCTCGCAGGAGATCGGGATCCGGGCGTGCGCGGCCAGGTAGCGCAGGTGCTCGCTCATCTCGCCGGGGCCGGTGGCGCAGTTCAGCCCGATCACGTCGATGCCGAGCGGCTCGAGCGCCGTCAGGGCCGCGGCGATCTCGCTGCCGAGCAGCATCGTACCGGTGGTCTCGATGGTGACCTGGGCGATGACCAGCGCGTCCGAGCCCACGTCCTGGACGGCCCGGCTGGCGCCGATGATGGCGGCCTTGGCCTGCAGCAGGTCCTGGCAGGTCTCGATGATCAGTGCGTCGGCGCCGCCGCGCAGCAGGCCCTGGGCGTTGACCTGATAGGTGTCGCGCAACTCGCGGAACGTGACGTGACCGAGGGTGGGCAGCTTGGTGCCCGGGCCGATCGAGCCCAGCACCCAGCGCGGCCGGTCCGGCGTGCTGGCGCGGTCGGCGGCCGCGCGGGCGATCCTGGCGGACGCCTCGGAGAGCTCGGCGATCCGCTCCGCGATCCCGTATTCGCCGAGGTTACCCAGGTTGGCGCCGAACGAGTTGGTGGTGATGCAATCCGCGCCCGCTTCGAGGTAAGCCCGGTGGATCCCGGTCACGATGTCGGGCCGGGTGACGTTCAGGATCTCGTTGCAGCCTTCGTAGCCGTCGAAATCGTCCAGGGTGGCGTCGCTCGCCTGGAGCATCGTCCCCATCGCCCCGTCGGCCACCACGACTCGCTCAGCCAAGGCGGTTCGTAGTGTACTCACAGGCCCCCCTATGTAGGCATCCGCCGCAGCCCACCATTGTAGGCAAGCGCCGCAAACTTTTCCCAACCAAAACCCGACTCGCCGACCGATCAACCGGCGAGCAAGGATGACCACGTAGGCTAGTGGGGACGGCCGTGCTTTACGGTGTTCGCTTGGGGTGGAGGTGTCGAGTCATCGAGTTCAACGACATCGGCGAACTCGCTTCCCCGGTCGCTATCGCCGGGTTCGAGGGCTGGAACGACGCAGGCGAGGCGGCCAGCGGGGTGGTCAATCATCTGGGCATCGCCTGGCAGGCGGCGCCCATCGGGGCCATCGATCCCGAGGACTTCTACGACTTCCAGGTCAACCGGCCGGTGGTCGAGATCGAAGGCGGGCGCACGCAGCGGCTGATCTGGCCGACGACCAGGATCTCACTCGCCCGCGCCCGGTCGGCCGATGAGCCGGGAATGAGCACGGCGCCGCCAACCGGCCTGTCCCGCGACGTGGTCCTGGTGCACGGCATCGAGCCGAACATGCGCTGGCGGGCGTTCAGCGAGGAACTGGTGCAGGGCCTGCAGCACCTCGGCGTGGAACTGGTCATCCTCCTCGGCGCACTGCTCGCCGACGCGCCGCACACCCGCCCGGTGCCGGTGTCCGTCGGCTCGTCGAACGCCAAGCTCGGCACCGAGGTCGGCGTCGGCCTGGTGGACTACAAGGGCCCCACCGGGATCGTCGGGGTGCTGCAGCACACCTGCACCGCGGCGGGCATCCCCGCCGTCTCGCTGTGGGCGCAGGTGCCGCACTACGTGGCGCAGCCGCCGAGCCCGAAGGCCACGCTGGCGCTGCTGCGCGGCGTCGAGGACATCCTGGACGCGCCGCTGCCGCTGGCCGACCTGCCCGAGGAGGCGCGCGCCTGGGAGCACGGCGTGGACGAGCTGGCCCAGCAGGACTCCGAGGTTGCCGACTACGTGCGGACCCTGGAAGAGGCCAAGGACGCGATGGACCTGCCCGAGGCGAGCGGCGACGCGATCGCCCGCGAGTTCGAGCGCTACTTCAGGCGCCACGGGGGCTCCGGAGGGTCGTAGCTGCCGGGGCCGCAGGGCCGGGCGGCTAGACCGGCGGCCAGGGGACGGCGGGCCAGTCCGAGGGCGGGTAGGGGTGGACGCGGTGCTCGAGCAGCGTCTCGACCCTCATCCTGGTGGCGGCGATCTCGTCCGCGGTCAGCAGCGAGGACAGCTCGGCCTCCAGGCCGCCGTCGCTGAGCTGGGTGTTCAGCCGGCGCAGCGCCTCCAGCGAGCGCCTCGGCAGCGTCTTGCCCCGCCACTGCCACAGGACGGTGCGCAGCTTGTAGTCCTCGGCGAAGCACACCCCGTGGTCGCAGCCGTACAGATGCCCGCCGGCGACCGGCAGCAGGTGACCTATCTTCCGGTCGGCGTTGTTCACCACCGCGTCGAACACGGCCATGTCACGCAGGCCCGCGTGGTCGGTGCGGCGGGACAGGGCGATGAGGTCCACATCGGTGTCGTGGTCGATCCACAGCTGGCACATGCCGGGCCCGAACGGCCCGTCCCGCATGACCGTCGGCGGGACCACGTCCCAGCCGGCCGCCCGTGATACCGCGTAGGCCGCGACCTCGCGGCCGGCCAGCGTGCCCATCGGGAAATCCCACAGCGGGCGCTCGCCCGCGATCGGCTTGTAGACGCAGGCGACCTGGCCAGGGCCCGTCGCGGGCCTGGTCATCTTCTGGTTCTTCCGGGTCTTCTGGCTCTTCGGGGTCTGGCCGTTGGTCGTGATCGTGCAGTACAGCGTCGCGTTGGACGCGTCCACCAGCCGTCCCTCGATCTCTAGCTTCCCGCTGGCGAGCAGGTCCAGCGCGGCCTGCTCGCCGTCGTCGTCGTCCGGCGCGGATCGCTTCTGCTCAAGCATGGCTGGCGCGGTGACCGTTCTGCCGCGGGCAGATGTGCCCGTCGGCATCCAGCGGCAGGCCGCACAGCGGGCACGGCGGACGGCCCGCGGCCACGATCCTGGCAGCGCGCTGGGCGAAGGCACGGGCAGCGCCCGGCGTGATCCGGACCCGCAGCACCCCGGGCCCGTCGGCCGGGATGTCCTCGGCCAGCGGCTCCACTGGCTCGTCCGACTCCTCCTGAGCCTCGATGACGACCATGCCGCCCTCGCCGTCCCAGGCCAGGGCGATGGCACCCACCCGGAAGTCCTCGAGCAGGGGAAGGTCGAGCGGTCCGTCGTCCTGCAGTCCGGCCGGGGCGGCCGCGGGCACCTCCGGCGATCCGCCGGTGCGCCTGAGCACCTCGTCAAGCAGCTCGTCGATTCGTTCGGCCAGCAGGCTCACCTGGAACTTCTCCAGGATCACGCTGGTCACGCGACCGCTGGACGTCGCCTGCAGGTAGAAGACCCGCTCACCTGGCTGCCCCACCGCGCCGGCCACGAACCTGTCCGGCGGGTCATAGAAATAGACCGGCATAGTCCTATCCTCGCGTGTCCGCTGACGGCTGGCGACCTGAAGCGGCTGCGCCTGCCTGGATACTGGTGGCTCCGTTCATCGTGTCAGCCCGCCCGTTCGGCGCGTCCGCTCCGCCTGAGCCTCCCCCGACCGCCGCGTCGCTACCCCGGGCCTGGTCATGGGCCCGGTCATGGGCCTGGTCATGGGCCCGGTGATGGGCAGGGCCGTGACCGTCCGCGCGTGGCATGAGGTCATCCACCCCACCCCCTCTGTCGTTCATCCGGACCAGGAAAGGCCGCAGCGGCGTATACCTGATCACGGTCAGCGAGCAGGGATCGGCCTGGATCCGCTGGCACTGATCGAGGTGCAATCCCAGGCTATCGGCGACGATGGCCTTGATGACATCTCCGTGCGAGCAGATGAGGTAGGTAGCGTCCCGGCCGAGCCTGGCATTCCATTCCCGGACCGCCGCTACCGCCCGGTGCTGCATGTCCGGCATGGACTCGCCGTCCGGACCGGGGAACGTCACCGCGCTCGGGTGGGCCTGCACCACGCGCCAGAGCGGTTCTTGCGCCAGCTTCTTCAGCGGCTGGCCCGTCCAGTCCCCGTAGCGGCACTCGCCGACCCGGTCCTCCGTGATGACCTGCTGGCCGTCCCTGGTGGCCGCGATCGCCGCCGCGGTCTGCTGGCAGCGTTCCAGCGGACTGCTCACTATGGCGTCGAGCGGCAGCGGCGCCAGCCTGGCCGCCAGGGCGGCCGCCTGAGCCTGACCCCGGTCATCGAGGGGGATGGCCGGCATCCATCCGGTCAGCACATGACCAGTGGTCGCGGTAAGCCCGTGCCGGACCAGTAGAACCGTCGTCACGCTTTCCGACTCTAGCCGGTTCTGCGCCCGGTACCCTGACGGCCCGGTACCGTAAGGACCCGGCCTCCGGGGCTTCCCCGCCTTCTCCGGGATCGCTGTTCTCCGGGAGGTCGCCGGGGCCGGCGGGCGGCTCCCCTGGCAGATAGTCCTGGATGACGAAGGCCATCGAGCCGAACTCCACCCGGTCACCCGCGTGCACCGGGACGGGCTCGCGGACCAGCCAGCCGTTGAGCCTGGTGCCGTTGTGCGACCCCAGGTCGCTGAGCACCCAGCCGTCCTGGCGGCGTACCAGCAGGGCGTGCATCCGGGACACCGACAAGTCGGTCAGGCAGAGGTCGCAGTCCCGGGTCCGCCCGATGGTGAACCGGACCCCGCCGCCGGGCGGGAAGAACAGCGGCGCCGGCTCGGCGGCGGCGGGCGGCGGCGGTGCCGCGTCCCGGTTTCCCTGGTAAGGCTGGCCCCAGGTGATGCCCTGCGGTCCGGGCGGGGGTCCGGCGATCCGCTCGGTTCTCGGGAACTCCCGGTCCGGCCGGGCGTCATGCGCGGAAGCGCTGTCGCCGCGCAGGGCCGCCCGGATCCGGGACAGCAGCCCGGGCCGGCGCGGCGGCAGGTCGGTGAACAGTCCCGCCAGCTGGCCCCGGTGCCGCGCGTCGAGGGCGCTCTGCATGCGGTACATGAAGGTCTCGTGCGATAGACGGCCCTCGGCGAATTCGTTCCTGAGCTCGCTGACCGCGTGATCGCGCTCCGCGTCGGAGGCGCGGAGGAATTCGGGCGTTGTGGGCGTGTCCGCCGTCGACCCTCCCATGAATGGAGTATCGGCATCATCCGGTCTCAGGGCAAGAGGATGCCGTGTGTGGCCACCCGTGTCAGTCCTGCTCCGCGGCTAGCGGGCCGCCTCCCCCGGCGCATCCGTGTCGGCTCATGCAGAACCGACCGGTGAGCTACCGGTGTTATGAGTCAGCGGAAGCGTATTTGCCATATTGCATCGATCTCTCGCCGAAAATGTGACAACTTGCCATCAATCCCTGTCGGCAACGTCCCTACGTATCATGGTTAGAATCCGGACATTTCCATATCTAGCCCCTTATGTTAACTTCCATCCCAATGATCCCGAAGATCTCTAGAACATGAAGACTTGCTGCCAGAGGGCCATCTCGCCGCAGAATCTCCGCCCGCAGCCGCCTAGTGCCCGAGAACGTTAGCGCTCCGGCTCTTCGCGCTAGCCGGATACCGCCGATCCCATGCCTCCGCGCCGCCGACTACCGAGCGTAACCGACCTAACAATTCGCCCAAAAATTACTACCCTGCGCAACCGCACGAGCTCCGAATTAGCCCGGGTACGGCTTCGCGGGACGTGCTACCTGGTGAAATACCAGTCCTCCCGCAGCCCGCCAATCAATAGCTGCGAATAACAAATCGGCTATCAATGCGTGACGTATCGAAGACAAGGGCCGGCGCCGGGGCGCGGGCAGCCAGCCAGCCAGCCAGCCAGCCAGCGGGTAACCTGAAGATGACGGTGCGGCGGCCGTGCAGCAGGACGCGGTGCTCGGCGTGCCAGCGGACGGCGCGGGCCAGGGCCACCCGCTCGGCGTCGCGGCCGATGGCGGCGAGGTCCTCCGGGCTGCTCGAATGGTCGACCCGGGCGACTTCCTGCTCGATGATCGGTCCCTCGTCCAGGTCGGCCGTCACGTAGTGGGCGGTCGCGCCGATCAGCTTCACGCCGTGCGCGTGCGCCTGATGATAAGGCCGCGCCCCCTTGAAGCTCGGCAGGAACGAATGGTGGATGTTGATGATGCGGCCCGGCATCTTGGCGCACAGTTCGGGTGACAGGATGCGCATGTAACGGGCCAGCACCACGAAGTCGATGGCGAGTTCGCTGACCAGGTCGAGCAGCCGCCCTTCGGCCTGCTGCCTGCTCAGCGGGTCGGCGCCGGCCGGCACGTGCTCGAACGCGACGCCGTGCGCCGCCGCGAGCGGCGCCAGGTCGGGATGGTTGCCGATCACCAGCGGGACGTCGATGCGCAGCGACTCGGCCGCGCGCCGGTACAGCAGGTCGTTCAGGCAATGGCCGGCCTTGGACACCATGATCAGCACCCGCGGCTGGACCGCGGTGTCGTGCAGTTCCCACTCCATGCCGAACTCGGCTGCCACCGGGATGAAGCCGCCGTACAGGGAGTCGTAGGTCACGGTCGCGCCGGGCACCGTCTCCACGTGCACCCGCATGAAGAACTGCCCCGACCCTTCATCGATCCGGTCCCCGAACTGCTGGCTGTCGAGCACGTTGCAGCCGGCCTGGTGCAGGTAGGCCGCGACCGCGTGCACGATCCCGACCCGGTCCGGGCAGGAGAGGGTGAGGACGTACTCGGGCATCAGGCCCCCACCGCGTGCACGCCGCCGTCGACGTGAACGATCTCGCCGGTGGTCGCGGGGAACCAGTCGGACAGCAGCGCGACGCAGGCCCGCGCGGTCGGCTCCGGGTCGGTGATGCTCCAGCCGAGCGGCGCCCTGGCGTCCCACACGTCCTCGAACCGGTCGAAGCCGGGGATGGACCTGGCGGCCATGGTGCGCAGCGGCCCGGCCGCCACCAGGTTGACCCGCACTCCCTTCCCCCCCAGGTCGCGGGCCAGGTACCTGGCGCAGGACTCGAGGCCGGCCTTGGCCACGCCCATCCAGTCATAACCGGGCCAGGCCACGCTGGCGTCGAAGTCGAGGCCGACCACCGACCCGCCGCCGCCCATCAGCGGCAGCGCCGCCATCGTGACCGCCTTCAGCGAGTATGCCGAGACCTGCACCGCGGTCGCCACGTCGGGCCACTTGGTGTGCAGGAAGTTCCCGCCGAGCGCCTCCTCCGGGTTCGCGTAGGCGATCGCGTGCAGCACGCCATCCAGGCCGTCGACGTGCTCCGACACCCGGCTGGCCAGCGAGCCGAGGTGGTCGTCGCTGGTGACGTCCAGTTCGAGCACCGGCGGCGGCGAGGGCAGCCGCCTGGCGATCCGCTCCACCAGGCTCAGCCGGCCGAAGCCGGTCAGCACCACGGTCGCGCCCTCCTGCTGCGCGACCCGGGCGACGTGAAACGCGATCGAGGCGTCCGTGATGACCCCGGTGACCAGGATCCGCTTGCCCGCCAGGATTCCCATCACAGCCTCACTCCCGTGGTATCCAGCACAGTTCACACCCTGCCCGGTAGACCTGCGTTGACTGAATGGCCGGCCACGCGAACCTTGCCCGCCGCCGGTTGTGGGTTCCGCACAACTACGGCCCCGTGCCCGCCGGTCAGTGCCCCATCCCGAGCCCGCCGTCGACCGGGATGACGGCGCCGGTGATGTAGCCGGCGTCGGGGCCGGCCAGGAACGCCACCGTCGCGGCCACCTCGGCGGCGACCGCATACCGGCCGAGCGGCACGGCGGCCTTGATCGTGGCCTTCCTCTCCTCGGACAGGTTCGCCGTCATGTCGCTGTCCACGAACCCGGGCGCGACCACGTTGGAGGTGATGCCGCGTGACCCGAGTTCCCGCGCCAGCGACCTGGCCAGGCCGACCAGGCCGGCCTTGGACGAGGCGTAGTTGGCCTGGCCGGCCGAGCCGTACATGCCGACGACGGAGGAGATGAAGATGAGGCGCCCGCGGCGCATCCGCATCATTCCGCGGACCGCCCGCTTGGCCACCCGGTAGGCGCCCACCAGGTTGGTGTCGAGCACCTCGGCGAAATCGTCCTCGCTCATCAGCGCGAGCAGCGTGTCACGGGTCACCCCGGCGTTGGCGACCAGCACCTCCACGGGCCCCTGGTCCGCTTCGACCGCCGTGAAGGCGGCGTCGACGGACGCCGCGTCGCGCACGTCGCAGCGGACCACCGACAGCCCGTCCACCGGGTCACCCGAACGGGACGTCACGGTCACGCTGTCGCCGTCGGCCGCGAACCGCCGCGCGATGGCCAGCCCGATGCCCCGGTTCCCGCCGGTCACAAGCACAGAACGCCCCAACGCGCACCCCTCTCCTAGGCCACCTGAGGGTACCGTAGCGGCATTTGGCCGGTGAGATAAGTTGTGGTGTCGTGGATGACCACGAATCCAGGATCGACCAGGAATTCACCGCCCTTCCGCTGCGGGAGCTGGCGGGCGCGGCACTCGCGCAGGCCGCGAGCCTCGGGGCCCAGCACGCCGACTTCCGCGCCGAGCGAAGCCGGGGCCAGCACATCGGCCTGTCCGACGGGAACCCGCAGACGCTGTTCGACGCCGACGACACCGGCCTCGCGGTCCGGGTGATCGTGGACGGGACCTGGGGGTTCGCCTCGGCCGTGGACCTGGACGCCGACGCCGCGGTGCAGGCGGCGCGGCAGGCCGTGGCGGTCGCCCGGGCGGCCGCCGCGATGAACACCGAGCCGATCGAGCTGGCCCCCGAACCCGCCTACGGCGAGGTGACCTGGGTATCGGCCTACGACGTCGACCCGTTCACGGTCAGCGCCGCGGACAAGGTGGCGCTGCTGGCGCAGTGGAGCCGCGGCCTGCTGGCGCACCCGGCCGTCAGCCACGTGGACGCCTCGCTGAACCAGGTCAGGGAGTGCAAGTTCTACTCCGACGGCGCGACCACGGCCACCCAGCAGCGGGTCCGGATATTCCCGCAGGTCACCGCCGTCGCGGTCACCGACGACGGCCGGTTCGACACCATGCGGACGCTGGCCCCGCCGGCCGGCCGGGGTTATGAGTACCTGACCGGGACCGGCTGGGACTTCGCCGCCGAGCTGGCCGAGCTGCCCGGCCTGCTCGCGGCCAAGCTCGCCGCCCCCTCGGTCGAGCCCGGCCGCTACGACCTGGTGATCGACCCGTCCAACCTGTGGCTCACCATCCACGAGTCAATCGGGCACGCCACCGAGCTCGACCGGGCGCTGGGCTACGAGGCCGCGTACGCCGGCACGTCGTTCGCCACCCTGGACAAGCTCGGCAGCCTGCGGTACGGGTCGGCCGTCATGCACGTCACCGGGGACCGCACCGCCGAGCACGGCCTGGCCACCATCGGCTACGACGACGAGGGCGTGGCCGGCCAGTCCTGGGACCTGATCCGCGGCGGCGTGCTGGCCGGGTATCAGCTCGACCGGCGGATGGCGCGGCTCAAGGGCTTCGGGCGGTCCAACGGGTGCGCGTTCTCCGACGGGCCGGGCCACATGCCGCTGCAGCGGATGGCGAACGTGTCACTGCGGCCGGCGTCCGGCGGGCCGTCCGCCGAGGAGCTCATCGCCGGCGTCGAGCGCGGGATCTACATCCTGGGCGACAAGAGCTGGTCGATCGACATGCAGCGGTACAACTTCCAGTTCACCGGCCAGCGGTTCTTCAAGATCGCGAACGGGCGGCTGGCCGGGCAGCTGCGCGACGTGGCCTACCAGGCCACCACCACCGACTTCTGGGGTTCGATGGAGGCCGTCGGCGGCCCGCAGACCTACGTGCTCGGCGGCGCGTTCAACTGCGGCAAGGGCCAGCCCGGCCAGGTCGCCCCGGTCAGCCACGGCTGCCCGGCGGCCCTGATGCGCGGCGTCCGGATACTCAACACCGCGGAAGAGGGGACCCCATGACCAGCGGGCTGTCACCGCAGGACACCGTCGAGCGCGCCCTGGCCGCGGCCAAGTCAGACGACTGCGTGGTGATCGCCGAGCAGACCTCGGAAGCCAACCTGCGCTGGGCGGGCAACACGCTCACCACCAACGGCGTGTCACGCTCGCGCCAGCTCACCGTCATCGCCATCGACCGGCGCGGTGACGGCGCATCGGCCGGCGTGGTGTCCCGGGCCGGCGTCCGCCCCGACCAGATCGAGGACGTGGTCCGGGAGGCCGAGCACGCGGCTGCCGAGGGCACCCCCGCCGAGGACGCGGGCGAGCTGACCGGGGCGGATACCAGTTCGTTCGGGATAAATAGCGGAGAACCCGGCTGGGACTCGCCTCCTGGCCAGACCGACATAGGCCTGCTGCGCGACTTCGCCACCGCGCTCGGTGAGACGCTGCGCGGGGCGAAGGCGGCCGGGCGGCTGCTCTACGGGTTCGCTGAGCACCAGATGGCGAGCACGTTCCTCGGCAGCTCGGCCGGCCTGCGGCTGCGGCACGACCAGCCGACCGGGCGGGTGGAGCTGAACGCCAAGTCCGCCGACCTGGCCCGTTCGGCCTGGACGGGCGTGGCCACCCGGGACTTCACCGACGTGGACATCGCCGGCCTGGACGCCGGGCTGGCCGGGCGGCTGGACTGGGCCAGCCGGACTGTTGAGCTGCCCGCCGGGCGGTACGAGACGCTGCTGCCGCCCACCGCGGTGGCCGACCTGCTCGTCTACCTGTACTGGTCGACCGGGGCCAAGGAGGCGGCGGAGGGGCGGACGGTGTTCAGCAAGCCCGGCGGCGGGACCCGGATCGGCGAGCGGCTGTCCGCCCAGCCGGTGACGCTGTCCAGCGACCCGCGGGCGCAGGGGCGGCAATGCGCGCCGTTCGTGATCGCGCACGCGTCCGGGCCTGACTCCTCGGTGTTCGACAACGGCCTTCCGCTGAGCGCGACCTCGTGGATCCGCGACGGCTCGCTGGCCGCCCTGGTCTCCTCGCGGCACTCGGCCGCGCTGGCCGGGGTGCCGGTCACCCCGGCCATCGGCAACCTGGCCTTCGCCACCTCGGCCCCCGGGACGCCGGCGCTCGATCAGATGATCGCCTCGACCGGGCGCGGGCTGCTGCTCACCAGCCTGTGGTACATCCGCGAGGTGGACCCGCAGACCCTGCTGCTCACCGGGCTCACCAGGGACGGGGTCTACCTGGTGGAGAACGGCGAGGTGACCGGCGCGGTGAACAACTTCAGGTTCAACGAGTCGCCGGTCGGCATGCTCGGGCGGCTGCTCGAGGTGGGTGCCACCGTGCCGACGCTGCCGCGGGAGTGGAGCGACTACTTCAACCGCGCCGCGATGCCCCCGGTGCGGGTCGAGGGCTTCAACATGTCCTCGGTGAGCCAGGCCAGCTGAGCCCGGGCGCCTGGTCGCGGGGGTTGACGCCTGGGCTTACCGTGGAAGCGTGAGGATGAGCCATCCCAGGCGACGGGAGTCTGTGCACCTGGTGACGCAGGCGCGCACGTCGCTATCTGACGACATCTCGTACCGTCAGCGCCGGTACCTGCTGATGATGGGCATCCGCGCGGTCTGCTTCGTAATAGCCGTGCTCCTGTTCATCAATCACTTCGGCTGGCTCACCGCGATACCGGCGGTCGGCGCCATCTTCATCCCGTATTTCGCCGTCGTGTTCGCCAACGGCGGGCGGGAACCGAACAACGTCCGCGGCTTCATGGAGTACCGGCCGAACGTGCCCGCCGCCCGCGACTCCGCCGGGCGCTCAGAAGCAACAAACGGCGCAAACGGCCACCGCCCCGCGCGGCCGGGCCCGGATGATAACTAATCGCACATGATTGGCCCTGCTCAGGCTCGTCCCGAGATCTGGTTGTAATTGGGTCTTGACACACAGGGGGGTGTTTCCGTGTACGATTCATATCGATGCTCTGGTCCCCCGTCGGAGCATCAGTGCCGGCGTTCCGGGCCCCCGTCGGAACGCCGATGATCGCGACGCCGGGTGGTTTGCCCCCGTAGCCACCCGGCGTCGCCCTATGCTCGGGGCCTTCGGCCCCTCGCCAGCGGCTCGCAGTGCTCTTCCGGGGGGACGACCCCCCGGACCCCCCCGCGTGGCCCGCTCCGGGCAGTGGAACTCGCCGTGGGGCTGGTTCTCTTCTGGGGTGGGCTCGCTGTTGGCCTGGTTCGGTTCTCGGTGGGCGGGGGTTGCCCTGGGTTCAGAAGATCGTCAGAGGGCTGGGAAGAATCGTCACGGGTGGCGCGAGGGTGGCCGGGGCGAGCGGGGCCGGGGACGCGCGCGGCTTCCGGGGATGGAGGTCGGCGAGGGCCGGGTGATGCTGGAGCGGGGGATGACGGACGGCCGGATTTGCTCGGGGCGCGGAGGGAAGGCGGACATCGGGGCGACCCCGGGGCCTAACGCGGCGTCGTCAAAGGGGTTTCCCGGCATCGGGCGTCCCACACTGTGGGCAATCGGTAAGGTTTCTTGTCTAAGTGGAGCGAGGGGCGGTTGCGTTGCGCGACAGGGGATTGTTCGTCACTTTTCGTTATAGAGACGAGCAAAACTGGGAACTGATCAGCAGCTGCTTACTATTAATGACCCGAATGCCGCATTGTATGCAATGCAGTGGCGGTTATTCGGTCTTGCGGAACTCGGCTATGGCGATGCCGAGCATCGTCAGGCCCATGACCGCGACGATCGCGAGCGATAGTCCCAGCGGGACCGACCAGCCGAACCAGGTGATGCCCGGGCTCAGCGCGTTCAGCACCTGGCCGAAGGGCAGGTGGGCGAACACCGCGTGCCGCATCGGGTCGACGATGTAGGTGAGCGGGTCGAGGCGGGTCAGCACGGTCAGCCAGGGCGGCAGCCCGTTCAGCGGGTACAGCGCGCCGGACAGGAAGAACAGCGGCAGCACGAACAGCTGGGTGAGCGCCATGAACGCCTGGATCTGCTTGATCCGG
>Ga0335069_10006442_pt1 | contig 17055 bp, 10 predicted proteins | sample Lox_Sample_11_FD_206714 | JGI IMG/M metagenome (GOLD analysis project Ga0335069, IMG submission 206714) | Soil microbial communities from Loxahatchee National Wildlife Refuge, Florida, United States - Lox_Sample_1.1 | ecosystem: Environmental > Terrestrial > Soil > Wetlands | place: USA...
CCGTCTTCCAGACCACCAACATCGGTCTGGGACAGAGCACGTGCGTCGGCATCGGCGGCGATCCGGTGCGTGGCATGAACTTCATCGATGTGCTGGAGCTGTTCGAGCGCGACCCCGGCACCGAAGGCATCATCCTCGTGGGCGAGATCGGCGGCAGCGACGAAGAGGCCGCCGCCCAATTCATCCACAAGTACGTGACCAAGCCGGTCGTGGCGTACATCGCCGGAGTGACCGCGCCTCCCGGCAAGCGGATGGGCCATGCTGGCGCGATCGTCGCGGGTGGCAAGGGCACCGCGGCGGACAAGTATCAGGCTTTCGAGAAAGCTGGCGTGCGGACGGTGAAGTCCCCGGCGGAGTTGGGTTCGGCGATGAACGAACTGCTGCGCCGCCGCCGCGCCGCGGCGAAGGCCGCAAGAAGCGAACGCATCGCCGCACGGACCACGTCGAGCGCTCCCTCACGACCGACAGGCAAGACGGGTAAGGCCACGGGCGGTTCGGGTAAGCAACCCAGGGCAGTGAAGCCTGCCGGCGCCGCGAAGCCTGCCGGCACCCCGAAGGCAGCCAAGAGGGCCAGCTCCTCCAGGCCCGCGGCCAAGGCTGGCAAAGCTGCCCGGGCGCCCACGAAGACTCCCCGAACCACTGCGCGGCGGGCTTCCCGGCGTCAGCCGGCCGGCCGCGCCCGGAGCAAGGGCAAACGCCGCTGACTCGTGAAACAATAGGGCGCCACTGACGGGGAACCTCGCCGGCGGCGGGCCATGACACAGACTCTCCGGATCGCACTTGCGCAGATCGATCTGCTGGTAGGCGACGTGCAGGGCAACGCGGCGCGCGTCATCAGCACCGCGCGCCAGGCACTGGCCGACCTGCAGGCGGACCTGGTCCTGTTCCCCGAGCTCACCCTTTCGGGCTACCCCCCCGAGGACCTGCTGTTTCACCGCGGCTTCCGGCGCCAGATCGAGGCCGGCCTGGGCAAGGTCCGCGAGGAGCTGCGGGTACCGGCGGTGGTGCTGGGATTCCCGGAGTACACCGGCGCGGGTATCTACAACTCCGCGGCGCTGCTCGCCGCCGGCATGACGGCCGCCGTGCACCGCAAAGCCGAGCTGCCCAACTACAAGGTCTTCGACGAGAAGCGTTACTTCCAGCCCGGCGCCCAGCCAACGGTGGTCGAGATCAAGGGCTTCCGCTGCGCGCTGCTCGTGTGCGAGGACATCTGGACGCCTGAAGCCGCACAGTTGGCGCGGGCCGATGGCGCCGAGCTGCTGCTCGTCATCAACGCTTCGCCGTACGAGATCCACAAGCAGCGCGAGCGCGAGACGGTCGCCCGGGCGCGCGTGCTGGATGCCGGCTTGCCGCTCGTGTACGTGAACATGGTCGGTGGTCAGGACGAGCTGGTGTTCGATGGCAACTCGTTCGTGATGAGCGCGCAGGGTGCCGTTGTAATGCGCGCGCCCGCGTTCACCGAGGGCACTTACGCGATCGACTTCGTGCGTGAAGGTCGGGGCAAGGTGGTGCCACAGCCCGCTCACATCGAACCCGAGTTGAGTGATGAAGCCAGCGTGTACGGCGCGCTGGTCGTCGGCGTGCGCGACTACGTCAACAAGCATGGATTCCCCGGTATCGTGATGGGCCTGTCGGGAGGGGTCGATTCAGCCCTGACGCTGGCTATCGCCGTGGACGCCCTCGGTGCTGACCGGGTGCACGCCGTGATGATGCCGTCGCGCTATACCTCGCAGATGAGTCTGGACGACGCGAAGGAACAGGCGGCGCTGCTGGGCGTGAAGTACAGCATCCTCTCGATCGAGAGCATGTTCGAGTCGACGCTCGCCACGCTGAAGGGTGAGTTCGCCGGCGCCGCGCCCGATGCGACCGAGGAGAACATCCAGTCGCGCTGCCGAATGCTGCTGTTGATGGGCATTTCCAACAAGACGCGCCGGATGCTGCTCACGACTGGCAACAAGAGTGAGATGGCCGTCGGCTACGCCACTTTGTATGGCGACATGGCGGGCGGATTCGCGCCGATCAAGGATTGCAGCAAGATGCTGGTGTATCGGCTGGCGGCGTACCGCAACGCGCGCAACCGGGTGATACCGCAGCGGGTCATCGGCCGGCCGCCTTCGGCGGAGCTGCGCCCGCACCAGAAGGATTCAGATTCCTTGCCCGCCTACGAGGTGCTGGATGCCATCCTCGAAGCGTTCATCGAAGAGGACCTGTCGGTGGATGAAATCGAAGCGCGTGGCTTCGACCGGGCCACGGTCGGGCGGGTTCTCGATCTGGTGAAGCGCAACGAGTACAAGCGGCGTCAGGCGCCTCCCGGCGTCCGAGTGAGCCGGCGTGCTTTCGGACGGGACTGGCGCTACCCGATCACCAACGGCTACCGTCGGTAGGTCAGCGCACTGTCCTGCGGCGGGTGTTTGGTCTGGAGCTGGCAGCCCGTGCCGCTGGCGCCTACCAGAACTTCCACCAGGGCTTCTTGATCTCCGCTTCCGACTCGCGCACTTCGCCGCCGTAGTTGAGCTCGTAGACCTGGCGGGTCTGATCGGCGAGCAGCTTCAGGTTCAGGTGGTCGTAGGACTGGATCATGATCTGCAGGGCTTCGCGCACGGCAGGGGCGCCGTCGAACTGCTCGACACAGCCCTTGGCCCGCTGAGCCGCCGCCACGTACGCGCCACGCTTCAGGTAGTAGCGCGCGACGTGCACTTCGTAATTGGCCAGGCGATTACGCAGGTAGATCATCCGCTGCAAAGCGTCGTGGGCGTATTCGCTCTTCGGGTACTGCTCCACGACGGTGCGGAAGGCGCTGAAGGACTTGCGCGCATTGCTCGGCGGCCGTTGCGTGAGGTCCACACGGAACAAGTGCTCGATCGCATTGGGCGTGCGCTCGAAGTCGACCAGCCCCTTCACGTACCAGGCGTAGTCCACCCGCGGATGGGTCGGGTTTTCGCGTATGAAGGTCTCGGCCGCGTCGGTGGCCGACTCCCCTTCACCCGCACGGTAATATGCGTAGATCAGGTCCAGACGGGCCTGACGGGCCTGATCGGTGAACGGAAACCGGGCCGTGAGCAGCTCGTAGGTCTTGATCGCCGACTGGTAGTCGTAATTGTTGAGGGACTGCTTGGCCTTCTTGTACAGCAGCTCGGGACTGGATTTCGTCGGATCCTGCCGATGGCGGCACCCGGTGGTGACGGTGGCAAGCATGACCATGCACAGCGCGAGCACGACGCCGCGCGCAAACTGATCGGACAGGGAACGCAAATGAGGACCTTTCGTTGGCTTCGCGCCGCGTGATTTCTGGAATGAGCGAGCAAAAGTCGCGCCTTTTGCGAGCGCGCCGGCGGAGGCCCGCAGCCCCCTCGGCAGATCAAAGTATAGCGAATCCGCCGCCCGCCCTTCCGACACCTGATGCGGCGGGCGAGTTCCGCAGCCATGTGCTCGAGCTGGGGCCGGATCTGGCCGGGTTGCGCCTGGACCAGGCCCTGGCGCGCCTGCTGCCGCAGTATTCCCGGGCGCGCCTGCAGGGCTGGATCGAGGCCGGCGCCGTCCAGGTGGACGGACTGGTGCCACGCGGGCGGGATCGGGTGCTGGGTGGCGAACAGGTCCGCATCGAGGCGCGCATCGAGGCGGACCTCCAGGTGGCAGCCGAGTCGCTGCCGGTGGATGTGCTCTACAGCGATCGCGCCCTGTTCGTCATCAACAAGTCCGCAGGCCTGGTCGTGCACCCGGGCGCCGGCAACGTGCGGCACACGCTGCAGAATGCCCTCCTGGCGCTGGATCCGCGGCTCTCGGTGGTGCCGCGTGCGGGTATCGTGCATCGCCTGGACAAGGATACGAGCGGCCTGCTGGTCGTGGCGCGGACTCCGGAGGTCCAGCGGGCGCTTGTCGAAGCGCTTGCGGAACGCGAGATCGAGCGCCACTACCTGGCTCTGTGCCTCGGGGTCATGACGGCTGGAGGCACCGTGGACGAGCCCATTGGGCGGCATCGATCCCAACGGACCCGCATGGCGGTGCGCAGCGATGGCCGGGATGCGGTGACCCACTACCGGGTGGTCCAGCGGTTCCGGGCCCACACCCTGGTCCGGGCGGAACTCGAGACCGGCCGCACGCACCAGATCCGGGTCCACCTGGCACACATTGGCTTTCCGCTCGTGGGCGATCCGGTTTACGGCGGCCGAAGGCGCCTGACGGCGGGCAGCAGTCCTGAGCTGACAGCCGCGCTGAACGGCTTCAGGCGGCAGGCCCTGCATGCTTCGAGACTCGCACTGACGCATCCACAAACGGGCAAGCAGATGCACTGGGAGGCACCGGTGCCGGAGGATTTCGCTCACCTTCTGGAGGCACTGCGGCGTGATCTCGAGGGGCGTCAGTGATCCTGACACCCGACTGGCCTGCACCAGGCAATGTGCACGCCGCTTTCACGTTGCGGACGGGAGGTGTGAGCGCGCCGCCTTACGACACGCTCAATCTCGGAGCGGGAATTGGAGATTCCGAGGAAGCTGTGGCCGAGAACCGGCGTCGCCTCGCCGAGCAGGTGAGCTGGCCGGCCGAACCTGTGTGGCTGGAGCAGGTGCACGGCACGACCGTCATCGATCTGGACCAGGATGACCCCGCAACCCGAGCGGCTCCGGGGCGGCCACCACAGGCTGATGGGGCTGTTGCCCGGCGTGGGGGCCGGGTGTGCGTTGTTCGGGTGGCCGATTGCATGCCGGTGCTGTTTGCGGCCCGTGATGGGTCGGTCGTGGGGGCCGCGCATGCCGGCTGGCGCGGGATGGCCGGTGGGGTGTTGGAGGCAGCGGTGCGCCGACTCGACGTGCCGCCTCAGGAGCTGCTCGCATGGATGGGACCTGCGATCGGGCCCGGACACTTCGAGGTCGGCGAAGACGTTCGCGCGGCCTTCCTCACTGTCGATGCGGGGGCGGGCGCTGCCTTTGCACCCAACACTCGGGGACGGTGGCAGTGCGACCTGTACGTGCTTGCGAGACGCAGACTGGCTGCTCTTGGCATCGGTGGCATCCACGGTGGCGGGTGGTGCACGTACGCGGATGCCGACAGGTTCTATTCCTACCGGCGCGAATCACGTTGCGGGCGCATGGCGGCCCTGATCTGGGCCACCTGACCCGCATGCCGCGTCCCGGGCTGGCCGCTGTGGGCTGGCTGCCGAGACAGGGCTGCCGAGACAGGGCTGATTGAAGCCCGTGCTAGAGTGACAGGCTCCGCCTGAACAAGAAGCAATCGACGTGGCGCTGCTCGGCTGGATCATCCTGTTCACCGCCTGTGGCGGCATGGCGAGTGCCCTGTTCGCGGGACTGTTCCTGCTGCTGCCGGAGCAGACCGGTCTGCGGCTGCTGCCCCATTTCGTGAGCTTCGCCACCGGCGCGCTGCTGGGTGCTGCGTTGCTGGCACTGCTGCCCGAGGCGATCGAGAGCGTGGGTCCCGGCGGCGCGCGCGGAATCGGCGCGGCGCTCGTGGTGGGTCTCGGGATCTTCTTCGTGATCGAGAAGCTGGTGCTGTGGAAGCACGCCCATTCGCACGAGGACAGCGACGAGATGGAGGCTTCCGGCGGCCACGATCACAGCGGCCACGAGCACGCGGATCGGGGCCACCAAGGCCACGCTCAGGATGCTCGCGGTCATCACCACGGCCACGCAGGGCATGACCACGGCCGCGGTGCCGCGACTGGAGCGCTCGTGCTGATCGGCGACAGCATCCACAACGCGCTCGATGGAATTCTGATCGCCGCGGCCTTCCTGACGAACGTGCCGCTCGGGCTGGTGACGACACTCGCGGTCGCAGCGCACGAGATCCCGCACCGCGTAGGGGACTTCGCCCTGCTGCTGCATGCCGGGATGTCCCGGCGCCGGGCGCTGTTTCTCAACATCGCCACCGGGCTGGCCTCGGTGCTCGGGGGGATCGTGGCTTACTTCGGTTTGCAGGGGGCGATGGGCGCGCTGCCCTATGCGCTGGCGCTCGCGGCGGCGGGCTTCCTGTACATTGCCGTGGCCGGGCTGATCCCGGGCCTGCACCGGCGGGCCGATCCCCGCACCAGCCTCACACAGGTGGTGCTGATGGGTCTGGGGGTCGGGCTGATCGCGCTGGCCGAGGCCCTGTCCCACCCGGCTTGAAGCCCCCCGGATTGCCCCCATACCGGCTCGCAGTCCCCCAACCATCAGGCCCTTCCCCATGCGGCAGGACAAACTCACCAGTCGATTCCAGCAGGCGCTCGCGGACGCACAGTCGCTCGCGGTCGGCCGCGACCACCAGTTCCTGGAGCCGGCGCACGTGCTGCTCGCGCTGCTGGACAGCCAGGGTGGCAGCGTGCGGCCGCTGCTCATCAAGGCCGGGGTGGACACCAACAAGCTGCGCTCGGAACTGCAGGCGCTGCTGGATCGCATGCCGCGCGTGGAGGGAGCGCCCGGGGAGATCCACGTTTCCAACGACCTGAGCAAACTGCTCAACGTCACGGACAAGCTGGCGCAGCAGCGGGGTGACCAGTTCATCTCCAGCGAGCTGTTCGTGCTCGCCGCGTTCGATGACCGCAATCTGGGCAAGGTCCTGAAGGATGCACGCGCAGTGCGCGGCGCCGTGGAAAAGGCCATCGAGGAGGTCCGCGGGGGCGAGAAGGTGAACGATGCGAACGCCGAGGAGAGCCGCCAGGCGCTGGAGAAGTACACGATCGACCTGACCGCGCGGGCCACAGCCGGCAAGCTCGATCCGGTCATTGGCCGTGACGATGAGATCCGCCGGACGATCCAGGTGCTGCAGCGTCGGACCAAGAACAATCCGGTGCTGATCGGCGATCCGGGCGTCGGCAAGACCGCCATCGTCGAAGGTCTGGCCCAGCGCATCATCAACGGCGAGGTGCCCGAGGGGCTCAAGAACAAGCGCATCCTGGCACTCGACATGGGTTCCCTGATCGCGGGCGCCAAATTCCGCGGTGAATTCGAGGAGCGGCTCAAGGCCGTGCTCAACGATCTGGCCAAGCAGGCGGGCCAGGTAATCCTGTTCATCGACGAGCTGCACACCATGGTCGGCGCGGGCAAGGCCGAAGGCGCCATGGACGCCGGCAACATGCTCAAGCCCGCGCTCGCGCGCGGCGAGTTGCATTGCGTCGGCGCCACCACTCTCGACGAGTATCGCAAGTACATCGAAAAGGACGCGGCGCTCGAGCGGCGCTTCCAGAAGGTGTTGGTGGAGGAGCCCTCGGTGGAGGACACCATCGCCATCCTGCGCGGTCTGCAGGAGCGTTACGAGGTCCATCACGGTGTTGACATCACTGACCCGGCAATCGTGGCCGCGGCCACCCTGTCGCATCGCTACATCGCCGACCGGCAGCTGCCCGACAAGGCCATCGACCTGATCGATGAGGCGGCGGCGCGCATCCGCATGGAGATTGATTCCAAGCCCGAGGCGCTGGACCGGCTCGAGCGCCGCATCATCCAGCTCAAGATCGAGCGCGAGGCGCTCAAGAAGGAGCAGGACGAGGCCTCCAAGAAGCGCCTGGCGACGCTGCAGGACACTCTCAAGGGCCTGGAGAAGGAATACGCCGATCTCGAGGAGATCTGGAAGTCGGAGAAGGCGACGTTGCAGGGCGCCGCGCAGATCCGCGCAGACCTGGATCGCGTGCGCGGCGAGCTGGAGTCGGCGCGGCGCGCGGGTGATCTGCAGCGCATGGCCGAACTGCAGTACGGCAAGATCCCGGAACTGGAGAAGCGGCTGCAGCTGGCCGTGGCCGCGGAGAACAAGGCGCCGCAGCTGGTGCGCAACCGCGTGACCGAGGAGGAGATCGCGGAAGTGGTCTCCAAGTGGACCGGCATTCCGGTCGCCAAGATGCTCGAGGGCGAGAAGGACAAGCTGCTGCGCATGGAGGAGGCGCTCGCACGTCGCGTCGTCGGCCAGGAGGAGGCGCTGCGGATCGTCGCGAGCGCCATCCGCCGCACACGCGCGGGCCTGTCCGATCCGCGCCGACCCAACGGTTCGTTCCTGTTCCTGGGCCCCACCGGCGTCGGCAAGACCGAGCTCACCAAGGCACTCGCTGAATTCCTGTTCGACACCGAAGATGCCATGGTGCGCATCGACATGTCCGAGTTCATGGAGAAGCACTCCGTGTCGCGGCTGATCGGGGCGCCGCCGGGCTATGTCGGCTACGAGGAGGGCGGCTACCTGACGGAAGCCGTGCGCCGCCGGCCGTACTCGGTGATCCTGCTGGATGAGGTCGAGAAGGCCCACCAGGACGTGTTCAACGTGTTGCTGCAGGTGTTGGATGACGGCCGCCTGACCGACGGGCAGGGCCGCACCGTGGACTTCCGCAACACGGTGATCATCATGACTTCCAACCTCGGCTCGCAGGTGATCCAGGAGTACGCGGGCGAGAAGAACTACGCGCGCATGAAATCGGCCGTGATGGAGATCGTGCAGCAGAGCTTCCGGCCGGAGTTCATCAACCGGATCGATGACATCGTCGTGTTCCATCCGCTGGGTACGAAGCAGATCCGCTCGATCGTGGACATCCAGCTCACCCACCTGCGCAAGCGGCTGCAGGAGCGCAACATGGACCTGATGCTGGATGACTCGGCGCGCGATCTGCTGGGCGAGGCGGGCTTCGATCCGGTGTATGGCGCCCGGCCGCTGAAGCGCGCGATCCAGCAGCAGATCGAGAATCCGCTGGCCCAGCGGATCCTGCAGGGCGGCTTTGCGCCCGGCGACCGGATCCGCGTGCAGGCGCGGGACGGGCAGTTGGTGTTCGAGAAGGCCTGACACCCGCAGCGCCCGACAACTATAATCATCGGCCGATCCCCCACTCACGCCGGTATCCCCACGACGCCATGCCGTTCTACGAATACGAGTGCTCGAGCTGCAAGTACTACACCGAGGTAATGCAGAAGATCACGGACGCGCCGCTGACCAAATGCCCCTCGTGCGGCAAGAAGGCCCTGAAGAAGCTGGTGTCCGCACCGGTCTTCCGTCTCAAGGGCGGCGGCTGGTACGAGACCGACTTCAAGTCCGACAAGGAGAACAAGCGCAACCTCGCCGGGGCCGAGCACGAGGAGAGCGCGAAAGCCGACTCGACCGGCAACGCTGACAGCAAGCCGGACGCCGGCAAGAGCGATGCAAAGGCGGATGCCAAGGCTGATGTAAAGGCGAACGCCAAGGCGGACGCCAAGGCTGAAACCAAGGCCGAAAGTCCGAAGGCGGGCGCCGGGGGTTCCGGTAGCTCCAGCAAGGCCGCTGCGCGAGCCGCTGCCAAACCGGCCTCCCGGCCGGCCACCCGGAATCGGTCCGCGGCCCGCGCCAAGGGTCGTTCCGGCCCCGCGCGCAAGAAGGGCCGGCGGTGAATATGCGCCGCGCGCCTGGCCGCGGCGGCGCTCCCGATAGCCTGGAGCCGTCCGCGGACTTCCCGCCGGGGTACGGCCGTGCCCCCTAGCAGCAAGAAGAGGGGTCTGCGCCGCTACCTGGTGGCCGGTGTCCTGATCTGGCTGCCCATCCTTGCGACGGTGTGGGTGTTCTCGTTCTTCGTGCGCATCGCGGACCGCACCCTGCTCCTGCTACCCCCGGGGTACCGGCCCCAGGACCTGGTGGGTTTCGCCGTCCCGGGACTGGGCGTGCTGTTCGCCTTCATCGTGCTGTTGGTCACCGGCCTCCTGGTGACCAATCTGATCGGGCGGCAGCTGGTGACCTTCTGGGAGGACCTGCTGAACCGCATCCCCGTGGTGCGCAGCATCTACAGCGGGGTCAAGAGCTTCGCCGAGAGCGTCTTTTCCCAGTCCAGCTCGTTCCGCAAGGTGGTGATGATCGAGTATCCCCGCACCGGCATCTGGAGCGTGGGGTTCATGACCGCCGAGGATGTCCCGGAGGTCACGAGCCGGACGGGTGTGCCCCACGCCTGCGTCTATCTCTCCGCTGCCCTCAATGCCACCGCGGGGTTCCTCGTCATGCTGCCCCGCAGCCAGGTGGTGGACCTGGACATGAGCGTGGATGCGGCCATGAAGATGATCATCACCTGCGGCGTGGTCGTCCCCCCAATGCCACCGCCGGCTCCCACCCAGATCACCCTGCCTATCCGTTAGTGCGCCCTCGGTTCGGGGCCGAGTGCTCCCGCCACGGCCGGGTCCGGACCGCCGGAATCGCCGCGACGGCCGCGCCCGGGCCGGTTGCGGGGGTAGCAGGGGCTCCGTACTATCGCGCGCCTTATGCGCTCACATTACTGCGGACAGGTTGACGACCGGCTGATCGGCCAGGAAGTCACCGTGGCGGGCTGGGTTCACCGGCGCCGCGATCACGGCGGAGTCATTTTCGTGGACCTGCGCGATCGCGAAGGTCTGTTGCAGATCGTGTTCGATCCGGATTCGCCCGCGGTGTTCGGCGAGGCCGAGCGGCTACGCAACGAATTCGTGGTCAAGGTCCGCGGGCGGGTGCGTGCGCGGCCCGCCGGGACGGTCAATGCCAATCTGGCCTCGGGCCGCGTCGAGCTGCTGGCGCAGGAGCTGGAGCTGCTGAACCGCTCGGAACCGCTGCCCTTCCAGCTCGACGAACCGGTGGGCGAGGAAGTACGGCTCAAGTATCGCTACCTCGATCTGCGTCGCGAGGTGATGAACCAGCGGCTGCGGCTGCGTCATCGCGTGACGCGCTCGATGCGTCACTACCTCGACGAAAACGGCTTCATCGACCTCGAGACGCCGATGCTGACCAAGGCGACTCCAGAGGGCGCGCGCGATTACCTGGTCCCGAGCCGCACTCATGCGGGCAAGTTCTTCGCCCTGCCGCAGTCGCCCCAGATATTCAAACAATTGCTGATGATCTCGGGTTTTGATCGTTACTACCAGATCGTGCGCTGCTTCCGCGACGAGGACCTGCGTGCGGACCGGCAACCCGAGTTCACGCAGCTCGACGTGGAGACCTCCTTCCTCACGCAGGATGCGATCATGCGTCTGATGGAAGGTCTCATACGACAGATCTTCAAGGACGTGCTGGGTGCGGCGCTGCCTGAGCCGTTCGAGCGCATGACCTACGCGGAAGCGATGCGCCGCTTCGCTTCCGACAAACCTGACCTGCGCATCCCGCTCGAGCTCACCGACGTGGCGGACCTCGTCAAGGATTGCGATTTCAAGGTGTTTGCAGGGCCTGCGAAGGATCCGAAGGGACGTGTGGCCGCGCTGCGTGTCCCTGGCGGCAGCTCCATGCCGCGTTCGCAGATTGACGAGTACACAGCTTTTGTTGCGCGCTATGGCGCGAAGGGTCTCGCCTACATCAAGGTCAACGAGCGCGCCAAGGGGCGTGATGGACTGCAGTCGCCCATCGTCAAGTTCCTGAGCGACGCGGCCGTGGCGGGCATCCTCGAACGCACTGGGGCACAGGACAACGACCTCGTGTTCTTCGGTGCGGACTCGGCGAAAGTCGTGAACGACGCGCTCGGTGCGCTGCGACTGAAGGTGGGCCAGGACCTGAAGCTGGTGCGCGAGGGATGGCGGCCGCTGTGGGTCGTTGAATTCCCGATGTTCGAGTGGGATCCCGACGCGAAGCGTTGGGTCGCCATGCATCATCCGTTCACCTCACCGGTGAACGATGATCCCGCTGCCCTGCGCGCGAATCCCGAGGGCGCGTTGGCCAAGGCCTATGACATGGTGTTGAACGGCTCGGAGATCGGCGGTGGTTCCGTGCGTATCCATCGTCAGGAGATGCAGTCGACCGTGTTCGATCTGCTGGGCATCGACGCCGAGGAAGCGCAGAAGAAATTCGGCTTCCTGCTGGATGCGCTCCGCTACGGCGCGCCGCCTCACGGCGGCATCGCGTTCGGTCTGGATCGCCTGTCGATGCTGATGGCGGGCGCGGACAGCATCCGTGAAGTCATCGCGTTCCCGAAGACACAGACGGCTGCCGACCCAATGACCGAGGCGCCGACAGAGGTGTCCGAGGCGCAGCTGCGGGAACTGCACATCCGCGTGCGGACACCGCCGACGCCGCAGTCCTAGCGCCATTGCCGGCGACCGCCGTTGCGGCCGCTCGCGCTACGACCGACACGATCGCGCGCGCTATGTGCAGTCGCCGCGCGGCGTCTCAGTACTCGAACTGGTAGGCGAGTCCCACGCTGCTGCCCGGATCGTTCTCGGGCGTAGTGCCCTGCGCCGTGGCGGTGCCGTTGCCCAACCTTGTCTGCAGCTTCAGATGCCGGGTCAGATCGACGTCGACGGCCAGCTGACTGGCGCCGGTGGTGGTTTCCTTGACGGCTACGAACACACGGCTGGAGACATAGCGTCCGGCCTCTATGGTCGCGCCGGAGTTGTTCTGTGTTCCCGGAGCGCCATTGCTGGTGCCGCCCCCCACGGTGAGGCGATCCAGTCCCAGCGCCTTCTGTATCTTCGCCACCGGGTTGAAGCCGCCACCGCCGCCGCCCAGGGTGGTCAGCGCGGCACCGATCTGCACGACCTGCAGGGCTGTCAGCTGGGAGGCGCTCTCGCCGAACAGCAGTCGCGCGAGGATCTCGTCCTGCGGCAACTCGGGCGTGCTGCTGAGTTCGATCTTCGGCTGATCGGCCAGGCCCGTGATCCTCACGATGGCGGTGACGTCGGCGACGACTGACTGCGCCGTGAAGTCCAGCGTGGGATCGATCCGGTTCTTCAGTCCCGCGCCATTGAAAGTGACGTTGCCATTGGTGAAAGTCAGCTTGCTGCTGGCGAGACTGAAGAAACCCCGTTGCAGTTCGAAGCCGCCGCTCACCGCAGGGGTATCAGTGGTGCCTCGCACGCGAATCTCGCCGCCCAGCTCGGCATCGAGCCCACGACCTTTCACCAGTATCTGGCGCGGTGCGCTCACCGTGATATCCAGCCCTATGACCAGCGGTTTCACGGGCGGCGGGGGTTTGGCACGGCCGGGACGCCGCACGTCCAGCACGGCCACGTTGGGCGGCAGGCCGCTGGGAATCTCCACATCCGCGCGATTGATGTCGATCCTGCCGGCCACCTGCAACTGCTCACGCGCCGTGCCCGTCACCTTGATGTCCGCGTTGAGGTTGGCCGTGATGATGTTGTTGGCGATGGGCTGCGCCTTGTTGGCCGTGATCTTCAGGTCCACCGGAATTTGCGGCTGCAGCACACCGACGGTGCCCTCCACGGAGACATTGCCCGGTGCAGCCCGGGCGGTGAGATGCTCGATTCGCAACGTCCCGTGCTCGCCACTGAGCTCGCCGTTGATATCGGAGAGATTGGTGCCCTGGGTGTAATCGCGCAGCGTGCCCTTGACGAGCTTGACGGTTCCACCGATCTCAGGAGAGCCGGCTGTTCCGGTGACTGTCGTGTCCACCGTCAGTGCGCCGGTGACGTGCCGACCGCGCGCTTCCAGTAGCGGATTGAGCAGCCCCAGATCCAGGCTGCCTGTCAGTTTCAGGTCGAGGGCGCCGTCTGCAGCCAGCGGTGCCTGACCGGCCAGAGCCAGGCGTGATGCGCTGCCGGCGTTCAGTTTGCCGTCCACGGCGGCGGTGTTGCCCATGAGCTGGGCGGATACGTGGATGTCGGTTGCGGGCAGACCTCGTGCGGCATCGTTGGCCGCGCGCAATCCGGTCACATCCACCTTGAGTGTGCCGGTGGGTGCGGCAGGGCTTCCCTGGATCCGGGCGTCGGCCTGCAGCGTGCCGCTGGCCAGGAGGCCCGGCACGAAGGCGTTGATCAGCTCCGGTCGCACCTGCTGCAGCGAGGCCTGTATATCCAGATCCGGCGACACCTTCCCGTCGGCTTGCAGAACGGCCTGACCGGCACCGAGCCTGACACCGTCAAGACGCAAGCCATCCGCGAACGACACCCGCGCAGCCGACAACAGCTTCAGCGTCTGCCCCTGCCAGGTGGCTTCAGCGCTGGAGAGGTCGATGTGCTGGTCCGTTGCATTCAGGCGCGCTGTCGCGTTGACAGTCGCTGGCGCACCGGCCAGAGCGGGGGACTGCGCAGCCAGAGTGAGATTCAATGCATCCAGCGGACCATCACCGGTGAGGTGGGCATCCGCGGTGACACCGCCGGCAACGACGTCATGCGCGTCGATCAGTAACTGCACCTTGGAGTGGCCCGCGGAAGGGACGAGTGAGAGATTGCCGGCAACGCTGCCCTGCAGAGCCGTTCCAAGCAGACGGTCCATATCCGCGAGTTCGCTCATCCGCCATTGAACCGTCCCATGAGCCTGCGCGAATTCGGCACCGCTGGTGATGTCAGCTTGAGCGTGCGCGCTCTTCCAGTCTGCATGCTGGATGACAGCGTGCATCGAGCCGCCTTCGAGCTGTTGGACGAGGGCATTGAGTACGAGTGGCGAGCCATCCAGATCCCCGTGTGCCTCCACGGTTCCTCTCGGAGCTGAAGGCAGCCCATCGGCATGCACGGAGGCATAGACGGTGCCACGGGACGAGCCGTGAACGGACAGGGTGGTCGTCAGATCGGACTCGACGCTCAATGACTTGAGCGGACCGCTGGCCTTGCCGATCAGCTTCGCCGTGCCGGCCAGCGCGGGCGAGACTCGGGAGAGGTCGGACAGGTTCAGGTCCAGGCGGGCATCGAGTTTCTGTGCGCCGGTGCGACCCAGCGAACCGCTTCCCGCCAGCGTCACGGCGCGACCGTCGAGTCGCAGGCGATCGATCGTCACCGAATCCTCCGACAGGGATCCGTCCACCTGCAGTCGGGTGCTGCCGCCGCGCAGCAGGCTGGCCCAGACGGCCGTGCCACCGTCGATCGAGGCGTTGATGTCTGCTTTGAGCTGAGTGGACTTGGGATCGTGGGCGAGCTGCGCCTTGATGTTGGCGTCGCCGCGGACCTTCTGTCCGCCGAGCGCGGCGAGTGGCGCCACGTCCGGAAGGTGCAGTTCGAGCTGCGCCTGTTGGTTTCCGGCAGTCACGACGTGCGCCTGCAGCGCCAGCAGTCGGTGCGAGGCGGTCAGCTCGAGCGGTCTGCTGTCCTCGTTGAGACGCAGCGAGGCATCGAGCGTGAGCGGCGAGTCCTGCAGGAGATCGGGCCGCGGACCGGGCAATACCAACTCCTCGATCACGGAACGCATCGTCACAAGCCCGCCCGAGGCTGTGAGACTGACGTTGAGTGAGCCCACCCTCACGCCGCCGGGCACCTGGAGTTGCAGTGCCCGGAGACGGCCGTCGGCCGACGGTTCCCTGATCGTGCCGTGCCAGCGTCCCTGCAGGTCAATGCTCTGCCAACTCAGGCCCTCGAAAGGACTCATTGGCGGTGCCCGCAGCGAATACTGCAGGTCCGCCGAGGTGTCGGTCAGATTGATCGTGCCCTGGGCGCTGCCGCGCAATGCGCCTGCGCTGACCGAGAGTTGAATCTGCTCCGCGTTGCGGGGTCCGTGCACTTGTGCGAGCACCGACAGGTCGCCGAGGCCGGGTGTCCTGAGGAGATTCTCCAGCGGCCCGTTGGCCGGCTCCTGCAGCTTGAGCGATGCATCCATGCGAGCCGGATCGAATTGCAGTTGCAGCTCGTAGTCGCCCAGGCCTCCGGTGCGATGGGCAGTGAGCGCAGCGGTCGCATCCTCCAGCGAGCGCAGGTGCGCCGAACCCTGCACCACGAGGGAGACTTCCGCGCCAGCCAGGGCCGGGCCCAGTTCGAGCGTGTCGATGGACAGCCGGGTCAGGTCCGAATGCGGGATGGAATAGTGGCGCTCGGGCTTGGATTCCTCCTCAGGCAGGGGCGCCCGCTCGATGTGCAAACGGCCCACGTGCAGCGTGTCCACCAGAATGTGCCGGGTCAGCAGGGCTGACGGCGTCCAGCGCAGCGAGATGCGCTCGGCGAACAGCCAGACTCCGTTGTCGTCGCTGAGCTCCAGCCGGTCCAGATCGAGCGCTGCGGGAAATGAACCGCGGATCCCGGCCAGCCGCACGTGACCGTCGGTCAGCTGCGCCGTCAGGCGCACGGCCAGCGCGCGTCCGCTGTTGGTATTGCCGATGATGAGCAGCGCTCCGACCAGGACGGCCACGAATCCCAGCAGGCCCGCGGCGCTCCAGGCCGCTATTTTCAACGCGCGTCGCATCAGAATGCCTGACCCAGACCGATGTAGATCTCGAACGAGTCGTCGCCCTCGAACGTGGCGGTCCGCGACCGCCGGTTGATGGGCACCGCCACATCCAGCCGGATGGGTCCGATCGGTGTGTAGTAGCGTATCCCGGCGCCCGTTCCGAAGCGCTGGGTGGAATTCAGGATGTTGAGGTTGCGGCTCACCTGGCCACCGTCTAGGAACACCGCCGCGCCGAAACTGGTGCCGATGCGCTGGCGAAACTCAGCGGTGCCGGCCGTGATGGCCGTGCCGCCGATGGGATTGCCATCGGCGAATTGTGGCCCGACCGACTGGTAGCGATAGCCGCGGATGGTGCCGCTGCCGCCCGCATAGAACCGCTGATCCGGCGGCAGGCTGAATTCACCCGCCCCGGCGGCCAGGCCTGCCAGTGCGCGCAAGGCGAGCACGCTGCGTCCGGGGTCCTTGTTGAATCCCACGTTCTGCAGATCGAAGTAGACCGAGGCGCTGGCCTGGGTCACGAAGAATCTCGTGTTGGGACGCCCGAAGGACAGGGTCGGGGTGACGCTCAACGAGACCCGCAGGCCCTTGCGCGCATCCTCCAGAGGCGAATCAAGGCCTGTAGTGTTGAGCAGCACCGTCATGGGCAGCGCGAGCAGCGTGTAATTGAATGTCTGGAACGTGCACGGCTGCGGTGGCGCGATGTCCTGCGGCACGCAGTACTCCTCCAGGATGCAGTTCTGCTGCTGCGTGCATTCCTGCTGGAGGATGCGTTCCTTCGTGACCGTGATGCCGGCGCTGGCGCTCCAGATGCCCGAGAGTTTGCGATTCAGCAGCAGACCCAGCGTGAAGGCCTTCTGGTCGTACGCATCCAGTGACTGGCTCAGCGCACCGAGTGAGATCTGCAGGGACTGATTGCGCCGCCCGAAATCCGGAATCAGGTACTTGCCGCTGGTGTCGTAGCCGATGCCGTTCGAGGCCGTGCCGCCCCCCAGGTTGATGGCGGTCGCCGACAGCGTGAGCGAATCGGCCGTACCGGCAACATCCCGGTTGGTCCAGTTGACACCGGTACTG
>Ga0335069_10006443_pt1 | contig 17052 bp, 15 predicted proteins | sample Lox_Sample_11_FD_206714 | JGI IMG/M metagenome (GOLD analysis project Ga0335069, IMG submission 206714) | Soil microbial communities from Loxahatchee National Wildlife Refuge, Florida, United States - Lox_Sample_1.1 | ecosystem: Environmental > Terrestrial > Soil > Wetlands | place: USA...
TCCACCCCACCATCACGATCATCGATCTCGGCGCGGTCTTCCCCATCGGTGACGTCCAAGGATTCCTGGCCGCCCTTCATCAACTCCAACACCAGTCGAACAGTAGCGATCCCCTAGACCCGCCCGTGATCCCTCGCCGCCCGCGCGATCTCCTCGATGATCTGTTCGAGGCTGCGTGTGAGCCGCCATTCGGGGAAGTGGGAGCGGATTTTTCTGAGGTCGCTGTAGTAGCAGATGTGGTCGCCGATGCGGGCCTGTTCGGAGTAGGTGATCTTGGGGCGTGTTTTGGTGATGCGGTGAATGAGCTCGACGCACTCCATGAGGCTGGCCGCGTTTTCTTTTCCGCCGCCGAGGTTGTAGACCTCACCGGGTTTGGGGTTCTGCGCGAACTGCCAGAAGAGATTGATGACATCGTGGGAGTGGATTTGGTCGCGGACCTGTTTGCCTTTGTAGCCGTAGACGGTGTAGGGCCCCTCGCGGAGTGCGACCATGACGAGGTAATTGAGGAAGCCGTGGAGTTCGACGCCGGAATGCTGTGGTCCGGTGAGGCAACCGCCGCGGAAGATGCCGGTCTTGAGGCCGAAGTATTTTCCGTACTCCTGGGCGAGGACATCGCCGGCGACTTTGGAGGCTCCGAAGAGGGAATGGAGGCAGCGGTCAATGGAGAAGGTTTCGGGGATGCCGTGGGCGTAGGCGGGGTCGTCGTATTCCCAGCGGGTGGCTTCTTCGCGCAGCTTCAGGTGGTTGGGGCCGTCGCCGTAGACCTTATTGGTGCTCATGTGGCAGAAGACGGCATCGGGCGCGAACTGGCGGCAGGCCTCGAGCATGTTGAGGGTGCCGACGGCGTTGACGTCGAAATCGTCAAAGGGGCGTTTGGCGGCGAGGTCGTGGCTGGGTTGAGCGGCGGCGTGGATGACGAGGTCGAATTTCCGGCTGCCCACCCCCTGAAAGAGGGACTTCACGGCTTCGCGGTCCCGGATGTCCATTTCGCGATGGGTGTACCACCGGCAGGTGGATTCGAGGCGCTGGCGGTTCCAGGTGGTGTCGCCCTTGGGCCCGAAGAAGTCGGCGCGCATGTTGTTGTCGACGCCCACGACTTCGAAGCCGAGGCGGTCGAAGAAGACGACGGCTTCGGAGCCGATTAAGCCGCTGCTGCCCGTGACCAACACCTGCATGGAGGTTCCCTTCCGTGGAGAGCACGTCGAGCCTGCCGCGATCCGTGCGGCGAGGATCTGCAATAATGCTTATCGGCTTGATTGACGGTTTATGAAAAGCCGTGTTTGCGCCCCCCCCTTGCTCCCTTACTTCTGCCGCAATTCACGCCGCTTGATCGGTTTCGCGGGATTCCCGCCCACGATCATCCATTCCTCCACGTCTTTCACCGCCACCCCGCATGCCGCCACCACCGCTCCCTGTCCCACCTTGACCCCCGGACCTACAAATGCCCGCGCACAGATCCATGCATCCGTCCCGATCTCAATCGGCGGTGTGAGCAACGGCAGCGAGACATCCGCATAGTCGTGCGTTCCGGCGCACAAGTATGCTTCCTGCGAAATCATCGCCCGGTCCCCGATCGTGATCTTTCCGAGGCTATAGAGCTCGGCCCGGTCCCCAATGATGCACATCTCCCCGATCGTCACCTGCCATGGGTAATACACCCGTACCGTCCGCCGAATGATGCACCGGCTCCCCACCTTTGCTCCAAACGACCGTAACAGAAAGGAGCGCCATCCGTTCATGGTGTGAAACGAGTACCGAAAGAGCGTCGCTTCTACGCCGGCCCAAAGCAGGCGTTTGATCTTCATGCCGCGCGTGGCGGAGGAAACCAGTCGCGCCTCCGGCGGAGTTTCGCCCGTACTCGTCGAATCTTTCGCCCGTTCGGTGCTCACTGCGGAATCTTCGACTCAACCAGCGCCCGGACTTTACCCGCATCCGCTGATGCCCCCGTTGCCGCGACGGCCTTCATGACCGCCCCGATCGCCTTTCCCTGGTCCTTTTTGGTCAGCGGTCCAAGCGGCGCCAGTGCCTCAGCCACGATTTTCTCCAGTGCGGCATCATTCAGTTGCTTCGGCAGAAATTCTTCGACAATGGCCAGCTCCGCCTTGATGGCCGCCACCCGCTCCGCCTGTCCGTACCCCTCCATCTCGGCCTGCGACTTCTTGAGCGACTTGGCGTAAGCATTGACGGCTCCCTGCGGATCGGCGTCCGGCTTGTCCGCCTCCACGCGCTTGATCTCCGAGAGGAGCATGCGGAGCACTTGAGTGCGCTCCTTGTTCCCGCCCTTCATCGCCGCCACCATTTCCGCCTGCACTCTGCTTTTCAGTCCCGCGTCCGCCATGAATAGCCACTCCGTGAAGAATAAAATCTGAGTCCGGGAAGCTCTATTCTACCGGCCCGGCCGTCGGTATCGAGCATTCAGCGCCCCTTGCGTCACACCTGCCAGGGGCGAAGGGCCCCATTGAGGCATCCCGAGGTGTGAATTATTTCCGGGCTTTTGCAGTTGACATGTGGTGGAATTTGCGTATTCTTAGCGCCGTTCATCCCATAATTGTCTTCGGATTCCGAGGGTTTTTGTACCGGATGAACAAGGAATCCAGGGAGCGGCCGATAAGGCCGAGCGAGTCGTATCTTCTTTTTCGGACGTAGGGCATCCTTGATTGGATGGTTCCGGAAAAGGAATTATGCCTTATTCGCATATGTGTTTAACATTATTTTCGGACATTGGCTCATGGAAGCGAAGCCATTTGTCCGATCCTGCTCACGGGAATGGGTTCCATTACGTTGGGGCCACGCTCGGGAATGTTCATGCTTAAGCCGTGTCTCGGGGCCGGCGATCGAGCGGTGAGTGAAAGAACATTGGGTTTTAGGTCTCTTTGAAGGAGTGACTATGTTTCGGAAGGACGCAGTTTCCATGGCGGTCCTCGGTCTGCTTGCGAGCTGCGGGCTCGTTTCGGCCGAATCCACCGCAGTTTCCACCCCCGTGCTCTCGCTTGAGCCCACCGTCGTGACGGCTCAGGACAGCAGCGCTGCCACCACCCCGCTCATGATGGGGCTGGAAAAGGCGGGCGTTGCCAAGCCGATCGAGAGCGAAGGGCTCCAGATCTACGGCTGGATCGAAGGCGGCTATGAAGCCAACCTCCGCAACAACGAAGGTAGCCACCTCAGTGGCCCCATCACCAAACCGGGCATCTTCACATCAGACTATGGCAACCACTTCGTGCTGAACCAGGTCGCTCTGCGCGTTGAACGCGATGTCGATCTCAAGAAGTGGGATGTCGGCGGCATGGTTGAACTCAATTTTGGCGTTGACGACAATTTCACTACCCCCGCCACCGCAAAGGACGGAAGCCACTCGTCCGGCTGGGAACTCACCCACATCGGCGACAATACCATCGCCAATCCTCAGCTCGACGTCCCCCAGGCCTTCGTGGATTTTGCTATCCCCGTCGGCAACGGCATCAAGGTCCGCGTCGGCCGGTTCTACACCCTCACCGGCTACGAATCGTTCGATCCCCGCGGCAACCCCTTCTACACGCACAGCTTGATCTACGGTACCGAACCGACCGAAAACACCGGCGTCCTCGGTTTCTACCAGATCAATGACCAGTGGTTGATTGTCGGCGGCATGAGCCGCGGCATCAACCAGAACACCGAAGACAACAACGACGGCACGGATACCATCGGCCAGGTCGTCTTCACCCCCAACAAGCAGTGGACATTCACCGGGAACTGGGAAATTGGCCCGCAGGACAACGCCGACAACAGCCACTACCAGACCCTCCTCAACCCCATCGCTTCCTGGCAGATGACTGACCAGCTCAAGTTCGGCGGCGAAGGCATCTACATCTATGACGGTGGCCTTCAAGGCAACACTGGCTACAACGGCGCCACGCGTAACGAATCCGCCTATGGCGACGTCTACGGCGCTGCCGGCTATGCCCAGTACGCCATCAACGACTACCTCATCGCCAACCTCCGCGTGGAGTGGCTCCACACGTATACCAGCCCCTCCAACGAGAACCAGTACGAGATCACCGGTGGCGTGACCATCAAGCCGATGCCCAAGGACCCGATCGGCAAGAACCTGATGATCCGTCCGGAAATCCGCTATGACGTCGCGGAAGATCATCTCTACCCGGTCGGCACCGGCGCCAATTCCTACAAGGATCAGTGGTCGGCCGGCGCGGACGTGATCTTCACGTTCTAAGCCAACGCCTGTCTCCTCTTTGAGTAACTCGAGCGGCGCGACTTCCAAGTCGCGCCGCTCTCTTTTTTTGCATCACGCCGCCCTCGGCTCAGAAATTCCCGTTGCGCCCCGCTTGACGCTTCTTCCCCTCACCCCCAAAATTGCCCCAGTTCAGGGAATGGAGATTCGGTCTTCGCTCTGTTCCCTCCAATCGTTTTTTTATCCGTGGTTTATCGAATGGCAAAGGAGAGATAGTGTTGTATCGCAAGGACATCGTCGCTTGGGCCGTCACCGGCGTTTTCGCGTGCTGCGGGTTCGCCGCAGCACAGGGCACGGTAAGCACACAGTTGCAAACCCCCGCGCTCTCCCTGGAGCCCCAGGTCGTCACCGCGCAGGATTCCGGCGCTCCCAGCACCCTCCTCATGCTCGGTCTCGACAAGGTCGGCGTCGCCAAGCCCCTCCAGACCTACGGCATCAATATCTACGGCTGGATCGAAGGCGGCTACGACGCCAACCTCCGCAACAACGCCGGCAGCAAACAGGGCTTCATCACCCGCCCCGTCGGCTACACTCAGGAGCTCGGCAACCACTTTGCCCTCAACCAACTCGCACTCCGCATCGAAAAACTCGTCGATCCCAAAAAGTGGGACGTCGGCGGACTCGTCGAAGCCAACTTCGGCACCGATACTTACGCCACCACCCCAGCCCGCGACAACAAGGGCGGCAACACCTCCGGCTGGGAATTCCAGACCCCCGGCGACAACCCCGGCGAAGTCCCCCACTTCGATTTCACGCAGGCCTACGTCGACGTCAACGTCCCGGTCGGCAACGGCGTCAAGATCCGCGCCGGCCGCATGTACACCGTTACCGGTTACGAATCCTTCGATCCCCGCGGCAACCCCTTCTACTCTCACAGCTACCTCTACGACAACGAACCCGTCGAAAACACCGGCGTTCTCGGCTTCTACCAGCTCAACGACCAGTGGTCCTTCGCCGGCGGCATCAGCCGCGGCATCAACCAGAACACCGAAGACGACAACGGCGCCATCGACGGCCTCGGCCAGGTCACCTACACCCTCAGCAAGCAGTGGCAGTTCGTCGCCAACGTTGAGGTCGGCCCGCAGAACTCCGCCGACAACAGCCACTACGACTTCATCTTCAACCCCATCGTCGTCTTCCAGGCCACCGACAAACTCAAGTTCGCGGCTGAAGGCCTCTACGACTACGACGGCGGCTTCAACGGCTTCCCGCCGGTTACCCACGCCTATGGCGACAACTACGGCATCGCCCTCTACGGCCAATACGCCCTCTGCCAATACGCCACCGCCAATCTCCGCGCCGAATGGATTCACACCTACGCCGGCGTCCCCTACCCGCTCGACGCCGCCGGCATCGCCTCCAGCAACGCCTACGAAATCACCGCCGGCTTCACCATTCACCCCTTGCCCAAAGACCCCATCGGCAAGAACCTCGTGATCCGCCCCGAACTGCGCTACGACGTCTCCGAAGATCACGACTACGCCACGGGCGCCAATCATGCCTACAAGGACATGTGGTCCGTCGGCGCCGACGTGATCTTCACGTTCTGATCCGGCATTAAAAACGCGAATGCCTTGAAATGGAGCGCCATTCATGCGATAGTACGCGTTTCCCCTGAGCCCGGGCGATACGTCCGGGTGCAGGCGGAACCAGCAGGCAGCCCAAGCAGGAATTAGGAGATTAAGCCCGTGGCCCATTCGTTGTCAGCGAAAAAGCGAGTTCGTCAGAATGCCAAGCGCCGGTTGCAGAACCGCGACCGTAAGCGCGAGATTCGGCTTGAGCTCAAGAAGATTCAGAGCGTGATCACCGCCGGCGACAAGAAGGCCGCCGCCGAGGAACTCAAGGCCGCTCAGAAGGTCATCGACCGCATCTCGGTCCGCGGTGGCATCCACAAGAAAACCGCCGCCCGCCGCAAGAGCCGCCTCGCCAGGCAGGTCAACGCCCTGCAGGCCAAGTAAAGTTTAGCCGCGAGCCGGAGGCGAGCGCTCCCGCGCCCGATCCAGAAGGGCGGTCCGCCACCCAACACCCCGGCCCGACGAACCCCACGTGATCCCATGTCAAACGACCGCTTGGTGTTGCCCCCTCCCGATGTGAGTGGCAGCAACGCAAAGCGGTCGTTTGTTTCACGCGCCGGTTTAAAACTCGAAGCCGCCCTCCTCTCCTTCCCCATCGATGTCACCGGAAAAACCTGCGCCGACCTCGGCGCCAACGTCGGCGGCTTCACCGACTGCCTCCTCCAGCACGGCGCCGCCAAGGTCTACAGCGTCGACACCGCCTACGGCATCCTCGCCTGGACCCTTCGCAAAGACCCGCGCGTCATCGTCAAAGAACGCATGAACGCCCTGCACGTCAAACTCCCCGAACCCGTCAGCATCGTCTCGATCGACGTCGGCTGGACCCGCCAAAACAAAATCCTCCCCGTCGTCGCCGCCATCCTCGCCGACAACGCCGACGTCCTCACGCTCATTAAGCCGCACTACGAAAGCGAAGAAGCCAAAATCCAGAAAGGCGTTCTCACGCCGGAGCAGTCGGAGCAAGTCCTCCACCACGTCCTCGACGAAATCGAACAGACCGGCTGGAGAATCCACGGCGTCGTCCGCACCCCCATCGAAGGCCAGAAAGGCAACACCGAATACATCGCCTGGCTCCGCCGGTAGGTTTCTCGCGTCGCGGAAAGCGCCATCAAACCGCAGTTTAGCCGTCGATCGAAGATCGACGCGTGGCCCCGGTCGAGCGCGACTTTCACTCGCAACCGGAATTATTCAACGCGTCCCACCCACCACCCCGGCAGGGGCCCAAGCCCTCAGCCCATGGCAAGCCGGCCCCGCCGGCGCGGCCAAGGGAATGCACTTCTATCAAGCCACGCGTGATCGGAGTCCTTTCCCCGCAATGACAAGCCCCCGACACGCTCGCAAATCCAGACCCTAACAAAAGTAAAACTTTTGTCCTTGCCTGCTGTGATTCCCGTGTCATACTGAAATGACTCGCCACGGGGGAATCATGCGCACACATTCCATCCATCACCCACCCCTTGCACCATGCACCCGGCTGCACGTTGCCCCGCCCAGACTCGCAACCCGCTGCTACCATGAATCCAATGAACCTCCTTTTCCGCTCAAAAACCCACAAGGTGCAACCTGTTGCACCCATCAAACCTTTATCCGCAACCCCGCACCAATTCCCCTCCACCGGCAACTATGCCAGAATACAATCCTCTCCCGCGAACCTCTTTCGGAGCAGTACCCCATGAAGGACATCCGCGTCGCCATCGTCGGCGTCGGCAATTGCGCCTCCTCCCTCGTCCAGGGGGTCACGTACTACCGCAATAATCCCCAGGCGACCGTCGGCCTGATGCACCCCGACATCGCCGGCCTCAAAGTCGCCGACATCCACTTCGCCTGCGCCTTCGATGTCGACGCCCGCAAGGTCAGCCAACCCCTCGCCCGCGCCGTCTTCGCCCCTCCCAACTGCGCCAAAACCTTCTGCGACCACCCCGACGCCGACGGCGCCAAAGTCTTCCCCGGCCCCCTCGCCGACGGCGTCGCCTCCCACCTCGAACGCTTCGACGAATCCCTGCGCACCACCATCGCCGATCCCGCCCGCAGCGCCACGAAATCCGACGTGGTGCGCGTGCTCAAGGAAACAAAAGCTACCGTGCTGGTGAACTACCTTCCCGTCGGCAGCCAGCACGCCACCGAGCTTTACGCCGAAGCCTGCCTCGAAGCCGGCGTCGGCATGGTGAACTGCATTCCCGTTTTTATCGGCAGTGATCCGGCGTGGGCCGCGAGGTTCAAGCAGGCGAACCTGCCCCTCGTCGGCGACGATGTGAAATCGCAGTTCGGCGCGACGGTTGTCCACCGCGTGCTGATGAAACTCGCCCAGCAGCGCGGCATGGCGGTGGAGTCGAGTTACCAGCTCAACGTCGGCGGCAACGCCGACTTCCTCAATATGCTCGAACGCTCCCGCCTCACCAGCAAAAAAGTCTCCAAGACCGAGTCCGTCACCAGCCAGGTCCCCATGGACGAAAACAAAATCCATATCGGCCCCAGCGACTTTGTCCCCTTCCTCGGCGACAACAAAGTCGCCTACGTCCGCATGAACGTCCGCGGCTTCGGCGGCGTCGCCATGGAAGCGGATGTGAAATTATCGGTCGAGGATTCGCCCAACTCAGCCGGAGTGGTCGTCGACGCAATCCGCTACGTGGCCCTCGCACAGCGGGCCGGCATCGGCGGCGTCCTGGAGGATGTCTCCGCCGTCCTCATGAAGCGGCCTCTCGTACAACGCGAGGAAAACGATGCCGCCGACCGCCTCGAACAATGGACCGGTAAAACTGCCTCAACCCATCCGTGAATTTATTCTGGCTTCCCCTCGCCGCACCGACTAGACTGCTCCATATGTTGAGCAACGATCCGATTCTCTCCAATGCGCCATTCCTCGAATGCCTGCCGATCGGGATGATGCTGTTCGATCATTCTTGGCGCGTGCATTATCTGAACGGGTGGATGCGGGACCGGATCGGGCAGGACCCGGCACCGGACGAGCTGAACGAGTTGACGTCGTGGGGGAAGGCGGACTGGTGCGATTTTCTGCGCGCGGTGCTGGAGTCAAAGGATGCGGGCGCGGCCGGCGGGTGTGCGATGCGCGGCGATTTCTGGCTGAACATCGGCAGCCGGCAGATGGGCGACCGGGCGGTGAAGGGCATCCAGGTGACCGTGACCGTGCATCGGCTGAACGCACCGCTGGAAAACGCGATCGTCATGGTGTTCTCGGATGTCTCCGCCCTGCGCGAGACGGAAGAGCGGCTGCGCGAGACGCTCTCCGCCGTCACGGAACTCAGTGACACCGCCATTTCCCAGGCCAGCGCTCTCAAGAGCATGAATTCCGAACTTGAAGAGCGCGTCCGCAGGCGCAACTGCGAACTCCAGTCCGCGAACATGGATTCGCTGCACATGCTCGCCGTCGCCTGCGAAGCCAAGGATCGCGACACCGGCGAGCACGTGCTCCGCGTGAAACGCTACACGGAGCTGCTCTCCCGCGAGCTTGGGTTCAAGACCCTCGAAGTCGAGCAGTTCGGCTATTCGTCCATTCTGCACGATGTCGGCAAAGTGCACATTCCCGATGCGATACTGACCAAGCCGGGGGCACTCACCGAAGATGAGCGGCGGATCATCAACGAGCATCCGATTGCGGGCGAACGAATCCTGGGGCACAACCCGTTCTTTGCCTCGGCACGGCGCATCGCGCGGAGCCATCATGAAAACTGGGATGGTTCCGGATACCCGGATGGGTTGTCGCGCTATGCGATCAGCGTGGAAGCGCGGGTTGTGCACGTGGCGGATGTATTCGATGCCTTGACGTCGCGGCGTCCGTACAAGGCGGCGTGGGGGCAGCCCGAGGCGCTGCGGGCGATCGGGGAGATGAGCGGGAAGTCGTTTGATCCGGAGATCGTGGCGGCGCTTATTTCGCTGGCATCACGCGGCGAACTGGAGCGGGCGGTGGCGGCGGCGTGAGAAGATTGAATCATTGAGTGATCGGCCCATTGATTCATTGAAACAATGACCCGATGACGCAATCTTTCAATGGCTCAATTCACCCGGGGTGGGTGTTTTCCGGGAATTCTCCTACAATCATGGCATTGTCGTTTGAGGGCTTTGGATGCGGATTGCGCTGGCACAGATTGATCCGACGGTGGGGGATATTGTCGGGAATTTGCGGAAGCACTTGAGCGTGCTCAAGGAGGCGAAGTCGCGCGGGGCGGAGGTGGTGGTGTTTCCGGAGCTGAGCATTCTGGGGTATCCGCCGAAGGATCTGCTGCTCAAGCCCGCGGTGATTCAGCTTTCGCTGGAAGCGGTCGAGGAGGTTGCTCGTGCGGCTCAAGGCGTGACGGCGATCGTGGGGTATGCGGAGAGGAACGTGAGCAATCGCGGCCGGCCGTTGCACAACGCGGTGGCGGTGGTGCGCGATGGGAAGGTGGTGGCAAAGCGGTTCAAGAGCTTGCTGCCGACGTACGACGTGTTTGATGAATCGCGCTATTTTGAGCCGGGGCCGGACACGGAGATTACGAAGATCGAAGGACGCGACGTGGGCGTGTCGATCTGCGAGGATTTGTGGAACGACGAGCAGTTTGTCGAGCGGCCGCTGTATCACTTCAATCCGATCGGAGCGTTGGCCGAGGCGGGGGCGAAGATTCTGCTGAACATCTCGGCGTCGCCGTTCGTGCTGGGGAAGAACGAGTATCGGCACAAGCTGTTCGGGTTCCAGGCGCAACGATGGGGGATGCCGATTGTGTACGTGAACCAGGTGGGGGGGAATGATGAATTGGTGTTCGATGGGAATTCGGTGGTCTTTGATGCGGGCGGGAACATCATTGCGCAGGCGAAGGATTTTGAGGAGGATTTGCTGGTGCTGGAAGTGGGTGGGGAAAACGCAAAACACAAAACACAAAACGCAAAACCTCGGGAGGGGATTGCTTCGATTCATGCGGCGCTGGTGTTGGGGTTGCGGGATTATGTGCGCAAATGCGGGTTTAAGAAGGTGGTGCTGGGATTGAGCGGGGGGATTGATTCGGCGGTGGTGGCGGCGCTGGCGGCGGAAGCGCTGGGGGCGGAGAACGTGATGGGGGTGAGTTTGCCGTCGCGGTATTCGTCGGATCATTCGAAATCGGATGCGCACATTTTGGCGGAGCGGCTGGGGATTGCATTTCACACGGTGCCGATCGAGTTGCCGCACGAGGCGATGGAGCGGGCGCTGGAGCCGCTGTTCAAGGGAACAGCGCCGGGGCTGGCGGAGGAAAATATTCAGGCGCGGCTGCGCGGGAATATTCTGATGGCGCTGTCGAACAAGTTCGGCCACATGCTGCTGACGACGGGGAACAAGAGCGAGGTGGCCGTCGGGTATTGCACGCTGTATGGCGATATGTGCGGGGGGCTGGCGGTGATTTCGGATGTGCCCAAGACGATGGTGTACGAGTTGGCGCGGTACATCAACTCGGAGTGGGAACGGAAGGGAAAGCTGCCGCCGATACCGGAAAACACAATCACGAAAGCGCCGAGCGCGGAGTTGAAGCCGAACCAGACCGATCAGGATTCGCTGCCGCCGTATGAGGTGCTGGATGCGATCATCGAGCGGTACGTGGAGCAGGAGAAGAGCGTGGCGGAGATCATCGGGGAGGGATTTGATGTGGTTGTGGTGGGGAAAGTAGTGCGGCTCGTGGACATTTCGGAGTACAAGCGGAAGCAGATGGCGCCGGGGATCAAGGTCACTAGCCGGGCGTTTGGGTTCGGCCGGCGGATGCCGATAGCGCAGGGGTATGACCCGAAGTTGCAAACGGTGCGTGGCGTGGTTGAGGCGGCAAGAAGAGCGGGTAAATAGGCGGAATTCGCTAACGCGGACGGGTCGCGGCTGTCTGATAGAAACCGGTGTGGTGGAGGCAAAGGGCGGATTTTGCTACACTTCCTGTTTGCTTTTTTTCCAAGCGTATGAGGGACTATGCAAGCCTGGTGGCGGGTTCTCCGCGGCGTGTGGCCATATCGCACACTGGTCGTCATTAGCATAATTTGTGCGCTGGGGGTGGGATTGAGCTATGCGTCCGGCGTGGCGGTGATGCTGCCGGTGCTGAAGATTTTTATCTCGACGGAGGGGATTCACGGGTGGGTGGATCGGGAGGCGGCGCAGGATCGGCTGGGGGTGACCTTGTGGGACCTGGACCAGACTGTGGCGAAGGGGCAGTCGGGGGTCGTCATCGATTCGGCCAATGTGAAGAGGGTTGCGTCGCCGGTGCTGAACCCGGCCGGGCAGCCGTACAAGGTCGTTGCGCAGGTCACATATGATGAGGGGGAGAAGACGCAGAGCGCGGAAAAGGGGCAATGGCGGGGGATGGTGAACATGATCGCACGGGCGCCGGCGGGCGGGCATCTGACCATGGTGCTGAAGGGGGTTGGCGGGCAAGAAGTGCTCAAGGGGCTGGAACTGCGGCGGGCTTCGTTTCATGAGCGGATGCTGCTGCGAGTGGTGGATCATCTCCCGGAGGATCCGTTCTCCGCGCTGGTGTACCTGGTCGTATTCTTCATCGTGCTGTGCATCGTGGGATCGGTCTTCCGGTATTACCAGCAGTATCTGGGCATGGCGGTGGCGACGCGGGTGATCGCGGACCTGCGGCGGCGGATGTACGACCGCATCACGCAGTTGCCGACGAGTTATTTCGCGCAGCGGGGCACAAGCGACCTGATGAGCCGGCTGACGCAGGACACGAACACGCTGACGGACGGCGTGTCGATGGCGTTCGGCAAGGCGATTCAGGAGCCGGTGAAGGCGGCGGGGGCGTTTGGCGTGGCCATGTGGCTGGATTGGCGGCTGACGATGATGATCGTCGTGTCGTCGCCGATACTGGCGGTGATCATTCGCAAGTTCTCGAAACGGATGCGCAAGGCGGGGCGGCGGGCGCTGGAGAACTGGTCGAGCATGCTCGGGATCATCAACGAGACGCTGATCGGGGCGCGCGTGGTAAAGGCCTATTCGGCGGAGGGGTACGAGCGGCGGCGCTTTGCGCGGGTGAACAAGGCGCTGGTGAAGGAACAGACCCGGCTGGCGCACTACGGAAGCATGAGCCGGCCGACGATTGAGACGCTGTCGATCATCGTGACGAGCATCCCGATGCTGATCGCGGCGCGATGGGTGCTGGATCACAAGATTGAGCGGGATGTGTTCGTGACGGTGATGGTCTGCCTGGCGGCGATGCTGGAGCCGTTGCGGAAGCTCTCCGACGTGAACTCGCGCGTGCAGCAGTCGAACGTGGCGGCGACGCGGGTCTTCGAGGTCATCGACATGCCGTCGGAGCCGAACCACAGCCATTCTCTGCCGAAGTTGCCGCGGCACAAGGAATCGGTGGAATTCCGTGACATCGTATTCTCGTATCCGGGGCACGAGGAAATCGTGCTGAATCATGTGAGCTGCAAAGTGCTGCATGGGCAGACGGTGGCGGTGGTGGGCGGGAACGGGAGCGGGAAGTCGACCCTGCTGAATCTGTTGCCGCGATTGTATTGGCCGACGAGCGGGCAGGTTCTCATCGACGGCACGGATATTTCGACGGTGAGCCTGCGGAGTTTGCGGAAACAGATCGGGCTGGTGACGCAGGACACGCTGCTGTTTGCGGATTCGATTTACAACAACATTGCGTATGGGACGCGGCATGCGACGCGCGAACAGGTGATTGACGCGGCGAAGCGAGCGTTTGCGGACGAGTTTATCAGCGGCTTTCCGGATGGGTATCAGACGCGCGTTGGCGAACACGGCGTGCGGCTCTCGGGCGGACAGAAGCAGCGCATCGCGATTGCGCGAGCGATTCTGCACGATCCGTCGATTCTGATTCTGGATGAGGCGATGAGCCAGATCGATTCGGATTCGGAGAAGAAGATCAGCCTGGCGCTGCGCGAGTTCACGAAGAACCGCACGGTGCTGATGATCGCGCATCGATTCCAGACGGTGATCAGTGCGGATCAGATTATCGTGCTGGACCATGGCCGTGTGGCGGGGATTGGGACGCATGGGCAGTTGATTGAGACGTGTGGGGCGTATCGGAAGCTTTACGAGAATCAGTTCCGCGAGATGGACGCTTTGAATGGGGAAGCGGAAGAGAGCGCCGAATCGCCTGTGACGGAGTTGACTTGAGTGTCGGGTGGGGTGCGGTCGATATAATGGAGGGTGAGGTGAATCGTGACGACGCGGGAACGGAATATTGCCCTGCCGATGGAGCAGATCCTGGCGTTTTGCCGACGGCATCCGATCAGGAAGCTGAGCCTGTTCGGGTCGGTACTGCGTGAGGATTTTGGGGAGGGGTCGGATGTGGATTTGCTCGTGGCATTCCTGCCGCATGCCCGAGTGACCTACTTTACGATGGCCGATATGGAGGTCGAACTGGCATCGATATTGGGGCGGAAAGTGGATTTGCGGACTGCGGAAGAGATTCATCAACGTTTCCGGCAACAGGTTTTAGAGTCAGCGGAGTTGCTCTATGCCCATGAGTGACCGGGATCGGATGATTCACATGCTGGATTATGCCGAGAAAACAGCGGGGATCGCGCGAAACCGCCGACGGGAGGAATTGGAGCAGGACACGACGTTGCTATTTGCCCTGCTGCATGGAGTTCAGACTGTCGGCGAAGCTGCCGCTGCGGTTTCGGAGCAGGGGCGGCTTGCCTATCCGACGGTTCGCTGGAGGCAGATCATCTCCATGCGCAACAGGCTGGTGCACGGATACGACAGCGTGAATTGCGATATCCTTTGGGAAACGGTGCAAACACACGTTCCAGAGCTGATTGAGGAATTGCTGAAGTTTATCCCTCCAGAACAGACCTGAGGCTCTTTTATCTTGGGGCGTGTTCCGTATACTGCCGGGCATGAATACGATTCTCCTGGTCAACGGAACGGTCATCGATCCTTCGCAGAAGCTCGAGAGGGCGGCGGAGGTGTTGGTGATTGATGGGAAAATCGCGGAGATTGGGACGGGGTTGAGGGGGAAGGCGGGGAGTGGGGCGGAGGTAGTGGATTGTGCGGGGTGTTTCGTCACGCCGGGGCTGATCGATATCCACGTGCATTTTCGCGAGCCGGGGCAGGAGGCGAAGGAGACGGTGGCGACTGGGAGCGCGGCGGCGGTGGCGGGGGGATTCACGACGGTCTGCTGCATGCCGAACACGACGCCGGCGCTGGATGATGAGACGCAGATTGGTTTTGTGTTCGAGAAGGCGCGGGAGGCGGGGTTGTGCAACGTGCTGCCGGTCGGGGCAATCACGAAAGGGCGGAAGGGGGCGGAACTGGCGGAAATGGCGCTGATGCATGCGGCGGGGGCGATTGGTTTTTCGGATGATGGCGTCGGTGTGGCGTCGGCGGCGGTGATGCTCAAGGCGCTGCAGTACGTGAAGATGCTGGGGAGCGTGCTGACGCAGCATTGCGAGGAGCCGAGCTTGTCGGGCGGGCCGATGAGTGCGGGGCCGACGGCGGTGAAGCTGGGGCTGGGCGGGTTGCCGGCGGTGGCGGAGGAGTTGATGATCGCGCGGGATCTGCTGCTGAACAAGCGGATCGGGGCGCGGTACCACGTGCAGCATATTTCGACGGCGGGGGCGGTGGAACTGGTGCGGCAGGCGAAGCTGGATGGGCAGCCGGTGACGGCGGAGGTGGCGCCGCACCATCTGCTGCTGACGGATGAGGTGTGCGGGACGCTGAATGGGGGATACGACACGAATACCAAGATGAATCCGCCGCTGCGGACGAAGGCGGATATTGAGGCGTGCATTCGGGGCGTGGTGGATGGGACGATCGATTGCCTGGCGACGGACCATGCGCCGCACACGCGGGAGGAGAAGGAACTGGAGTTCGACAAGGCGCCGTTTGGGATTGTGGGGTTGGAGACGGCGCTGGCGCTGTATGCGAAGGCGCTGGTGGAGCCGGGGCATCTGACGTGGGGGCAGTTGATTGAGAAGATGACGAGTGCGCCGGCGCGGGTGATGAACATCAAAGGCAAGGGGACGCTGGCGGACGGGGCGGATGCGGATATTACGGTGATTGATCCGAAGGCGAGTTGGACGATCGAGCCGGCGAAGTTCCATTCGAAGAGCTGCAATACGCCGTTCGGCGGGTGGAATGTTACGGGGAAAGTGCGGAGCACGATTGTGGGGGGGCGGGTGGTGTTTGATGGGGCGAATGTGCTGGCGATGGCGAGCGGCAGATGAAGCGATTTTCGCTGATATTGCGTGGTCTTCTGATTCCGGCGCTGCTGGGTGTTGCGTCGTGCGGGCGGACGGATGTGCCGGTGGCTTCGGAAACTGCGCCTGCCGCGACGACGGCTCCGGGGGCTGTCGGGAAATCGCTGCGGTCGGCAAATGTTGCGGTGAGCGGGCATGTGGTGAAGATGGCGGATGGGGTGGATCTGACGCAGGTGCGGAATCAGGAGATGATTCATCCGGCGTTCAGCATGTCGCCGCCGGATGTGGATTCGGCGGTGCTGTTGGCGTCGGTGGTGAACGATAAGGATGACACGGGATCGCCCGTGGTGTTGAAGAAGATTGATGATCAGTGGAAGGTTCTGGAGCTGACGGAAGCGGGGGACCAGGAATGGGTGTACGCGGGGGCGTGCGGGCCGCGGAAGGAGTTGTGGGGGATTCTGGATTCGGCGACGGATACGCCGGTGCCGCAGCTCACGCTGATGCGTTCCGCTGATGATGGCCTCACGTGGCAGTTTTTTGCGGCGGTGAAGAAGCCGGCGGACGATGCGGAGTATGCGGCGTTTTCCATGGCGGCCAACGGGGAGGGGAAACTCTCCGTGCATCTCGCCGACGACGCGGACAAGATTCTGCACGGCTATTATCACTACAGGACTGTAGACGGCGGGAAAACGTGGATGGGGCCGACGTTCGAGGCGGATGATGTGACGGATGCGGATTCGCAGCGGGACCTCGATTCGATTCAGGAAGCGATCAGGGATGCCGAGGCGGTTCCTGCGCAATAGGGGGATTTGAACGTGCCGTACATTGTGGATACGTATAACGCGGTGTATGCGGGGGCGGCGATGGGGGGCGCGCTGAGCGGGCTGACGGTGCGGAAGTTGTGCCAGTGGGTTGTGGCGAGTGCCGGGGGGCGGCAGCCGATGAAAGTGACGTTGGTGCTGGATGGGAGGGCGAAGCCGGATGAGCCGTCGGAGAATGAGTTTCCGGGGATTCGGATTGTGTATTCGGGCGTGGGGGTTTCGGCGGACAAGGTGATTGGGCAGATGGTGGAGGTGGCGGGGAACAAGAAGAAGGTGACGGTGGTGACGAATGATCGGGCAGTGGCGTTGC
>Ga0335069_10006444_pt1 | contig 17051 bp, 14 predicted proteins | sample Lox_Sample_11_FD_206714 | JGI IMG/M metagenome (GOLD analysis project Ga0335069, IMG submission 206714) | Soil microbial communities from Loxahatchee National Wildlife Refuge, Florida, United States - Lox_Sample_1.1 | ecosystem: Environmental > Terrestrial > Soil > Wetlands | place: USA...
CTGCTTGGTGCAGGATTGCGTCGTTTGGGTCACGAAGACGTGGTCGCAGACCTGCAGAATGAAAGGATCGGCGGCAACCCAGGATTCGGCGCACAGGACGGCATCGCCAAATCCCTCGGGCCGCGGCTCTTCGATTCTCGCCAGCGCGTCGCCGAACTGCGCGCGCAACACCTCGAAGAAGGGCTCCGACCCGGGCGCCATGACCAGCGCGACGCTGCGAATCCCGGCGCCGAGGAGCTCATCGATTTGCAGGGCGGCCACGTGCCGAGTGGTGCCCTCGCCGGTCGTGATGTGCTGAAGCGGTATGTCTCGATGTCCAGGACCGGCCATCGGGATCACTGCCTTGTGGATTTTCAAGGGATGCCTCCGGCGGACAGCTTACTAGGAAATAGGCGCCAGGGCAGGGCGCAATCACATAGGGGACCCGCCAAATAGGTGAGCAGTCTGCGGAGAAGCTCCGTGCTTCACCCGCCGCGCTTCGCCCCCGAAAGCCCGCTCGGCCGAACCAGCCCTGACCATCGTTGGCCAGCAGGCCGCAGCTCATATTGCGGCGCAATAGGGATGCCAACCTCGGATCGCGGCCTGAGCGGAATCGCTGTGAGACGCGACGGTGTAAGGTTACGTGAAGTCGGTGCGTGAGTAGAGAGAGCGGTCCTCAGCATGAAGCTACGTTTCGCCATAGCGAAGGAAGCTACTGCCGCGAGTGTGCGACGATCCGATTTGATCGATACGCTCTACGATCGTCATCTGCGCCAGGTGAAACGTTGGGCTCGTCAATTGGCCGGACCGGCCGGGGACGTCGAGGATTTGGTCCATGACGTCTTTCTGGTCGCGTTCAGGAAGGGCTTCCAGGACCATGGCGAGGCATCGGTCGATACTTGGCTGTTTCGCATCACCCACAACGAGGTTCGGGCCAAGCGGCGGCGTAGTCGGCTGCGGCAGGTTCTGCTCGGCCGGCACCAGGACAGCCTCGTGCCGGCTGCACCCAATACTCCCCAACAAGAACTTGAGCGCCGAGAGCAACACGCGCGCTTGTACCGGGCCTTGGATCGCTTGCCCGATCGCTATCGAACCGCGTTGATTCTCTTCGAAATCGAGGAGCTTTCCGGCGAGCAGGTGGCGGAAATTACCGAGACCAGGTTGAGCACTGTTTGGGTGCGCCTGCATCGGGGCAGGGAACGGCTGCTGCAACTTCTTGCCGAGGACGATGGGACATGAGCACGGTTAGCGACGATCCGCGACGGCTTACCCAGCTAGCCCCGGACGAAGATCCCCACCGGGTCGCCGCGCTCATCCGAGCCGCGAAGGCCGCGCCAGAGGACGAGATGCCCAGACTGCGCTGGCGCCTGCGCGCCAGCCTCCGGCAGCGGGCAAAAAGCCCACGGCGGTTTCTGCGCGTCGCCTTGGTCGTCGTCGGAGTCTTTCTCACGGGTGGGATGGTGGGCGCGATGGTGCGGCCGTTTTGGGAGCACAAGCCCACCGGGCCGACCCCGGCCCTTGAGCCACCGGCCAAGAGCAAGCCGCAGCCGGCTCGGAAGAAGTCCATTCGGGTACCGGCCGAGTCCCCTGAGCCGGTCGCCTCGATGGAAACGGATGCCGTCGAAGACAAACTCGTGGCCGCGCCTCTGGCAAATCCCCGCGCGCCGATGCGATTGGCCCGGCGAGCACCCGTTCCCTCCGCCCCGGACTTGCCGCCCTCGCCGGCTGCCACTGCGGTTCCCGCGCCGCCTTCGCCCACCGCGGTCGAGCAGGCTATGCTGGGCGACGTTCTCAAGGCTCTGCGGTCGCAGCACAACCCGCGGGCCGCGCTCGCCCTGCTGGACGAGCATGGCAAGCGCTTTCCGGACACAGCGCTGGCGCCAGAGGCCGCGATGTTCCGCGCGGAGGCCTTGTTGAACCTGGGGCGCAAGGCCGAGGCCCTCTCGGCGCTCGATGGCCTTTCGCTTGCGTCGATGCCCAATGGGGACGAGCGGCTGGTGTTGCGGGGAGAGCTGCGCGCCGCCGCGGGACGATGGCGGGAGGCGCGGGCGGATTTCGATTCTTCGATTTCAACGACGGCATCGGCTGGGCTCGCTGGCAAGACTCATGACCTGATGGAGCGCGCGTTGTGGGGCCGCGCCTCGGTGCGCAGCCATCTTGGCGACGAGACAGGCGCCCGCGCGGATCTGACCCTGTACCTGCGTAGCTTCCCCTCGGGGCGGTTCGCCGCGCAGGCGGCGGCATTGCTGCGGGGCTCGCCATGAAACCGCGAAAGCGTGTTCTGGCGGCAGCTTTTCCCCTTCTAGTCATCGCCAGCCCTGCCGAGGCGGAGACCAATCTGGTAGTGACGAGCAATGGCGACTGTCCCAGTGGTCAAGCAGTGAGCGAAGCCTTGTGGGCGGTCCGCCCCGATCGCGAATGGCCCGCGCTCACTGCCAACGTCGAGGTCGTCGCGGATCGGGTTCGGGTCAGGCTTGGCGGGGAAGAAGAACCTTGGCGGGAGATCCCTGCGCCTGCCGACTGCGCGGATCGCGCGAACCGGGCCGCCCTGGTGATCGCGGCTTGGTCGGGCGAGCTTCCCCCGCAGGCCACGAGCGCGCCCAGACTGTCGGTTGCCGTGCCGCCGCCATTGGCTGTCCCAGCGGCTGAGGCGAAGAAGTCAGCCGCTGTTTTCGAGCTGGGCTTGTCGGGCTTCTATTCCATGGTGGGAGGCCTGGTGCCCGGTGGCCGGATCGAGCTTGCTCGGTTGCGCCGCGAGAGCTGGTGGGGCGTCCGCGCCGCCGCCGCCTACCAATCGGCGAAGTCGCTGTACGTGGGAATCGGGACGAGCCGGTACGACCGGACCCTGCTGGGCGTGGCCCTCGTGCTGCAATGGAATCGCTCGCACCTGTTTGTTTCCAGCGATTGGGGGCTGGTGGGGTCGTTCGTCCGTGCGCACGGCGAAGGATATTCCCAGAACGAATCCGCTTCCGCCCTGAACGTCGGTCTGGATGCCGAGGGTCGCGTGGGCCTGCGCCTAAGCACATTCCGCATCTGGGCCGAGGCGGGGCTTTATCGCTGGGCTGCCAAAGAGACCATCCGAGTGGAGCCGCTGTCCGTCGGCTCGCCTAGCACGTCCACCTTGCCCGCTTGGGACGCGCACCTCGGATTAGGCGTCGGCATGGTGTTCGACTGAGGGCAATCATGGGGAAACCAAGCCTTGCAATTGCCATCGCGGCGGCCGGCGTGTTCTTGCCCGTCGCCTGCGAGCAGACCCTGCGCACGGGCAAGGTGGGCAACACAAAGAATGCACCGAGCGCCGACGGAACCTGCCCCACCGGTCTCAGCCTATGTGGCAAGGGCGCGTTCGCGCAGTGCCTGGACCTGCAGAACGACCGCCAGCACTGCGGAGCCTGCGACAACGCCTGCCTTCCCGGCATCGCCTGCGCCGCCGGCGCCTGTCAACAGATCGCCTGTGGCGGTCCAGTCACCGTGTCCACCCAGACTTTGCCAGAGAGCGTTGCACCCACGGATGCCATGCTGGGCGGAGCGCTCCTCGCGGACGTCAACGGCGACGGCCGCCCGGATCTCGTCATCTGGAAGTACGCTCAAGCTCGCAAGAACACGTTCCAGGTTGCATTGGGCCAAGCAGGCGGTGGTTTTGCAGACGCGTCTACCTATCAGGCTGCAAATGAGGTGGACGATCTCCTGGCGGCTGACTGGAACACCGACGGGTTTGACGATCTCTACGTGGTTGGTGCATGGGGCGACCCGCCCTGCCTGGAGATCTGGCTGGGACATGCCGACGGCAAGCTCACCTCAACCACGAATACCGGCGATATCGGATGCATGACCCCCACCACCGTGGCTGATCTGAATGGCGATGGCACCAAGGATATGGTCGCATTCGATCCATTGCAGTCAGCCACGCCGAGCGTGTTTCTGGCCGATGCCGATGGGACGTTCCACGTTGGCAGCCCCATCGCCACCAAACACAACGGTGCCATGTTCTTGGTGCGGGACTGGAACGGGGACGGCTTCCCGGATCTGGTGACTGTGGCGATTCTGTCGTTGTACCTGAACAAGGGTGACGGGTCTTTCGCGGACGAGACGGATTGCGGCGTCTATCTCGCCTCGAACGAAGAGTGGAGGCAGGTAGTGATCGCGGACTTCGACCGGGACGGGCACATGGATGTCGCAGGCCCCATGATAGAGGAAGGCGTCGGCGTTCTCATGGGAATGGGAGGCTGCCAATTCCAGCCCATGACCGAGTATCCACTCTCCGGCCCGGTGGTGAGCCTCGTCTACGCCGACCTGGACGGGGACGGGCTTTCGGACTTGGTGGCCCGGACCAGTGATGGCACCCTCTCTCTCCTGCACGGTGGAGTGGACGGGACCTTTCAGGTCGCCCCGTTGGCCTCCAGCGGCGTTTGCGTCAGCGACTGCACGCTCTTGGTGGGGGATGTCACCGGAGACGGCAGGGTCGATCTCGTGGTCCCTGGGGGCTTGGAGATCACGGGCGGAGGTACTCAGGTCGTGGAGCCCACTCAGATTTTGGGGAACACCTGTCAATGACGACCCCATCACTCAGGCCACTTTCGGCGTCAACCATCGTCATGGCCGTGATGGGATGGATCGCCCCGGGATGCGGTCGCACGCCGCTGATGGACCGATGTGCCGAGCAATCTCCCACGATCGATGCCGCCATTTCCACCGCGGCGCCTACCGGCGGTTCCCAGCCGACGACAAATGGGACCTGTCCCGACGGGTTCACCGCGTGCGGCAGTGGAACGGCAACTCGCTGCTACGACCTGACCCGCTCTCCAGACAGTTGCGGCCAATGCGGCAACGCTTGTGCACCAGGCATCGCATGCCAATCTTCCGAGTGCCGGCAGTACCGGTGCAAGGGCTCGCTCTCCTTCAAGGCTTTGCCCGCCGTTTCTACGGCTACGACCGACGAGCCCGGGATGCCACTCTTCTCCCATCAATCAACGCTCGGGGATTTCGATCGCGACGGCATTCTGGACTTCGTGGGTCAACCCGGGCCTCTCGCCCCGATGGGGCTCATGCTCGGCAAGGGCGATGGAACCTTCCAACCGCATCCCATCGTTTCGGATTTTGCCTACGCATGGATTGCAGCAGCAGCGGACTTGAATAGGGATGGGTGGCTGGATCTGGCAACCATAGCGAGCGGCAAGACGCCAGCAGCCCAGGGTGACGCCGCGGTAACCGTGCGCTTAGGGAATGGAGATCCGGCCACCTACTTCGCTCCCGCCACGACCTATTCCACCCAATCCGTACCGCTCGGTTTGTTGCTGGCGGATCTCGATGATGATGGGAATGTGGACCTGGTAGCGGCCACGGACAAACGGCTGACCATCTGGCGAGGGAGCACCAGCGGGAAGCTCGTCGAGCCCGCCGACATCGTGGTGGGAGCGGCCGGGAGCTTTCTGGTCGCGGCGGACTGGAACCAGGATGGCGCCCTCGACCTCCTGTTTGGCACGTCCACGCTGCGCATCTTGCTTGGCCGCGGTGATGGCACCTTTGACAAGGAGATCGCCTGCGGTCTTGCGCTGGTCACGCCCATCGGAAGTAATGCGCTCGGCACCGCCATCGCCGACTTCGACCACGACCACAAGCTGGACCTGCTGGTGAGCTCGACCGGTGTCATGCTCGGCATGAACGGCTGCAACTTTTCGACCCTGGTCTCGCTCCCCAACTGGGGTGACGCGCCCACCCTGGCACAAGGGCCCCAGGCAGCGGGGGTGGCCGATCTCGACGGCGACGGAAATCCGGACATCGTCACATCCGATTCCTTCACGGACGAGAGGATCGGCGTGTGTCGGGGCGATGGGAAAGGCGGTTTCGCGGCGCTCACCAGTGTTCCCGGCACCGAATCGTTTTACGCAGGGTTCTTCCTGGTAGGCGACCTCAACAACGACGGAAAGCTGGACATCATCGTCACCCGCCCGGACAGCTGGCAGGTGTTGTTGAACACTTGCCCCTGATCATCGACCCGCCGGCGGGCGACCGGAAGCCTCAACGTCCGGTGCTGGGGCGACGGCGTGGCCGCGGGTCCAGGCTCAGGCCCATCGCGACCTCCGCGAAGAAACGTCCCGCGATCCGGAGCGCGCGCGGGGACACCCCCTCGCGGACAAAGCCCAGCGAGTGGTAGAGCCGGAGGGCGCGCCGATTGTCCGCTCGTACGCGCAGGTTCAATTTGCGCACTCCCTGCGTTCGCGCGAGCGCGATTGCGAGCGCGGCCATGTGCTGTCCGATCCCTTGGCCCCAATGCGCGGCCCGCACGGTGAGCCCCATCTCGGCCCGGTGGTGTTGGCGGGGCTGCCTCGGTCGCACCAGAGACAGGACGGCGACCAGGCGACCCCCGAGCATGCCCTTGAGCACGAGCCCCGTGTCGCTGGCACGCAGCCGACGCAGGAAAGCTGCCTGAGCCTCGGCCGTCAGAGCACGTTCCCCCGGCCCGGCGCTGAGGAAGTTGGACTCACGCGCCACGCATCGGGCATGGGTCAGCAGCGAGGCCGCGTCGGTCGGACCTGCCCTGGCCACGATGAGAGTTTTCCCGTCGACGAGGGGAAACCGACAAGGCAGCGGCTTCATCAATCCCCGTTGGAGATGGACTTCTGAGCGTGCGCCAAGAGATGGCCTCGCTTGGCATACACAGCCGCGCACAGGAGGCCGAGCACAGCACAAAGCGCCGAGAGGATCGCGCCGGCGGAGTATTGCAGGAGCAGGGCCGCGGCGGTCAAGAACTGCGTGACCGTCGTGGCCTTGCCCAAGTTGTGGGCGCGGTAGTCGTAGCGGATGCTGCGCAGCGAGGGGACGAGCCGGTACACGAGAAAGAGCAGCAGGATGGCTGCCTCGCGCGTGAGGATGGGGAGGAGCACGCCCAGCGACGGGTGCTGGGACAAATAGAGCCCAGCCATGACCGCGATGATGAAGAACTTGTCGCACAGGGGATCGAGCCATTGACCCCAATCCGTCGGGGGCGGTTTGCGACGGGCGAGCCAGCCATCCAGCATGTCGGTGAGCGCAGCCAGGGCCAGTACCAGAAGCGCAGCACTCGGACGTGCGGCTAGCGGCACGAACGCCACTCCGAGCGGCACACGGGCTAGGGACAGCAGGTTCGCCAGGTTCAGAACCCTGCTTGTGTACCTGCCTTGCCATCCACAAGCAAGCCGGTCCCTCGGGTTTGTCTGAGCCATCGCGTCATTCCATTGATGGACGCCGGTGCGAATGCTAGCTTTTGGCGGTCTGCAGCATCCCCTTTGCAAACAGAGGGACCCTGTTTGACTTTCACCTCTTGCTGAAGTATTAGAAGCGCCCCGTGTCTCTCGCAGCACCCATCCATCGCAAGACTACTACGGCCAAGGAGCCGGTCGCGCGTTCCTGGTATGTCGCCGACGTGGGGGGGAAGACCCTCGGTCGGGCCGCCACCAAGATTGCATCGGTTCTGCGTGGCAAGACCAAGGCCACGTTTACCACCAATATCGACGCTGGCGACTTCGTGGTCGTGATCAACGCCGAGAAGGTCCGGCTGTCGGGCAAGAAGTGGACGGACAAGGTGTATTACGACCACTCGCTTTTTCCGGGCGGGCTGCGCACGCTCAGCGCCGAGAAGCTGCGTGAGCGTCATCCCACCGAATTGGTCAAGCGCGCGGTCTGGGGCATGCTGCCCAAGGGACCGCTCGGTCGCCGTATCTACAAGAAGCTGAAGGTCTATGCGGGCGCCGAGCACCCGCATCAGGCCCAGCAGTGCAAGCCGCTGGTTCTTTCCTAGGTCACCGGAGTTGGCCACATGATCGATTCGCAGAAAAGTTTCTACGCCACTGGCCGTCGCAAGGAGGCGGTGGCGCGCGTGTGGCTTCAACCTGGCTCAGGGAAGATCGCCATCAACCAGCGCAGCCTGGAGGACTACTTCGGCCGCGAGACCTCGCGCATGGTCTTTCGTCAGCCGTTGGAGCTGACCGAGACCTCCGGTACCTTTGATATCTTCTGCACCGTACGCGGCGGTGGGCTGTCGGGGCAGGCCGACGCCATCCGCCATGCGCTCTCGCGTGCGCTGTTCAAGTACAACGCCGAGCTACGTGCGCCGCTCAAGAAGGCCGGGTACCTTACCCGTGATGCCCGCGCCAAGGAGCGGAAGAAGTACGGCCAGCGTGGCGCGCGCGCACGCTTCCAGTTCTCGAAACGCTAGATCGCTGTTCTGATTCGGTCGAGCCAGGAGGGCTTCAGGCGCCAGGCCTCGGGCCAAAGCGCTTGTTGCCGCTCTCGACCGAAACTCCTGCTGTAGCCTGGAGTCTGTAGCCTGGGGCCTTCTGGGTTGCGGGCGAAGCCCGCGCTGTGTGCGGGCCTTGTTGGACCCGGCCCGCGGCACGGTTACACTGAGGCGGGATGCTAGCCCGTCGCCCGAAGGCAAGACTCCTGGCCAAAGTGCTGGTGGCCGTATTGCTGCCCGCCGTGGCGGCGCTTGTGTTGTTCGGCATGCTGGCCCACGCGGTGGCGCGACGGGCGCTGGAGGACGAGCTGGGCCAGCGCCTCGCCACCGCGGCGGCGGGCATTGCCATGCAGATCTTGCCCGAGCAACTGGCCGCCATCGGCCTTGGCGATGAACAATCCAACACATACGCCAATCTCACTCGACGCATCGAGCTGGCGCGAGCGCGGCTGGGGGTCCGACGGGTGCTATTGGTGGCCCGGGATCTGACCGGGCGCGGCGACACCGACGGGCTGGTGGCCCTGGGCGCGGCGGCGCACGAGCTTGGCGCCGACCGGCCCGAGGTCGAGCGAGCCGCGGCCGGCGCCTTGGCCGGCTCGCTCTTGTTTTGGGGACGGGATGGACGGCCTTACCAGCGAGGCTACGCGCGGGTGGGCGGCGTCCCGCCCGCGGGATTCGTGGTGGTGGAGGGCAGTGCACAGTACTTTGCTCAACTGGCCGCCTTCCGACGCTGGCTGGTGGCGGGTGGCGCCCTGTGCGCGGTGCTCATCGCGGTGTTGGCGGCGTGGCTGTCGCGCCGGATGACCAGGCCGCTGGCGCGTCTGGCGAGGGCGGCCGAAGCGATTGGACGCGGAGATTTGGCCGGCCCGGTGGCGGTCGAGACGCGCGACGAGATTGGCTATCTGGCGGCGCGCCTCGACGAGATGCGGGCCGCCTTGCAGGCGCGCGACGAGCGCATGCAGATGATGCTGGCGGGAATCGCCCACGAGGTGCGCAACCCGCTCGGTGGCCTGGAGATCTACTCTGGCCTGCTGCGCGAGGGGCTGTCCGGTCAGCCCGAGCGCTTGGCCGAGGTGGCGCGGGTGGAGCGCGAGATCGGCTACCTCAAGAGCGTGGTATCCGACTTCCTGGAATTCGCGCGCCGGCCGCCGCCGGTCATGGAATCGGTGCCGGCCGCGGCCTTGCTCGACGAGGTGTGCGAGATTTGCCGACCGGCGGGTCCGAGCCCGCTGCTGCGCGTGGAAGTGCCCTCGGAGCTGGTGGCCGAGGCCGATCGCGGCCAACTTCGCCGTGCCCTCATCAACCTGGTCAAGAACGCCCTGGCGGCGGCGGGATCGTCCGGTCAGGTGGTGCTGGCGGCCCGTCGGAGCGGGAGCGCGGTCGAATGGGAGGTGCGCGACAGCGGTCCCGGGGTTCCCCAGGAAATCGTCGACAAGATCTTCACCCCCTTTTTCACGACCCGCGAAAAGGGCACCGGCTTGGGTCTGGCCTTCGTGCGCGAGATCGCGCGCGACCACGGCAGTGCGGTGAGCCTCGACCGCGGCCCGGAGGGCGGGGCCCGCTTTCGTTTCACGACAGGCATCGGTCGAGTCGCGTAGTATGGTGGTGCCATGGCGCGGGTTCTCATCATCGACGACAACGAGACGATGCGGGAAGGTATGGCCGCCACCGTGCGCCGCATGGGCCACGAGGTGATCGCGGCCGGCTCGGGCGCCGACGGGCTGGCCGCACTCCGCAAGCAAGGCGCGGATTTCGTCATCACCGACCTCAAGATGGAGGGGGTGGGCGGCATGGAGGTCTTGGAGGGCGTCAAGCGCATCGACCCGGCTTGTCCCGCGCTCATCGTGACCGCCTTCGGCACGGTCGAGACAGCGGTGCAGGCCATGCGCCTCGGCGCCATGGATTTCCTGCAGAAGCCATTTGCCCCCGAGGTCCTGCGCCTCAAGGTCGAGCGTGCTCTCGAGCTGCGGCGAGAGACGCTGGCCCGCCAGCGCGCCGAGGCCGAGGTGGAGGTCCTACGCGCCGACGCGGCCGCGCCCTACGGCCTGGGCGAGATGGTGGGCCGCGCGCCACAGATGCGCGCCCTGTTCGAGACCATCGAGCGGGTGGCGCCCGCCGATGTGGCCGTGCACATCTCGGGCGAATCGGGTACCGGCAAAGAGCTGGTGGCGCGCGCCGTGCACGCCCGTTCCAAGCGCGCGGCCGGCCCCTTCGTGCGGGTCAACTGCGGCGCGCTCACCGAGACTCTGCTCGAATCCGAGCTGTTCGGGCACGAGAAAGGGGCCTTCACCGGCGCGATCAAGCGCAAGCTGGGCCGCTTCGAGTTGGCGGACAAGGGCACCCTGTTTCTCGACGAGATCGGTGACATGTCGCCCAACCTGCAGCTCAAGCTGTTGCGGGTTCTGCAGGAGAAGGAATTCGAGCGGGTGGGCGGCGAGGAGACCGTGCATGTCGACGTGCGCCTGATCTCCGCCACTCACCACGACATCAAGAAGGAAGTGGAAGCCGGGCATTTTCGCGAGGATCTGTTCTACCGCCTGCACGTGGTGCCCTGCCACGTGCCGCCCTTGCGCGAACGGCGCGAGGATATTCCGGCGCTGGTCGAACATTTCATTCGCAAGCTGGGTCCGCGCACCAATCCGGCGGTTCGGCGCATCGACGACGCCGCGCTGGCACGCCTGGCGGCCTACAATTGGCCCGGCAACGTGCGCGAATTGGAAAACGCCGTCGAGCAGTCTCTGGTCTTCGCCAACGGCGACAGCATTGCTGTGGCCGCGCTGCCCGCTTTCTTGCGCGAAGGCACCAGTGAGGCCGCCTTGGCTGTCCCGTCGGGCGACATGACCCTGCCCGAGATTCTCGAGGACCTGGAACGGCAGCTCATTCAGCGCACCTTTGACAGAACCGGCGGGGTGAAGACGGAGACGGCCCGGCTGCTCGGCATCAAGACCAGCGCGCTCTACTACAAGCTGGAGAAATACGGCATCGGCGGCGCGGTCGGCCGATCGGGAGGCGAGTCGGGCGAGGGCGGCGAGTAGCGACGCGGGCATAGCTGCCAACCACAGTGGGCATCCAGCACAGCGGGTATCCAGCTCTTCGCACGACCACCTGGCGAGCCACAGGTGGAAGCTACGTCTTCGGGCTTTCTTGCAAAGCATCGGCAACCGCGCTGGCCACGGCATCGAGAGTGTAGGGCTTGGCCAGCCAAGGTAGGCCATGCTTGATGGCGTCCTCGACGCGCTCGCTTGGAGCGTGGCCGCTCACGATGATGACTTTCTGGGACGGGAACAGCGACCGGATTTCCTGAATGACCTGCAAGCCGTCGAAGGCTCCTCCCAGCAGCATATCGACGACTACCAAATCGAAAGGACTCTCCCGATCCATGCTGGCTTGACGAAACAGCTGGAAAGCAGCTTCGCCGCTCTTTTGTGTCTCGACGCTGTAGCCAAGACCGGTGAGCACGCGATGACACGCGCGGAGCTGGATTTCTTCGTCGTCCACCACGAGGATCCTGGCGTGCCCCTGCGCAATCGCGGCCGGGACATTTGGGCGCGCTTTGGGGGCATCCACGATAGGAAAGTAGAGGCTGAAGGTCGTGCCCACCTTGGAAGTGCTGGCCACGTCGATGAACCCCTCGTGTTCCTTGACCACGCCGTGGACGATGGCCAAGCCGAGTCCGCTGCCCGAATTCTCGCCCGTGCGCTTCTTGGTGAAATACGGCTCGAAGATACGCCCGAGGTCCGCCGGGGCAATCCCGCAGCCCTTGTCGGCGACGGTCAAGACCGCGTAGCAGCCAGGCGGTATGGTCTCGAACCCGGTGGTGGCTTTCTCGACCTGGACGCGCGCGGTCCCGATGGCGACCTCACACGACCCTTCGGTGGCCTCGACGGCATTGCGGACCAGATTGGAAATCGCGCGCGCCAATTGGGTCTCGGCGCCGTGAATGCCTAGGGCCTCAGCGGCCAGATCCAGGCGCAGGCTGACCTCCTTTGTGCCGTTGGCAGCGGCCGTCAGGCGGCTATCCGTCACGCATGACCTGACCAACCCGTTGAGATCCAGGTCGAGCTTGGTGGTTCTGCCCTGCCTTCCCAGGGTGAGAAGATCCTTGATGGTCTGCGTGGCGCGCAAGCACGCGATTCGGATACTCTCGACGTCGCCGCGCAGCTCGGACAGGGCTGCGGGATCGACGTTCAGCTTGGCCACCTGGCCTAGGATGATGTCCGGCATGATCATCAGTGGCCCAAGGGCATTGTTGAGATCGTGAGCCACCCCGCCCGCCAGCACGCTCAGCGCCTCCAGGCGTTTGTGCAAGACTTCCTGATGCAGCCGGATGCCTCTGAGAACTGCGGCGATCTGGTTGCGAAAGGCGATGTACGCGTTGTTGCCGTCTTGGTGATCGAAAGCGACGACGCCCAAGAGGTCTTCGTCGTGAACCAGGGGAAAGACCAGCAGGCTATTGATCCGGCGCGCAGCAAGGATCTCGGGCGGGACCAGTCGACTGGCCGGGAAGTTTCCCGGTCCCAAATCCCGTACCGTGCCGTCCAGATAGCAGACCACCGGTTCCATTTGTTGACTGGTCTTGTCGGCCAGGCACGAAAGGATGACCGTGCGCACTCCAGCCTCCGGCAGGCTGCGTATCAGCGAATCGCGCAACGAAGCCATGTCGCAAGCCGTGGAAGCCTGCTCACCGACGTTGAGCAGGCGAAGGTAGTTTTCGTCCAAGTCCAGGCGGTGCTGGACCTGCGCGGCAGTACTCGACAGCGCTACCAAGCTGAATCCGTCGAAGAGCGCTCGCTCGGTCTGCAGATCGGCCTGGCCCGAGATCTCATTGCGAAGGCGGTTGATGGCGCTCTGCAGACTTCGGTGGCGCTCATCGTCGTCGACGAAGTCCGCCAACAAGCTCCCGACCGCTTTCTGGAATGCGCCCTTTTCACCGCCGAATTCCGCCAACAGGCCGGTGACCAGCGCGCCGGCCGCCATCCGCCCGTCGTCGCCGCCCGTCACGAGGATATCCGAGAGGGTCGGTACAAATGCTTGAACCCGCTCGGCAAGTAGACCAGCGCCGCCATCCGACGGGATGGCCGGGCGTGGGGGCGTGTGATAGCTGCAGCCGCAGGATTGCCGTTGGATGAAACAGGAAGGGACGTCGATAACGGCGGGCACCGGTTCGCCGGCCACCTGACGCTCGATGCAGTTGAGCGCCAAGTCGGCGAATATGTCGAACGGCTGGGCCACGGTGGTCAGCGGCGGATGTCCGAGCCTGGCCAGAGTCAGGTCGTCGAAGCCCGTGACCGCTACGTCTTCCGGAATGCGAAGGCCGCGGTTGCGCAAAGCCTGGATGGCCCCGATAGCCATGCTGTCGTTGGCGGCGACCACCGCATCGAACGGCACGCCTCGATCAAGGATCTCGTCCATGGCCCCGCGGCCGAGCGCGGGCAGGAAGTGTCCGCTGGCTACGCGCGCAGAATCGAACGCGATGCCATACTTCTCAAGCATGCCGAGGTAGGCGGCGAAGCGTTCTTCGGCATCGGGATTCCTGGGTGTTCCGGCGAGGAAGGCCGGCTGACGCCGACCGTGCTCGCGAATCACGTGTTCGACGGCCAACTCCATACCCGCGCGATTGTCGAGCACCAGGCTTGGGATTCCCGGCAGGCTGAAACCGATGCTGCACAGTTTGCCCGGTTTGTACCGCTCGACCAGGCGAGCGACGCCTGAGGTGCCGCAGTAGGCGGAGATCAGGGACGCGGCCACGATGATTCCATCGAAGTCACCTGGCCGGATCATGTGAAAGATGGCATTCTCCGCCGCGCCCAGGGGCGTGGGCGCATCAAGCGCGCCGCCGTAGAGCAGCAGCAAGTTGTGCCCCCGCTTGCCGGCGCATGCGCACAGGGCATCGCGGAGCTGGCCCTCGTAGCCACGCCCGAAGAAGTTCAGGTGATCGAGCAAAACGGCGATGTTCAGGCGACGCGCAACTGTATGATTGCCTGGCACGTGCGATGCCTCCAGCACCTCGTCGCAGGGCAGACCACGGGGATACCTGGCAGCCCAACTCGTCAAAACCCTACGGCTGGTACTACAAAACCCTACGGCTGGTACTAGAAGAGAATCGACATTCGCGGCAGCTGCCTTTAGTTGAGAGCCGGCCGTCATAACCTGTGAGTCGCCGCGGCCGGCGGGACGGGGCCGTCTGCGCGCTCGAAGCTATCGCTTGCGCAGCGGAACCGCGACCGGCGGAGGCGTAACTCCATCTTGCGTCGCGCGCGCGTCGCGTACCAGGTCGATGAAGAGCCGCGCGCGCTCCGCGATGCGGTCCAGGCGCCCTTCACGCAAGGCGGGGATGTCGATGAGATCGGTCCCGACGCCCAGCACGCTGGCGCCCGCTTCGACATAAGCGCTGGCGTTCTGTAACGTCACGCCGCCCGTGGGAAACAGCTCGATTTGCGACAGGGGTGCCATGAGAGCCCTGAGCGCCTTGATGTAGCTCGGCCCGCCCATGGAGGAGCAGGGAAACACCTTCACCATGTCGGCCCCGGCATTGGAGGCGGCCACGATCTCGGTCGGGGTGAGCGCGCCCGGGAGCACGGCCACATCGCTCGCGTTGCAGTATTGAACCACTTCGACGTCGAGGCAGGGAGTGACGACGAAGCTGGCCCCGGCCGCGATAACGGTGGCCGCCGAATCGACGTCGAGGACGGTGCCGGCCCCGACCAGGACCTTGTCGTCAAAGCGCTTGACCAGGGTCGAGATGACCCCGATGGCATCCGGCACACCCAGCGGGATCTCGACCGCGTCGACGTGCGCGGAATGCAAGGCACCGGCCATGGCCATGGCGTAGTCGGCAGACGACATGCGGAGGATGGGGATGACCCCAATGGCGCGAATGTGCGCGAGCACCTCGGACTTTTGCATGGACCCTCCGCGTGGCTTGCGACTAGGTGTCTGCACAGTAGCACAGGCACGGGGATGGCGCATCAAGTCTTCGCGGTCGGCTTGATCTTGATTTCGGTTTCTGGTTCGAGCTTGCCGTCGGCACGCGGGCGGAAACGGATCTCGGCCCTGACGTCGACCACCATATTGAGCAGGGCTTTGGCCAATTCACTCTCCAGGTCCAGGCGTTCCAGCCAAGAGCGCATCTCGGCGGTGGCCACCCGCACAAAGTCCTCTTTGGAGCGGCTGGCCATTTCCAGGCCGGCAGACATCGCCCTTTTCACGAGGTCCGACAAGCCGCGGTCGACACGCTCGCGCGTGTGGTCTTCATCGAGCCCAGGCTTGGGTTCTTCGCCAGCACCAGCCGGGTTGGCCTTCGCGGAATCGTCTGCCATGTAGCGGAGGCTAGCACGTCCATGCTCTGGACGGCACTGGCGCGGCCGGTCGGCGCCCACGCGCACCGGTCGCTTGCGCTGGCAGCCGATCGGGGTAGAAGGCGGACGGGGATGCGGAAGGAAACCGCGAAAAAGAAGGCCAAGGCGTCGAAGCATGCGACCGCTGGGAGCGGCGGTCGTTCGTCGTTGCCGCCCGCGCCCGTGCCTGAACCGCGCGCGATCGCGCTACGCTGGTGGCCGGCGGTAATTCTGACCTGTTGGTCCTTTGGCTTCACCACCATGCAGGGCTCGGATCTTTGGTGGCACTTGGCCGGCGGCCGCTGGCTGGCACAGGCCCGCACCCTGCACTTTGCTGATCCTTTTTCCTTCACTTGCCACGGCCACCCCTGGTTCCACCCCGAGTGGCTGTCGGACGTCGTTTTCTATTCCTGGGCCAAGCTGTTTGGCGAGACGTCCCTGGTCTGGTGGAAGTGGGGCGTCGTGGTCGCGGCCTTCGGTTTCCTCTTCCGCTTGCTTCAGCAGATGAGCGGGCATTCGGGAATTGCCTTTCTGGCCATGCTGGCTGCCATTGCCGTCGGGGCGCCCTTCTTCGACATCCGGCCCCAGCTCTACACCCTGCTCGGGTATTCCGTGATTCTTGCCGTCGCGCTGCCCTTGTCGCGCAGGCTATGGATCCTTCCCCTGGTTTTCCTGCTGTGGGCGAACCTGCACAGCGGCATCTTGTTGGGGCTATTCACGGTCGCGACGGTGCTGGCGATTGCCTTTTTCTATGGTGAGGCGCCCCGCCGCGCCGCCACCATCGGGCTCCTTTGTCTGCTTGCTTGCCTGATCAATGGCAACGGAACCGACGCGCTCGTGTGGCCCATCCGATTTGCCATGAACAATCACTCGCCCTTTGTGCGCGTGGCCGAGTGGTTGCCGCCATACGAACCGGGAGGCATTCGCAGCAGCCTCTACTATCCCTCGATTGCGGTTTTTGCGCTCTCGCTGGTGGTGGTCATGGCGTCGGGCAGCTACCGAGGGCAACGCCGGCTGACCGTGACCAATGCGGTGCTGGGACTGGCCACGCTGGTCATGTCCCTGCGCAGCCGCCGCTTCATCTCGCTCTTCGGGATCTCGCAGAGTCTGACGCTGGCTCCCGCGCTGGTCGTGCTTTTCTCGTGGCTGCGCCCGCGCGTGCTTGCCAAGGCGCCCTGGCTCGCGCGACCGCGCCTCTGGCCCATCGCCCTGCCGGTGGGGGCGGCCCTGTTCGGCGCTCTTCGGCTGGCGCCGTTCCCGCTCTCGGGCAACGCGTTCCTCTACCTGACGGCGCAAGACAGTTTTCCCGTCGAGGCGATGAACTTCGTCGAGGCCAACCAGCTCGAAGGCAAGGTCTTCAACTACTACAATTGGGGTGGCTACGTCGATTTGCGCAGCAAGGGACGCCTGCAGGTCTTTATCGACGGCCGCGCGGGCACGGTGTTCGACGAGAAAACCTACCGTCAATACCTGCGGGTGCTGGGCATGGGCCGCGCCTGGGAGGACGTGATCTGGGACTC
>Ga0335069_10006445_pt1 | contig 17049 bp, 15 predicted proteins | sample Lox_Sample_11_FD_206714 | JGI IMG/M metagenome (GOLD analysis project Ga0335069, IMG submission 206714) | Soil microbial communities from Loxahatchee National Wildlife Refuge, Florida, United States - Lox_Sample_1.1 | ecosystem: Environmental > Terrestrial > Soil > Wetlands | place: USA...
CCTCCCCGATATCATTCATCACGTCGCGGATCGCCTGGCCGGGAACGGCGAAAATCAAATCGAGATTGAGATGCTCAAAGCCCGCACGATGCGCAAGTCGGGCCGCCATTCTCGTATCTTCCGCTCTATGTATGCGTCCGAGAAAAGCGAGCGTAGCATCATTGAATGACTGTGCGCCGAAGCTGATTCGATTCACGCCCGCCGCGCGCATCCCCGCAAGTTTCGCTTCGTCAACGGTGCCCGGATTCGCTTCCAGCGTGATTTCGGCGTCGGGTTCGATTCCAAACAGACGATGCGCCGTTTCGATCACGCGTCCAATCGATTCGGGACGAAACAACGACGGCGTGCCGCCGCCGAAGAAGATCGTGCGGACGAGGTCTCCCTTGTACGGAGACTCCTGCGCTCGATGCGCAAGCTCGCGCGTTAGCGCGTTCACATAGGCATCTTCAGGCCATGCGGAAGCGGCATAGGAGTTGAAGTCGCAGTATGGGCATTTCGAGTGGCACCAGGGGACATGAACGTACAGCGAAAAACTCATCGCATCCGTTCAGCGTCCTTTGAATTGGGGAGCACGTTTGTTCAGAAACGCGTCGACGCCTTCGGCAAGGTCTTCGCTGGTCGATACCAGCGCGACCATCTCGCGCAGATGCGCCAGCGCACTCATGTAATCCATGCCGGCGATGCCATAAATCGCGTTCTTGCCCAGATCCAGGATGAGAGGACTGAAACCTGCGAGGCGCCGCGCGAGTCGCTGCACTTCAGAATCGAGTTGCGAGAGCGGGACCACGCGCGTCACCAATCCAAGCTGCGATGCGCGCTGAGCGTTGATTCTCTCGCCGCCCAGCGCCAATTCGACGGCGGCGCGGGGACCGCACAGGCGCAGGATGGGCGCCATGACAACCATCGGGAACAGCCCCAGGTTGATCTCGGGAAGCCCGAATTCTGCGGAATCGGCGGCGATCGCGAAATCGCATCCCATCGCGAGGCCCATTCCGCCCGCGAGCGCAAATCCTGCGACGCGCGCGATGACAGGCTGTGGCATTCGGTGCAGCACCTCCAGCACCTGAGCGACGCCGCCGAAGTATCGTCGACGCGCAGGGAGATCCTTGAGCGCAGCGACTTCCTTCAAGTCGGCGCCGGCGGAGAACGCCACATCTCCCGCTCCGCGCAATATCACTACGCGGACCGATGAGTCCTTGGAGAGCCCGGTCAGGACCGCATTGAGTTCGGCCAGCACGGCAGAGTTCAGAGCGTTTCGTGCTTGCGGACGATTGATCGTGGCCGTCGCGACGTTCTCGGCGATTTCGAGCAGGACTTCGTCTGATGGCATCGCTCCCCATTGTACGGCGGCCAATCCGATGTTGCCACGCATCATGCGGACGTTCGCTCGAACGCGCCGGATGTGGTGGATATACTCAAGCAACTTGTCGAATGGCTTCTCCCAAACCTGAGAATCCGGTTTTCATCCCGGAGGTCGCGGCCGAATCCCAACCGGATGCGCTCGCCGATTCGGCGTCCGCGTCGAGCGGATCGAAATCGATTTCGCGCGCGGGCGCCGGGATGGTCGCGTCGGGCATCCTCCTGAGCCGCATCGCGGGGCTCGTACGCGAGAGCGTCTTCGCTCACTACCTGGGGAACTCTGCGGCGGCGGACGCATTCAAAGCGGGCTTTCGCATCCCGAACATCCTGCAGAATCTTCTCGGAGAGGGCGTCCTATCCGCGTCGTTCATCCCGGTCTATTCGCGATTGCTGGGTGAAGGCGACAACGAAACGGCCGACATGCTCGCGTGGGGCGTGGGCGCGATGCTCGCGCTCGCGTCGGCGTTCATAGTCGCGATTGGAATCGTTGGAGCGCCGTGGCTGATCACGATCGTTGCGCCGGGATTTCATGGGATGCGGCGCGAGTTGACGATCGAATTGGTGCGCGTGTTGTTCCCCGGCGCGGGATTGCTGGTGCTCTCGGCATGGTGCCTCGGAGTCCTGAACAGCCATCATCGATTTTTCGCATCGTACGCAGCGCCTGTCGCGTGGAATATCGCGATCATCGCGGCTCTGCTTCTTTACGGCGGGCGGCGAACTCAGGACGAACTCGCGATCGATGTGGCGTGGGGAGCGGTCGTCGGAGCCGCGCTGCAGATCGTCGTGCAGTTTCCGCAGACGCTGGCGTTGCTCAGCCGTGTGCGTATCCAAAGGGCGCGAATCGCGACCGCGATGCGCGCGGTGTTCGGCAATCTGATGCCGGTGGTCGCGAGCCGGGGTGTCGGGCAGATCAGCGGATACATCGACAATCTGCTCGCGAGCCTGCTGCCGACCGGCGCAGTCGCGGCGCTCAACTACGGTCAGATTTTCTACATGCTGCCCGTAAGCCTGTTCGGCTTTTCGGTCGCAGCGGCCGAGCTGCCCTCGATGTCGCGCGCGGCAGCGGTATCTGATGATATCTCGGCGGTTCTGCGCTCACGGCTGAACGCGGGATTGCGGCAAATCGCCTTTTTTGTCGTCCCGTCGGCAGCTGCGTTTCTGTTCCTCGGCGACGTGATCGTCGCGCTGGTTTTCCAATCGGGTCGCTTTACACATGCCGACGCCGTCTACGTATGGGCCGTACTGGCCGGCTCGGGAGTTGGATTGCTGGCCTCGACGATGGGCCGCTTGTACAACTCGGCGTTTTACGCGCTGTGGGATACTCGCACTCCGCTGCGTTTCGCGATCGTGCGCGTCATTCTTTCGCTCGTGCTCGGGTATCTGTTCGCGATTCCGCTGCCGTCGATGCTGGGTATCGAGCAGAAATGGGGCGTCGCGGGATTGACGGCTTCGGCGGGAATCGCGGGATGGGTCGAGTTTCTTCTTCTGCGATTCACGTTGAATGCGCGCGTCGGATGGACGGGCTTGGACAGGAGCTTCGTCGCGAAGTTGTGGACGATGGCGATTTCAGCCGGATTCGTTGGACTGGTCCTCAAGTTCGCGACCGCATCGGCCGGACCGCGCATCCAGGGATTTGTCGTGCTCGGCGTGTTCGGCGCGATCTATCTCGGCGCGGCTTACGCGCTCGGGATGCCCGAATTTCAGCGGTTCACAGCGATCGTCGAGCGCCGTTTGAAGATGCGGTGAGCGCCTTCATCGTCGCACTCGTGCTGCGACCTTCGAGCAGCGGAGCCAGCGCGACGCGTCCACCGTACGCTTCGACGAATCGCTGCCCATCGACGATCTGCCCGCGATAATCTTCGCCTTTGATCAGCACGTCGGGGCGCACCAGCCGGATTATCTTCTCGGCGCGCGAATCATCGAAGATGACGACGTAATCGACCGCTTCCATTGCGGCCAGAATTCGCGCCCGCTCCGCCGCGGGATAGACAGGGCGCCCTTCGCCTTTTAACTCATGGACGCTGCGATCGCTGTTGAGTCCGACGACGAGCAGATCGCCCTGCGCGCGTGCAAAGCTCAGGATTTGAACGTGGCCCGCGTGGATCAGATCGAAGCATCCGTTCGTGAACACGATCCGTTTGCCTGCGCGGCGTTCCCGCGCGAGTGCGGTCTCGAGTTCCTCATGCGAGACGATCTTTCGCTCGTGGGTAGCGTGCGCCGGGGCGAGCGCCTTGGCCAAGTCCTCGCGCGAGATGACTTCGGTGCCAAGCCGCGTGACTTCGATGCTCGCGGCGAGATTCGCAAGACGCGCGGCAGAGGAATATCCAAGCCCGGCAGTAACGAAAAGGCCGAGCGTGCTCACGACAACATCGCCCGCTCCTGTTACGTCATAGACTTCGCGCGGCGCGGTCGGAATGTATGTTCCCACGCCTCCTCGCTCCGCCAGATACATCCCGTCGCGATCGAGCGTTATGACGCACGCGTCGAGACCAAGCTTGCGAATCAGTTGCTCGCCGGCCGCCCGCCAGGCGTCGCGATCGGTCATTTTGATTCCGGTGGCGAGCTCGGTTTCGTACCGATTCGGAGTGATCGCGCTCGCTCCGCGATAGATGCTGAAATCGTCGGTTAGCCGCGGATCGACGATCACCGGAATCTTGCTTTTGCGCGCGCCGTCGATCAGCGCGCGCAACAGCGCGGGAGAAAGCAGCCCCTTGTTGATATCGGAAACGACAATGCCGTGAGCGTGCGCGATTTCGCGCGACACCCGTCCGATCAGCGCGCGTTCAAGCTGCGGCGAAAGCGGGCGCGCATCTTCAGAATCGACGCGCAGCAACTGCTGCGTCGCGCGATGCGCCGACTGTACGGAACCGAGCATCCGTTCCTTGACGGTCGTCGGACGCTCAGCATCGACGAGCATCGAACGCACGTCGATTCCGAGGTTGCGCATGATTTCGCGCAGCAGCCTGCCGTCGCGATCGCCGCCGACGACGCTGAGCGCGCTGACCTTTGCGCCCAGCGCGCACAGATTCGACATCACGAAACCCGCGTTGCCGGGCTTTTCCTCGCGATGGGTTACGCGCAGAACGGGGATCGGAGCCTCGGGCGAAATTCGCGAAACGTCGCCCCACAGATAGCGATCCAGGATGACGTCGCCCGCAACCAGCATCCGGACCGGGGCGATTTCCGGAATCGTGTGATGTGCGTGCGAGGATGAAGGAGCGGGTGCGCCGTGGCGCGACGATGTCTTACGGGAACGTTTCACAGCCTGCGATGATACGGCATCCGCCGCTCTTGATTAAACCGCCCCGTATTCGACCCCGGGACAAAGCTTACAAAGAAACTAGCTGCCACTGAGGCCAGTTTCGTCATTCCGAGCGCAGGTTGCCGAAGCGAGGAATCCCGGGGTCGAGAACTTTGGATTTTACCAGAGCTCCACCGCGCGCGGATACAGTCGATCCGGGATTCCTCACTCCGCAGACTCCGTTCGGAATGACGGCTCCGGCTTTGTTCAAGCTATCAGCGAATCGCGTAGCCGCCGTCGACGAAAACCGTCGTCCCGGTGACGAAATCAGACGCAGCGGAGGCGAGGAAAATCGCGGCGCCAGCCAGTTCCTCCGGCTCGCCGAAACGCCCTGCCGGAGTGCGGATGATTATTTCGTCGTAAAACGGAGTGCCTTTGACCGGCGCGGTCATGTCGCTCCAAATCCATCCCGGAACGATCGCGTTGACCTGGACATTCTTCGGACCGAGTTCCGCCGCCATCGATTTCGTAAGCTGAATCAGCCCGCCCTTGGCTGCCGAGTAGGACGGCACGGCGCTAGAACCGAAGCGCGAATACTCGCTCGCGATGTTGATTATTTTGCCGCGCTTGCGCTTCACCATCGATTGCGCGGCGATCTGCGAAAGCAGGAAAACGGAGTTGAGATTTGTTTCCAGAACGCGATCCCACTCCTGGGCGTCGAGCACGAGCGACCCCTTTGCGATTGCGATACCGGCATTGTTTACCAGGATGTCGATCGGACCGAGGCGGCCCTCGATCTCTTCCATCGCGGGTCGCAGGTCTGCGCGATGAGTTACGTCGAGCTTGAGCGCGATTGCTTCGACGCCGATTTTTGCAATTTCTTCGAGGACCGCAGCGTTCTTCTCTTCGTTGCGCGCGAGGATCGCGATCCTGGCGCCGGCCTGAGCGAGACCGAGTGCGATTCCACGACCGATTCCGCCGTTGCCGCCGGTTACGACAGCAACTCGTCCTGCGAGATCAAACAGTCCGTGCGATGGCATGTTCATCAATCTCCAATCGATACGAATCGAAGTCCAACGCTGCGGGTTCGGATGGACTTAACGCGCATAAGGCCTTAAATATAGCTGGTTTGCCGCATTAAGCACCGTCGGCGGCTGCGCGGCGCAGATTCCCCGAGTAGAGGATTCAATCAAAAGATGGGTCTCAAGACACCCGAGCAATACAAGAGTTCGCTGCGCGACGGGCGCGCAGTATTTTTCCGCGGAGAGAAAGTCAACGACGTCACCACGCATCCTGTCATCGGAATCGCGGTGGATCACGCCGCGCTGGATTACCGGATGGCTGAGGATCCCAAGTATCGCGATCTGGCGATCGTGAAAGAGGATGGCCGCGAGTACAGCCGGTACTTCCATATTCCGCGCAATGGCGGCGATCTTCGCAAGCGAAGCGATTTGATTGCCGCCGCGACGCGCGAAGGCGCGACGCTCGTCATCCTTATCAAGGAGATCGGCAGCGACGCGCTTTATGCGCTTCATATGATCGGCGAGAAGCTGGCCGCCGCCGGCAAGCCGGAATATCGCGAACGAATCGCGAAGTTCCATCGCCACTGCGCGGACAACGACCTCGCGGTCTGCGTCGGGCAGACTGACGTTAAGGGCGATCGCGCTCTCGGACCTACGCAGCAGGAACATCCCGACTACTACGTGCGCATCGTCGAAGAGCGCCCGGACGGCATTATCGTCAGCGGCGCGAAGGTTCACACCTCCGTCTCGACCAACAGCCACGAGCTGATCGTTCTGCCGACGCGCGCGATGAAGGCGGAGGACCGCAACTACGCGGTCGCGTTCGCAATCCCGTGCAACGCGCCCGGACTGAAGCTCATCGCGAGCCCGCACGGCGCGTCGAAGAAGAACGAGTTCGAGCATCCGATCAGCGCGCGTCACAAGATGATGGAAACGCTGACCGTGTTCGACAACGTTTTCATACCGAAGGAGCGCGTATTCCTGCAGGGCGAGACGGAGATGGCCGGACTGCTCGCGCTCACGTTCGTGCGGTTCCATCGCTTCACTGCGGTCTCGTACAAGCTCCCTCTGCTGGAGATGCTTTCCGGAGCGGCGTACGCGGTCGCGGAGGCCAACGGCATCACGCGCGCCGGGCACGTCCGCGACAAGCTGACGCATCTTGCGGCGTATCACACGACGGTGCGCGGACTTATCGAGCACGCGGCTGCGACCTGCACGATCGAAGAAGGCGTCGCGGTGCCAAACACGCTAATCACGAATGTCGCCAAGTATCACTTCGCGCACAACTATCATGCTGCGGTGCAGATCGTTCAGGACCTCGCGGGCGGCCTGCTCGTGACCGCGCCCGCATACGAGGATCTGACCAGCGAGGCGACGCGCGAATACGTGCTGAAATATATGGGAGGCGCGAAGGGCTTTGACGCGGAAAAGCGGATGCGCCTGCTCAATCTGGTCAGCGATCTCACGTCATCCGAATACGGCGGTTACCAGGAAGTGCTGGCCGTCCACGCGGAGGGCGGATTCGAAGCCGAGAAGCTGCAAGCCTATCGCGAGTATGATTTCAAGACAGTGGCGAATTACGCGCGCAAGGTGGCAGGAGTGTAGCTGGGCCGCACGCGATGGTTGTAAAACCGATTGCAAGGAGCGTCGCGATCACTCGCGGCGCTCTTTTTCTTTTCGCGATCCTCGCGATCGCGCCGTCCGCCCGCTCCACCGATGTGCGCGTATGCTTCACGCCGGAGTACGAGGGCGGACGCTCGTGTACGAGCCAGATCGACGACGCGATTGCGTCGGCGCGCAAACAGATTCTGGTGCAGGCGTACGATTTCACCTCGAAGCCAATTGGGAGCGCTCTCGTCGAGGCGCATCGACGCGGCGTGGACGTTCGCGTTATCGTCGACGGCGAGCAATTGCGCTTCCAAAACCATGAAGTCGACTATCTCGCACGCGGTGGCATACCGGTAACGGTCGATTCAAAGCACAACAACGCACACAACAAGGTGATGGTTATCGACGGCGAGACGGTCATCACCGGCAGCTTCAACTTTACGAAAGCCGCGGAACGCGAGAACGCCGAGAATGTTGTGTTCATCCGCGACGCAGCGATCGCGCGCGAATACATCGCAAACTTCGATCGCCACGCCGCGCATTCGTACGCGTATCGATCGCGATAGCTATTTTTCGCTGCGCAGCTCGATCGTGTTGCCGTCGGGATCGAGAATCCAGAGCTGACGCCCGGCAATATTCGACGGCGCCTCCAGAAATTCGATTCCCATCTCCTTGAGCGTGCGGCGCGTTTCGTCGAAATCCTCGACTTCGAGCGCGATATGCGGTCCGAGCGGATTGATCGTGCCTTCGCGCTTTTCAGCCGAAATCAGATGGATCTGATTGCTGCCGACGCCGTACCACGCGCCGCCGAATTTGAAATCGGGGCGCGGAAGCTTTTGCAAGCCGAGCACGTTTTCGTACCAGCTCTTGGCGCGCTCCGGGTCGGTGATCCGTACGGCGGAGTGACTGAATCCGCGAATCTTGATCATGGGCGCTTCTCCTCTCGCGAGCGCGAAGCGCGCCGCCCGCTTGTCGTTCAGTGAACTTCGCCGCCACCGGCGACGTTGATCGACGTCCCGGTGACGTTGTCGGCCTGGCACAGATAAACCACAGCCTGACCGATATCATCGGGCGTCTGCTCGCGTCGGAGATAAGTGTTCTGGCCGATAAACCGATCGAAGACCTCTGATTCCTTGATCTGCCACATCGGCGCGAGCGCCTTTACCAGCACGTCGGTCCACATCGCGGTGCGCAGATATCCGGGGCATACGGCGTTGACGCGGATATTCGACGGGCCAAGTTCCTCGGCCAGCGCCTGCGTAAACGCGATAACAGCAAATTTGCTCGCGCAGTACGCGCCGACGGCAGCGTGTCCGGTCTTGCCCGCCACCGAGGCGGTATTCACGATAGCGCCTTCGCCGCGTTTGCGGATATACGGGATACACGCTTTTGAGCACAGGAAGGGGCCTTTCGCGTTGACGGCCATCACGCGATCCCATTGCTCTTCGGGAAAGACTTCGATGGGCCCGACGGCGATGATGCCGGCGTTGTTGACGAGGATATCGATTCCGCCGAGTTGCGCATCGGTCTCGTGCGCCATCCGTTCGCAGTCGGCGTACTTGGTCACGTCGGCGAGGATCGGCACGGCTTTCACGCCGAGTTTCTTCACCATCTCAACCGTTTCGGCGAGATCGGCCTGCGCCGCGAGATTATAGGTCAGAGTGGGATCGGCGGTGCTGCCGAGATCCACAAGCGCGAGGTTGCATCCCTGGGACGCGAGTCTGAGCGCGATACCGCGCCCGATACCACGCGCGCCTCCGGTTACGATTGCATTTTTGCCGCGAAGTTCCATAGCAGGGTCCTCTCTCCATCCCGCTATCTATCACTTCGAACGGGTTTTGCCAGCGAAATCTAATCGAACGCGCTTTCGCCGCTGATGTCGCGACCGAGGATCAGCGTATGGATATCGAAGGTTCCCTCGTACGTGTTGACGGTTTCGAGATTCAGCATGTGCCGGATGATCGGATACTCGTTCACGATTCCGTTTGCGCCGAGCATGTCGCGAGCGATGCGCGCGATCTTGAGCGCCTCGTTCACGTTGTTGCGCTTGGCGAACGATACGTGCTCCGCGCGCATCCGCTTGGAATCTTTAAGCTGCGCGAGCCTGAGACAAACCATCTGCGCCTTGGTGATCTCGGTGAGCATCCCGACGAGCTTTGACTGCACAAGCTGATATCCAGCCAGCGGACGGCTGAACTGTTTGCGCGATTTAACGTAGTCCAAGGCGCAGTTGTAGCAGCTTCGTGCAGCGCCTATCGCGCCCCATGCGATACCGTATCGCGCCTGGGTGAGGCAGCTTAAGGGGCCGCGCAGGCCGCGCGCTTCGGGAAGCTGTGCGCTGGCGGGTATTCGCACGTCTTCGAGAATCAGTTCGGACGTGATCGAGGCGCGCATCGAGAACTTGCCCTTGATGTCATGCGCTGAAAATCCCGGCGTTCCGCGATCGACCAGAAATCCGGTTATGCCTTCGTCGACCTTGGCCCATACGACCGCAACGTCGGCAATCGATCCGTTGGTGATCCATCGCTTCGTACCGTTGAGAATCCATCCCGAGCCATCGCGTCGCGCGCGGGTTTCCATCCCGCCGGGATCGGATCCATGGTCAGGTTCAGTTAAGCCGAAGCATCCGATCATTTTTCCTTTGGCCATCTCCGGCAAGTAGCGTTTCTTCTGTTCCTCCGATCCGAAAGCATAAATTGCATACATAGAAAGCGAGCTCTGTACGGAAGCGAAAGAGCGCAGTCCGGAGTCGCCGGCCTCGAGTTCCTGCATGATCAGTCCGTAGGCGATGTTGTTCATCCCAGCACAGCCGTAACCATGCAAATTTGCGCCGAAAAATCCAAGTTCCGCCATCTGAGGAATCAGGTTTGACGGAAAAGTCTCGCCCGCAAAATCGCGCTCGATACGAGGCAGAACCTCGCGATCGACGAACTGCTTGACCGTGTCGCGTGTCATCCGTTCTTCGGACGAGAGAAACTCATCGAGGTTAAAGAAATCGAGATCTTTCAATAAATCCGCCATATTACGCTCCTTAACGAAGCCGGGACCGGGCGCGAATCGCGGTCCGGTTATCAACAGTCGTCCTGTTCACGCCTGGCCCGGGGCCATATTGCGACAAGTCCCCGCTCAAGATTCAATAAAGGCGGTCGATTTTAGGACGGCTACACATTGCTTCACGTTTGTGTATCAAATAGCCTTATGTGAGGGCTGGTTCAGTATGCACATAGAAACGCTAAAGGTCTTCTGCGACATAATCGAGAGTGGAAGCTTTTCTTATGCCGCTTCGCAAAATTTCGTAACACAATCTGCGGTGAGCCAGCAGGTTCGCAGCCTCGAGGAAAAGTACGATTGCCGATTGATAGAACGAGGACGCGCCGGAGTCAAACCGACTTCAGCCGGACAGATTCTATACACCGCGAGCAAGGAAATCGTCCGCAAATTTCTGGAACTCGAAAATCGTCTGCGCGAAATCGGTTCGGTGGTCGCCGGAAGCATCCGAGTCGGCACCGTGTACAGCGTGGGTCTGCACGAATTACCGCCGTATCTAAGCGAGTTTTTGCGCACCTATCCCGCGGTAAACGTGCATCTGGAATATCAACGCGCCAACAAGGTTTACGAAGACCTGATCGAAGGCAAAATCGATTTGGGCATCGTCGCCTATCCTGCAAAGCGCAGCCAGATCGTGACGATTCCGTTCCGGCACGATGAGCTAGTGCTCATAGTGCAGCCAAATCATCCCTTGGCGCGGCACAACAAAATCAGCGTCGGCCAACTTTCCGGCCACGATTTCGTCGGCTACGAGCGTGATATCTCAACGCGCAAAGCCTCCGACCGCATCCTGCGCGACTATGGCGTCAAGGCCAACTACACGATGGAGTTCGACAATATCGAGACCATCAAGCGCGCGGTCGAAATTGGAATGGGATGCGCTATCGTGCCGAAGCTGACGGTGGAAAACGAGATCTCACGAGGCTCGCTGAAGATGCTCGAGTTCCAGGAAGGTCCGTTTGCGCGACCTCTGGCGATCATCCACAAGCGAGGGCGCGAGCTTTCGCCGGCGGCGCGGAAATTTATCGAGCTTCTGACCAAGGGCGCTCCCAAAGAGGGTGGACGCGGCACGCGGGGCGACAAGGCCGATCGTGGAGATCGCGCAGAGCGGCCCGAACATGCCGAGCGCGCCTCGGAGACGTCGAGAGCCGAACGGGCGGAGAAAGTCACCAGCCCGTGACGCTGGACGGCATCGGAGAAAAGCAAAGGGCGGATTCGGAACGCGAATCCGCCCTTTTCATTGCGACGGTATCGATCAGATTTTCGGTTTTTTGAAGCCGCCAAGCTCCTGCTCGAGGGCCTTCGCGAACGCGAGCACAGTCTCTTCTCCGAACGCCCGTCCCATCACGTGAACACCAATCGGCAATCCGTGTTTGTCGTGGCCGGCGGGAACCACGATTCCAGGCAGTCCCGCGCAATTGCCCCAGAGGGCGGGCCAATTCGCCGCGTAAAGGCTATGGCGTTGCCCGTCGACATCGACTTCGAGAGCGTCGTGAGGGAAGGCGGTCACGCAGAACGGAGGTCCGAGCACGATCGGATATTCCTCCATGAACTGCTGAAGCTGCACGCGGAAGATATCGCGCTGCATCGAGATCACGAAATATTCGGCGGCTGATTTTGACGGCAGCGGAGAGAGCAACATGTTTCGTACGCGCTCACGCATGAGATATTCCTTGCCGGCGAACATCTGACGCGTAAGCTCGTTTCCGTCCGCCATCGCGTACTCCCACCAAATCTTTGCAGCATCGGCTATCGGCGGAATTTTATGCTCGACGCGAACTCCGATTTTCTCCAGCGCCTTCGCGGCCCTCTCGACCGCCAATCGAATTTCGGCGGCAACCGGAGCCAGGCCCTCGATTCCGGTGAAAAACGCGCACGCGACTTTCTTCACTTTGACTTTCTCGGGATGAGCTTCCGGCGTCGGGACTGTGTAGGGCGTGCTCGGATGGGGTCCCTTGATGATGTTGTAGGAGAGCGTGAGATCGTCGACGTAGCGCGCCATCGGCCCGATTGTCGCCATGTGTGCGATCGGCGGTGGTGCGGCGGGCGAGGGCGGGAGATGTCCCGAGCCGGGAATCGTTCCCCACGACGGTTTCAATCCGACAACGCCACAGAAATGCGACGGGATTCGGATCGAACCGCCGTAATCGGAGCCGAGACCCATCGCTGCAAAGCCTGACGCGAGAGCCGCAGCTTCGCCGCCACTCGATCCTCCGGGCACGCGCGAGCGATCCCAGGGATTATTGGTGGCTCCGAAAACAGGATTACAGCAGTCGTAGTCCATCGCCATCTCCGGGATGTTCGTCTTGCAGATGACGATCGCGCCGGCAGCCCGCAGGCGGGCGACAGCGGGCGCATCTTCAGGCGGGATATAGTGTTCGAGGATTTTGAGTCCGTCGGTCGATCGCACGTCCTTGGTTGCGATCGAGTCCTTGATTGAGATCGGCAGGCCTTCGAGCGGGCGGATGTCTTCGCGTCCCGCGAGCCTGCGGTCGGCTTCGTCAGCTTCTTCGGCGGCGCGTTCCTCGACGATCGTAACAACGGCGTTGAGCTTGTGGTTCTCGACTTCGATACGTTCCAGGAAAGCCGAGACCATTTCCGCCGATGAGATACGACGCGAGCGGAGCATCTCGACGAGTTTGGTTGCCGGCGCAAAGAATAATTCGTCGGAGAATTTCATCGGGCACCTCGTTTTCGACTAAGTAGCAAAGTGCCGCGTGCGGGCCAATTGCCTCTCGGAAAACGCAGACGCCCGAGTAGAGAAGAACTATTTCGCCAGGACTTTGCGCATGCGATCGCGATCGAATTCGCAAGACGATGCTTCAATCGTGTGAGCGCCCGGCTGCTCAGCGCGACCTGCCAAACACCCGAGCGCGAAGCCGATTCAGGAGTTGAAGGACCCTGGGGTTTTTAAAGCGCCGACCAATCAGCGAAGCGCATCTGTGACCCGCCGCTGACTATGAAGGTCGGCTAGCTAATCGCTGTTGACGATGACCTTGCTCGGTGCTGCCACGGGAGGGAGGCCGAACGGATGGCCAGGCTGCTCTTTTATGCCCACGGGTGCCGCATTGTCGGCCGGCAGCGTGGGAACATAGCTGCCACCTGCTTCGTCCGTACTCGTGATTCTGTAGAGAATAAAAGACGTCTTCAAGGTTGACTTCATGCTTTGTCCTCGCTGGGCTGTGCAACGAGCAGCTTTAGAATAGGCGAAATCAGCACATCCCGCAACTCCACGCCGTTTTTCGGATCCAAGAGCCGGCGTTGCGCGGCGTCCAGTCTGGTCAGCCCGATTCGTGCCACTGCCCACGGAACCCCGCTGGTCCAAGCCAAACTTGATCTCAATGGCACAGTGATAACCGCGTCCTCGCTCGACAGAAAACCAGCCTCGATATCGTCAGCAGCGGGACGCGCGTTCTCGGGCATAACGGCGGGCAGGATGCTTCCCCGCCAACCAAGTGTGAGCAAGTGCCGTTTCCCACCGAGGTTGACCTTCGCCTGCAGCGCAGCCTTAATGTCGGGGGTGGCTCCCGCAAGAGATAGGGTTTCCCCTTCCGCAGGGATATAGATTGCGACGCTTGCGCCCTTTAGCGGGGTGCCGCCGAGGAGGTCTTTCAAAAGCTCGGCGAGTCGGTCGCCGTCCGCACTCGCCAAGTCGCGGAAACGTTGTGCTTCTGCCGAGACGCCCAAAGCGCTGGCGGAGATGGGCTTCCAAGCGACAATGTAGCGTCGACCCACTTGCGGATACGGAATCGATAATGCGTATAGTCCGCGTCCGCGAATGCTGAGGCAACGCAGGATTTCGAGCGGGCTTTCACCATCCTCGTCCGGTTTGTCAGCATCCTGTACGAATGCGGTCACGTCGCCCGGCTGCAAGTCCTCGATCCGGCGGGCGAATTCCGGAGGTAAGATCGCCACCAGAGTCAATGTCTTCAAAGGATCGTTGACTGTTGCGGCAATAGACTCGTAACCGCTGCGGCGAATCGGGCCTTTTGCCTCGTCGTCCAGCGCATCGAGTTCCTGTTGTGTAAGAATACCGCCGCCGAACCAGTTGTAAGCAATCTCGACTCGAAGCGGTCCCACTGCATATTCGGGAGGGATTTCGCACTGGGCGATCCATGCGTAGTCCGCGCTTCCAAGGGGCCTAAAGCGTTCCAGTTTGATGGGCCTACCATCGAAGCTCACACGCGGATCGACGGGCTCACCGGTTCGGTTGCGAACCACTCTGCTCCAGGTCACGCGCCGATCAGGTCCGGGGCTCACCTGCCAGTTGGTTTGGGTCTCATGCACGAGGCCGTCGTGCTCGCGGGTGAATTCCGCGTACTTGACGACTTCACCGGTCAGCGTCCGCTGTCTCGCCCCGCCGTCGCGCCCCGCATAGCGCAAGAGACCCGCGCGGCGGAGATCCTCGGCGGCCAGCAGCTTGACGGGACTTTCCGACCTGAACACGCTGGCCGGATCGTGGCGCCAGACGCGCAGGTTGACCGACCGATCGTCCTCGAGTTCGATTGTGCTGAAACAGGCTCTGGTCTGATTGCAACCTTGACCCGTCTTCATTCCCGTTGCGGACCCGGCTCCTGCGATCACAGTGCGACCACCGCTTTCAAGCGATTCGTAACGCCCCCAGTTGGGTTCATGTTCGTGGCCGTGCAGCGCCAAGTCGACGTGATTATTGGCAAGCGCCTCCACCACCGAGCCGGCATTCACTAAGCCGGTCAGGTCTGCAAGGCTCTTGAGGCTTCCCTGACGATCCTCCTCGAGGGCGCGGACAGGCATGAGATGGTGATGAACCAGCATGATGGCAAGATCGAATTGGTCTGGGCGGTCGCAAACACCTGCAAGCTGTTGTTTCACGCGAAGCGCGATGAAGCCGCGCGCAAAATGATCGGCGTCCACGCTGGAATCCAGTCCCGCTATTTTCAAGCGCCACTGTCCGACCGGGACAGTCTGGGGCACGAGGGTCGCCACATTCCCTCCGAATTCATCGAAAAAGCGCGTCGAGCTGGCTACTACGCGTTCGATTTGCTGCTTCCAAATCCAGCCGCTGGTGGTGTTGCCCCAGAGGTGGCGGTCGTGATTTCCGGCACACACGAGGTATCGAATTCCGGCAGGCTTGCAAAACGCTTCGATTTTCTCGCGTGCTTTGGCGAAGAGGTCGTCTTTTGGAGTGTTAACCAGGTCACCTGTCACCAAGACCAAGTCAGGCCGATTCTCGGTTCGAGCGAGATGGTTTGTCAGAAGATCCCAGACCACATCGTCGCCCGGCGCGCCAAAGTGCAGGTCGCTTAGATGAGCAATGCGAATCGCCGACATGTGAACTCGCCTCCGGCTCGACAGTTTAGGTCTCGCGTTCGAATTCGTCCAGCGCGAACATCAGGCAGTCATCGCGGCGACACTACAGGCTTTCGAGAGGATTTCAATTGGCGAGGGAAGCCTCGGTATCATAGATTTCGGGACAACGTGCGGCGTGCTGGCCAAATTGCTGACGCTAAAACGTCCTGCCTTAGAGATGGCGAAAACTACTTTGCGAGGACTTCGCGCATCCGATCGCGATCGAATCCCGCGATGATCGTGCGGCCCTTGATGGTAAGCGGGCGCTTGATGAGATTCGGCTCGCGCACCATCAAGCGAATCGCGTCGCGCGCGGAAAGTTTCTGATCCTTAAGGCCCATCGCCTTGTAGGCGGGACTTTTCGGATTGAGGAACTCGCACGGGTCGCTGTCGCCGAACAGGCTCGTGAGCTCGGTTTCAGCGAGAGGAGCGCGAGCGTAGTCGCGCTCCTCGAGATCGACCTTGAGATCGCCGCGCAAGAAACTTCTTGCGTTACGACACGTCGTTCAGGTCGATTTCCAGATGAATTTCGTGGCGCTCATGTAAGTGCGCTCGTTCGTGGAAAGCCAATACCGGTTGATCCGGGATTCCGCGCGCGCCGGCCAATACCGACCAGACGCGCGGGAATGACACCAAAGAATTCGGAGTCGCAGCTCACTCGATACTGTGATCGGGTTGTGAGGCGCCCGAGCTTCCGCTTCCACCGGTCGCGCCCGCTCCGCGATCAATCTTCTGCCAGTTTGCCCCGCTGGTCGGCGCGGCGTTCGCAGTTGAGGTCGCCGTCGAGGTCGTCATCGGCGTCTCCGCGACGGGCGACCCTGTAATCGGCTGCACGGTGCTGGCAGTCGTTGATGGGGCCGTGTCGGTCGGACCGCTGAAGTGAAGCTGCTGCTTGCCTGAAATCATATCGGGAGTGACGACGTAGTCGCCGCCGAGCGAGCTGCGCCAGATCGTGTCCGCTGTCTGAGTATTTCCGGCGGTGATCAGCCACGCGCCGCCGCCCACGAGTCCGCCGAGAATCCCGTAAACCAGCTTTGCCGGAATATAGAGAACATTGCTCACAAGGGCGGCCGCGCCGTAGCCCGCGCCTTCCCAGTTGACGCCGCCTTCCTGCGGCTGTGGGACTTGCGTATTGGCCGCGCTTGGCTGCGATTGCGCCAGAGCGGAGCCGCCGCCCGCCACGAGCATCGACAGTGCGAACGTTGCCGCAGTAAGGGTCGCGGTCAATTTCTGTTTGCGCATTTTTGCCTCCTCATCCTCCCAATCGACGTATGAAAAAATCAATCGACCTTCACCACCGCATCCGCAGGCAAGAGCTTAAGCAGATGCTTGAGCGCCTTATCCAGGTACTCCGGATCCTTTGATTCCAATGTAAGCTTTACACGATATTCGGGGTCTCCGATACGTGGGTAGGATCCCAGCATCAGGTCCGGATAGGCCGCC
>Ga0335069_10006447_pt1 | contig 17047 bp, 17 predicted proteins | sample Lox_Sample_11_FD_206714 | JGI IMG/M metagenome (GOLD analysis project Ga0335069, IMG submission 206714) | Soil microbial communities from Loxahatchee National Wildlife Refuge, Florida, United States - Lox_Sample_1.1 | ecosystem: Environmental > Terrestrial > Soil > Wetlands | place: USA...
ACATGGTTCACTTTGTCCCCCGTGGCGCTGTGCTGGTGTCTCATCGTCTATGGTTTCGCCGCGTCGGTGCTGCCGGTGTGGTTGCTGCTTGCGCCCCGCGATTATCTCTCGACGTTCATGAAGGTCGGCGCCGTCGCGCTGATCGCGGTCGGCGTCTTCCTCGCGCGGCCGGAAATGCAAGCTCCCGCGGTCTCGCAGTTCGCCACGAGGGGGAACGGTCCGGTGTTCGCGGGTTCGCTGTTCCCGTTCCTGTTCATCACCATCGCGTGCGGCGCCCTGTCCGGATTCCACTCGCTGATCTCGTCGGGGACGACGCCGAAGCTGCTGGAGAAGGAAGGGCAGATGCGGCTGATCGGCTACGGCGGCATGATCACCGAGTCGTTCGTCGCCGTCATGGCGCTGATCACCGCGTCGATCATCAACCAGCACTTGTACTTCGCCGTCAACGCGCCGGCCGCCCAGACCGGCGGCACGGCCGCCACCGCCGCGGACTACGTCAACAGGCTCGGCCTGTCCGGCGCGCCGGCCACCGCCGATCAGATCGGCCAGGCCGCCCGCAGCGTCGGCGAGAAGTCCATCGTGTCGCGGACAGGCGGAGCACCGACGCTGGCGTTAGGGATGTCCGAGGTACTGCAGCGGGTGTTCGGCGGCACCGGGCTCAAGGCGTTCTGGTACCACTTCGCGATCATGTTCGAGGCGCTGTTCATCCTGACCACGGTCGACGCCGGCACCCGGGTCAACCGTTTCATGCTCTCCGACACGCTGGGCAACTTCGGCGGCCCGCTGGCCAAGCTGCGGAACCCGAGCTGGCGCCCCGGCGTGTGGGCCTGCAGCGTGGCCGTGGTCGCCGCGTGGGGCGGTACCCTGCTGATGGGTGTGACCGATCCGCTGGGCGGCATCAACACGCTGTTCCCGCTCTTCGGCATCGCGAACCAGCTGCTCGCGGCGATCGCGCTGACCGTCGTCACGGTGGTGGTCATCAAGAAGGGCCTGCTTAGGTGGGCCTGGATCCCCGGCGTGCCGCTGCTGTGGGACCTGGCCGTCACGTTGACCGCGTCGTGGCAGAAGATCTTCTCCGGGGACCCCGCGGTCGGCTACTGGACCCAGCACTCGCAGTACTCAGCGGCGAGACACGCGGGCAAGACGGCGTTCGGTTCGGCCAAAAACGCCCACCAGCTCGATGACGTCATCAGGAACACATTCATCCAGGGCAGCCTGTCGATTCTCTTCGCGCTGGTCGTCGTCATCGTGTTCGTGGCCGGAGTTGTGGTCGCGCTGAAGGCGATTCGCGGCGGCGGCAGGCCGCTGACCGAGGAAGAGCCGGTGCCCTCGAAACGGTTCGCGCCGTCCGGTCTGATTCCCACCGCCCCGGAGCGGGAGCTGCAAAGACAATGGGACTCCGCACCCGCCCCTGCTCCCTGACCGGTTGGTTCCGGTCTCATACGGCATCGCGCTTACCGCAGGGCTGCACAATCCATTGGCGCGCGTCATCGGCTTCCGCCTCGGAAAACGTGCGGTATCGCCCGGGCCACAGGAAACCAAAAAGCTCGCTGAATTTGGCCATTTGTTTCACCCATTCCACGTCACTGACGATGGCGCAGCGATCCCAGTCGAAGTAATGGCCGATCCCGAACTTGGAATCCGCCCAGATCGCGCCGGGACCGAAACTGACGAAGTCGGACGCGATCTCGAGATAAATGCCCACCCTTTCGTGCCGGCTGAGTTTGTCCTCGAAGCCTGGTACGAGCACCGTGTCGTAATCGGCCTTGGTCACATGCCCGTGGAAAGCGAACGCGGCGACGTCGTCGGGGAAATCGTTGAGCATCTCGATCACGAGGCCATCGTCTCCGCGCCGAGCGTCGCGGCCTAGGGGCCAAAGTCATCGGTGCCCGCCGCCTGCCCCTGCCACCCGCGGTTTGGGGTAGTCGACTACGCATGCCATGGGGGGATCGTCGACCCTACGGTGAGTGCACCAAGCGCCACGTCGGAAAAGAGGTAGACGATGTTGGTATCACCAACGGGACTCGCGAACAAAACCAATCCCATCGACGAGCCCATCAATCAACCGCCCCCGGCGCCCGCATCGGTTGAGGTGTCATCCGCCGAGGTCCTGATCAGCACACAGCAGGTGGTTTTCAGCACCGCAACCGCCCTGGGGGTGGTGCGCCGCAGGAGCATCGGCGCCCGGCTGGTCGCCATCGCGCGGCGTGTGCTCACGACCGCAACGGATGAATCAGCTCCGCAGCCAAGGTATTCCCCGAAGCGGTACGGATTCCTCGAGGACGCCCTTATGGCGCGCGAAATGCACAGATTATGAGTGTTGTCCTGGCATTCGCGTCCGCGGTGCTGATGGTGATGATCGCGAAAGGGATCTACGGCCTGCAGTGGTGGCTCGAGCGTAGCGACTACAACCGTCATTTCGAGGACTGACCGCCCACGCCCGCACCGACAAGGGCGGCACGCCAAGTAAAGAGTGGTGTCCAAGACGGTGGCGCGGACCTAGAATTTTGCGGAATGAGGGTCGGCATCGACTTTGGCACCACCCACACCGTCGTCGCGGCCGTCGACCGCGGCAACTATCCGGTCGTCTCGTTCGACGGGGTGGACGCCTGGCCGTCGATCGTCGCGGCCAACGCCGACGGAGAGTTGCGATTCGGGGTGGACGCGGCTGCCTTCCGCCAAGAACCGGGTTGGTCGGTGCTGCGGTCGTTCAAACGCCTGCTCAACGAGGCCGGGCCGCAGACCGTGGTCAGCCTCGCCGGCCGTGACCATCGGCTGGCCGACCTCCTCGCCGGCTTTCTGGCTCAGCTGAGGCGCGATCTGCAGCGTCGCTCGAACGTCACCCTGGCCCCTGGTGAGACCATCGAGGCCGCGATCAGCGTGCCCGCCAACGCCTCCACCGCCCAGCGCCTCCTGACGCTGGACGCGTTCGTCGCGGCGGGTTTTCACGTCGTCGCGCTGCTGAACGAGCCGTCGGCCGCCAGCCTCGAGTACGCGCACCGGTACCGCTCCACCATCACCGCCAAACGCGAATACGTCCTCGTCTACGACCTCGGCGGGGGCACGTTCGACGCGTCGCTGCTGAAAATGACCGGGCACGAGAACGAGGTCGTCGTCAGCGAAGGCATTCAACGCCTCGGCGGTGACGACTTCGACGAGGCGATCGTGGACCTGGTGCTCGCCCGCCTGGAGCTGAAGAACGTCGATCCCGCCACCCGCGAGCTGCTCAGGGAGGAGTGCGCCGCCCGCAAGGAGGCCGTCGGGCCGCAGACGCGCCGCTTCCTGGTGGACCTCACGGGCGTCGACGCGGTCGACCGGCCACCGTTCTCCTGCGGGATCGACGACGTCTACTCCGTGTGTGCGCCGCTCGTCGACAAGACGACCGACGTGCTGCGCCGCGTCCTGCACGATCCGAGAGGTGGCAAGGACGTGGCGTGGTCGGAGGTGGCGGGCATCTACGTGGTGGGCGGGGCCGGGGGCTTCCCGCTGGTTTCCCGGATGCTGCGCACGGCGTACGGCGAGAAGCGGGTGAAGCGCTCCCCGCACCCGTTCGCCGCGACGGCCATCGGCCTGGCGGTCTTTATCGACCAGGAGGCGGGTTTCGCGTTGTCCGAACGCTTTTCGCGGCACTTCGGGGTATTCCGTGAGGCGCAGGCCGGCACCGACGTGGTCTTCGACCCGATCGTCCCCAAGGACGCCGCGCTTCCGGCGGACGGACGCACCCCGCTGGTGGTGACGCGGACCTACCGAGCGGCGCACAACATCGGGCACTTCCGGTTCGTCGAGTGCAGCCGCCTGGTCGACGGGCGTCCCGACGGCGACGTGACGCCCTACGACCCGGTCCTCTTCCCCTTCGACCCGGCCCTCTACGACCGGGATGACCTCGGGCGGCAACCGGTCGGCCGCTGGAGTGACGGCCCCGATGTGGAGGAGCGCTACGTGGTCGCCCCCGGCGGCGCGGTGGAGGTGACGCTGACGACGCACCCCGCGGGCTTCGAGCGCACCTTCCGGCTGGAGCGGTGTGCGGCGGCGAGTTAGTAGGATGCTCGCCGAGCCGGTCTCATTCGATGGCGTCCGCGTAGATGTCCAGGAGCCGGAACCTTGTCGCATCGAGATACTCGCCTAGCACCGCGATCACGCGCTTCTGCAACTCGTATCCGAGTTCGTGGTCCTCTTCGCATTTCTCGCGCAGGCACTTGCCGTCGAAGACGATGGCTCGCGTCGTCTCGACCGCGCGTGCATCGAACCGCGAGTTGTAGGGGGGAACCAGCCACGACCAGCCAAGGATCTCTCCGTCGCCGAGCGTCTGCACCGTCAGGCTGCCACGGCCGGGCGCGCCCGTTTCGAGGGCGATCCTGCCGGCGCGAATGAGATAGAAGTGATCGGCCGGGCTGCCCTCGCGGAAGATCAACTCACCTGCGGTGAAGCGCACGTTGGCCGCGCAGCCGACCGCCAACTGCAGATAGCGCGGGTCGATGCCCCTGAAGAACGGGTGCCCGGCCAGCACGCCTTCGAGCGTCCTCACTTTTGCTTCCTCCGCTCATGCCTCGTCAATGCTTTCTTGAAGCGTAGAACGCGCCCGGCCGGGCGACCAGCACCGTGCGCCCGTCCGACCCGATCGCCGTCACCGACGGGACCGGCGTCGGACCATGGCACAGATCGATTTGGACGACCTTTCGACTCCCGAACACGGCTACACCGTCAACGACGAGGACGACGACGACCCGGTCCTTCTCGATCGGGATGGCAATCACGTCGACACGTGGCGCGAGCGGTACCCCTACGACCACCGGATGCCGCGCGGCGAATACGAGTGGTTGAAGCGCAAACTGCAGGTTGAGCCCTGCGTGGTGAGCTCGCGCCGCTGGGCATTTCGGTGGCGGTCGTCGAGCCCGGCGCGTTCCGCACAGACTTCGCCGGTCGCTCACTGACCCAATCGGCCACGGTCATCGACGCCTACGCGGTCACCGCCGGGCAGCGGCGCAAGGAAAACGACACCATGCACGGCAACCAGGCCGGCGACCCCGCCAAGGCGGCCGCCGCGATCATCACGGCCGTCGAATCGGGCGAGCCGCCTGCGTTCCTGCTGCTCGGCCCGGACGCCCTCAAGCTCTATCGCTATGTCGCCGACGCGCGCGCGGCAGAGATCGCGAAATGGGAGGAGCTGACCAAGAGCACTAACTTGGGACCGTAACCTGTTGCCGCAGTTTGCTTTTAACGAGTTTGCCGGTCGGGGTTCGGGGTAGGGCGTCGACGAACTTGATCGAGCGCGGCGCCTTGTAATGCGCGATCCGTTCGCGGACGTAGTCGATGAGTTCTTTTGCGACGGCATCCGATCGACCCACGCCGGGCGCCAGCTGCACCAGAGCCCGGACCTCTTCGCCCATCTCGGAGTGGGGCACCCCGATGACCGCAACGTCGAGCACCGCCGGGTGCAGCGTCAGGGCGTTCTCCACTTCCTGGGGGTAGATGTTGACCCCGCCGGAGATGATCACGAACGACTTGCGGTCGGTCAGGTACAGGAAGCCGTCGGGGTCGAGGTAGCCGAGGTCGCCGACGGTGGTCCAGAACCGATGTTCCGGGTGGCGCGCGGCGGCGGTCTTGTCGGGGTCGTTGTGGTACTCGAACGGGAGGTGATCGCGTTCGAAGTACACGGTGCCGACGGCGCCGGCGGGCAGCTCGCGGCCGTCGTCATCGCAGATGTGCAGCGTCCCAAGCACACTGCGCCCGACCGAGCCGGGGTGGCTGAGCCATTGCTCGGAGTCGATGAAGGTCAAGCCATGGGCTTCGGTGGAGCCGTAGTACTCGTAGAGGATCGGGCCGAGCCACTCGATCATCGCCCGTTTGACCTCGACGGGGCAGGGCGCCGCGGCGTGGATGAGCACCCGAAGGCTCGACAGGTCGCTGCCGGCGCGGAGGGTGTCGCCCAGTTTGAGCAGGCGCACGAACATTGTGGGGACCAGCTGCGCGACGGTGACCCCGTACCGCTCGATATGCCGCAGCGTGGCTTCGGCGTCGAACCTCTTCGCCAGCACGACGGTCCCGCCGATCGCCTGCACCATCCCGCACCATCGCAGGGGTGCGGCGTGGTAGACGGGCGCCGGAGAGAGATAGATGTCGGTGTCCGTTATGCCGTACACATCGCGGGCCATTGCCACGATGGGATCGCCCGGCTCGTCGACGCGCCGGTTCGGCAACGGCGGCTTGACGCCCTTGGGGAAACCCGTTGTGCCCGAGGAGTACAACATCAACGCGCCCGACGGTTCCTCGCGCAAGCGCGGGCCGGCCTCGGCGAGAACGGTTTCGTAGCGGTCGAATCCGGGAACATTGCCGCCGAAAGCCAGCCGTGGCCCGTGGTTCTCGACCCGCGCGGCGACTTCGGCCGCCAGTTCGCCCAGCGCAGCCGACACAACCAGCGCGCGTGCACGCGAGTCGCGCACGATGTAGGCGGCCTCCTGGGCCGTGAGGTGGTGGTTGACGGCGGTGATGTACAGACCCGATCGTTGCGTCGCCCAGTACACCTCGAAGACCTCAGCGGCGTTGTCGGACAGCAGTGCGACGACATCGCCACGGCGAAGCCCGGCGTCGTACAGCACCCGCGCCAGCGCAGCGGAGTTGTCGTCGAGCTGCCGGTAGGTCAACACATCTCCGGACTCCGCCAGGATGACGGCAGGATGATCAGGCCCATTCTCCGCGTGGGTAGCCGGGTACACCGATCAGGCCGTTTCCGCCGCCGCCACCGACACGACAACGGCATAGACCCGCTTGGCACGGTCATTGGTCATGTCGATATGCACGAACTTTTGCTCGGTGTACTCGTCGAGCGCGCTGGGCCCGAGCTCGCGGCCCAGACCGCTTTGCTTCATCCCGCCAAAAGGAAACATCGCATTGACCATGTGCCAGTCGTTGATCCACACCGTGCCGGACTCCAGCCGGCGGGCGATCGCCAACGCGCGTTGATTATCGGTGCTCCACACACCGGCGGACAATCCGTATTCGCTGTCGTTGGCGATCGCGACCGCCTCGGCGTCATCGGCGCACTTGATCACGACCAGCACCGGCCCGAAGATCTCCTCCCGTGCCACCCGCATGTCGTTGGTGGCGCCCGTCAGGATCGTGGGGGCGACCCAATGGCCTTCGGCCAGGCCGGGTTCCGCGGGAAGCGCGCCCTGAAACGCGATCTTGCATCCCTCCTCCTGCCCGAGCGCGATGTATTTCTCCACGCGCGCTTTCTGTTTGGCCGATATCAGCGGGCCGATGTCGGTGGCCGGGCTCATCGGGTCACCCATGACAAGGGTGGACGCGCGGGCGGCCAGCCGTTGCACGAACTCGTCGTGAATTGACTCGTGCAGCAGCAGCCGGGTTCCGGATTCGCATGCCTGACCACTCATCAGCAGGAATCCGAACAGCGTGCCGTCGACCGCCAGGTCCAGGTCGGCGTCCTCGCAGACGATGTTGGCGCCCTTGCCGCCCAACTCGAGGGTGACCCTCTTGACGTTGTCGGCGGCGGCGCGCATCACGGTCTTGCCGACTTCGGTTGAGCCGGTGAAGGCCACCTTTCGGACGTCGGGGTGTTCGGCGAGCCGAGCGCCGACGACCGGGCCGAGTCCCGTGACAACGTTCAGCACCCCCGCCGGCAGTCCGACTTCATCTGCCGCCCTGGCTAATTCGAGCAACGTCAGCGGGGTCTGATCGTCGGGTTTCAGCACAATCGTGTTGCCGGCCGCCAAAGCGGGGCCCAGCTTCCACACCGCCAGCAGCAACGGGAAGTTCCACGGGACGATCCCGGCGCAGACCCCTACCGGCTCCCGACGAAGCACGCCGGCGGCCAGCGTCGGCGCTTCCATCAATGGCCCGGTCTCCTCGAACGCATACGATCCCGCCGACGCGGCAAAATATTTCAGGTGGGCGATCGAATAGCCCAGGAGAAAGGCGCCCGCGGACCGCACGGTCGCCCCGTTTTCGCGTACCTGCAGGGCGGTCAATTCGTCGAAGCGCGCGGCCAGGTTGTCGGCGATCGCATCGAGGATGCGGGCGCGCTCGGCGGGGGGCGTCGACCGCCAGACGCCGCGATCGTGTGCGGCCTTCGCCGCGGCGACCGCCTCGTCGGCGATTGCGGCATCGCCTTCGGCCACCGTGGCCACCAACCCGCTGGTGGCCGGATCACGCACCTCTAACGTGGCCGAGCTGTCGCGCCAACGGCCGTCGATGTACATCGAATAGTGCGGGATGTCGGTCATGGCTTCATTCCCCGCGTCTGTCCGAGCCGTCTCGCGAAGCGCTGCCACCTGTCGTTGGCGTGGTGCACGGCGCTGACGCCGATCGGGATGCCCAGCGGGGCACCGAAAATGAATGCGATCGTGAGGAGACTGAGCATGGGTCAGAATCTGATCAGTCCGCGCAGGTTCACACCCGCGTGCATGTCGGCGTAGCCCTGGTTGATCTCGTCGAGGGTGTATTCGCGGGTGACCAGTTCGTCGAGCTTCAGCCGCCCGGCGCGGTACAGGTCGAGCATGCGGGGAATGTCGTGCCGAGGATTCGATGATCCGAAAAGCGATCCGCGAACCTGCTTTTCGTACAGGGTCAGGTCGAACAGGGACATGTCGACGCACGTGTCGGTCGGGTGCGGGATCGCGGTCATCACCACCCGGCCGCGCTTGCCGACCAGGCTCAGGGCCTGCGCCACGTAGGCGCCCTCGGCCGAGTCGGTGCTGACCACGCACACGTCGGCCATCTGGCCGCGGGTGAGGTCGGCGATCAGGGCGTGCGCCTCGTCGACCGTCGCCGCGGTGTGGGTGGCGCCGAACTCCAGCGAGCGGCCGCGTTTGTACTCGACGGGATCGAGCGCGACGATCACCCGCGCGCCCGCGATCCGCGCGCCCTGCACGGCGTTCATGCCGATCCCGCCCACACCCATGACCACCACGGCGTCGCCGTCGTGCGCCTCGCCGGTGCGCACCATGCTGCCGTAGCCGGTGGTGACTCCGCAGCCGACCAGGGCGGCGGTGTCCAGCGCGGTGGACGGGTCGACCTTGATCACCGAGGCCAGCGGCACCACCGTGTATTCGGAGAACGTTCCCAGCACGCACATCTGGCCCAGCCCTTGGCCTTTCGCGTGGAACCGGAAGGTGCCGTCGAGCTGCGGTCCGGCGATGATGGCGGCGCCGAGCACGCACAGGTTGCTCATGCCGCGCGAACATGGTTCGCAGCGACCGCAGGCCGGGATGAAACTCAGCGCCACCGGATCGCCCTCGGCGACTTCCGTGACACCCGGGCCGACCTCGACGACCACGCCGGCGCCCTCGTGGCCGCCGACCACCGGTAGCTGCATCGGCATGTCCCCGGTGATCAGGTGGTCGTCGGAGTGGCACAACCCCGCGGCGGCCACCTTGACCAGGACCTCGTTCTCCTTGGGCCCGTCGAGGTCGACCTCTTCGATTTCCCACTTCTGGTGCAGCCCCCACAACACCGCCGCTTTGGTCTTCATCGAAACTCCTTGGTTTCAGCGCTTCTCGGGCGTCCAGGTCGCCGGCAGGCTGTTGATGCCGTTGATGAAGTTGGCCACCTGGAAGTGGGGCTTGGGCGCCGAGATGTCGGGAATGCGGGTGTAGACCTCGGTCAGCAGCGAGCGCAGCATGGTGCGTGCCAGCGCCGCGCCCAGGCAGAAGTGCGGGCCGCCGCCACCGAATGCGATGTGCGGGTTCGGATTCCGCAGGATGTCGAACGTGAATGGGTCCTCGAAGACATCCTCGTCACGGTTGCCCGAGATGTACCACAGCACGACCTTGTCGCCGGCCTTGATCTCGGAGCCGCGCACGGTGACGTCCCGGGTGGCGGTGCGGCGCATGTGCAGCAGGGGTGAGGCCCAGCGCAGCACCTCCTCGACCGCGGTGCCGACCCGGCCCTCGACGTCTTCGGCGAGCAACGCGCGCTGGTCGGGGAACCGGGACAACGCGTGGATCGCGTGTGCCGACGCGTGCCGTGTGGTGTCGTTGGCGGCCACGGCCAGCAGCACGAAGAACGCCTTCAGCTCGTCGTCGGTCATCTTCTTGCCGTCGAATTCGGCCTGCACCATCCAGGTGAGCAGGTCGTCGCCCGGGTTGGCTCGCCGCTCGGGAATCAGCAGCGCGGCGGTCTCGTGCAGGTCCATCACGGCCCCGGCGAAAAGTTCCAGACCGCTGCGGCCGGCGCAGATTTCGGGGTCGGTCCAGCCCAGCAACCGTTGTGCGGCATTGATGGTCTTCTCGTGTACCTCACCCGGGGGCAGCCCGAAGAAGCTGCCGAAGATGCGGGATGGCAGCTTGACCGACACCAGTTCGACGAAATCGCCCTCGCCCAGGTGGGCCATCTCGCTGACCAGATCACGGGCGTGGCCGCGGATCCAACCCTCCAGCCGCTGCATGTTCTTCGGCTTGAAGGCATCCATGGTGATGCCGCGCAACTGGGTATGCCGGGGCGCGTCCATCGCGATGAACGACTGCGCGACCTCGCGCATTTCGGGGGCGAAGTCCTCCATCGTGATGCCCTCGGCGGAGGAGAAGATCTCCGGGTGGCGGCTGGCCATCCGGATGTCCTCCTGCTTGGTCAGCGACCAGAACCCCTTGGTGTTCAGTTCGGGGGGAAGCAGATCCGACTCGGCGGGGCGGCTCCACGGCACGGGGTTCTCCGCACGCAGGACGGCGAAGGCGGCGTCGCGCTCTTCCGGGGGTTTCGCCCAGAACGCGCGGGCGCTCAGGTCGATGTCCCTATGGGTGGGGGCGGTTGTGGGTGCGGTCATCACGAGTCCCTTTCTTGCGCGGTGCTGTGGTGCGCGTCACCGCGGCTTCACCCCCATGCTGGCCAGCGCGGCGGCGGCGCGGCACTAACGCGGGTGCCAATCACTGGCCTCCGGGGGCCAACGCATGTGGCCGGCGGTCAGCCGACCGGCGCTCGGAAGGTGGCTACCAGCCCGCCGCCGTTGCGCGCGCCGAAGTCGACCCGCCCGCCCATCGCCTCGGCGATCTGCTGCACGATCCACAGGCCGAGCCCGGCGGTGCCCCGCTGCCCGCCGACACTGACGTACTTGGTGGTCAGCTCGCCGAGGCTGTCCGCCGGGATACCGGGACCGCGGTCGGCCACCGTGAACACCAAGTCGTCCCCTTCCCGCGAGCAGGTGACGTCGACCGGTTCACCCCGGCCGTGCCGGGAGGCGTTCTCCAGCAGGTTGGTCAGCACCCGGCGCAGCCCTTGGGCGTTCACGGCGACGGCGCCGACGTCGCCGCTGACGTTCCGCCGCAACCGTGATGGCGCCAGACCGACGGCATCGGCGGCAGCCCCGATCAGGTCGGCCACGTCGACGCGACGAACCCGTCCCGCCGAGAATGTCGGGCGGCGGCTCAGCGCGACGTCGGACAGCGCGTCGAGCATGTCGGCCAGGTGGTGCACGTGCCGGGCCACCAGCCGAAGACTGGTGTCCCGGTCAGCCGGCGACATCGGCCGCGACGCGGTCGGGGAAGTCAGCGCCTCAGTCAGCGCCTCCAAAGACGTTACCGGGGTGCGGAACTCGTGCACCAGCACCTGCAGTCCATCCTGTTGCGACTGGTAGGACCGCAGCAGGCGCGCCCGCAGGTCGCGCTCCTCTTCCGCGGCGGCATGCTCGGCCTCGGCTTCTACCAGCGCACGCACCCGGGAGCGGTGTTCGCGTTCGGCAAGCGCGGACAGCCCCGCGGTGATGAGCGCGATGAAGATCAGATACACGGCCGACCAGCCGGCCTGTAGCACCGGGGCCGCGGCGACCGGACGCGCCGGTGACGACGTCAGCGCCACAGGGACATAGGCGGTGCCCAACAGGATGGCGACCAGCAGGGTTTCGCAGAACGACAGCCGCGCCGCCGAGGCGATGACGACCAGCGCCAACACCGCGACCACCGGGCTGTAGACCCCTCCGCTCAGCGCGATGAGCGCCAAGGTGAAGGCCGAGTCGAAGCCGGTGACCAGCCACGAGTACCGGGTGCGCCGGACCTCCAGCTGCGGATACGCCATCAGCACGGCCGCGTAGACCATCGCGGCGCCCAACACCGCAACGGTAGCCGGGGCGTGCTGCCGGACCCACTGCGGTCCGATCGCCAGCAGCACACCGATCGAGATCACCACGGCGACCCGCACCGCGACGACGGTGCGGGCCAGCCCGTAGTCCGCGCCGTCGAAGTCCACCGTGCTGCTGAGCTGATCGAGCGGTCTCACCCGGCTGACCATAGGTTGGGGCTAGCATCGCGGCAATGACCCGCTCGCCGTACGTCGTGGTCATTGTGGACGACCACGAGCTGTTCGCGCAGGGCCTGGCCCTGCTGCTCAGCCGCGAATGGGGCGAGTTGTTCACCATCGGGGGCCAGACGACGTACGTGGAAGAGGCCGCCGACCTGGTGGCGCGCTGCTCGGCCGACGTCGCGATCATCGACCTGTCGATGCCGCCCCTGGGCGGGGTGGCCGCCATCCGGCACATCAAGGCGCGTCACCCGAAGACCCGGATCCTGGCGCTGTCCGGGACCGACGACCTTGGGCTGGCCGAGGAGGCGCTGCGCGCCGGCGCCGACGGTTTCCTGCCCAAGACCGCGCGGCCCGAGGCGCTGGCCGGGCCGCTGTGGACGATCGCAGAGGGGTTGCGGGTCGTCGACGGCAAGCTGCTCGACGCGCTGCTGAGCAACATCCGCAAGCCGCCGTCGACACTCCTGGACAGCCTCAGCGCCCAGGATCTCCAATTGTGGACCCTGCTCGCGACCGGCATGGAGACGGCCGACATCGCCCGGCGAATGCTGGTGTCGGAGCGCACCGCCAAACGCATGGTTGCTGCACTGCTGCACAAACTCGGCGTCAGTAACCGCATTGCGGCCGCCGCATTGGCCGGCCGCTACCGGCTGCTGGACGATGCCGCCGAAACCGACCGGCTCAGTTGAGGATTCGGATGGCCTGCGCGGGACACATCGCCGCCGCCCGGATCAGCCGGTCGCGGTCAGCTTCGGGGGGATCCGGCTGCAGCACCACCACTTGTTCGGCGCCGTCGGGGATGTCGAACACGTCCGGAGCGGCCAGCAGGCACTGCCCGTGTCCCTCACACAGGTCGTAGTCGACAGCGATGCGCATGAGGCCCAGTGTCGGCGGCGGCCGGTGACCGCGGAAGGCCCGCGGGCGCCAGATGTGGCCTGCCCGGGCCAGCTCGTCGAGGGCCTTTCAGCCCTACTTTGCATCGAGGCGGACGGCGTAGCATCTGCTCATTCTGGGACGCTTAGCGTCCCTTCCTGAGCCGAAACGCGACCAATGACCACTACGCAAAGCCAGCCCGCCTCCTGCCTCGAAGCGCCCGCGGTTGCCGAAGAGCGCAGACACGAAGTCGACGCGATCGTCGAGGCCGCGGCCGAGGCGGCCCTTGCATTCCGCAGGCTCGACCAGGAGCAGGTAGATGCGATCGTCGAGGCGATGGTGCGCGCCGGGGTCCGCGCGGCGGGGGAACTGGCGAGTGTGGCGATCGAGGAGACGGGCTTCGGGGTCTTCGAGGACAAGGTCGTCAAGAACTATGTGGCCACCGAGTTCCTGCACGACTATCTGCGCGGCAAGAAATCGGTCGGGATCATCGACGAGGACGTCGAGCACAACATCGCCCATGTGGCCGAGCCGATCGGGGTCGTGCTGGCCATCACCCCGGTGACCAACCCGACCTCCACGGTGCTGTTCAAGGCGATCGTGGCCGCCAAGACCCGCAACGCCATCCTCTTTCGACCGTCACCGCACGCGGTGCGCTCCTGCGAGCGCAGCCTCGAGATCGTGCGCGCGGCGGCCGAAGCGGCCGGGATGCCACCGGGGGCCCTCCAGGTGATCCCCGACGCCGCCCACGAAGTCACGCACTATCTGTTCAAACACCCGCGAGTCGACTTCATCTGGGTGACCGGGGGGCCGAAGATCGTCGCGCTGGCGAATGCGGCCGGAAAGCCGGGCCTGTGCGTCGGTCCCGGCAACGCCCCGATCTACATTCACGAGACCGCGGACCTCAACGGCGCCGTCGTCGACATCCTCATCTCGAAGACCTTTGACTCGTCGGTCATCTGCCCCGCCGAGCAAACGTGCATCATTGACGACGGCGTATACGACACGGTGATCGCCGAGTTCGAGCGAATGGGTGCCCAGCTCCTCACCCCCGACGAGGCAAAGGCGTTGGCGGAGTTCGCGTTCGGCTGTGGCGACAGGATCTCGCCCGAGGCGGTCGGGCAGAAGGCATCGGAACTGGCCGCCCGCGCCGGCTTCAAAGTGCCACCGACGGTGAAGGTGCTGCTGGCGGAGCTGCCGGCGGACCTGGACGAACTCGCGGCGCACCCGTTGCTACAGGAGAAGCTGATGCCGGTGCTCGGGGTCGTGCGCGCGCGCAGCGTCCAACACGCTATCGACGCCGCGGTGCTCGTCACCGAGCACGGCGGATTGGGCCACACCTCGGCCATCTACGCCAACGACGAAAACGTCATCGACGCATACGGTCTGGCGGTTCGCACCGGTCGGGTCCTGGTCAACGCGCCGACATCCGTCGGGGCCCTCGGCGGGATCTACAACGACCTGACCCCCACGTTCTCCCTGGGTTGCGGCACGTGGGGCGGCTCGAGCACCACCGAGAACGTCAACTACCGGCAGCTGCTGAACATCAAGACCGTCTCGCGGCGCCGCATGCCGCCGCAATGGTTCCGCGTCCCGTCCAACACCTACTTCAACGAGGGCGCACTGGACAACCTGCGCGAGCTCGACTGCGAAACCGTCGTTGTGATCACCGATGCGTTGACCGAAGAGCGCGGCGTGGTCGACCAGCTGCGCGGCAAGTTGCGCGCCCAACACGTCCAGGTTTTCAGCGAGGTGACACCGGAGCCCGACGAGGCCACCATCCGCCGTGGTGTTGCGCTGCTGCAGCGGGTCCAACCCGATCTGCTGGTCGCCGTCGGCGGCGGCTCGGTGCTGGACGCCGGCAAGGCGATCCGGCTGTTCTACGAACATCCGGAGAAGAGCCTCGACGAGTTGACAATGCCGTTCCTCGACCCCCGCAAGCGCGTCGCCGACTATCCGGTCGACCGTCATCGCGTCCAATTGGTCGCTGTCCCAACGACATCGGGCACCGGATCGGAAGTTTCGCCGGCGGCGGTGTTGACGGTGCGCGGTAAGAAAGAGACGCTCGTCGACTACAGCCTGGTGCCCGACCTCGCGGTCGTCGACCCGGTTCTCACCTCGTCAATGCCGCACACACTGACCGCCGACACCGGCATCGACGCGCTGACCCATGCCCTGGAGGCGGCCGTCTCGATCTTCGCGTCGCCCTATACGGATGCGTTGTGCGCCCAGGCGGCACGACTGATCTTCGACGCGTTGCCGAGGGCATACGATGACCCCCACGATCTATCCGCGCGGACTGACATGTCCAATGCGGCAACCCTTGCCGGGCTTGCCTTTTCGAATGCGTTCGTCGGGACGAATCACGCGCTCGCCCATGCCGTCGGAGCGAGATTCGGGATCTCGCATGGCCGGGCGAACGGCATTTTCCTGCCGCATGTGCTGCGCTACAACGCAAGTTTGCCAAGCAAGTTCATGCCCGCGCCGGGATATTCTGCCTACGTGGCGCCGGACAAATACGCGCAGCTCGGCCAGCTGATCTTCGGCGGCCATGAGCCCGACGAATGCCGCGGCCGGCTGTTTCGTGGCGTTGATGATCTGCTGAACCGACTGAAGATGCCGCGATCGCTGCGCGAGTACGGCGTCGAGGAGGAGCAATTCCTTGGGGCTCTGCCCGCGCTGGCGATGACGGCTTTCGAGGATCTGAGCAACCGCACAAATCCGCGGATGCCCTTGGTCAGCGAGATCACCGCTTTGCTGCGGGTGGGCTTCTACGGCGATGCCGTTCTCGGCCAGTCACCCCCGCCCGAACGATTGGGGCCGTCTCAAAGCTGAAGCTCAACCGCGCACCGCAGGCATCACGTCACGTTCCCACGCCGCGAAGAACCCGTCCATGTCGAGGCCGATCTGCTGCACGTACACCTCGTCGATGCCGGCGTCGACGTACTTGCGCACCTGCACGACGTGCGTGTCCGGATCCGGCCCGCACGCGACGCTCTCGGCCACCTCCTCCGGCGCCACCAGCGACATCAGCGCGGCGAAGTCCTTGGGCCGCGGCAATATCTGTGCGGTCTGCCCCGGCAGCCCCTCGTTGGCCCACAATCGGTGCGCCACCTTGAGCGCGGCGTCCGGGTCCTGATCCCAGCTGACCTTGGTCCCCGCCTGCACCGGCTTGTCGTCGCCACCGGAGTTCCGGAAAGCCTTGACCAGCTCGCCGTCCGGCATTGCCAGGACGTAGCCGTCGCCGATGCGCCCGGCCAGCTCCGCGCCCTGCGGACCGAAACCGGACACGTAGATCGGCACCGGCTGCTCCGGCCGGGTGTAGATGCGCGCTTCTTGGACCTCGTAGTGCCTGCCGTGGTGGCTCACCTCGTCGCCCTTGTGCAGCTTGCGGATGACCCCGACGGCCTCCTCCAGCATTTCCTGGCGCACCGCGACGGACGGCCAGCTGTCGCCGAGGATGTGCTCGTTGAGCGCCTCCCCGCTGCCCACCCCGAGCACGAACCGGCCGTCGAGCTGCACCGCGGCGGTGGCCGACGCGTGCGCGATGATCGCCGGATGCGTTCGCACGGTCGGGCAGGTGACGGCCGTGCTGACGGGCTGCGACGTCGCCTCCGACAGCGCACCGATCACGCCCCACACGAACGGGCTCTGCCCCTGCTCGTCGTTCCACGGATGAAAATGGTCCGAGATCCACAACGCGTCGAACCCGGCGGCCTCCGCGCGCTTGGCCTGGTCTACCAATTCCTTGGGGCCGAACTGCTCGCAGGACAGAAAATATCCGATCTTGGTCATGGCGGCGGGCTACCTGCTGCGCTGTGGCTTAAGCGAACTTCCGCCACACGAGTCACGCCGTCGGGAGGACCACCCTTTTTGTCCACCTCATAGCGACAACGCAACGAAGTTGTCGCTAGGAGGTGGACAAAAAGCC
>Ga0335069_10006448_pt1 | contig 17045 bp, 9 predicted proteins | sample Lox_Sample_11_FD_206714 | JGI IMG/M metagenome (GOLD analysis project Ga0335069, IMG submission 206714) | Soil microbial communities from Loxahatchee National Wildlife Refuge, Florida, United States - Lox_Sample_1.1 | ecosystem: Environmental > Terrestrial > Soil > Wetlands | place: USA: Florida...
TGCGGCCAGCTTGAACTCCTTCGTGAAACTTCTACGAGACAATCCCATGACTCAATTCTCCATCGATGGATTTTGAGTCTTAACCGTTTGTCTCAAAAAACGGGACAAGTCCAACAAGAACTTAAGCCGAGGCTAGGTTTCGAATCCCTCTCTCTCCGCCATTGTTCTCGATGGCTCTACGCACGGATGCCGGGATTACGATGGCGGCGGTTGGCTGAAAGCGGAGATGCACACCATGTGTGCACAGCAGCAATCCCTCATCCGATGCCTTCAATGAGATCTTGAAGGATTCATCTCGCGGGCGGCAGGCTCGTCAGAAAGATCAATCTGGACTCCCCCGTCAAAACGAGAACTTCACCGCGACCTGAATCAGCCGGGGAGGTGCTGCGGTCACAATTCGTCCGAAGTTGGTGCTGCTGATGTTGCCATCTACTGCCGCGGCTCCATAAAACTGCGCGTGATTCAGGGCATTGAACGACTCAAAGCGAATCTGCACTGACCTAGCTTCTCTCAGGCGGATGTCTTTCAAGATTGCCAGATCGATATCTTCAATGCCTGGGCCGTAGAAAAATCGCCGGTCCGCAGTCCCAATCTCTCCAAGAGCCGGGAGTGCAAACAGGGAAGTGTTGAACGCCGAGGCACCCGATCGCGGGTTGCGGTGCAAGTCGAGATTGCCTGGCACGAAATTGGGCGTGTCCACTCCGTTGTTGTTGATCGCGTTTGGGATCGTACCCAGCAAAGAGGTGTCGTTGTTGTTATACAAAGTTACCGGAAGGCCCGAGCTGAAGCGGGAGACAGCAGACAGTGTCCATCCTTCCATCCAAAGCTTACGTATCCCGTTCGTGCCGTGTAGCGGAATCGCGTACTGCAAGCTCATCACGAAACTATGCTTCATATCGAACGCCGAAGGCGCACGGGTCAACGAATAGTTGAGCGGATTCAGCTCTTCGGAAAGGCTCGAGGATTGGTCGATCGATTTGCTGTAGGTGTAACCGGCCATGAACTCCACTGGACCGCGAGTGCGCCGCACGTTTATCTCGAGGGAGTTGTAGTTGGAGTTCGCCATCGTCTTTTGAAAGCCGATGCTGGCGAATTGACCAGGGAAAGGGTAGCGTGTTCCCGCAATCGGTTTTCCGGAAGACGTCGTGTACGCGCTGCTCTCGCCAAAAGGACCGCAAGGGGCCGTGCCGGAGAGCAGGTTAGCAGGCTGACTCAACAAAACACAAAGAGCCGGGTTGCCGGGATTGGCTTCGACCAGCGCGAGCAGATGGTGCGCCTGGCTGCCCGCATAAACGGCACTCACGATCGACGACGCCCCCAGCTTGCGCTCGATCGAGAGCGTGTAGTTTTCCGAATAGGGAACGCGGTTGTCGGGTGCGAAAGCAGGGATGCCGTTCAGCGGTTCATAGCGTGCCCAATCGATGGTAGAGTCCGGATGTTGCGGCGTCGCGCCGAATGGCACGTAAGGTAGCGGAAACGGCTGACCATAATTCCGGCCGCTCGCCGCCGTGACAAACGGATTCGCGACCAAGGGAGCGCCGGGGCTGGTGTACGTCGATCCGAAAGGAGGATTCGCGCTCATGATACCTGCCGAGAGCCCTTCGAAAGCCGTGTAGAAAATCCCGTAGCCGGCCCGTATGCTCGTAACTCCCGGGCCGCCAATGAACCTCCCTAGGAGGCCCGATTGTTTCGCGGGGGACCACGCAATACCCGCGCGCGGCGAGAAGTTCGCGTTACGAACCGGAGCCAAAGTTCGCGGCACGCCCGGGTCGCCAGGGAACACCAGGCCCCTCGGGGCATCGGGATACACTTCGGACTGTTCGCCAAGCCGAAACGTCTGTAGTTGATTATATTTTTCGTACCAGGGGCTGATCCGGTCCCAACGAATGCCGTAGTTCAGTGTAACCGCACCTATGATCCGCCAGCTATCCTGCGCGAATAACCCGGCGTACCGATTCCGGTTGTAGAAGCTTTGTCCGTCGGCTTGTGTGTAGCTGCTCGCAATGCCCAGCAGGAAGTCGGCAAAGTCGCTTCCGGTTTCCGTACCCTGAAAAAGGAACGAGCCGTTATATTGCGAGTCTGGATTGGTGTTGACCTGGTCCATGTGGAACTCGCCGCCGGTCTTCAACGTGTGCGTGCCAAGCACCTTCGAATAATTGTCAATCCACTGCCATGTATTGTTGACCTGGGTCAGGCCCGTGGTGTCAACGCCGATGGTGTAGTCGTTGAACGCCATGTTCTCAATGCCTTCAATCGACGGATCGAGCGCCACGATGTTGGTAAAGCCTTGCGACAACAGAGATGGACCGACACCGCCCATAGGTTTCCCGACCTGGTTCGCATTGCGCATGAAGCTGAAGTGAAATTCGTTGACGCTGGTGGCGCCGAACGCCTTACTGTCGGTCACGGTGATGAGTTGGGCGCGCCCGCCGTTCATGGCATTGAAGCCCGGGATATTCGCTCCACCCTGCGCGGTCGGATACGGGTTGTTCAGGGAATAATCGTCAAAGAAGTAATAAAGGGACAGGTTTCCTCCGCGTGTATCGGCATCCAGGCGCAGCGCGCCCTTTCCATCCCCGAGCCTCCGGTTATACGCCGACGTCGAGAAGATGTGGTCGCCCACGTTTGGGGCCGGCAGGTAGCGCGTCAGACTGCTGGCCGGCGCCGACCAGGCCGACTCCGGAATCACCGCGTTCGGGAACACGCAATGCGCAGTGGACGTGCAGCCGGGCGAATAATACGGCTCGCCCGTTAACACGCCGTAACCGAGGCGTTCCGTTAGTTGCTTCGCCCATGCTGCTCCGCTCACCGTTCCGCCGAGGGAGGCGGCGAGATCGCTCAGATGGCCGGTGCGATCCGCCGCGGAGGGAACGGTGATAAGGCCCGTATCGACGCCTTGGACCATACGCGTTCCTTGATAGTCGGCGAAGAAGAAGACCTTGTTTCGCCGGACCGGCCCTCCAACCGTGCCACCAAACTGGTTCTGCTGGAATCGGCCCCGGTCCGCGGAGAAGAAGTTGCGGGAGTCGAGATCCGTGTTGCGAAGATATTCGAAGAATCCTCCGTGGAATTCGTTGGCGCCGGATCTAGTCGCTACCAGAATCTGGCCCCCGCTGTAGTTGCCGTATTCGGCATTGAAGTTGCCCGTTAGGATTCGGAACTCCGCAATGGAGTCGAGATTCGGAATAATTGAGGTCCCCATGTTCACGGCTTCTTCCACATCGCTGCCGTTGACCATGAAGCCATTGGCCGTTTCGCGCTGGCCATGGATCGAGAGATTTCCGGCGTTCAGATCGCCGGATGGCGGCAGGGCCGTAGTTACACCTCCCATCACGACCGCGTTCGGCTGCTGCGAAGAGATCGGCACCACACCGGGTTGCAAAGCGAGCAGGTCCGTAAAACTACGTCCGTTCAGTGGGCTGGCATTGACCGTGCGGCCGAAAATGGTCTGCCCGGTCTGCGTCTCAGTCGTGTCGGCCGCCGCGGCATCGTCAGTGACCACAACCATGTCGCGATGGGAGGCCAACTCGAGGGTCACGTCCGCTTTTAATGCACTATTGGCATTTATTCGTAAGCCCGTCTTGCGAACCGGATCGAAACCCGGTGCATCGATCTCGATGTTGTACGATCCGATCGGCAACACCGGAAATGCGTAGAAGCCTTCCCGGTTTGTGACGGTAGTTCTTTGTATGCCGGTGTTTGTTTCGCGAGCGGTGACGGCGATATCCGGTGCTCTGCCACCGCTCGTATCCAAGACAGTTCCGGAAATGCTGCCGCTATCCCCCGCTGCCTGCACCGAAAGCGCAGCCGCTAGTAGACCAATGGCAGTGGCCAGGATGGCCCGAGCGAGCCGCGCATTGGATGGCTTTCCGCGATTGCGAGTCAAGCTCCAGACTAAATGCTACAGGAACGATTGTCAACAGTTTATGCAACTGAGTTGCAAAATAGTTTGCTGTGTACCCCATTATTTATTTATCTCTGCTGTGTAATTGACAGTAGATTGCAATTACGCTAAGCCACGACCGCAACCCGGGAAAGCGTCGGCGCGAACCCAGTTCTCGACTTAAACGCATTAGGCCCCGGCCGATCACAGCCAAGGTGGCAGCTCATATAATAGAAAGAGCGCCAGCATGCTTGTCATAACGGAGCGTGCTGTCAAATTCCACATATCGAATATCCTCTCGAAGCTGGCCCTGGAACGACGAACCGAGTTGGTCCGGTGGTCTTGACCAATTTGAGGAGGGTCTCATGATCACGTTACTCAACGATATTCGGGTTGGAGCTCGGGCTCTCATCAAAAGTCCCGGCTTCACGCTAGTCGTGGTGGCCACACTTGCCTTCGGCATAGGCTTGACCACGGCGCTCTCTAGCCTTGTCGAGCAGCTTTTGCTGTGGTCCATTCCGGCGCACGAGGCGAATCGCCTGGTGAAGATCGAAGGTGCCTACAGCCGCACATATCCCTTTTTCTGTGCCTATCGCGACCTCTACCAGGTTTTCGACGGAGTCCTCGCCAGCAGCAAGAATCTGGATGCCAGCTTTCGGCCCGCCGGGTCGCGCGGCGTGGAAATCGGCCATGTGGAATACGTCAGCGGCGGCTACTTCCAAATCCTCGGGATTGGGGCCGCTGCCGGACGAGTGATCACGCCGTCTGACGATACGGCCGGCGGTCCACGGGTTGTTCTCCTTTCTCATCGCTATTGGCAGCGGCGCTTTGCAGGGGACCTGCGGGTGATCGGCCAGAAGTTCTTGGTGAACACCTATCCGCTGGTCATCGTCGGCGTGGCGGAAAAAGGGTTCGGCGGCTTGTTCAACGGCGACGAACCGGACGTGTTCATGGCCTTGCCAATGTACCCGGTGACGAACCCCGGCGCGGCACAGGACTGGAACACAACGCGCAGTCTCTGGCTCACCTCCGTGGCGCGATTGAAGCCGGGCGTTTCATTTCAGCAAGCTCAAGCCTCCATGCCGGTTCTGTGGGCGCAGGCAGTGGAAAAGGTGCATGACAGAGTCGTCGAAGCTGTCACCAAGGCTCATCTGCTTGAGAAGGATGAAGGCCAGCTCGCGCCTGCGGCCCGTGACCCCTTCTTTATCCGCAACCAGAATTTTCTAAGTCCGCTGAAAGCCCTGGCGGCGGCGACCGTTCTGGTGCTGTTGCTCACCTGCGCGAACGTGGCGAATCTGCTGCTGGTGCGCGCCTCGCAACGCTGGAAGCAGACGGCCGTGCGTTTGTCGCTGGGCGCTACGCGCGGGCGCTTGGTTCGGCAATTTCTCACGGAAAGCCTCCTGCTGGCTGCGGCGGGGAGCGCAGCCGGGATTGGAGTTGCCTATTTCGGCGTACGCACTCTTGCGCAACTCAATGTTCTGGACCCCGATTTTCGTTTCCATCTCAGCCTCTTCGTTCTCGCATCGTGTGCCGGCCTTACGCTGCTCACCACCATCCTATTCGGCCTGATTCCCGCGCTACGGTCCACGCGGATGAATCTTGCGGAGAGCATGAAGGAGCATGGAATGGCCACCGAGACGCTCTCCCGGTCGCTTCTTTCAAGATTCCTGATCGCTGACCAAATCACCTTGTCACTGGCGTTGCTTGTCGGGGCCAGCTTGTTTGGCCGCACGCTAAGAAATCTCCAGAACGTCGACGTTGGGTTTCAGCGCGAGAGCATTGCGATTTTCGAGATTGACCCCACGAGCGTGGGATATAGCGGGCAAAGCTTGCGTGCCTTCTACGATCAGTTCCTCGAGCGCACGCGGACCGTTTCCGGCGTGCGCACGGCCGCTTTGGCGGGCATGACTCCGATGAGCAACCACGTGATCTCGCACTTTGTAACTAAAAAGTCCGCTAAACCGGAGGATTTGCAGAAAGCTCTTCCTTATGTGAACTATTCCAATCCCGTCAGCTCCGGCTACTTCGCCACCATGGGCATTCCCCTCCTGGCGGGCCGTGACTTTCGGCGCGAGGATGAGCCCGTCGTTGTACCCACCCGCGGGGGGTTGCCCCGGGTTTGCATCGTGGATCAATCACTGGCGCGCCGGCAGTTTGGGATGGTAAATGCCGTGGGACACCGCTTCTGTTATCCCGGCTTCGATTGTTCCGGCGACGAAGGCATTGAGGTTATCGGCGTGGTGAAGGATGTGCACTATGGTGAAATCACCACACCCGACCCATTCGGGACTCTCTACTTTCCCAGTTGGTCAAACGGCGCCGGCGCGCGCTCGCTGGCGGTGCGGTTTGCCGGGAGCGCCGCCCCAGTGATCGCGGGAATTCGCCGTGCCCTCCAGGACCAGGACCCCAACGTTCCCCTGCTGCACGTCCGGTTGATGGAAGAGTACATCAACGGCCGATTGGCGCAGGAGCGCCTGGTAGCATACCTCTCAAGTTTCTTCGGAATCCTGGCGCTCGGCCTCGCTTCGCTGGGGCTTTTCGGGATGCTGGCCTGCGTGGTGACACAACGGACGCGGGAAATCGGCATCCGCATGGCGCTCGGAGCACGGCGCGGAGACGTGGTTAGGATGATTTTGCGCTCCTCCCTCATGCCGGTAGTGGCCGGAGTGGTGATTGGGGTGGTGGTGGCATTTTTCTGGAGCCTCTTCATGGGCACCCTGATCTACGGCATTGACACCTTCGATCCTGTGTCGGTATCGCAATCCATCGCCGTCTTGCTGGCCGCCGCGCTGTTCGCCGCCGCCGTCCCCGCGCGCCGGGCGACCAAAGTCGATCCCATGGTGGCGCTACGGTACGAATGACTCACCGCGCTGATCGGAGCGCAGCAACGGCGGATAAAAATCTAAGAAACTGTGTCTACTTGATCGCCAATGTCACGCCGGGCTGGCTCTTCACGCCACCGATCGTTACCACTACAGGAGCCGTACCACTGGGCTTGATTCCCGACGGCACACGGACTTGGATCTGAATGACAGCGGCCGTTCGCGGCGCCGCAGCCGCATCGAGAACCTCTGCCGGTTGGCCGCTGATGGTGGCTGTGACCTGCATTGTCGGTTTCGGATAAGGCGGCGCGGCGAATGTGTCTTCCGGCCAAGGCGGATTGGTCTCTCCCTGGCCTGTTGCATACAGCGACACGATGGAGCCCCGGGCCGCCGGATTCGCGGTCGAGTTGGCGCTGGCGTCCTGGTTCTCAATGACCCCTTGGCCGCCACCGCTTCCATCGACAGTGAACAGACCGGGCATCGTACTCGCCACCGGCACCTGCATGGCTGGTGTGGTCTGCCCCTGATACACCACTTGAAGTGTGACACTGTTATGGCTCGCTACGGCTACGGGCACCACTGCGGTGATCTGCTCTCCGCTTGCATATATCAATGGCGCCGCTTTTCCGCTGAAAAATACCTGCGTGCCGCCCAATTTACTGCTAAGCTTTCCGCTCGGAGCGGTCGCCGCTGTAGTTGCCACTGCCACCGGCGGTCCGAGGTCGGTGCCGTAGATGGACACCAATTCACCGGGTGCGACTGGACCACTGTAACCGCTGGCAGAATTTAAGACCTGACCAACCAACGCTTTCTGCGACAGCAGGCCGTAGACCATCAGGCTTCCCGAAAATGTTGCCACATAGACCTTGCCGTTGGCGACCGTTGGCGCGGCATACTTAGCCAGAATGCCCAACCCATTGCGGGCCTGGTTCATGTCGCTGTTCCACAACTCCTTCGAGAGGTCCAGTGCATTGAAGGCATGGAGGGTTCCGGCTCCATTTTGATCTCCGTCCATCGTTGAAGTGAGCCAAAGAATCCCTGAAGAGGCATTGCTGCCGTTGGCGGAAATGGCCATGCCGTCGAAATACAAGCCTGCTCTGGATCTCGCTTGCGACATGGGTGTGGCACGGAACTGATTGTTGACGATTTCAAAAGCCTTTGCGACATCTCCGTCAGCGCGGAGGTACAGAACCGGCCCACCCAGCCGGTCCCAGAACGCCATATTGTAGATACCGAATCCTACGGGCCGGAAATGCTGCACAACCTGATTGTTCCCGGTTTTCGTATGGCCGAGATTATTCTGATCCATCACGTAGACCACGCCCTCTTTAGCGCCTCCGATTACCCAACCGCCCGAGGTCAACACCGGCCCACAGGAACCAAGATCGTTGTCTAAGTCATTGAGATGGGACCAGTCATCAGGAGTGAACCAGTCCACCACCGTGAGGGCGCCGGTTGCTGTACTCAGTTTGACAAAGCTCTCGCCCCAGTTTGTCTTACCGTCGAAGGTGCCATTGCCGGTGCCAAGGTAAATGTTCCCTTCAGCGTCAGCGGCTGGCGCGCGACCGGCTTGCCAGACTCCCGAGCCCCAACCGCCCGGCGAGGTGATGAAGGCGGAGACTTGCTGTTGAATGTTGGCGGCATCATAACCGATTAACCAGCCGTGCCAAGTGCCAACGTCATTGTGAGAACCGAACCCGACGTAGACGACGTTGTTAAGCAACAGGAGGCCTGGCCGTTGGAGGTGATCGCCTGCGACGAACGTAATCTGACCGTTGCGGCTGTCGAATCCGCTCGTACCTGGCACGGTCGCGGTGATTGTTACTGGCGAACCAGATCTTTCGTGGCCGGTGCCGATGTCGAGGGCGTGCAGCCGGTAGAAGTACTTTCCCGCTTCCTTGGTATACGCTACAACGTACAAGGTCTTGGTCGTGCCGTCGATGACGGGCGTGCTGAGGATGCCAATCTCGGAAAGATCCGCGACCTCGAAGTCTGTTCCCGGAACCGGCGGACCCAGATTCATGTGCCACAAGGCGGCGCCCTGTTTATCGGCGTCAAATGCATAGACGTCGTTGTGGTGTGTAGTCACATAAACAACGTTGTGGGTAGTGCCGTTGGCTAGCGAAACCCCCTGCACGTAGAGCGGCTGTGAATTGATGGCCCCAGTCACGGGGAGCGAAAACAGCTTCCCGAACTGCGACGGGTTCACGTTCGCCGTGCTGAGTATCCTCTCCGCAAGGTTCGCGTTGGTTCGCGCGTCGTTGTAATTTTCGGTCAGAACGTTAATTCCCGTCATCTGGGCCGTCAGACGCAGGGCGGACACGGCGAATAGCAACAGAGGCAGGCAGCAAGACCTGAAGGAGAAAACTCCAACGTTCTGCATGGTTGTGTAAACCTCGTATTGTAGAACAGGATCTTAATATATGAAATAGATTCGGACTCGACCGGGCATCGTTCAATGACTGTTTTCGCCGTCAGGGCTTTTGACTCACTCCATCCAATACCGGACGGTCATGGTTGGGTGCATTGCCCCTTGTTCGGATGTGGAAGTCTGGGGATCAGAATTCGCCGTTCGACACCGAAATGGGTAAGCACGCCCAACAAGTTGCGACCCAGTTGAGCGAATTGGCCCGCGGCCGGGGCCACACGGCCTTCAACCGCATGCACGCAAGGATCTGTGAATCTGGAAGTGGAAATGCAGCATGCGTGCCCTTTGGGAAAACAACCCCAAAAAAATCCTAAAAAACTGGAGGCGTTCGTGCCGTTTTGCCGGCATATCCGGATACTGATTCCGGCCCTTGTTCTCAGCGCGCCCTTGTTTGTTTCGTCGGTCAGCACGAGAAGCTATGCCATTCCGGCCTTTTCGCGCCAGTACGGCACCTCATGCGCTACCTGCCACCTGGATTTTCCGAAGCTGAATGACTTCGGCAAGGCGTTCAAGGATTCGGGGTTCAAGTTCCCCAAGGACGACGAAACCTTCCTCAAGGTTCCCGCCGTCATGCTGGGCGCACCTGCGCAAAAAGACGCTTGGCCCCACAGCGTGTGGCCCGGTACCATCCCGGGGATGCCACCCATCGGCCTTCGCTACAACAACTACTTCCAATACACCGGCAGGTCCGCCGCTCAATTCAACTCTCTCGCCCCGATAGGCACCGTTCCACAGTTCATCCCTAGCACGGATTTCGAGACCGGTTTGTTCAGCATCTTCACCGCCGGCAACTTCGGCGGTGGCATATCCTTCTGGGTGGACGACGATATCAGCGTGTCGGGTGATAATAGCGCCGGCGGGCTGGGTGACGGCTATTTGAAGTTCGTCGATATCGGCCGCCTGGTGAAGCTGCCCGCGGATTCGGTTAGCCTGCGCGTGGGTCAATTCGAACTGGATCTGCCATTCACCCAAGCCCGCAGTATCAATATCAGCCCTTACGACATTTACTCGGAAGCCAACATCGGTGCGTTCAACGCGATGGTGCCGCTACAGCAGAATGTTGCCAACCAGTTCACCTTCGCCGCCCCTGCCAAAGGAGTCGAGTTGAGCGGTGGCCATTCCTATGGTGGCTATCACTACTCGGTGGCCGTCATCGATCAGAACACCAGCGGGATCGGTCAATCCGCGAACATCAGCCCCTACGTGCCTTCGGCCACGGCCAGCTCGTCGGGCGGCGTGGGTTTCGCGTCCGACTCTAACACGAAGGACATTTATGCCCGGCTCGCTTACCGCTTTAACCTGGAGCGCGATCGCGAAAGCCGCCGCGCGGTACGGGCGGCCGGTGCCACAGGTCCGCGCGACCACACGTCTTTGAACTTCGGCGCGTTGTACTATTACGGCAACGCCCAGCAAGGCGTGCCCGGCGCCTATCCGGATGGAACGCCCCGCGTGCTTTACGCGCACGAGCCCTTCTATCGCGCTGCCGGAGACTTCAGTTTCAACTACAGGACCTTCAACCTCTTCGGGCTCTACATGTTTGCGCGCGACAAAAACCTGCTTCCGGTGGACTCCAATGGAAACCTGGTCCCTGTGCAGTTGCTGCAGCCACCACCGGTTGGGTTCATCAGCAGCGTGCCGGCCAAGTTCAACGGCGGATTTGTCGAGGCGGACTACCTCGCGCTGCCGTGGATGATGGTTATCGCTCGCTGGGATGGTGTCAACTCCAGTGCGGACCGCATCAACGGGCTGGAGCTGAGCACCGACACGCCGTTTTTCGGGGCGTTCCGCTCCAGCCGCAACCGCTTCACGCCGGGCTTACAGTTCCTGATCCGACCCAATGTCAAGCTTTCGATGGAGTACCAGATCCGCCCATGGCAGTCAACCGTGGTAGTCACCGATCCCACAAACGGCGCTCAACAAGCGTTGAATTCGTTTCGCGTGAATACAGTTGTGGTTGCCACCGAGTTTGTGTACTGACAGGGAGAGCATTACGTCTACACGACTTGCAATGTTTCTCATCGCCGCCGCAACCACCGTTCACGCGGCCAGCATCGCCGGCAAGATCAGCGCTGGGAAAGGTATCTCAGTGGCCTATTTGGACGCCATTGCCGGAAAGACGTTTCCCGCGCCGGCGCAGCACTACACGATGGACCAGAAGTCGTTGCTGTTCAACCCGCACATCCTTGTAGTGCAGGCGGGCGTGACGGTGGATTTCCTGAATAGCGACAACGTCGACCATAACATCTTCTGGCCCCACGTCGGCGGCAACAAAAAAATGGGGCACAACATGGGTACCTGGCCTCGCGGCGAGAAGCGCTCCTTCAAATTTGAAACACCCGGGGTAGTGCCGTTGCTATGCAACGTGCACCCGGAGATGTCAGCTTACATAATTGTTGAGCCCACGCCCTATTTTGCCGAAAGTGATGCCGACGGAAACTTTAAGATTGCCGATATCCCTGACGGCACGTACACGATTACGGCATGGCACGAAGGCATGAAAATGCAATCCAAGCCGGTGACAGTGGCTGGGGACGCAAAGGTCGATTTCATGTTGTCGAAGTAACAACCGAGCGGCGGAAAATTTAGGCGTCCGCGAGATCCTCTACATGCTCCAGCGATTCGGCAATCACCAGGTCGACCGGGATTGGCTCAACAGGAACTTCCCTTGCATGATGGCCTGTCCGGCCGGCACCGGAGCGGGCCGCTATGTAGCACTCATCGCGGAAGGACGGTTAGAGGAAGCCTACCGCTATGCATGCGATGCTAACCCGCTGTCTAGCATCTGCGGCCGTGTCTGTGCACATCCATGTGAAGCCGCATGCCGCCGTGGCGTCATTGACAAGCCGATCCAGATTCGCGCTCTCGAGCGGGTGCTCACCGAGCGGTACGGTCCAGAGTCCCTGAGTCCACTGACTGTGCACGAGCGCTCGGCTGCCGGCCAGCCGTTTCGCATCGCGGTGGTCGGTAGCGGGCCGATGGGACTTTCCGTTGCTCGCGATCTGGCGCTGCTGGGCTACCCGGTCACCATCTTCGAAGCGGCACCGGTAGCGGGCGGCATGCTGCGACTGGGCATACCGGAATACCGCCTGCCGCGCAGCGTGACCGAAGCGCAGATTCGCGAGATCCTGGCGGCTGGCGACATTACACTGCGGCTCAACCAAGCCGCCGGCCGGGATTTCACGATCTCCGGACTGCGGTACCAGGGATTTGCCGCCGTAGTGCTGGCCGTGGGCGCCCACCGCGGCCAGGAGTTATTCATTCCCGGCGCGAACCTGGCTGGCGTGCATAAGGGTATCGATTTCTTGCGTGGCGCCAGTCTCGGCGCCTGTTTCCCCATTGGACGCAAAGTGGTGATCGTAGGCGGTGGCAACGTGGCCATCGACACGGCTCGAACGGCGTTGCGTATGGGTTCGGAAATACTGATCCTGTACCGGCGCGAGCGCAAGGACATGCCCGCCATCGAGGAGGAGGCCGAGGCCGCGGAGCAGGAGGGCGCGAAGATCATGTTTATGGCGTCGCCGCGCCGCATCATCGGGGATGCAGAAGGCAAAGTGATAGCCATCGAGGTGAGCGGGAGCAACACGGAATCGCGCATCGACTGCGACACGATCATCACGGCTATCGGCCAGATGCCGAATCTGGACTTCCTGGAAGCCGAGCCGGACATTCAGGTCTCGCGACAGGGCCTGATCATGGTTGATGGTGCGACCCTTATGACCAGCGTGCCCGGCATCTTCGCCGGCGGCGACTGCGTCTTTGGACCGCGCCTCATCATAGACGCCGTGGGAGACGGCAAGCGCATCGCTCGCTCTGTGGACGAGTATCTGACGGGGCGATTACATCCAGATCCCGACGTTATAGTCGAGGTGCTTGATCACCGCAAGATCCGCCAACCGTCGCGCGCGATTCCGTTGGGGCAACGCGCAGGCATCACGGGAGTCGAGGCCGATCTCCACGAGCGGGCTGCCATGGCGGAAGCCCGGCGCTGTCTTCGCTGCTGGATCAATACGAGTTTCGGAGGCAACCATGACGACGGACCTCGCTGCATCCTCTGTGGCGCGTGCGTGGACGTGTGCCCGGAGGAATGCCTGCGGCTGGCGCCGCTCGATCACATCGACTTCCCGACGCCAGTGCTGGACCAGATCCTAGAGAATCGACGGCTCTTCCGCGTTGAGCTGAACGATGTGGCCGCCGAAGAGTTAGGCGTAATAACGGGGTCAGTGATGCTCAAGGACGAGACGCGCTGCATCCGCTGCGGCCTATGTGCCGAACGCTGCCCGGTGGGAGAGATCGCCATGGAAGCCTACTACCTCGCGCCGCGGGAGACTGTCGTATCGGTGCAGGCGCGTAGTATCCCCGACGGAGATTAACATGTCGTCAAACATCCCAATGCCCAACACACCAGGGCAAACCAGCCGCCGCGAGGCCTTCAGCAAATTGGGGGTGGGTTCGATTGCCGTCGCCGGCGCAGGCGCCGTGGTCTTCGGATACGCCTACATCTCTCCCGGTGTGCTTTATGAGTCATCGCCGCTAGCCAATGTTGGCAAGCCAGAAATATATGCCCGCGACTCGATCACGCAGGACCTGAAGCGCATGATCTACGTGGTCCGTGATCCCAAAGGGTTCTACGCCCTTTCATCCACATGCGCGCACCTAGGGTGCCAGACCGCGTGGAACGTTGAACAAGGCATCATAGCCTGCCCTTGCCATGGCAGCAAATACAACACGCGGGGAGTCAGGGTCGATGGGCCGGCGCCGCGCGATCTGCCATGGCTGCGCATGTGGGTTAACGATGAAGGTGACCTGATGGTCGACCGCTCTAAAATTGTCACGCCGGGACATTACCTGAGAGTCTGATATCGCCAACACTGCACAAATCCTTCGTAATACGCGCGTATGGCGCTCCATATTCCGGGGCGGCTCCGGTACCGGCAACTTGCGCCGAGCCATGGCGGTCGAGCAGAGCTTTCTGCTGCACCCGATTTCGGTGCGAGTGCGCCGTCGCGCGCTGGACGTGGCGGTCACCTGGTATCTCGGTACCCTCAGCTTCGGTGCCTTCGTGATCCTCGTGGTTACCGGTACCCTGCTGATGCTTTACTACCATCCTTCGGCTCCGCAAGCGTACACCGATATGAAGGACCTGGAATTCGTCGTATCGGGAGGTGTATTCCTGCGTAATCTGCACCGCTGGTCAGCGCATGCCATGGTGCTACTGGTCTTCGCGCACATGTTCAAAGTGTTCTACCGTGGGGCGTACCGGCCTCCGCGCGAGTTCAACTGGGTCATCGGTGTGATGCTACTGATCCTCACGCTGCTGCTGAGCTACACCGGGTACCTGCTTCCTTGGGATCAGTTGGCGTTCTGGGCCATCACCGTAGGATCCAGCATCATGTCATCGGTTCCCTTGGTGGGCGGCCAAATTCGTTTCCTGGTGCTGGGCGGTAATACCGTGAGCGCCAACGCGCTGCTTCGCTTCTATGTTCTGCATTGCCTGATTCTGCCCATGGCCGCAGCCCTGCTTATCGGAGTTCACTTCTGGCGCATCCGCAAGGACGGCGGGCTGTACACAGGCCCTGAGGCATCCGATGAGTGAGCCCGATCCGAAGTTTGCCGCGCAGATCGATTCCGACAGCCGACGCTCGCCGGTGCGAGTGGCGTTCGTTACGCGTCGCACCTCGGCGCACGTGAAGGCGCGCGGCGAATCTACCGTAATGACTCTGCCGGAAGTGATTTTCCGCACTGCCGTTGCGGTGGAACTGCTCGCCATCACACTGACGTTAGTCTCGCTCGTCTGGCAGGCGCCACTTGAGCAGCTTGCCGATCCGATGCACACGCCCAACCCGGCGAAGGCGCCCTGGTATTTTCTCGGCCTGCAGGAGCTGCTGCACTATTTCCCACCGTTCGTGGCTGGGGTGCTGATTCCGACCCTGGTGGTGCTGGCGCTGATCGCCATGCCCTACTTCCAAATCAACCTTGAAGCCAAGGGCTTCTGGCTACGGGATCGCGCCGCGCGCCGGCGCCTCTTGTCCATCTTCCTGGTCGTGTTCAGCGTGGTGATGGCAGGTTTCCAGGTTTGGGCCGTGCTAGTGCCAACGCTTCTGATCGCGGGCGCGATGCTGAGGGCGGCGCGCTGCGCTCCCGATTCTCCGTCGCGCGCCGAACGCTGGCTGGTATCCAAACCGCTCGCCTACTGGATCATGACCTGGTTTCTGGTGCAGACGATTGTGCTGACTATGATCGGCACTTTCTTCCGCGGCCCGGGCTGGTCATGGGTCTGGCCCTGGAAGAGCTGAAGATGCGCCAATGGATCCACGGTCGATGGAGCTTCCTGTTTGGCGATAGCGCTCACGCCTTCGGCACCTTGAGCGTGGTCCTGCTTGCATGCCTCGCGATCGCGGCCAGCCAAGGTCACTTTCGTGAGTGGACCCGCTTTCAGCGCCGCTACGTTGCCCTGATTCGCAATCGTCGTGACGCGGCTCCATTGGGGCGCCGTTTCCGTCCCGGCTTGCAGCAGATCTGGCTCTCGGACATAGGCGTCGTCGATCGTTGTGGCACCTGCCATCTGGCCCTGAAAGAGGCCAGCCTCTCCGATGTGCAAGGGCAGCCGTTCCGGCCGCACCCGCTCATGCCGCATTCGATCACCGAGTTCGGATGCGTCTTGTGCCATCGCGGGCAAGGCGCCGCCACCAGCGTGGAGAGTGCCCACTACAGCACGCCAGCCTGGGAGCAGCCCATCCTGCCGGCTCGTTATCTGGAATCCGCCTGCGGCCAGTGCCATTGGAATGAATTGACGGGCACGCCGCGCTTGAACCTCGGGCGAAAGCTGCTAAAGCGCTACGCGTGTGTGGCCTGCCATACGATCATGACCCCGGATCGGTTGAAGCTGACGCCGGCCACGGATGCGCCTCTGTTAACCCGCGTTGGCTCCAAGATGGCCCGCGAATGGATCTTCGCCTGGCTGAAGAACCCGCAGGCCTATGCCGTGAGCGCCACGATGCCGAACTTCCAGCTAAGTGATGCCGATATTCGCGACATCTCGGCATTCCTGATCACTCAGAGCACGCCACATGCGCCCGTAGCGCGAGCCGGGGCGTTGCCCGCCGATACCACCGCGGGAGCCAGCTTATACGGCGAGTCCTTCTGCACGTCTTGCCATGCAACTACCAATCCAGCCGGCATGCTGGTAGGCGGAGATGTGGGCCCGGAACTCACGCGGGTGGGCTCCAAAGTGAAACCGGACTGGCTCGCCGATTGGCTGGAGAATCCGAAAAGTTACCGTCCCGACGCTGCCATGCCCCACTACCGCTTCGACCGGAAGCAGATCACGCTTCTGGCCGGCTTCCTCGCCGCCAAGGCCGACGCGGACCTGCTGGCCAATGTCCACCTCGAGGCGGCCGCCGCGGAACAGGTGATGCATGGCAAGGCGCTGGTCATCGCGCGCGGCTGCACTGCCTGTCACGATATCAACGGCATCAACAAGCCCAAGAATTTCGCTCCCGAACTGACAGTCATCGGCAGCCAGCCGCTCGTCAAAATCCTGTTCCCCCCAGGCATCCCGCACGCTCTGCCCGACTACATCAGCGCCAAAATTCAGAGGCCGCATGCCGTCGGGCCGGCTACGAAGATGCCACAATTCACTCTCATGGCAGCCCAGGTGGACGCTCTGACGACCGCGCTGCTGGCGCAAACCGAGCGCACCCAAACACTGCCTGCCGCCCTTTCCGTTTCCGCGCGGCGCGAGTCCACGTACCAGCCGGCGGGCAGGGCCGGCCGCCTTATGGCCGACATGAGCTGCCTCCGTTGCCACACCATCAACGGGCGTGGCGGTGACGTGGCGCCGGACCTAACCCTCGAAGGCAGCGCTGTCCAGCACAAATGGCTCATCAACTTCATGAAGCATCCCAACACGCTC
>Ga0335069_10006449_pt1 | contig 17042 bp, 13 predicted proteins | sample Lox_Sample_11_FD_206714 | JGI IMG/M metagenome (GOLD analysis project Ga0335069, IMG submission 206714) | Soil microbial communities from Loxahatchee National Wildlife Refuge, Florida, United States - Lox_Sample_1.1 | ecosystem: Environmental > Terrestrial > Soil > Wetlands | place: USA...
GCAATTTTTTGTTCGAGCGATGGCTGAACCACGAATTCGCGAGAATCGTATCCGCCAGCGATCGCAGCTCTTTCGCGAAGACCTCGTCAGGCACGCAGAAATTCGCCAGACCCATCGCGAGCGCCTCGGCGCCCGTGTAGGTACGCGATGTGAACATCATCTCGCGCGCCTTTGCGCTCCCGACGCGACGCGGCAGCCGCTGACTCATCCCCCATATGGGAGTAAGCGCCCATCGCCCATGAGTATCGGCGAAGCGCGCCGACTCGGCCGCGAAGATCAGATCGCCCGCGAGGGCAAGCTCGAGGGCGCCCGTGTAGCAATGTCCATGGACGGCGGAAATGACGGGCTGAGGCAGATTGGCGAGACGCTCGATCGTATCGGATTGGAAATTCGGTCGCGCAGGGCGGTCGCCTTTCGCGATCGCGCCCAGGTCATTTCCGGCGGAAAAGCACTTTCCCGCGCCGCATACCACGACCAGCCCGATTTTTTCGGTATCGGCAGCGATTCGATCGATATGCGCGCGGAGCTCGGCAAATAGTTCGACGGTCAAGGCGTTGAGCTTTTCGGGTCGATTCAGGGTGAGGGTCGCCAGGCCCTCCTTTTCCTCGCACAAAACTAAAGACGACATCGTTGGGATCTCCGCACAGCGGGATACTCTCGGTCTTTTCAAAACACAACCGCACGAACGGCGTCAAACGAAAATCCCGTGCTGGTTCGCGTGGTTTTATGGCCGAGGGCGGCAGCCGACTAGAGCCCCGCGGTTGTTGCCGGTTTGGTGCGCTCTTTTTCGGGATTCGCGCCGGGCACCCGGGTCGCATTGCGCGCGACCGACTCGCTCAGCAGGATGCCGACCAGCGGCGTGAGCTGACGCTCCGAGATCGTCCCGTGCGAGCTCAGGCCCGTGATCATGTCGCGCATCCTCTCACCCGAACCGTCGGTGCGCGCGAGGATGAAGGGGATGTGGCTGTCCTGTTCGCAGGCGCTTCCATGCCAGGTGAAATGATCGATATCGGCAAAGTAGTAGCGTTTCTCAATCGGAACGTTCAGGCACGCAGGCGCAAGCAGAAGAATATCGCCCGCGCGATTTCCGTACGGGCCAGCGCTCAGCCATCGCATCCGCGTCTCCAGATCGACGAGATCGGGACGTGGATGTTTTTTCAGATATTCGTGGATCGGCACCAGATATCGGCCGTCGAATACTTCGTAAGGCAGCGCGGTTTCACCGGGGCCGACGGGGATGCGCGAGAAAATCAGATCGATCCTGCCCTTAAGTCCGGCAACCGGTTTGCCGAATTTGTTCGATCGATAGAGGGCGCGCAGAGCGGGAATCACGTCTTCTTCGAAACGCGGCGGCTGCTTCCAGTCGCATCGATCGCCGTCGTGGATGCAGGTCGAACGATTCGCAAGGTATGCGTACGCCATGAAACCCTGATACGCAAAAACCGCCTGAAAATCGTCGTCGCCGTCGGGGAGCGACAGGGCAGGGCGACGAACGCGGAAGCCTGCCTTCTTCAACGCGACAAATGGAGTGCCGGCGCCGACGCCCACTTCATTGCGTTCCTCGTTGATCGTCGGTATGTGCGCGTGATCGGAGATGAAGATCACGTACAGATTCCTCGTGATTCCCTGACGCTTGTATTCGTCCAACACCTTTCCGACCGCGGGATCGGTCACGTACTGCAGATAGCGTTCCTGCGCGTTGAGCGGATCTTCCGTAGTGTGCGTGAAGATGTCGATTCCCGGAAAGTACACGACCTGGAGATCGGGTACGCCGTGTTGATTGATGGTTTCGACGACCTTGTCGGCGGACGCGCGATCGATCGCGGCGCTCAAGGATTTCTCGGGGTTATAGCCGTTAAGTGCGCCCTTGATGAGATGGGTTATCATCTCACCGAAAGAACCGGGCGACACCGTCGTGTAGTAAGTTGCGCCGCGATGCACCGAGAGCAGGGACACGTAGGACCGCGCCCCCAGCTTCTCGTACAGAGTCGGTCCCTGGATTTGCCTGCCGACGAGATCGTCCTCGACCGTCTTGGTGTCGTCGGCGATATCGGTAGTCGATACCGGTACCGGCGCGTAGAATTGCATCGTTTCGCGTTCGAACCATTCGTCGCCCGTTATCCCGTTGTACGCCGGCGCCTTGCCGGTAAAGATCGACGTCCAGTCCGCGATCGTGCTCGAAGGTAGAACACTCAGCGCGTGTGGAGCTTCGTAGCCGTGCTCGAATAATCCGTCGCCGCGGTCCTTTCCGAGCAGCGCGCTTATATGCGGAGCGCGTCCCTCGCGAATCACATTCATCAACTGCGCGGGGACGGCGCCGTCGAGCGCGAAGACGATCACATGAGCGCCGTCTTTCGGCGGGAGAGGCGGGGGATTCGCGGCAAGCTTCTGCTCGCCTCCGGTCTTGATGGTTTGTGTCACGAGGACGCAGCTTGAGGACAGAACCAAAAACAATAGAAACGAACCTGCGCAAGTCAGCCTTCCACGTCGCATCCGACACACCTCATATCTTCGCTTACGCGTGGATTTCCCCACGCGTTAGCGCCGATTGCCCCGGGACCGAAGATGATCCGCGAGCCTACGCGCGATGCAATTTCAATTGTCCGGCGATCAATCGCCCTCACGCAACGGCGTCAATGAGGACGCCACATCGGCGACGCGCCAAACAGCCCGTCGACTATCCCGATGTGGTAAGCGAGAAACAATCCAAACCCGAAACTCAGAACGCCTGAGCCAAGCACAAGCATTCGATGTAAGCCCGCTGTACGCTCCTGGGCAAACGCAAACGGCATTCCAACCACAGTCGTAATGAGCATCATCCCGCAGATCGTTCCGCCGCCGAAGACCAGCAGGTAGATCACAGCCCAGTGCGGATCGGGAATCGCGCTCAATACGAGCAGAGCGACTGCAGCGCTACCGGCCAGACCGTGTATAAGTCCCACGCTGAATGCCTTGGCGAGAGGATAGCTCGTCGCGAGTTTCGCGTAGAATCCGATGCGATGGTCGCGATGCCCGGCCGACCTCGCCTCGTGCGCGTGAGGATGCGAATGCAAGCGCCCGTCGTGGTAATGCGGATGAGAGTGCACCAGGGGACTCGAACCCGAGGAGCCGTGGTCCACCGGGAGCCGCCTCAGATGCGAGAACAATCGCCCGACCGCAGGTATCCCGAGCGCAATCAGCGCGAGAGCGACTGCGAACTCCATCAGCAACCCGATACGGGCGGGAATCGCGAGTTTGAACAGAATTATCGCTGCGCCAACGATGAAAACCGTCATCGTATGGCCGATTCCCCAGGTGAGCCCGATTCGAATCGCGGTCGCGATACGGCCCTCGGTGCTCACGATCGTCGTTACCGCGACGACGTGATCGGCGTCGGTTGCGTGGCGCATCCCGAGCCCGAAACCAAGCAGTGCGATCGCCAGCGGCGTGGCTTCAGGAAAGGTCATGTGATGTTGTGCTCCGCCCTCCAGCGAGATTCCATTCGTTCACGGGCAATTTACGTCGATATCGCGACTTATTGATAGTATAGCGAGCGGCGCCTGGCACGCTCGACCTGAGCGCGACGCGAGCGCTAAGGTTCGCCAGACGCTATCATTTGTGAGGAGATCTCGGCGCGGAAAGTCCCGCTGCCGAGTCGTAGCCGAGCGAGCCAAATTGAGGCGGGGCGAAAATGTGTCTCGGAATCCCGGGTGAGATAGTCGAGATCAGCGAAGATCAGGGGCTGCGCGTCGGCAAGGTCCGCTTCGCCGGAATCACGCGCACGGTCTGCCTGGAATACGTGCCGGAAGCGGCGCTCGGCGATTACGTCGTGGTTCACGTCGGATTCGCGATTTCCCGTATCGATCGCGAGGAAGCGGAGCGCTCCTATCAGATCCTTGAAGAGCTGGGACAACTCACTGAGTTGAGCGAAAGCCGCGATCCGGCCGAGAAACCGCGATGAAGTATCTCGACGAATATCGCGACAGCGCGATCGCCTCGAATCTCGCGGCCAGGATTGCCGAGGTGGCGAAACGATCGTGGGTCCTGATGGAAGTATGCGGCGGGCAGACCCACTCGATCATGCGCTACGGGATCGATCGGATGTTGCCGGCGCAGATCGAGCTGGTCCACGGTCCCGGATGCCCCGTATGCGTGACGCCGCTGGAGATGATCGACAAGGCCCATGCGATCGCTGCGCGTCCCGGCGTCATCTTCACGTCGTTCGGCGACATGCTGCGGGTTCCCGGTTCTCATGGAGATTTGCTCACCTTGAAAGGACGCGGCGCTGACGTTCGTGTCGTCTATTCGCCGCTTGATGCGGTCCGTATCGCGCGCGAGAACCCGGAGCGCAAGGTGGTCTTCTTCGGCGTCGGATTCGAAACTACCGCGCCCGCCAATGCGATGGCGATTCATCACGCGAGCCGTACGGAAGTGAACAACTTCTCGATGCTGGTATCGCACGTGCTGGTGCCCCCCGCTATCGGGGCGATCCTGGACGCGCCCGATAATCGCGTGCAGGCTTTCCTCGGCCCCGGCCATGTATGCGCGGTTATGGGCTACGGCGAATACGAGTCGCTGTGCGAGCGATATCACGTTCCGTTCGTGGTGACGGGCTTTGAACCGGTCGATCTCCTGGAGGGAATCCTGATGGCGGTCAGGCAACTCGAAGCTGGAGAGGCGCGGGTCGCGAATCAGTACGCGCGCGCCGTTACCCGCACCGGCAATCCGGCTGCGAAGGACATCATCTTCGAGGTATTCGAAGTTTCCGATCGCAAGTGGCGCGGCGTCGGATCGATTCCGCAATCGGGCTTCAGGATTCGCGACGAATACCGCGCCTTTGACGCGGAAAAGATTTTCGATGTCGAGGCGATCGCGACGCAGGAATCGGATGTGTGTATCAGCGGCGAAATCCTGCGCGGTCTAAAGCGGCCGAGCGATTGTCCGGCGTTCGCCAAACAGTGCAGTCCGCAAACTCCGCTCGGCGCGACGATGGTTTCCGCCGAAGGCGCCTGCTCGGCGTACTATCAGTACGGGCGCCATCTCGACACGAAGCGCTTTCAGAGCGAGCGGCAAGGCTGAGCACGATGTCTTCGAATCGAAACGGAGCCGGTTTCGCCGAGTGCCCGATCCCGATAGCCGAACGCGAGGAAATCCTGCTTGGACACGGCAGCGGCGGCAAACTAACGGCCCGCCTCATCGAGCAGATAATCGTGCCCGCGTTTCGAAATCCCGCGCTGGAAGCGCTCGACGACCAGGCGATTGTCTCGCTCGATGGCGCGCGCCTGGCCTTCACGACTGATTCCTACGTGATAACGCCGATCTTTTTTCCCGGCGGCGATATCGGCGAGCTCGCCGTCAACGGAACGGTCAACGACCTCGCGATGGGCGGAGCGATCCCGCACATTCTCTCGCTCGCCTTCATCCTCGAAGAGGGGCTTCCGGTTTCCGACCTGCGAAGAATTGTGGATTCCGCGCGGCGCGCCGCCGAGCGCGCGGGCGTGCGCGTCGTCACCGGCGATACCAAGGTTGTAGGCAAGGGGAGCGGCGACAAGGTTTTCATCAATACTTCGGGCATCGGAGTCGTGCCGGCGGGCATCGATCTGTCTTCGCGCAACGTGCGGCCCGGCGATGCGATCCTGCTCTCCGGTTCGATCGGGGATCATGGCGTTGCGATCATGTCCACGCGCGAAGGGCTCGAATTCGAAGGCGAGCTGCACAGCGATACGGCGCCGCTCCACGAGCTGGCGTCAGCGATGCTCGCGGCGTCGCCTCGAATCCACGCGATGCGCGATCCGACACGCGGAGGATTGGCGGCCACGCTGGTTGAAATCGCCTCGCGCCAGGGGCTGGGGATTGAGGTGTCGGAAAGGGCGGTGCCCGTTCGCGATACCGTGCGCGGCGCATGCGAAATCCTCGGTCTCGATCCGATGCTCGTCGCGAACGAGGGCAAGCTCGTCGCGTTTGTGCCGGATGACGCCGGCGAGGCGGTGCTCGACGCGATGCGGCGTCATCCGCTGGGCCGCGACGCGGTGCGAATCGGAACCGTTACCGAGGCGCATCCCGGGTTCGTTCTCGTGAAAACGCCGATCGGAGGTGATCGCGTTCTGGATCTTCCCCTCGGCGAATCGCTGCCGCGAATCTGCTGACGCAATCCGCGAGGAAGTGAAACAGCCGGAAAGCGAGATGGCGCATCTGGAGAGCATCCTGGCCGACGGCGAATTTGACGTGCGCCTGGTTGCAGCCGCGCGCGTGCAAGTGAGGGGGGTTGTTCAGGGCGTCGGCTTTCGTCCGTTCGTATGGGCTTTGGCGATGCGCCTGGGTCTGACCGGCTCGGTTGCGAACGACGCTGGTGGCGTAGCGATCGAAGTCGAAGGCTCGCAGGACGATATCGTCCGCTTTCTCGCCGCCCTGACGAGGGAAGCGCCGCCATTGGCGATCATCGAAGGCGTTAGCACGGAGCCTCTCGTGCCCGCGCATCGCAGCCGTTTTGAAATCGTCGAAAGTCGCGCCGACGGCGAACGCCGAACCCTCGTATCGCCGGATATCGCCACCTGCGTCGATTGCTTGCGCGAGATTTTCGATCCGCGCGACAGACGCTATCGCTACCCGTTCACCAATTGCACCAACTGCGGACCGCGTTTCACGATCATTCGCGACGTTCCCTACGATCGAGCTTCGACGAGCATGGCCGAGTTCGCGATGTGTCCGGATTGTGCGCGCGAGTATGCCGACCCTGCGAACAGGAGATTCCACGCCCAGCCCGTGTGCTGTCCCGCGTGCGGTCCGACGCTTTCCCTGCGCGATCGAGACGGTAAAGCGATCGCGGGCAACCCGATCGCGACGACCGCGAAGCTGCTGCGCGATGGAAACATAGTCGCGATTAAAGGCCTTGGCGGATATCACCTTGCGGCGCCCGCGCGTGACGAAAACGCGGTCGCGTCGCTGCGCTCGCGCAAGCATCGCGAGGACAAACCCTTCGCGGTCATGGCGGCGAACCTGGAGTCCGTGCGGCGACTGGCCGAAGCCTCTTCGCTCGAGGAGCAGATGCTCGGTGGGGCGCGACGGCCTATCGTACTCTTGCGCCGCCTTGTCGATGCCGAACTGGCGGCGTCGATCACTCCCGGCAATTCGCATATCGGCGTGATGCTGCCGTACACGCCTTTGCATCACCTGCTGTGCGACGAGCTCGGCGCGCCTTTCGTCCTGACGAGCGGCAACGTATCCGACGAACCGATCGCCTATCGCGACGACGAGGCGTTCGCGCGGCTGCGCGATATCGCAGATGCGTTTTTGACGCACGATCGCGCGATTCATATTCGCACTGACGATTCTGTCGTACGCGTTGCGAACGGTCGCGAGACTCCGATTCGCCGCGCGCGCGGCTATGCGCCCCAGCCGCTGATTCTGCCGTGGTCGGTCAAACGCCCAATCCTCGCGACCGGCGCGGAGTTGAAAAGCACCTTCGCTCTGGCGAAGGACCACTACGCGTTCGTATCGCAGCATATCGGCGATCTCGAGAATTTCGAGACGCTGCGCTCGTTCAGCGAAGGCGTCGAGCATTTTCGGCGCCTGTTCGATATCAAGCCCGAACTGGTCGCGTGCGATCTCCATCCCGACTATCTCTCGACGCGTTATGCGCGCGACCTGACGGGCGTCGAGATACTCGGCGTTCAACATCATCACGCGCACATCGCGGCGTGTCTCGCCGACAATGGAGAGGAGGGTCCGGCGATCGGGATCGCATTCGACGGCCTCGGTTACGGCACGGACGGGACAATCTGGGGCGGCGAATTTCTGATTGCCGGCCTCGCAGGATTCGAGCGCGTGGGGCATCTCAGGGCCGTTCCGATGCCGGGAGGAACGGCGGCGATAAAGAATCCGTGGCGGATGGCGGCGGTATATATCGATGCCGCGTACGGCGATGCGGTTCCCGAGCTGGGCGTCGTCGCGCGCCATCGCGATCAGTGGGCTTCTATCGTCTCGATCGCGCGCAAGGGTGTGAATTCGCCGTTCACATCGAGCGCGGGACGGTTGTTTGACGCCGTGGCGGCGATAACCGGGGTTCGAGATTCGGTGAACTACGAAGGACAGGCCGCAATCGAACTCGAACAGCGCGCGTCGACATCCGAGATGAGTTCGTATGCGTTCAGCACGGAGAAGGAAGCGGTGATCGTCGTCGATACGATGGATATAGTGCGCTCGATCGTCGACGACATCCGGTCCGGCGTCTGCGCGGACATAGTCGCAGCGCGGTTTCACAACACGATGGCGCGAATCGTCGCGGAAACATGCGCTGCAATCCGGACGCGCAGTGGATTGAAGATGGTAGCCCTGAGCGGTGGCGTTTTTCAGAATCAACTCCTGCTCGCGCGCACGAAGGCCGCTCTCGAACGCAAAGGGTTTCGCGTGCTGACTCATTCGCGTGTCCCGGCCAACGACGGCGGCATCAGCTTCGGGCAGGTCGCAGTCGCCGCGGCGTGGGATCGCAAAGGCTGAAGGATGCACGAGCTTGCGATAACCGAAAGCATCGTTGCCGGAGTGAGCGAATGCGCGAACGGGTCCAGGGTGATTCGCGTGATGCTCCACGTCGGCAAACTTTCGGGGGTTGTTCCCGACGCGGTTCGATTCTGCTTCGATGTTTGTTGCAAGGGGACGGCGCTGGAAGGAGCGGAGCTTCAGATCGTGGAGATTGAAGGGCGCGCGCGATGTCGTGACTGTGGGCGCGAAATTGAAATCGACAATCTGATTGCGCTGTGCGCTTGCGGGAGCGCAGACCTCGAAGTCCTCAGCGGCGAAGAGCTGAAAATCAAGGAAGTGGAGGTCCTATAACGATGTGCTCGACGTGCGGATGTTCAGGCCACAATCACGCCACGATCACCGACCTCCAATCCCCAATCCACCATCAGCACGACCACGATGGCGCTCATAGTCACGAGCACGATCATGTGCACGAGCACGACCGGCATCATCGAGGCCGGGGTGCGGAGCCAATGTCGCGAACGATCCGGCTCGAACAGGACGTGCTCGCGAAAAACAATCTCGTCGCGCAGCGCAATCGCGCGGGGCTCGCCTCGCGCGAGATCGTCGCATTCAACCTCATGAGTTCGCCCGGCGCGGGAAAGACCACGTTGCTGGAGCGCACGATTCGCGACCTGGCGGGCGAAATTCCGATGTGTGTGATCGAAGGCGATCAGGAGACGACACGCGACGCCGAGCGTATCCGCGGGGCCGGATGCCGCGTGATTCAAATCAACACGGGAGCCGGATGCCATCTTGACGCCGGGATGTTGGCAGAGGCTTTGGAGCAACTCGATCCGCCGGTGCGATCGATATTGATGATCGAAAATGTCGGCAATCTCGTATGTCCTGCTCTGTTCGATCTCGGTGAAACCGCGCGGGCCGTGATCATGTCGGTCACCGAAGGCGACGACAAGCCGCTCAAGTATCCACATATGTTTCGCGCCGCCGACCTCATGATACTTAACAAAATCGATTTGCTCCCCTACGTGCCGTTTTCGGTTGAACGATGCCTTGAATATGCGCGTCGCGTGAATCCGAAGCTGGGGGTAATCGAGGTTTCCGCCTTTCGCGGCGACGGCTTCGATCAATGGTATGGGTGGATTCGCGAGGAGATGAAGGCGGCCGTGCCGGCCGGCTTGTGAAGGACCTGTTCTGAACGGCATGAGCGAAGACAGCATCGACCGGCGCGCCTCGCTCCTGGCCGTTGCGCTCGTCCTTATTCCCGTCGTGTTCAACGCTATCGCGCTCGGGCCCGAACTGCGCCCGATCCAGCGTATCAACGACGAGTCGTGGCATTACCTCTTTATCCAGCGTGCCAGCAGCGCCCTTTGGGCGGGCGCAAATCCGTTGGACCCGTGGATGCCCGAACTGGAGTGCGGATTTCCATATTTTAGCTATTACCAGCATCTACCGCATCTCGCGGTCGTAGCTTTGAGCCGGCTGACGCTTGGCCACGTCTCCCTCATCAGAATGCTCTGCGTCGTCCGTTATCTTTTGCTGGTCGGATTTCCGCTGACCGTCTACTGGTCGATGCGGACGATGGAATTTTCGACGCTGGCCTCGGCGACCGGGGCGGCCTTTTCTTCTCTGATCGCGGCGCCGCGCGTGATGGGCTTCGAGTACGAGAGCTACCTCTGGAACGGATGGGGCCTCTACACGCAGTTGTGGGCGATGCATCTTCTGTTCATCGTCACCGCGTGCGTTCAGCGACTGCTGATGCGCGGGGTTGGATTCGCATCGGTGGCCATCGCTTTTGCGGCGCTCGTGGTGTCGCATCTATTCTACGCAGGAATCGCCGTGTTAACGGCGCTCGTGCTGGTCGCCGTGGATTGTCTCGAAGAGCAGGGCTGGACGAATCGAATTGCCCGGCTTCGCGGCGGTTTGGCTCGCGTGGTCCTGGCTGGTGCGACAGCGGCTCTCATCACTGCTTACTTTTGGATTCCGTTCGCCCTGGGGTTTGCGAGTTTTCGGCTGGTCGCTTTGCCCGGGATGATCAATCGATCGGCCGGGTCCGGGCCGGATGCCTGGGTTTTGACCCTCCGCGGACAACTGCTCGATAACGGCCGCCTGCCGATTCTGGTTTTGCTGGCGGCGCTTGGAATCGCGTCGGCGATCGTCAGCCGACGCAGAACGACATCGCGCATCGCGATCGCCACGTTTCTATTTTGGACCGTGCTCTATCTCCTGGTGCCGGAAGTCCTGGGCCGAATTTCGGGGCAAATTCCGGGGGGCAAACGTTTCGTCGGACCCATGCAAATGGCCGCGATTCTCCTGATTGGAGTCGGGGGCGAACGGATATGGTTACTGGCGTCGCGCCTGGGCAGGATATGGCAGCCGATCGCAGCAGGAACGGTGCTGGTCGCCATGATGGTCCCGGCGGCTCGCGAAAGACAGAGCCTCTACAGCGCCAACGCGGAAAAGATCTCGCGATTTTCGAATCTCAACGAGGATGCAAACTGGCGCGATATCGTTGCGACGCTTAAGTCGATGCCGCCCGGGAGAACCTACTTCAAGCTTAACGATCAGCGTGTCGCGGGATTGGTCATGGTTTCACGAGTTCTTCTTTACGATGATATCGAGACCCTGCAGAGCGCGTCAGGCCTTTCTCTTAATGCGGGGCTTCAGTTGCTGTTCGACGATCGGAATCAGGCAGACTACGACGCTTTCAACATCAGATACGTAATCGCGCTCCCGCGTTTCGAAATTCCCCCGTTCCTGACGCTCGTCAAGTCGAATTCGTCGTTTGCGCTCTATCGCGCAGACACGACCGGCTATGCGCGCTTTGCAAGAGTGGAGGACGCGGAGATTTCAGGCGGTTTTCGCGAGGCGCAACTCGCCATCCTTCGAGCGCAGCAAAGCTGGCTGATGAGTGACGAACCGTGGCGCGCCGTTTATAGACGATGGATTGCGCCATCGCTTGGGCTCGATCGACCAGCAGCCGAATTGGCGGAATTTCCCGGCGACGCCGCCGTGCTTGACGAGAAGGTCAGCGCCGGGCGACTGGTGTTTCACGTCGAATGCGGCGCGCCATCCAATCTCGTAATCAAGTCCACGTACCATCCGAACTGGAGTGTAACCGTCGACGGTCGCGAACAGCCGACGTTCGCGGTGTCGCCGTATTTTCTCGGTGTCCTCGTTCCGGCGGGCAAACACGAAATCGTGGCGCAGTATCGATCGACCGTGCTCAAGAAGTCCTTGATGGTGCTGGGAGTTCTAGTCGTGGGATGCGTTTTGATTTTCCGACGCAGGCTGGAGGCGCTGACGATGCCGAGCGGGGATGCGGGTCGTACTTAGAGCCCGCGAAGTCCCTCGATGTAATCGCTCGCGAAGCGCATCTGGTCGTGCAGATGGCTGTAGAAAAAGGTTCCCGAACGTCCCACAAGGTCCAGATTCGAGACCGAACTGAGCGCTGAGCGGATTGTCTCAACGTGGCGAGTGTATCCAAGCGAGTAGACGGGGTAGGCATTGGCCAGGAGATGATGTCGCCATTCGATAACGCGAGCCGGATCGACCAGACCTACCTTCCGCAATTCATCAATTACGCGATTCGCCAGTTCCTGCGTGTCCATCGAGTAGGTTTCGTCATCCTCGAAACATGGAACCTCGATGACCAGTGAGGTCTCGCCTGCCGGAGCCATCAGAGGCGATCGATTGCGCGGTTCGTATAGCCGGGAAACGATGAACCGCGGATCGGGCAGGTAGATGGACGCGTTGGGTGAAACCGCAGGCTGGGCAAGGCGCAGGAAGATCAACCTTATCTGGCGAAACTTGAGCGCGCGGGCCGCGGCGCGCGCCTCGTCGCCTGGCGCCGTTCCCATCATTCGGACCAAAAGCGTCAAGGGCAGGGTGGAAACAACGCGCCCGGTGATTTCGACCGCGACGTGCCCGGCAAACTCGATACGGGCGATTTTGCCGCGCTCGCATCGGATCGCGCTGACCTCGTGCTCCCGTTTTAGCGAGCTTGCCGGGACTGCCGCCTCAAGCGCTGCGACGATTTTGCCGTAGCCGTGCTTCGGATACAGAAACGCCCCATCGATGTGAGCGGTCTTGCGTCCGGGCAGAACGAGTTCGAGAAACAGCGACGCGAGATTCATCCCGGACAATCGACGCGTGGCGATATCCGGCGACAGCTCGCGCGAGGGAAGCCCCCATAATTTTTCCGAGTAGTTCAGCAGGATGCGGCGGGCGAGGGTCTCGCCGAATTGGCTTATCGCGAAATCCTCGAACGACTCAAGCTTGCGCTTGTCGTATCGTGCTTTGACGAAGTCCCGTGCGATTCGAGCTGCCTCCAGCGGACGCAAGCCCGAAAACAGGACATTCAGCGGTGTGGGAGGGAAATCGATAAACCGCCCGCGATCGTAGATCTTACTTGGCGATTCGACAGTCACCAGTTCGTCGCCAAGCAGCGCGCGCACATCGGCGGTCACGGCTGCGTCGCGATCGTGGAATCGATGCGCACCGCAATCGTAGAAATGCTCGCCGTGGCGGATCGTCCGGCACAATCCGCCGAGCTGCGAGGCTCTTTCGTACAGGGCAAAAGGTATCCCGGCGCGGTTCGCGTAGAACGCCACTGCGAGGCCGGCGGGCCCCCCGCCCAGAACCGTTAGCTCAGCTTTCAAACCCCCATTCCCCTTGCTGAACCGCGTCTAGTAAACCAGATTGCCAATCGTCGCGCGAACCCGGCGTGCACTGAGACGGGCCTTGGGGAAATCGGTTACGTGATTTGCGGCGCAGTAGGACCGGGTTGGCTTGACCGGGACAGTTGATTTTAGAATAGCTCTTCGAATATCGAGGCGAGTTACACGAGCGAAGATCATGAAGAAGGAAGTAACGATTTGGAGCGAGGGAACGCGGATGGCGGGCGATCTGTTTGTGCCCGATGATCTGCGCGACGCAGCGAAGCGTCCCGCCATCCTGCTCTGTCACGGATGGGCAGGACCGAAATCCCATCTCAGCGCGACCTACGCGCCGTACTTTTGCAAGGGCGGCTTCGTATGCCTCACGTTCGATTATCGCGGATGGTACGAGAGCGACGCACGTATCGCGACGTTCGAAAAACAGCCGGCGCCGGAGGCGGACGGTTTCATCACAGTGCGAGGAAAGCCGGTGAGAGAAATGGTCGATCCGATCGACCAGAATCGCGACATCAACAACGCGCTCGATTACCTGATCGCCGAGCCGTCGGTCGATCCGGATCGAATAGGGCTGTGGGGATCGAGCTTCGGCGGAGGCCACGTGATCTACGTGGCGGGACACGATCCGCGAATCAAAGCGGTCGTCAGTCAGGTGCCGGGGATGGGCCCTCCGACAGACGAGCATGGATTCGCTTCGCCGGGGCCGCTGGTGCAAAAGCTTTCCAGCGACATGGCGCGCGGCGAGATCCAGTGGATTCCGCGTCCGAAAGAGCAGCCGGAATCACTCAAAGGGATCGGCGATTTCCGCACGATGTGGCGATACCTGCCGCGAGTGGCTGCGGCGCACATCAGAGTGCCGACGCTGATTATCGACCAGGAGCACGAGGAATACGGCGGACGTGAGAACTCGGGACTTGCTGCGAAGAATGCGATCCCAGGCACGACGGTGATGAAGTATCACGTTTTCCCGGGAACTCATTACGACATTTACGAGAAGAACTATCGCGAGAGCGCGAAGATGGCGCTCGAGTGGTTCACCGAGCACCTGATGCCTGCACGCTCCTAGTGTGGATACCGCGAAGCGATTTGCTCGGATATATCGAGTCTCGGAACTCTGCTGAGTGATTCGTCAAGCCCCGGAGCTAGCCGAGCGAGGCTTCGGTTTTCGGATCACCTGCGATTCGGCTGTGCCACATCACCCGCGGCTCGTTCATGTCCCACGGCATCGCGCGGTGCATCAGACATCGATTGTCCCAGACGACCGCATCGCCCGGCGACCACTTATGCTGATAGACGCGCGGCGGTCGGCACGCGAAATCAACCAACTGCTGCAAAAAACTCTCGGATTCATCTTCGCGCATCGTCGGGATGTTGTGGGCGTGACGTCCGATGATCAGCGACCTGCGTTTGGTTTCCGGATGCACCTTCACGAGCGGGCGCATCGGGACAGGACCGTCGTGGAAACCGTAGCCGCTGTAGTCGCTCCCGCGCCCGGGCTGATGGCCAAGCTTCGCCTGGCTGTAATAGAGCGAGTGATACGCGGCAAGTTCCTCGACTTTTGCGCGCAGCGTCGGATCGAGCGCGTCGTAGGCTGCGCGCATATCCGCCCATTCGGTTTCTCCTCCCGAGCCCGGCACGACCTCCGCGGTGAAGACGGCGCCTTTGGCCTGGATTGGCATGTAAGTGCTGTCGTGATGCCATCCCATGTTGCCGATCAGGACCTTCATCATGTCGCTGTCGGCGCCCAGGAGCGTGCCGTCCGCTTTGACGTTGCTGAGCGCGGCTATCTCGAATTCAAGCTTGCCGAACCGTTTTGCAAAGGCGACCTGCTCGTCGCGTGTGAGATGCTGGCCGGGGAAGATCAGCAGGGCAAAGCGCAGCCACGTCGCGTAAAGATCGCGCCACGTATCGTCGTCGATTGCGGCGAGGCGCACGCCGGTGACGATCGCGCCGAACGTGGCATCGACAGGCTCAATATCGAAAGCGCCAGACACGTTAACCCTCCGAAAATGTCGACAAAATGCGGCGTCTGTCGCGAATTTATCGGGCGAGCGCAGAGTCGTCAAACCATCGCGTCAGCCGGCGATCTTTGCCACGAGTCGGAATTCGAGGTCTCATCTGACTTAAGCCCGCACGAAATCTCGTCCAATGCGAACAGGAGAACCGATATGAAATCTGCATCGGGGATCGGATTGTCGGAGGTTACCGCTGTGTACAGCGGTCCCGAAGGCGATTTGTGGGAACTGTTGATGGGTCAGCAGATTCATGTCGGAGGCTTCAGGGCCTCCATGGATCTGGCTGAGAGGGCCGGCATCCGTGGCGGAATGAAAGGCGTCGATTTGTGCTGCTGCAACGGCGCCGGCATGCGATTCCTGGTGCGCTTTCGCGGTGTCTCCTCGATGATCGGGGTCGACGCGACTGAGAAGATCGTGACGCGCGGTCGGGTGCGCTGCGAGGAGGAAGGATTGGCCGATCGCATCAGCTTCATCCTCGGCGACGCGTGCAGGACGGGACTTCCTGCGGCAAGCGCAGATTTCGTTTGGGGCGAGGACGCGTGGTGCTATGTCTCGGATAAAAGCGCCTTGATTGCAGAGGCGGCGCGCATCGCAAAGCCGCGCGGAACCATTGCATTCACCGACTGGGTTGAAGGTCCGAACCGCATGGCCGACGCGGAATCCGAGCGCCTTCTGCGGCTTATGAAATTTCCCAACGTCCTGGATATCGACGGCTACGCCGGCCTGCTCAAGGACAACCGATGCGAGGTGATTGCCGCCGAGGACACCTCGCGGTTCGCCGCCCATATCGATCTCTACATGAACATGATCGATATGCAGCTTATGTACGATGCGCTGAAGATCGTCGGCTTCAACATGGAATTGATGCAAGCGCTGGCGGGAGAATTTGGTTTCATGCGCGAGCTTGCGAATCAGAAAAAACTCATCCAGGCGCGCTTCATCGCGCGACGAGCGTGATTCCTGGCCATTAAGGCTGCGCCGCGACGAGCCAGTCGCGCAGGCGGTTCACAATGTCCAAAGTCACTTGACCGCAGCGCTTGCCAATCGGCATAACCGGTACGCCATTGTGCTTGCGTCCGACGAAACGCCGACGCTTCAGCGCAGTTCGAGCAAGCCCTGAAATAACACAACCAAGCGATTTGCCGTTGTTCGCAGCGATCTCTCCGGCCATCTCGAGAACATCTTCGTCTATGTCGAGAACGCTTCGCATCGGAAGATCGCCAAAAATTTAATCGTCAGAGTGCTGTTGTCCCCGTAAGTGACTTTCCGCAGTCGCTCCCGGGCAAATCGCTCCGCGACGATCCCTCGTCGCCTCACTTGCGCTCGGCTCACAATGTAATTTGCGGGACACAACACTAGGAGTCAAACACGTGAGCGGCGATGCTACTCAACGCGAACTGGGGCGCAGCAGTTTTGGGAGAAAAAAGACCAGCCAGGCGGCGGAGCCGAAAATCCATACCGCCGACGCCCATCCCAGATGCACGAAATACGCGCTGCTCGCATCGGCGGTCAGCCTCGCGAGCATCGCGATGATGAACGCCGCGCCAAGGACGATCACGACCGGCGGTCGTCCCAGCGCAAGCTGCTCCATGTTCAGATGGCCCAGCGTGACATGCGTCGCGACGCTGAAAGCCATCAGGCCGAAGCCGCCGATAAACAGGATGTGCAGGGCGGGAACGCGATAGTCGGGCCACAGCGCGGACGCCGTCAGTCCCACCGGCATCATCCACGCCGACAGCCACACCAGCTTGCGATGCGCTCCCGTCTTGCCGGGCGGACGCCACGCTCCTGCACCGAGTCCGAGACCGATTGCGACAACCACGGCGCGGGCCAGGGAACCGACGCTCGCGAATCCGATTTGCTCGACAACGAAGCTCGCTACAATCGCAAGACC